>JAESFL010000205.1_pt1 | contig 51072 bp, 46 predicted proteins | sample 9269401 | NCBI WGS metagenome assembly JAESFL01 (sample SAMN14506025, study PRJNA617098) | algae metagenome | isolation source: Gloeocapsa sp. UFS-A4-WI-NPMV-4B04 and co-occurring heterotrophs from desert... | place: USA: Utah | collected 2006-10-01 | reverse complement strand
AGGCGCGGACGTTCGACGCGCTTTGGCGAGCGGTCGGTGACATCTGCGATTTGTTTGAGCCGCAAGAATGTTGGACCTACCTCAAAGCTGCCGGCTATGCGTCCGTTTAACCGTCCGATGCTCTAGATCTAAGGCCTAGATTAGCCGCGCCCGCGGGCAGCCCCTGTCCTTCCTGGATTATCCTGGGCTGGTTGAGGCCACCAACAACGCCCGTGAGCGAGCGCTGCGTCCCACCGTGATTCAGCGCAAGATCACCAACGGCTATCGTGGGATGTGGGCTGCTCAAGGCGAGGCCGCGATCCGCACTGTCGTCGACACCGCGCGCCTGACACCTGGTGCCACCGCCTTCGGCACCATCCTGGAAACCGTCAGCACCTGAAATCGCCGCTGCTAAAGGCCGGGGGTAATTACCTAGCCTTCGTTCGTTGACTGAATTGTGGAACGAAGCAGGGTAGCCATCAGGCTTGTTGCAAGTGAGAATCAGCCTAAGATCCTGTTTACGTTCTGTGCCCCCGAAGGCCATTCATGAACTCCAAGCATTTAGTTATCGAAGTTATATTGGACACTAACTGTCTTTTCGAAACAGGTTACCGCTTTGTAAGATTTAGGACGCGCCAAGTGATTGCACGTTCACAAGGCTATTCTCATATTAGGGTGACGTGGAAGATACCTGGTATGGTACGTCTTGAGCGGAAATATCAGATTCTAAATTCCGCGTTGACGTTGATGAGAAAATCAATCGAGTACAACAAAGTCATCTACCAGAAAGATATCAAGGAAGATGACGCTAAGCTTGCGCGACGGATTGATAAGCTGATCGATTCTGAGATGGCGGAGCTTCAAATCGAAGAGATACCACTCAGGACTAGGAGTGTCGATTGGAAGCGCTTGATAACAGATAGCGCAATGAGGAGGCCTCCGTTCACAGCATCGGAGCAGGATGAAAGCGCAAAGGAAAAGGGCTTCCGAGACGCGGTAATTTTAGAAACTTTGGCGCAGTATATCGCTGGAGGCGTGGCGATGAACCGAAGAGTAATTTTCATCAGCGATGACAGATTACTAGGAGAAGCAATAGGAAATAGAATCAAACCTGAAGTTTTGTCTACTATGGGCAAAATTGAAGATTTAGAGACGCACCTTATTTCATTCGAAGCGCAGCTTGAGAGTAGTTTCGTTGCAGGGGTGCTTGATCTAGCCAGCAGACAAATGCGTGGAGGCAAAGGGAATCCTGGGCTCTTTTGGACGATGCAAGTTTTTCAGGAGCTAATTGAACAGCACACCGACGTGCTTCAACAGGGCCCCGGGAACGATTGGGATCTTCGGTCGCTAGGCTACGAGCTCGGAGCAACAGCGCTCCGAGATAAGAAGGGGAGTCGATTTACATTCGCAACTCAGCTCTTCGGAGAACAGGAAGCGACAAGAGAGGCTGAGGTTTTCGAGCCCGCCCGCCCAGAGGCTAGCTCGCGTGCAACTGGTGGACTGCTAGGTTTTGCTCAAGCAGAGGAACGACAGGGCGGGATTTTGGATGTGGCTACTGGGAAGCAACACTCGTCGACGGGCGGCCTTCTTGGCGACCTGAGCAGATTAGGATCGTTTAGGACGCGTACCGAGAAGCAATTGGGCCGCCATGAGTTTGAGCTCGTCTGGGACGCTGCCCTCCAGGAGGACGGGGGACTGACAGATGCTACATTGCAGCAGATAGTGCACGTATCGGTCAGCTGGACCCCTGTGGTGTGAGCAAGACGACCATTTCGGTGACCCTATGCCGAGCCATACCTCCAAAACTGCCTCTTCGCTGGTTCGCGCTGCCCACGGGTGTGGTCCACACTGCTGAAGGACAGGCCGCGGCTGTGGTGCCTGGTCGTACAATCAGCGTGACGCAGTTAGCTTCCACACAGACCTGCTCCACGACGAATCCGGGTGGCATAAGACCGGAGTGTTAGACGCAGATCTACACCCAGATCCCAATCTGGTCGTCTGCTCAAGCAGTCAGTCGTTCTTGGAGAGGGTCCGGTGAGCTAGGCCAAGCTGCCGCTGGGGCTGTTGCTGGGGCTGGCGCCGTTCACAAAAGATTTTCTTGCTTATTTGAAGCATCTTAGCACATATTCGTGGTGGAGCTGAGGGGATTCGAACCCCTGACCTCTGCAGTGCGATTGCAGCGCTCTCCCATCTGAGCTACAGCCCCGGCCAGGTCATGACCAAGCGGCGGCCTTTTAGGCTTAGGGCTTGGTTCGTGTCAATCGACATTCGGGCTTGGGGGCGGCCGATCAGAGCCGGCTCGGCCCATTATCGCGGAGATTAAGGGTCCCCATGCGTTCGATCCTGTGGCTCTTCGACACGGTTATCACCCTCTACGTCTATGTCCTGATCGCCAGCGCGATCCTGAGCTGGCTCGTCGCTTTCAACGTAGTGAACGATCGCAACCCCATCGTGTCGCAGATCGGCGAGTTCCTCCACCGCATCACCGAGCCGGCCCTGCGCCCGATCCGGCGCATCCTGCCGAACCTCGGGGGCATCGACATCTCGCCCATCATCCTCATCCTCGGCCTCTTCTTCATCCGCAATCTGGTCTTTGAGGTCTTCGGCGCCATGGCAGTCTGATGGGGCCGGATGAGCGAAACACCCTGGCGCTTCCGCCCCGGCGGCCTTGAGGTCCGGGTCCGCGTCACGCCCCGGGGCGGGCGAGATGGAATCGAGGGGGTCGAAACCCTCGCGGACGGTCGTCCGGTCCTGGAACTGCGCGTCCGGGCCGTGCCGGAGGATGGGGCCGCCAACGACGCAGTGCGGCGCCTCCTCGCCCAGGCCCTCGGACTCTCGGCTTCGGAAGTTGCGCTAACCGCCGGGGACACCGCCCGGGTCAAAACACTGACCCTCTCGGGTGACGGAGAAGGCCTGGCCCGGGCCTTGACCGCGCTGCTTCGAGCCCACGCCTGAACCGGACTATCGAAAGCGACCGAATGGCAGCCACCCTCATCGACGGCAAGGCTTTCGCGGAAGGCCTGCGCTCCCGTATCGCGGCCTCCACTGCGTCCCTCAAGGCGGGGGGCGTCACGCCGGGCCTCGTGGTGGTGCTCGTCGGCGAGGACCCCGCAAGCCAAGTCTATGTTCGCAACAAGGTCCGCCAGACCGAGGAGGCCGGCATGCGCTCGATCGAGCACCGCCTCCCGGCCGCGACGCGCCAAGAGGACCTGCTCGCCCTCGTGCGGCGCCTCAATGCCGATCCGGAGGTGGACGGCATCCTGGTGCAGCTCCCCCTCCCCGCGCCCCTCGATCCGCGGCCGATCATCGAGGCGATCAGCCCCGAGAAGGACGTGGACGGCCTCACGCCCGTGAACGCCGGGCGCCTTGCCCTCGGCACGCCGGGCCTCGTCCCCTGCACCCCTTCGGGCTGCCTCATGCTGATCCGGTCCGTCCGACCGGCCATCGCCGGACTCGAGGCCGTGGTGGTCGGACGTTCGAACCTCGTGGGCAAGCCGATCGCCCAGCTCCTGCTCGCGGAGAACTGCACCGTGACGATCGCCCATTCCCGCACCCGTGACCTCCCGGCCCTGTGTCGGCGGGCCGATATCCTGGTCGCCGCCGTCGGGCGGCCGGAGATGATCCGAGGCGATTGGGTGAAGCCCGGCGCAATCGTGATCGACGTCGGCATGAACCGGATCCCCGACCCGGCCGCTGGCGAGGGCAAGACCCGCCTCGTGGGAGATGTGGCTTTCACGGAGGCGCGGGAGACCGCTTCCGCGATCACGCCCGTACCCGGCGGAGTCGGGCCCATGACGGTCGCTTGCCTCCTCGACAACACGCTCATCGCCGCAAGCCGCCGGCGCGGCCTGCCCCTGCCCGAAGGGGACCGCCCTTGACGCGACGCTCCCGAGGACCTGCCGCATGACATCCGATCCATGCGTCACATCCAGCCCACACGTCACAACCGCCCCTCGGGTCGCCAACATTCTCCAGCCGGGACCGATCGCATGAAGACCAATCCGGGCCGCTTCTTTGAGGATTTCCGCCTGGGCCAGACCATCCGCCACGCCACACCCCGTACGGTGACGGCGGCGGATGCGGTGCTCTACTCGGCGCTCTATGGCTCTCGCTTCGCGGTCCAGTCGTCCGATGCCTTCGCGGCGGCGCTCGGCTATCCCCGAAGCCCCCTCGACTGCTGGCTCGTGTTCCATGTGGTGTTCGGCAAGACCGTGCCGGACATCTCCCTGAACGCGGTCGCCAATCTCGGCTACGCGGATGGGCGCTTCCTCAAGCCGGTCTATCCCGGAGCAACGCTCTCGGCCGTGTCCGAGGTCATCGGGCTCAAGGAGAGCTCGAACGGCAAGACGGGAGTCGTCTATGTGCGCTCGACGGGCTTCGACGAGACCGGCGAGCCGGTGCTGGCCTATACCCGCTGGGTGCTCGTCAACAAGCGCGATCCCGCCGCGAAAGTCCCGGAGGAGCGGGTGCCGGATCTCCCCGGCTCGGTCGCGCCCGCCAATCTCGGTGCCGCCTGTCCGCCGCTCCGCCGCGAGGCCTACGATGCGGAGCTGGCGGGGAGCCCTCACAGATTCGGCGACTACCGCCGGGCGGAGCGGATCAATCACGTGGACGGCATGACGGTCGAGGAGGCCGAGCACCAAATCGCCACCCGCCTCTACCAGAACACCGCCCGGGTGCATTTCGACGGCCATGCCGCGCAGAACACCCGCTTCGGCCGCCGCCTGATCTATGGCGGGCACGTGATCTCGCTCGCGCGCGCGCTCTCGTTCAACGGCCTCGCCAACGCCTTCCACGTCGCTGCCATCAACGGCGGACGGCACGTGGCGCCGCTCTTTGCCGGCGACACGGTGTATGCCTGGAGCCAGGTGCTGGACACCGCCGAGCTGCCTGAGCGTGCCGATGTGGGAGCTTTGCGCCTGAGAACCGTCGCGACCAGGAACCAGCCTGCCTCGGACTATCCCGACAAGGCCGGCGAGGCCTATGACCCCGCCGTGATCCTCGATCTCGATTATTGGGCGCTCATTCCGCGATAAGGACAAAGACCGGCGCCGCAGGACCCCGCGCGCCCTGGCGCGACAGGAAGGCCCCAGTCGGCGTCCCGGACTCCGGCATGGGCGAACCGGCGCCCGGTCAGTTCATCCTCTGTCCGGTCTGCGGGTTGAAGAGGTGGACCCTGCCAGGTGTGGGATGGATGTGGAGGGTCTCGCCGGGCCGCGCCGCGATCCGCTCGCGGAACACCGCCGTGACGGGCTGGCCTACCGTGTGGGCCACGATCTGGGTTTCCGAGCCCGTGGGCTCCACCACCTCGACGGTTATGGGCAAGCCCTCCCCGCTCCCCTCGATCATGAAGTGCTCCGGCCGGATGCCATACAGAGCCGGCTGGCCGTCGGATCCTGCCGGCACGCCGTCGAGCGGGAGCGTCAGCCCGCCCTTCGTCATGAAGCTCCCACCGGCGATCCGCCCCTCGATGAGGTTCATGGCGGGCGAACCGATGAAGCCGGCCACGAACAGGTTCGCGGGCCGGTCGTAGAGGTCGAGCGGCGCTCCCACCTGCTCGACGCGTCCGTCATGCATCACCACGATGCGGTCCGCCATGGTCATGGCCTCGATCTGGTCGTGGGTCACGTAGACGGTGGTGGTGGACAGCCGCTGGTGGAGCGCCTTGATCTCGGTCCGCATCGCCACCCGGAGCTTGGCATCGAGGTTCGACAGCGGCTCGTCGAACAGGAACACCTGCGGGTCGCGCACGATGGCGCGGCCCATGGCCACCCGCTGCCGCTGACCGCCGGAGAGCTGACGGGGATAGCGGTCGAGGAGCTTGGTCAGCCCGAGGATCTCGGCAGCGCGGTTCACCTTGGTGGTGATCTCGGCCTTCGGCGCCCGCTTGAGCTTGAGCGAGAACGCCATGTTCTCGGAGACCGTCATGTGGGGGTAGAGGGCGTAGTTCTGGAACACCATGGCGATGTCCCGCTCTTTCGGGGGCACGTGGTTGACCACCCTCTGGCCGATGCGGATCTCGCCCCCCGTGATGGTCTCGAGCCCCGCGATCATGCGCAGCAACGTGGACTTGCCGCAGCCCGACGGGCCAACGAGGATCACGAACTCCCCGTCCGCGATGTCAACCGACACCCCATGCAGAACCTGAGCCGCGCCATAGGCCTTGCGGACATCACGCACTTCAACCGACGACATCGCATCCCTCCCCAAACCCGCGGCGGGTCTCTGACCGGAAGGCCAGGAATCGGCGCGCCGGCGGGCTGCCGAACGTGGCTCGTGCCCCATCGTAACGGTGCTGGCGCGAGACAGCTAGAGCTGTTTTCCCTGACGTGGAATCATCTCTTGCCTTTGGTCTGACACGTTTTCTTCACGTGTGCCGGACCACCTCACGAGATCGATGCTTTAGAGGTCCATCACAGCCTTATCGGCCCCGAGGGGACACGGGTCGGGTGTCCTGCCCTGAAGCAAAGGTCATCCGTCGGGCAACCAACTCCCGGCAACGTGCGCCTCGCACGGAGTGGAGATTCAACTGGGACATGGCTTGCGCCGGCGAGAGCGTTGATCGGTAGTATTGCGCAGGCCCATCGCCCAAAGCCATCGCACTCAGGTCAGCATTCTAGGATCGCGCCATGGCCGACGCGACGGCGATATAGAGCCCCTGGCGTGGATCGGGCGTCTTGCCGGGACCCTTGCCGCGACCCTTGGCTTGAGGGGCAGCACGGGCTGTCAGTTCGGCGAAAGCAGCGGCTGCGGTCCAATCCCGGCGCTCGATGGCGCGCTGCAGATCGTCCTTATTGAGCCGTGACGATCTGGCGTTGATCGCCACCCCACGGAGCGATGCGAGGGCCGATTCGCGGCGCTGGAGGTAGGCCTCTTCGGCTTCGACCCAACCGAGCACCTGGCGGCGCAGGGAGGGGTTCTCGATGCGATCGGCCAGCCGTCTCGTGGCTTCGAACGCGCGGGCCTGCACGAGGGTCTTGAGGAGGAACGCGTCGAGATCGCTGTCGTCGGTCCGGTCGAGGGACGACCGCTGCGCCAGGGCTCCCGCCAAGCCCCGTTCCTCATAGATCCGCACCGCATCGTCGAAACGCGCCATGCGAATGGCTCGATGAACGGCCGATCGGGACGCAAAGGCTTGGCAGCACGGGTCGAGGGCGGCGATGCGGCCCAGAACTGCGCCCACGTCGGGTTCGAATTCTTGCATGAGGTCCACGGCTATGCGCGGGTCGAGGGCGGAAAGGATGGTGTCCCGGAACCGCGTCGCCCCACGGCGATGCGCCTTGCGGGCGATGCTCTCGAGATGCGACAGGCCATTCGTCCCGAGGGCGGTGACGACCGTCGGCAGCGTCGCCAATGCCTCAGGTTCCGGCCGGTGCGAGGCAAGCGTTTCGAAGAAGGCCGCCCACAGATCCCCCGCAGACCGGTGACCGCCAAAACGAGCCTCGAAGCCCGCGCGGTCGCCGGCTCGGGCGAGGAGCCGGACTTCCGTACGCTCGCGCGTGCCCTGTTCGAGACGGTCGAGGAGCGACTCGGGCTTCGGCCCACAGCCGCAGGCGATCGCCTCGGCGACGATCGCACCGGCGATCGGCGCCACGAAGCTCTCGCGGCTCGGACTCGAGACCCAGCGCGGCGGCGGAGGTGAGCGATCGAAGCCCTCATTCATGACGGTGAGCGCGAGATCGGCGCGCCCACGGCGTACGAGTTCGGCGACCGGATCGGCGAGAAGTTGGGCCCGCGATTCGGGATCGTCCTCGACGGCAGCGGCGTCGCTCAGGACCGCATCGAGTTCGCCCGCCTCGATCCGGTCCGCCGCCGTCCGGCTCACCTGCTCGCCCCGGAAGGTGGCGAGCGCCCGCAGATCGTATCGGTTCTCGCCGCCCTGGCGCGCCTCTTCGAAAACCTCGATCACCCGATCCCGCACCTGAGGGTCGGCAATGTGGCTGTAAAGATCCTCGATCCGCCCATCCCAGGCCTCCCGATCCGGCCGGCCGCGCCCTGCCGCCTCGACGGCAAGGGCGGTCAGGCAGGTCGGCGTGGGATCGAGGAGGCAGGCGGGAACTGCCACCCCTGGGGCTGCGAGGACGGGAACTCCCGTCAGGCTCGCGGCCAGCAAGGTGCAGACGAGGATGGCGGACTGGTGAAACATCGCGGCGGCTCCAACTCTTCAGCCGACCTTAGTCACCCCTTGTTGCTTCTGATTGTCGCCAAGAGTTCGCCGCAGTAACAATCCCTCTGCGCTCGGCCGTTACAGGATCACGCCCTGTCGAGCCCGCTCCTGGATCTCCCGCGACCGCTGGTCAATCCAAGTCCTGTCGGTGATGCCGGCCGGGTTGCGGCGGGTCGCCATCGCGTCGATGAAGCCGAGGAAGCGCTCATGGGCGACGCCGTAAAGGCGGCGCAGTTCGTCCAGAGGCTCCGGGTGGTCGTCCACCCTGAGGTCGAGCACGGGGTAGGGTTCCGTCAGCCAGATCTTGAGTGCAGCCGATTGCTTGCCGCGTTTGTCGCCCCCTTGCGCCTGTCCGGCATCGAGGGCCGCCATCAGGCGGTCCGCGAAGGCGATCTTGGCTTGAGCCCGGTAGGTATCGAGTGTGGCTTCGATCACCGCCGGTCCCGCCAGCATGTTGCCGGCGACCGAAACACCCTCGGCCGCCACATGTCCGCACCAGTCGACACATTCCCGGCCCGTATGGGCGGCCGTGCGCCCCTCGCGGTCGATCACATGGAGCTGGCGCACCTCGCGGCCGCTATCCCCCGCGGTGAGGATCGCCATGATGTCCTCGGCCGTTCGGCCCTCGCTCAAGAGCCTCAGGCCGTCGCTCCCATAGAGCGGATTGACGAGAGCTTGCGTGGCGAGCGCTCCGATCATCGGCGCGCCGTAGGGGCACAGGGCACCGACCGCGAAAAACTTCGTGGTCACGGCGACTCCGAACGCACCCGTCTCGGGATCTCTGGCGACGATCGACCAAGTCATCGGAACACTCCGGGAGAGAAAGCGGTGCGGCTATCGGCCGACCGCATAGGCCTGCATGAGGCGCGGCGTCGCCGCGGCGTGAAGGAGCCCATCCGGATCGCGGCTCGCCGCCACGAGACGCCCGACCGTCCAGGCGGGCGCGACCTCGAGATCGTGGCCGCGCGAGCGAAGCTCCTCCAGCACTTCCGGTCCGAATCCCTCCTCGACGAGAAGATGCCCGGGCTTCTGCTCGCGGGGATAGAACGAAGATGGGAAGTGCGAGGTGTTGGCCATGGGGAGGTCGATGGCCTCCTGAAGATTGAGTCCGTGATGCACGTGCCGGAGGAACAGGAGCATCTGCCATTGCTCCTGCTGGTCGCCGCCGGGCGAGCCGAAGACCATGTAGGGCTCGCCGTCGCGCTCCGCGAGGGTCGGCGTGAGGGTCGTGCGCGGGCGTTTGCCCGGTTCGAGGCTCGCGGGCAGGCCGGGCTCGAGCCAGAACATCTGCGCGCGGGTGTTGAGCATGAAGCCGAGTTCGGGGATCACCGGCGAGGACTGGAACCAGCCGCCCGAGGGCATCGCGGCGATCATGTTGCCGTGCCGGTCGATCACGTCGATATGCACCGTGTCGCCGCGCCGGGCCGAACGCATCGCCGCCATGGTGGGCTCCCCACCGGTCACCTTCCGATCGCTGGTGGAGAAGTGCCGGAGCGCCTTCATCATGCGCTCGACCTGCAATTCGTAGCCCTCGACCTGCCCCGGCCGCAGATCGAAGGAGGATTGCGGGCCGATGAGACCGCGTCGGGCCTCGTTGTAGGCGTCAGAAAGCAGGGCTTCGATCGGCACGTCCACGAAGTCGGGATCGCCGTAATAGACCTCGCGATCGGCGAAAGCGAGCTTCATGGCCTCGAACACGGTGTGGATGAAAGGTGCGCTCGTCGCACCCATGCCGGTGATGTCGAAGCCCTTGAGGAGCGCGAGGCTCTGCAGGAAGACAGGACCCTGGCCCCAGGGACGGATCTTGTTCACGCGGTAGCCGTGATAGTCATAGGTCTGCGGCGTGTCGTAGCTCGCCTGCCAGCCCGCCATGTCGTCGGCCGTGATCACGCCCCGGTGTCGCGAACCGCTCTGGTCCATGACCTCGGTGGCACGCGCGAAGCGATCGATCGCTTCGGCCACGAAGCCCTTGGAAAACGCGGCGCGCGCGGCCTCGATCTGACGCTCTCGGTCACCGCCTGCGGCCTCCGCCTCTCTTAGGATGCGCTTCCAGGTGTCCGCGAGGGGTTGGTTGCGGAAGAGCTGGCGCGGCTTCGGGACGTTGCCGCCGGGAAGATAGAGAGCGGCAGAGGTCGGCCACTCCGCTTCGAAGAAATCCTTCAGGCCCGCGATGGTGTTCGAGACGCGCGGAAGCATCGGATGCCCGGTTTCCGCATAGAAGATCGCGGGCTCCAATACGTCTCGCACGCGCATGGAGCCATGGTCCCGCAGAAGCAGCATCCAGGCATCGAAGGCGCCAGGGAGCACGGTGGCGAGAAGTCCGTTGCCGGGGACGAGAGACAGCCCCTCGCGCCGGTAGTGCTCGATGGTCGCGCCCTTCGGGGCAACCGCTTGTCCGCAGAGTACCTCCACGTTGCGGGTTTTCGCCGAATAGAACACCGCCGGGACATCGCCCGCAGGCCCGACAAGGTGCGGCTCGACGACCTGGAGTACGAAAGCCGTGGCCACGCAGGCATCGAAGGCGTTGCCGCCCCGCTCCAGCATGGCCATGCCGACTGCGGAGCCGAGCCAGTGGGTCGAGGTGACAACCCCGAAAGTACCGAGAATCTCAGGGCGTGTCGTGAACATCGTGGGTCCTGGTTGGTGAGCGGCGAACGGGCAAGGGACTCAGCTCTCCCGCGGATCGAGGGCATCGCGCAGGCCGTCGCCGAGAAGATTGAAGCCGAGCACGATGAGGAAGATGGCCGTGCCTGGAAAAATCGACATCCAAGGCGCCTGGGTCATGAAGTTCTTCGCGGTGTTCAGCATCGAACCCCAAGAGGGCGTCGGCGGTTGCTGGCCGAGCCCCAGGAAGGAGAGCGAGGCCTCGGCGATGATCGCGGTCGCGACCGTGAGCGTGGCTTGCACGAGAATCGGCGGGAGCACGTTCGGCAACACGTAGCGCAGGATGATCCAGAGATCCGGAAGGCCGATGGCCCGCGCGCCCTCGACGTAATCCTCGGCCTTGACGGTGAGAACCTGGCCGCGCGTGAGCCGGATGAAGATCGGCATCGCGGAGAGGCCGATCGCGATCATCGCGTTGGTAAGGCTGGGCCCGAGAAAGGCCGCGAGCGCGATGGCGAAGATGAGGAACGGGATCGCCAGCATCGCGTCGGTGGCCCGCGAGATCACCGCGTCGATCCAGCCGCCGAAATAGCCCGAGATCAGGCCGAACGGCACGCCGAGCACGACGGCGATCGCCACCGACACCACGCCTGCCATGATGGAGGCGCGGGCGCCGAGCAGCATGCGCGAGAACACATCGCGCCCGAGTTCGTCTGTGCCGAACCAATAGAGTGTCGATGGTGCCTTGCGGATGCTCGTGAAGCTCGGCTTGATGGGATCGAAGGGCATCACGTACGGAGCGACGATCGCGGCGACGATGAAGAAGAGTACCACGGCCCCTCCCAGGACGGCACCGCGGTTCTTGAGGAGTTTGGCCAGAACGCGGTTGCGCCGGCGCGGAAGTGCGACATCGTCGGCAAGGGCGGCGGTTGCGGTCATGCGGAATGCCTCGGGCAGGCGTTCATGAGATCGAGAGGCAGGGTCACAATGGTGCTCATGTGGCATGCCTCAGGCGAGAGCCGACAAGGCCTTGGAACACATCTGCCACTGCAATCATACGGCGTGCCTCAATCGGGGGTTCACCAGGACGTAGAGTACGTCGGCGAGGAGGTTCATGATGATGAAGCCCACGGCGGTGCAGAGCACCACGCCCTGCACGACCGCGTAGTCCCGGTTGAACACCGCATCCACGATGAGCTTGCCGAACCCCGGAATCGTGAAGATCTGCTCCGTGAGGACCGCTCCGGCGAGGAGTTCACCGAAAAGCAGCGTCGAGAGGGTCACGATCGGCACGAGTGCATTGCGCAGCGCGTGCTTCAGCACCACGGCGCGAGCGAGGAGACCCTTGGCACGGGCAGTGCGGATGTAGTCCGAGCGCAGCACGCCCAGCATGGCGCTGCGGGTATGCCGCATCAGGCTCGCGGCGAGGCCCGTGCCGAGCACGAAGGCCGGCATGATCATGGTCTTGATGTTGAGCCACAGATCCTCGCCAGGCGGCACGAAGCCCGAGGCCGGCAGAAGCTGCCAACGCACGGAGACCAGCATGATCAGGAGGATGCCGAGCCAGAAGTTCGGGATTGACAGGCCGGAGAGCGCCACGACATTGGCGGCATAATCGACTGCGGTGCCCTTCCGGACAGCGGCGAGGATGCCCGCCGGAATGCCGATCGCCAGCGCGATGATCATGGCGAAGATCGCAAGTTCGATCGTGACGGGCAGCTTGCTCAAGATGAGCTGGAGCACGGGAATGTCCGTGCGCAGCGAAATGCCGAGATTGCCCTGCAGGACCTGCCCGAGCCAGGCGAAGTACCGCACGGGGATCGGGTCGTCGAGCCTGTACTTCTCGCGCAGGTAAGCAAGGACCTCCGGGTCCCGCTCCTCGCCCGCCATTGTGAGAACCGGGTCGCCGGGCAGGATCTGCTGAAGAGCGAACACCAGGAGCGAGACGATGAAGAGCGTCGGGATCGCGATGAGGACGCGTTGGGCGATATAGCGGAGCATGGCGCCTGGGGCTCGATGGGAGGGTGGGGAGCGCGAGACGACCTCGCGCTCCCCGAGGCGTTCAGGATGCGAAGCGCACGCCCTTGAGGCGGATCATCCCATCGGGATAGGGCTTGAAGCCCTCGATCTTCTTCGACAGTGCGAAGGGCCAGGGCTGATAATAAACGTAGATGATCGGCAGCTCGTCCTGGAGGATCGCCTGCGCGGCCGAGTAGAGCTGCTTGCGCTTGGCTTCATCGTTCACGGCGCGGGCTTCGTTCAGGAGACGATCGACCTCCGGATTGCAGTAGCGCCCGTCGTTGAGGGCGCCCTTGCAGGTGACGAACTGATGGACGTTGCCGTCGGGATCGACGCGCCCGGACCAGCCGATCTGGTTGACCTGGAAGTTGCCGGCTTGGGCCTCCTTCTGGAGCGCCGCAAACTCGGTCGGGCGCAGCGATACGTCGAAGCCCACCTCGGCAGCCATGGCCTGGATGATCTCGTTGATCTGCTGCGTCGTGGTGTTGTTGCCGAACGCGATCTCGACGGGCAGGCGGGTGACGCCGGCCTCCTTGAGGAGTTGCTTCGCCTTGGCGACGTCGCGCTTGCGGGCTGCGTACTTCGCCTCATTGTACACGCTCGCCTGCGGGAAAGGCTGACCGGCGGGCGGGTAGATGCCCTGGGCCACCACCTCGTTGATGACCTCCCGATCGATCGACAGCTCGAAGGCTTGCCGGACACGCTTGTCCTGGCCGAGCGGCGTCTTGGCGCGATCACCATTGTTGGTGTTGATCGTCAGGCCCTGGTAGCCGATGCCGGTGACGGGAGCAAAGGTGAGCTTCGAATCGTTCTTGACCTCGGGAGCGTCGCTGGGCGCCAGCCGCTCGATCAGATCGAGGTTGCCGGATCTGAGGTTCGCCAGGCGCACGGTGGTGTCCGGGATCGGCTGGAACACCAGGCGGTCGAAATTGTACTCCTTGACGTTCCAATGTTCCTTGAAGCGCTCCAGAACGATGCGGTCGTTCTGGACCCGCTCCACGAAGCGGAAGGGGCCAGAGCAGACGGGCTTCTGGCCGAAATCGGCAGCAGCCATCGCCTTCGGGGATAGGATCATCCCGGCGCGATCGGAGAGCTGCGAGAGCAGCGTCGCATCGGGTCGCGAGACTTTGATCGCAACGGTCATGTCGTCGACGGTCTCGACACTCTCGACCGACGCCAATTCGCTCTTGCGCAGGGAATCGGGGAGCGTGCGGGCCCGGTCGATGTTCGCCTTCACGGCCGCGGCGTTCATGGCTTCACCGTCGTGAAACTTCACGCCCGGGCGCAGCTTCATGGAGAGGATTCTGCCGTCGTCGCTCCAGCTCCACTCCGTCGCGAGCTCCGGTACGAACTTCAGGTCCGGGGTAATTTCGACGAGCTTGTCGCAAAGCGACGTGAACACGATGCGGCCCACGAAGGTGCGGGCGCGGTGCGGGTCGAGCACATCGGGGTCCTCCTGGAGGCCGATCCGCAGGGTTTGAGCCGAGGCCGCGCTGCTCATCAGCGCCGCCGCAGCAAGGGCCAGAATCGAGAATTGTTTCATCCGCTGTCCTCCTCCGGGGTTTGGCTTATGGCGCGGCCTGCTTGTCCCGCCGCTCGCGCCAGGTTCTGTACAGCGCCAGCCGTTGAGCGAGCGCAGGGCTCGACGGCGCCGCGGTGATCGATCCGGCGCCGGCGTTCTGGATGTCGCGCCAGAAATGGCAGGCCACCTGGCGGCCGTCCGCCGTCGTCTCGAGGGCGGGGTGCTGCTGCCGACAGACCTCGCGCGCATGAGGGCAGCGCGTGTGGAAGCGGCAGCCAGGCGGCGGCGCGGTCGGGCTCGGCACGTCGCCCTGGAGCAGAACCTTCGGCTGGCGGTCGCGCGGGCTCGGGCGGGGAATCGCTGCGAGCAGCGCCTGGGTGTAGGGGTGAAGCGGGGCGTCGAAGAGTGCGTCCGTCGCGCTCGATTCGACGATTTCGCCGAGATACATCACCGCGACGTGGTCGCTCATGTGGCGGATCACGGCGAGGTCGTGGGCTACGATCACGAGGGTGAGATCGAAGCGCTCCTTCAGGTCTTCGAGCAGGTTGATGATCTGTGCCTGAATCGACACGTCGAGGGCCGAGACCGGCTCGTCGCCCACGATCAACTTCGGTTCGCCCGCGAGCGCCCGGGCGATGCCGATGCGCTGGCGCTGGCCGCCGGAAAACTCGTGCGGGTAGCGGTCCGCATGGGCGGGCAGGAGGCCTACGGTGCGAAGCAGCTCCGCCACGCGCTCGCGGCGGGCCGACCCCTCCGCGAGGCCGTGAAGCCAGATCGGCTCCCCCACGATGTCTCCGACGCTCATGCGCGGGTTGAGCGCGGCATAGGGATCCTGGAACACGATCTGCATGTCGCGGCGGAGGCGCCGCAGCTCCGCCGCCCCGAGCGAGAGCACCGAGCGGCCCTCGTAGCGGACATCGCCGGCGCTGGGCTCGATGAGTCTGAGGAGCAGGCGCCCGAGGGTCGATTTCCCGCAGCCCGACTCGCCGACGATCGCGAAGGTCTCGCCCCGCTGGATCGACACGGATACGCCGTCGACCGCGCGCACCACCGTGCCGGAGGCGAAGAATCCGCGTCCTCCGAAATGCTTCTTGAGGCCGATTCCCTCGAGAAGGGGCGTCGCCCCGATGGCGGCGCGCGCGTTCATGCCGCCGCTCCCCGATGTTGCTCGAGGGGCGCATACCAGCAGCGTGCCTCGTGGCCGGGCCGGATCGACGCGAGGGGTGGCAGCTCGGCGGCGCAGCGCGCATCCGAGAAGGGGCAGCGTGGGGTGAAGCGGCAGCCCTTGGGCATGCGCTCCGGCGGCGGAACCGTGCCCCGGATCGTCGCGAGCCGCGCCTGCCGCCGGCCGAGGGAGGGTACCGAACCCATGAGGCCGATCGTGTAGGGGTGCTGCGGGTCCTCGAAAATCGCCTCGACGGGGCCGGCTTCGACCACCTGCCCGGCATACATGACGGCGACCTCATGGGCGACCTCCGCGACTACGCCGAGATCGTGGGTGATAAGGATCATCGCGGTGCCGGTCTCGTCCTGGAGCTGGCGGATCAGGGTGAGGATCTGGGCCTGGATGGTCACGTCGAGGGCCGTCGTCGGTTCGTCGGCGATGAGAAGCTGCGGGGTATTGGCGAGCGCCATGGCGATCATGATGCGCTGGCGCATGCCGCCGGACATCTCGTGCGGATAGGCCTTCAGCCGCTTCTCAGGCGCGGGAATCCGAACTTTACGGAGCATGTCGAGGGCGCGCTCGAGGGCCTCGCTCCGCGAGACCTCGCGGTGACGCAGGATCCCCTCGGCGATCTGGTCCCCCACCGTGAAGGCGGGGTTGAGGGAGGTCATGGGCTCCTGGAAGATCATGGCGATGCGGTCGCCCCTCAGATCCGCGCGCTCCCGCTCCGGAAGGTCGAGGAGGTCACGTTCCTCAAAGGCCGCCGAGCCGGCGACGATACGCGCAGGCGGCGTGGGGAGGAGCCCCATCAGCGCGAGCGCCGTGACGCTCTTTCCGCATCCGGACTCGCCGACGATGCAGAGGGTGCGTCCCCGCCCGACCGAGAAGCCGACATTGTCGACCACGTTGACGCCGGGGGGTGCGCCGTCGAAGCGCACCGAGAGGCCCTGCACATCGAGCACCGGCCCCCCTGCGGTGGGTCCGCCCTCGGCCGCCGGTGCCAGGGGAGAGGTCAGGATGCGTTCACGTTCCATAGCGCAGCTCGGCTGGGGCGACCGCTTCGTCCTGGACGGGCGCATGCGCCTCCGTGGCAGGCTCGGTCATCACAGCGAGGAGGGAGTTGCGGACGAGTTCCAGGTGCTCCCGCATGACGCGCTCGGCGGCGTGGGCCTCCCTCGCCTCAATGGCAGCGATCAGGCCACGGTGCTGGTCGAGATAGATGCCCCGTCGCTCCCGGGACCGGGCCCGCTCGCGCAGATTGCGCCAAGCGGCATCCTGGCGGATGCGGTCGATCATGTCGAAGATGGCAAGCAGCAGGCTGTTGCCGGCGGTCTCCGCGACGGCGCGGTGCAGGGCGCCGTCCCAGAGTTCGCGCCCATCCGCATCCGAACTCGCGCCGATGCGCGCGGCGATGCGCTGCAGACGCTCCACATCGCCATTGGAGGCCCGAAGCGCCGCGAGCCGTGCGAGCACCGGCTCGATGGCAACGCGCACCTCCATGACTTCGAGGGGGTTGGTGCGGCGCGAGAGTTCCTGGAGGCCACTTCCAGTGGCGACGGGCCGCGATCCCGCGAAGGTTCCCTTGCCCTGGTGGCGCCAGATGCGCCCCTCGGCCTCCAGCACTTCCAGGGCCCGACGCAGGGCTCGCCGGCCGACGCCGAGATCCTCGGCGAGTGTCCGCTCCGGTGGCAGTCGCTGATCCGTCCCGGGAGGAGCGGAATCGAGCAGCGCACGCAGGCGGTCGAGTGCGAGGCTCGAACTATCGGAGCGGTGACCGGCAGCCGGCATGCGGCGCGAACCTTTGCGGACCAATCGGCGAATTCATTCGCCAGCAAGGGATCGTGCGACGGACAAAAGGCTGACGCAAGGGCAAAGATTAGAAACCTGTGCCGAACCATTGAGCATCGATGGCTCACTTTCGGCTCGGCACCAGAGATGCCTCCTCGGGATCTACCAGTGGCTGTGAAGCCGAAGCGGCGCTCACCGCGGCACGCGGGAGCGGCGCCTCGAAGCGTCCGCTCCCGCTCTTCGCCTCAAGCCGCTGCGGCGACCGAAGTCGGGCGCATTTGCGCGGCGAGGACGTGCTCGCCGATGAGCGCGGCCACCTCGGCGGCATGGGTCTGCGGCCCCATATGGCCCGCGCCCCGCACCAGCCGATGACTCGTCCGCTTGCCGGCAGCATGGAGTCGACGGGCGATCAGCCCCGTGGGACGCCGTGCATGCTCGCCCTGCAGGATCAGAATCGGGATGCTCAGCCTACGGTAAGCCTCCAGGCGCACGCGGCTTCCGAACAGGGCTCGGAAGTCGAGGCAGGTCTTGGGCAGGTAACGCAGAACCGCATCCCGGACGCTGGGCTTCAGGCTCGCAAAGGCGCCGGTGCCATTCCAGTAGTCGAAGAACAACCGGGATGCCCCGGCATAGTCCCCCGTCAGGAGACCCTCGTCGGCCGCCCGGGCGACCGCCTGGATCTCGCCGAGCGCGGCGACCCCCTCAGGACCCATGTCGGGCAGGAGGTGAAAGGCGCACGGCTCGTAGAGCGCGAGGCTCGCGATCCGGGCCGGCCGCAGGGCGGCCACCTGCAGGGCCAGGGCACCCCCGTAGGAGTGTCCCACGAGGTGCACCGGCCCGGCGGCGGAATCGATCAGGGCGAGGATCGGCGCGGCCTCATCGGTGAGGGTGAAGGCCCCCTGCCCGCACCAGGGCCCCATCTCGGGCGTCCCGATGAGATCGGGTGCGACCAGGGTCACGGACCCGTCGAGACACTCGGCTAATGCCCGCCATTGGCGGCCGCTGCCGCCCGAGCAGTGGAGGGCCACGACGAGCGGCCGAGCGGGATGCGCCGACGGGGACAGAATGTTCGTCATGACAAGGCCCTCCCGCGCGGGATGCGTGTGGGATCGGCTGCGCCGAACCACACCACGGATGAGATCTCGCTGCGGCCGATGCCCAGATCGGCGATCATGTTGTCCGGCAGTTCGAGAAGTTCGCGGCGGGCGCGTCGCATCGCGGCCGCCTCGCTTGACCGGCGCAGGAAGTCGTAGAAGGCGAGACCGAGGCGCCGGACGAACGGATGTCCGAACGGGGATTGGGCAGCGCCGCGATCCGAGGCGCGGTATCCGGAGATGTGGTCGAGGGTGGCGAGCGACATGGCGGTTCTCCTGGTGAGCTTCGGCGGCCCTGCGGGCGCCTCGTTTTCGCTGCCAGGAGGTCGATGCGGGTTTTGCCCCGGCCGAACCGCTGAGAGGAGAATGGCATCCCGCTCGGCAGGCGAGCTGATCCTTCCTTCATGCCTCTTTGAGAGCCGGTCTTCCGTGACGAGTTTCACACGGCCCGGCCGGGCGGAGCACAAGCGAGACCGGGCGCAAGCCCATCGTGGGGAAAGCCGGTCGGCTCACCGGTCTTGCTTGAGGGCTTTCTGCGTCGAGCGGCCTTGAGGGCAGCGCACGGGATGGCGCGCGGAAAACAGGAGGCGCACGAGCTCCGCCTGCCGCCTTGCTCCCGTTTTCGCGAAGATGTGCCGCAAATGCGTGCGCGCCGTCTCGATCGCGACCCCGAGCCGGCGTGCCGATGCGCCGAGCCCTTCGCCGGAGAGGATGTCGACCGCCAGAAGCGACTCGGTTCGCGTGAGTCCGAACTGCTGCCTCAGATGCTCGGCGCTCGGCATATAGGTCCGCGAGGGATCGGTGATGAAGAGATTGACGAGGCCCCGCGAAGCCATGTCGGGCCGCGAGCACGCCCCCCGGCTGGCCAGGATGAAGAGCGGAGGATCGCCGATCCGGCAATGCACGAGGGGCTCCCCGTCATCGAACAGGCTCGCAGGTGAGGCGCAGCGCAGAACGATGTTCTTCAGGATCGTCGTCGCCGAGGAGGTCTGGGCTTTCAGCCGCCCGCCCGAGACAGTGAGGGCCGTGCCGGCCGCGAGGAGTTCGTGGGCCGCAGTGTTCGCGAACAGCACGGTCGCATCCCGATCGACGAGAATGATGCCGTGATCGAGTTGGTCCAGGACGGTCGTGAGCCCCTCCCCGACCCACGACTCCGTCCACGAGGCCCCGCTGCGGTCAGCCCCGGGTTCGTCGAAGGTCTGGTCATGGGGGGAGACCATCCATGCGGTCCTGGCCCGTTCTCCGCGGTGCGCGATCATGGGTGCCTCGTGTCTGGCCTTGTGGCTGTTGGTTCCCCAAGTCGCCTATGCCGTCATGCGAATGGCCGGCGTCCTGTGGGTACGTGTCGTCCGACCTTTGGAGGGGCGGTGCCGGGACTACGGAGACCGGCACCGCCATCGGACGGGAGGACGTGAAGGGTTGTCCGGCGAGCGGGGCTTCCGCAGCCCCTGCCCCCTCCGGCGTGATTGAAGTTGAAGAGTCGGGTCCGCCGTTCCGCCGATCGGAACTTCGTGGAGCCCGTCCACGATGCAGCCCATCAAGTCATCGAGCTTCATAGGCAATCTTCTCGCAATCTGGCGGCCTGAGAGCGGAAGCCGACGCAATCCAGACTGCGAGCGGGCGGGTGCGACCGGTGAGTGAAATGCCTGTGAGCTTGGTGTGACCGAGGCTAAGTCGTTACCAAAAAATAGCTTTTGCGCGGGATAGGAGCGGATCGCGTGGAGATCGTGCAGTTCGGTCCCCGAGAAGCGGACGTGTTTTCACGCCGCAGGAGATTCCACGCATTCCCTACGCTGGCCCTGGCTAAACGGGCCGGCGCTGCCGCTCCGTTCAAAGCGAACAGGACCGGCCGCAAGCGGCCGGGCAATCGCCCTCAGGGGGTGTCTATGGATCAGCCGTCCTGCGACAGGTCGCTCGGGCCGACGCGATCCACGAGATCGATCATGGCGCCCAGGATGGTCCGGTCCTCGGCCTCAAGCCACGTTGAGTCCACGAGGCGGACCATCCGCGGACGCAGGTCGGGCCAGCGCTTGTAGAAATCAAAAAGGTCCTCGATGGACGGCTTGCTCGATACCTCGTCGATCATCGCGGTCTCCATCCTTTGTCACATCCGAGCCTAAGGGGACACTGCCCCGCAGCAGGCGTGAAATCGGCGTGAACCGCTTCCGCGGCAGCCTATGAGCGAGTAGCATGCTCACAGAAGGTCTAGGGGAGCGCCGTGGCAACCAAGCTCGATATCTCGCTCTTCGGGACATGTGCTGTCCGCCTAGCGTGTGACGGGCAGGCTGCCGTCGAGATCCGCGGCGCCAAGCATCGAGCGCTTTTCGCGCTCCTCGCCACGGCACCGATGGGCCGCCGCTCGCGCGGTTACCTTCAGAGGACGCTCTGGGGCGAGAGCGATTACGACAGTGGCCACCAGAACCTGCGCCGGGCGCTCGCCGACCTGAGAAAGGAAATGGGCCCTGCCTTCGACGCGATCCTCCACTCCACAGCAACCGACGTGCAGCTTTCTCTCGACCATACGCGCTTTTCCCCCGGCGAGGGGGCGTTCCTGCATGACCTCAACGTGCGCGAACCCGCTTTCCTCGCCTGGCGCGACGAGATGCGCTCGCGCCCCGACGTCCTCGCGGCTTTTGGGCGTGCGAGCCGGAGCGGCACGGTGCGGCTGCGTCCACTCATCAGCGCTCTGCCATTAACAGTGCTCGACAGCGACCCTGCGCTCAGCGTCCTCAGCGACTGGATGGCCGAGGAGATCTGCCGCGGCCTCTCGCGCTCCACCCTTCTCACCGTGATTTCCCATCTCTCCGGCCGGGCCATGGCTGGCCGTATGCTCGACATCGTCGGCGTGCGCGAGGTTCTCGGGGTGGATTACCTGGTCACGGGCACCATCCGGCGGCTGGGGCGCGAGATCGTCTGCGACTTCGACTTCGTGGATGTCGCAAGCGGCACGATCCTGTGGTCCCGAAATCTCGTCTGCAACGCCGCTGCAGTCACAAGTGCGGTCCCCGACCGTTTGGCGGAAGTGCTTCAGGCTATAGGCCGGTCCGTCACACAGACTTCGCTCAGGAACCTGCGTGGCCTGTCGCTGCCCGAGATCGCCGACCACGAGCTCCTGATCGCGGGCGTCGGCTCTATGCACCGCCCGGCCCTGAGGGACTTCCTCACGGCGCGGCACTATCTCGCCGAGGCGGCCGAGCGCGCACCCGGCTCGTCCGACGTGCATGCCTGGCTCGGCAAGTGGCACGTGCTCAACGTATTCAAGGGCTATTCGACCGACCGGGCGGGCGACACGCAGCGGGCGCTCGGCTGCACGGCTCGGGCACTCGACCTCGACCCTGACTCGAGCTTCGCCCTCGTCATCGACGGCTTCGCGCAAAACAACATCCTGGGCAACTTGGGCGAGGCCGGGAGCCGCTATGCCGCGGCACTCGACCGCAATCCGAACGAGAGCCTCGGCTGGCTTCTCCGCGGAGCACTCCTTGCCTTCCAGGATCAGGGCGAGGCGGCCATACACGCGACCGAGACGGCGCGGCGCCTCTCTCCCATCGATCCCTTCGGCTATTATTACGACAGCCTCGCCAGCTCTGCGCACATCTCCGCCGGCAATTTCCGTGAGGCGCTCGACTACGCCAACAGAAGTCTGGCCGTGAACGACCGCCACATTTCCACGCTCCGGGTCAAGATCACGGCGCAGTACGGCCTCGGCGACGGCGACGGCGCGCGGGCGACGGCAGCCGAACTGCAGCGGCGTTTCCCGGACTTCCGGCTCGACGATTATCGCCGCAACCATCCATCGGCGCAGCACAAGGTCGGAAGGTTGGTCATCGAAGCGCTGACCGCCGCGGGCATATCTTGATCGAACATCAAAGAGGGGTTCTGACATGAGCCAGGCAGGCGGTTTCGGCGGACTCGGAGGGCTCGGAGGGCTCGGCGGGCTGGGTGGCTTGGGCGGCCTTGGTGGCTTGGGGGGCCTCGGAGGGCTCGGGGCGTTCACGGGACTCGGCGCGTTCTTCGGCGCGGGCGATCCGGGGGGCTACGACGGCCTGACAACCGCGGGTCTCGGCATCACGGCCGAGGCGCTCCGCCATCTGGGCGGCGACGGCGACGCACCCGATCCGGCCGACCTCGTTCCGGGCCACGAGAGCAACATCGCTCGCCTCGCCGTTTGGGTGCGCGGCTCGCTCTACGTGAGCGAATTTCTGTCGGGGCTCAAATGGTCCAAACCCGTCGGGGGACCCCCCTTCACGGCCACGTTCAACATCGACGGGAGGACGTGGGTGACCCTTCACCGCCCCCAGCGCGAAATCCTCAAGGGTCAGTGCCGCCTCGTTGCCGAGTATGCCGCTCTCCGCGACGAGCGGCAGGCGGAGATCCTTTCGCAGCTCGGTTTCCCTACCCCCTATTTCGCATCGATCCTCGGCCTGCACGTGGCCGAACATCCGCGCACGTTCGAACTCATCACGGCCACCCAGGTCGTAGCCGCCCATACCGCGATGATCCTCAAGCTCGGGCTCGCGGTGCGCCGTCCCGATCAGGTCGACGGCCGGATCCAGCCGATGATCCCCACACCCGGCCACGGCGCCTTCCCCTCCGCCCATGCGACCGAGGCCTATGCGGTGCTCACCGTGCTCGAGGCGCTGATCGAACGGTGGGATACGCTGGCCGACCACAAGGAACGCGTGAAGATGCTCCGCGGCCTCGCCGAGCGGATCGCGGTGAACCGCACGGTCGCGGGCATGCATTACCCGATCGACAGCTGGGCGGGCGCGGCGCTTGGGCAGGCGGTCGGCCGCGCCGTGCTCGGCCGATGCGGGCAGGAGACGAAAACACGCGCGAGCACGTTCGACCCCAATCCGGACCCGAACGACCCCGTTGCGAGCACGGTCAAGCGCGGCGATCTCGACTTCACCGATCACGATTTCGGCGACGAGAATAAGTCCAGGTCTGCGGGCTTGACCAGAGGCGCCGAAGAGTTCTCCGCGGAGGAGAGGCCCGTCTTCTCGTGGCTGTGGAAACGCGCCGCGGCCGAGCGGCAGGGGGGTTGAGATGTTCCTCGAACGCCCACTCGAACGGCGCATCGACCGCTATGCGGGCCCCTACGAGCGCTGGGTCTACTCGGAGGAACTCGGCCTCCCCTTCGCCTTTAAGGCGATCCGGTATGCCAAACAAGCGCGGCACTTCGCGGCAATCCTGGAGGGCGTGGGTCAGCCCGCCGACGTGCCCGGAGCCAAAGTTCGCGTGCCGCCGCTCTGGCCTTCAAAAAACGATAAGCACTTGGTCACCCCATTCGCCTTCCAGATCCTCGCCCGTGACGATGATCCGGCTAACCTGATGCTCGACGAGTTGATCGCTCTCCGCCTGGACCCGCTCCGGGGACAAGAGCCCGAAATCGCAAACGCTACCGCTCGGTTTCAGATCAACATGCCCATGGCCGCGGATTCCTGGGTGCCGGACTACAGGCCCGACGCCGGCTCCGAGAGCTGGCTGCGTCGTCCCACCCCGCCAAGCGCCATCCTCGGCGTGATCGACGACGGTTTGCCCTTCGCGCATCGCGCGTTCCTCGGAAGCGACGGCCGCACGCGCATCAGCCATGTTTGGCTTCAATCGGCCCAAGCCAGGACGGGGTGGGATCGGGTTCCCTTCGGCCGCGAATTCACCAACGGAGAGATCGACGCGCTCCGCGCCAGCCACGGGCCCGACGAGCGACGCCTCTACCGCGCGGTGGGCGCCATCGACCGCCGCCCCGAGATCGGCCGCGCCCTCGAGCGGCACTCGACCCACGGCGCCCACATCCTCGGCCTCGCCGGCGGCAACGGCCTGTTCGGGCTCGCCCGCCGCCGCGATGCGCAGACCTCCCCACCCCCCCTCGGCGACGACGTTCAGATCGTGGCCGTGCAGTTGCCCAACACCATCGCGTGGGACACCTCCGGATTCGGCAAGGAGATGTTCATGCTCTCCGCGCTCCACTACATCTTCGTCCGTGCGAGCGAGATCGCGCAGGAGTTCGGCGGCAGCGAACTGCCTCTCGTGGTCAATTTCTCCTACGGCTGGAGCGCCGGGCGGCACGACGGTGGGTCGGCGATGGAGCTTGCGATCGAGGAACTCATCCAACGCCGTCGCCTACGGCAGCCGAAGACCGAGATCGTCGTGCCCACCGGCAACAACTTCGCGGACGGGATGCACGCCACCTTCTCGGCCGAGGACATGAGCAAGGGGTCGGCGACGATCGGCTGGCGCCTGCGACCGGATGATCGGACGGCGAGCTATCTCGAGATCTGGTTTCCCGAATCGTTCGATCCCGTCGGGTGGGAGGTCCGGCTGGTCCCGCCGCGCGGCATGGAGCATGTGCCGACCGGCTCGATCACCATCCCGGACCTGGGACCCAACCCCGTCGGTGACCCGCAGTGCTTCAGCGAGCTCGACATGAATGGTCAGAACCTGGCCCAGCTCTCGGCCGATCGCCATCGCGGCTCGCCCCCGGGCCAGCTCTCGGCCGATCACCATCCCGGCGCGCGCTGGAGGGTGATGATCGCCGTGATCCCCACCGCCGAGATCCCCACCACCGAGATGGGCAAGAGCCGCCGCCTGCCGCCTGGCCTCTGGACGGTCGTGATCGATCGGAAGAACCTGACATCTCTCGGCGCCGATCAGGTGATCGATCTTTGGCTCCAGCGCGACGACGATCCGCGTCCCATGAGCATGGGCGGGCGCCAGAGCCGCCTGGAGAGGCTGCTGCCGCACGCTCGCCCACCCAGACGATCTGCATCCAGGTCCCCCGTCGGGATCCTCGCGGAAAGCGTGCTGGAAGGCCAACCCGGGCTCGTCCGGGGCTACGGCTCGCTCAGCGCGCTGGCCACCACGCCTTCCGCTCTCCGCGTCGCCGGCGTGGTGGCGACTACGCGGCATGCGACGGGCTACTCGAGCGCCGGAGCGCTCCGGCGCGAGGGCGAGTCCCTCGTGCTGCGCGGGGAGCAGCCGACCCTTGCGGCAGCCGCGGATCAGGGTGCGATGCTGCGCGGCCTGCCCTCCATCGGCTGCGTGTCGGGGTCCAGGTCACGTCTGGTCGGCACCTCCGCCGCTGCAGCGCTCGCTGCGCGCTGGATGGTGGCGAATGCTGCCGCAGGGCGCGAATTCTTGCATGGTCTTGCACCCTATCCGCCACTTAAGCCGGACGAGGACGAGGTACGCCGGGTGGCTCGCCTTGGCACTGAGGGCATTGTGCCGATCGGCCTCTGGGCAACATGAAAGGCAGCTCCAGACGACGCGCCAGCCGGATGAGTACATCGGTCGTTTTCTCACCGTCCTCCTGGAAGACGTCGGGGGAACCGGCCTCCGTGCCGTTCTCGCCACCCGCCGGACCGAACAGGTTGCGATAGACTCCCCGTTGCGAGAAAGGGCCGTTCTGCCGATGAGGCGGATCCTGGCATCCGTGCGGCACGTCGCTCTCCCTGTTCCATCATTTGCCAGGCCTGCCCGATGCACAACGTGAAATGCGTTGGTTGTTCCTTGTTTCGGCACGGCTCTCGCCCCACCGCCATGCGGGGCTTGCACGCGATGGCACCTCGCTCTGCGAACAGACGCAGGCTCTCGATGATGTACGAAAAAAGATCGCCGCATCATCCGATTGGGGGAGGACGGCAGCGGGGTTTTGGCGCCAGATTCTGACACGGAGGCTGGTTCGCCATGCCGGGAATCATATCCCGCTCTTCGGCGCATCCCGCACCCGTCGAGGCGGCCCCTGCGTCTCGGCCCGCCTCCGGAATGTGGCGCCTCGGATCGGCTCCCGTGGAAACGGTTCGGCCCGGCGCCCAGCATTGGAGTTTTCGTCCATCAAGGACCGGTCGCTGCAGGACTGCACCGGTCACCTGCTCCAGGGAGGAGCGCCATGCACCCCTTAACCTCTCTTATCGTCGCGATCGCCCTGACTGTCGTCACGGCGGGCCCCGTCCTTTCCGAGTGCGGCACGGGCAGCCTCGCACAGCCCGTGGGTACAACGAACGGCGACCCCGAAAAGGACACCTTCGGCTACATCTGCGAGCCCGGTGGCGTCGATCGAACCGGCTCCATCGCGAGCATGACACGCGGCGGCGTCGTTCTGATCGGGTCGGACACCGGCGACTCCGAGAAGGACACCCTCGGCTACCTGAATGTGGATCGCGGCCAGTAGCGCGCTCTGCCCGACCCGCTTGCTCTTCCCCCTCACTCCCACGGGGGCACTCCCCCTGTCCCGGTCCGATGCCGGGCAGGGGCTCTTTGACTATGCATTTGCAACACAGGGCTGACCATGATCGATGTGCCGCTTGCCACCTTCCTATCCGGGGTGGGCGTCGGCTTGGCCGTGGCTGTCCCGATCGGCCCGATGGGCGTCCTGTGCATCCAGCAAACACTGACCTTCGGCCTCGTGGCGGGTCTCGCGACCGGACTGGCCGCGGCGACCGTTCAGGTCACCTATGGGTTTCTGGCGGTGCTCGGCCTCGCACCGGCAACGACGGCCTTCGCGGGAGCTGGCGTCAACGTCCTCTCCGTCGGCTCCGCCATGCTGCTGCTGTGGTTCGCCGTCCGTATCATGCGGCGTGAACTGACCTTCGCGGGAGCCGGCCCGGCGGGAGCGGCCGATATTGCCCGGTCTTACCGGAACGCCCTCACGTTCGGCTTTGCGAACCCTCTGACGGTTCTGCTGTTCTTTGCCGCCTTTCCTGCGTTGACCTCCGCGGGCGACGTGGGGGATGCCCCGCTGCTCGTCGGCGGCGTGTTCTCCGGCGTGATCGGCTGGTATATCGTCCTCAGCAGCGTGGTGGCCCTTCTTCGGCAGCGGCTTTCCGCCGGCGCCCTCAACCTGTTCAACAAAGCCTCCGGCCTCGCGCTCGCGACGCTGGGTCTCACCATGCTCTTGAACGGCCTGCGCCTGTCGTTTCGATAGGAATGCGCCTCAAGCCGGATCGCGCGCGTTCGCGACCAGGGTCGGGACTCGGCGACGGGGACTTGGCGACGGGGACTCGGTCAGTGGGGAGCACCGGCGGCGGGCACTGATCGCGAGAACGTGGCCCCAAACGATCGCGCCCGGCCGTTCGCCGGGCGCTTGGATATCCCGTCAAGAATTCAGTGCTTGATGGCAACGCCGATGGGCAGATCCAGCGGGGCCGGCAGATTGAGCGGAGTGAAGGCCTTCGGGGCGACGGTCGGGTCGGCCGCCACGGTGATAGGCGGGTTGTTGAACATGATGACCCAAAAAGCTCCGGTCGCCACGAGGAGCGCCAAGCCCAGGTTGCGCATCCGCTGCCGGGAAGGCACTGCCGCGAACAGGGCCTCCAAGACGGCCCTGTTGACCATGGCCAAGCGCAGATGCGCGGCCACCTCCCTTTCGAAGCCGTAGTCCACGAATGGGCGGTCGTATGTGGGACGATCAGGCTGCGTCGACATGATGTTTCCCCTCTGTGCCGCGGAGCAACGACGAGGCGAGCCTGGTCCTCTTGGAGCATCGCCGCATCCCCCGTTCGTAGGACGGCGGCGGCTTTTGTGGGCGCCTATCGCAGATAGTGCCGGGACTGCACGACTGCCCCGGTTCGGCTGGCACGCCCGCCTTGGCGGCCTCCGGCGGTGCGCCTTTCCGTCGAGCTCGTCGCATCAATTCGGGGCAGCGGCGCTGAAGTTTTCATCATCTGCCCTGTTCCGCATGGACCCCGTCCGCCAGCTCAGGATTGTGCACCGCAACATCTATCCTCTTGCAAGCAAAGGCGAAGTCGACGCGAAACCGAGTTGGCCCGCTGCTTGCAATTGACGTCCTGGCACCGATCCGGGTGCCGGAAGCAGGGGAGAGAGCTGTGACAATCACGCGTCGGACGGTGCTCGGCACCATGGTGGCCCTCGGCGCCACCCTCGGTGGCCTTGGATTTGCGGCGGCCCAGGAGACCATCAAGGTCGGCGTTCTGCATTCGCTATCCGGCACGATGGCGATTTCAGAGACGACCCTCAAAGACGTCATGCTCATGCTCGTCGAGGAGCAGAACAAGAAGGGCGGCCTTCTCGGCAAGAAGCTCGAAGCCGTGGTGGTGGACCCGGCATCGAACTGGCCGCTCTTCGCCGAAAAAGCACGCGAGCTCATCACGCAGCACAAGGTTGCGGCAACGTTCGGGTCGTGGACCTCCGTGTCCCGCAAATCGGTGCTGCCCGTGGTGAAGGAGCTCAACCACGTGTTTTTCTACCCCGTGCAGTACGAAGGCGAGGAGAGCGAGCGCAATGTGTTCTACACCGGCGCTGCACCGAACCAGCAGGCGATCCCCGCCGTCGACTACCTCATGAAGGAGGAGAAGGTGCAGCGCTGGGTGCTGGCCGGCACCGACTACGTCTACCCGCGCACAACGAACAAGATCCTCGAGGCCTATCTGAAGGCGAAGGGCGTGAAGCCCGAGGACATCATGATCAATTACACGCCCTTCGGACATTCCGACTGGCAGACCATCGTGTCCGACGTCAAGAAGTTCGGCTCGGCCGGCAAGAAGACCGCTGTCGTCTCCACCATCAACGGCGACGCGAACATCCCGTTCTACAAGGAGCTCGGCAACCAGGGCGTCAAGGCCACGGACATTCCCGTCGTGGCGTTCTCGGTCGGCGAGGAGGAGCTCGCCGGCATCGATGCCGGCCCGCTCGTGGGCCATCTCGCGGCGTGGAACTACTTCCAGAGCGTCGAGGACAAAAGCAACGCAGAGTTCATCAAGAAGTGGAAGGCGTTCACCAAGAACGACAAGCGTGTAACCAACGATCCCATGGAAGCCCACGTGGTCGGCTTCAACATGTGGGTCAAGGCAGTTGAGAAGGCCGGCACCACGGATGCCGACAAGGTGATCGACGCCATCGTCGGCATCAAGGTCCCGAACCTCACCGGCGGGGTATCCGAGATGCTCCCGAACCACCACATCACCAAGCCCGTGCTGATCGGCGAGATCCAGAAGGACGGTCAATTCAATGTGGTGTGGAAGACGGATGGCCTCGTGCCCGGCGACGAGTGGTCGGACTACCTCGAAGAGTCGAAGCCCCTGAAGGCCGATTGGATCGGCTTGAAATGCGGCAACTACAACACCGTCACGAAGAAGTGCGGCGGGCAGGGTTCCTAGAGCGTTGATCTGAGTGAGGTGGCTCCGGCTCACGTGAAAAAACCGACCGCTCAGAAACGAAGCGTTGATCTGAGTGAGATGGACCCGGCTCACATGAAGAAAACGCGTCCACTGAGAAGAGAGAGCGGCTTCCGCGCAAGAGGAAGCAGCTCGTAGCCCTCGCCTCGATCCCTCTCCCGATGGCGGCTCTCGCGAGCCGTCATCCCGCTCCCCTCGCGTCGGTTTCACCAGAATGCTCCTTCTCCAGCGCCTCCTCACCGCCTTCGCGCTCGTCTGCACGCTCGCGGCCGCGTCGCCCGGCCAGGCCGATGTCGTCGACGATGCGCTGGCGCGCTTTGCCGCCGATTCCTTCAACGACACCCAGAAGGCGATCGAAGATCTCGCGCAATCGGGCCATTCGACTGCCGAAGAGATGATCTCGGCACTGGGCGCGGGTCGCCTGTTCTTCCGTCCGGGCGAGCCCCTCGTGGCCTACCGCGATGCCGTCGGTGCACTGCGCAATGCGCGCACCGGCGAGCCCCTGTCGGTCGATGCCGAAACCCTGAAACCCGTGCGCCTCAACAACCGCGTGCGGCGCGCGGTCGATGCCGCACTCGGGTCGCTCACCCTGATGGCGTCCGATCCCGTGCGTCGCCGTCAGGCCGCGCTGGCCGTCCTGAAATCCCGAGACGCCGCCCAGCTCCCCCTCCTCGAAACGGCTCTCGCCCGTGAGACCGACACGGCCGCAAGGCTCGCGCTCGAGGCCGCGCGGGCCGCCGTCGTTCTGACCAAGAACGATGCCCCCGAGGTCGAGCGGCTTCAGGCGGTTGCCGCCCTGACGAGCCGCGGCGACGGGGAGGCTGCCGCGATCCTGCGCTCGCTTGCCCCCGACGCTCCCGAAACGGTGCGATCGGCGGCCGCGGCGGGCGTGACCCGGATCGAGCAGCGCCTGGCGCTTTGGGCCTCCGTGCAGAACATCGTTTACGGCATCAGCCTCGGATCGGTCCTGCTGCTCGCGGCGGTGGGGCTTGCGATCACCTTCGGCCAGATGGGGGTCATCAACATGGCCCATGGCGAGATGGTGATGCTCGGCGCCTACACGACGTTCCTGGTCCAGGAGGTGATCCGCACCCACGCCCCCGGTCTCTTCGATGTGTCGCTGTTCATCGCAATTCCCCTAGCTTTCCTGGTGGCGGGCGGCGTCGGGGTTGCAATCGAACGGGGTATCATCCGCTTTCTCTACGGGCGACCTCTGGAAACCCTGCTCGCGACCTGGGGCCTCTCGCTCATCCTCCAACAGGCCGTCCGCAGCGTCTTCGGTCCGACGAACCGTGAGGTCGGCACGCCGCAATGGATGAGTGGGGCCGTGGAGCTCGGAGGCTTGAGCCTCACCTACAACCGCATCGCCATCGTGGTGTTCGCCGCGGCAGTCTTCGCATCGCTTCTTCTGGTGTTGCGCAGAACCTCGCTCGGACTACAGGTGCGCGCCGTCACCCAGAACCGACGCATGGCGGGTTCAATGGGGATCAAGACCGACCGGATCGACGCCCTCACCTTCGGGCTCGGCTCCGGGGTCGCCGGCATGGCCGGCGTCGCGCTCTCGCAAATCGACAACGTGAGCCCCAATCTCGGCCAGAGCTACATCATCGACTCGTTTCTCGTGGTGGTGTTCGGGGGCGTCGGCAATCTCTGGGGCACCCTCGTCGGGGCCCTGTCGCTCGGCATCGCCAACAAGGTGCTGGAGCCCTTTGCCGGCGCGGTGCTGGGCAAGATCGTGCTTCTCGTCGCCATCATCCTCTTCATCCAGAAGCGTCCGCGGGGCCTCTTCGCGCTCAAGGGCCGGGCCGTGGAAGCATGAGGGCTCTCAATGGTCGTCCGCGAGACTCCTTCCACCCTCGAGCGGCGGGCGCTGGTCGCATGAACGTCTTCGACGACCGCACGCGAAGCTCCCTGACACCCAAGCGCGGAGCGCCGGACGCATGAAGATCCTCGACCGCACGGGTGTCGTTTTTCTGGTGATCCTGCTCATTGCGGCGATTGCGGTGCCGGTCCTGAACCTTGCCGTTCCGCCGGACTCCGCCCTCCATGTCTCCGATCACCTCGTTCCGCTCATCGGCAAGTATCTGTGCTTTGCCCTTCTGGCTCTCGCGGTCGATCTCGTCTGGGGTTTCTGCGGCATTCTCTCTCTGGGTCACGGCGCCTTCTTCGCGCTCGGAGGCTATGCCATGGGAATGCACCTCATGCGCCAGATCGGGCCGCGGGGCGTCTATGCGCATCCCGAATTGCCCGATTTCATGGTGTTCCTGAACTGGAAGGATCTGCCCTGGTTCTGGCACGGCTTCGACCAGTTCTGGTTCGCGGCCCTGATGGTGCTCGCGGCGCCCGGGCTCCTCGCCTTCGTGTTCGGCTGGTTCGCGTTCCGCTCGCGGGTCACGGGGGTCTATCTCTCCATCATCACCCAGGCGCTCACCTTCGCGCTCATGCTCGCATTCTTTCGCAACGACATGGGCTTCGGAGGCAATAACGGCCTCACGGACTTCAAGGATCTCCTTGGCTTTCCCGTCCAGGCGCGCCCGACGCGGGCGGTACTCTTCCTGGCATCGGCCGTTGCCCTGGCAGGTGGCTACCTCCTCTGCCGGTGGATCGTGGTCTCGAAGCTCGGACAGGTGCTCGTCGCAATCCGCGATGCGGAGAGCCGCGTCCGGTTCCTGGGCTACCGGGTCGAGATCTACAAGCTCACGATCTTCACGATCTCGGCCATGATCGCGGGCGTCGCGGGCGCCCTCTATGTCCCACAGGTCGGGATCATCAATCCGAGCGAGTTCGCGCCAGCCAACTCGATCGAGATGGTGATCTGGGTTGCAGTCGGCGGGCGGGGTACGCTCGCCGGGGCGGCCCTCGGCGCAGTCTTCGTCAATGCCGGCAAGAGCTGGTTCACCGGGGTTCTGCCTGAACTGTGGCTCTTCGCTCTCGGAGGCCTCTTCGTTCTCGTCACCCTGTTCTTCCCGAAAGGTCTTCTCGGCACCGGCCGGGAGGTGCTGGGTCGGCTCCGGTGGCGCCGCTCCGACCCCACCCTCTCCTCCCCGCCCCTCACCTCGCCGGCGGAGTGAGCCATGCTCCCCGCGACCGCAGCAGCGGTGACGCCCGCCCTTCTGTATCTCGACGCCGTGACGGTATCCTTCGACGGCTTCAAAGCGCTCAACGCTCTCTCGCTCACCGTCGATCAGGCCGAGATGCGCGCCATCATCGGCCCGAACGGTGCCGGCAAAACCACCATGATGGACGTGATCACTGGCAAGACGCGGCCGACGAGCGGCACGGCGCTCTTTGCCGGCCACCACGACCTCACGCGCCTTGACGAGGCCGCCATCGCCGAGCTCGGCATCGGGCGCAAGTTCCAGACCCCCACGGTCTTCGACATGCACAGCGTGGAAGACAACCTGCGCCTCGCTCTCAAGGCCGACAGGACGCCCTTCGCGACCCTGTTCGCGGGGCGCAGCGCGGCCGAACGGGAGCGGATCGATGCGCTCCTCGAACGCATCCGCCTCAAGGATCATCGCACCCGCAAGGCCGCGGAGCTCTCCCACGGGCAGAAGCAGTGGCTCGAGATCGGGATGCTGTTGGCCCAGGAACCGCAGCTCCTCCTCGTCGACGAGCCCGCCGCGGGCATGACCGACCAGGAAACCGCCGACACCGCCGACCTCCTGCGCGAGATCGCGCGAACCCGCGCTGTCGTCGTGGTGGAGCACGACATGACCTTCGTGCGCGACCTCGGCGTCAAGGTCACCGTGCTCCACGAGGGCGCGGTGCTGGCCGAAGGGTCCCTCGATGCGGTGAGCGCGAACGAGCGGGTGATCGAAGTGTATCTCGGGCGGTGACCATGACAGACCTGTGCGATCCCCCGCGCCACTCCGTACTCCTCACGCCGAGCCGACATCCCGGGCAACCATCATGCTGAACATTCGCGATCTCTCGCTCCATTACGGCGCCGCCCCGGCCCTGCGCGGCATCACCTTCGAGGCGCGCGCGGGTGAGGTCACATGCGTGCTCGGGCGCAACGGCGTAGGGAAGACATCCCTCCTGCGGGCCGTCATAGGGCACCGGCCGATCTCCGGCGGGTCGATTGCCGTGGAGGGACGGAGCCTCGCGGGCCTCAAGCCCTACGAGCGGGCCGCGCTCGGCGTCGCCTACGTGCCTCAGGGCAGGGAGATCTTCCCGCTCCTGACCGTGAGGGAGAATCTCGAGACGGGCTTCGCGCTCCTGCCCCGCCGCGCGCGGCGGATCCCGGAGGAAATCTTCGATCTCTTCCCCGTGCTCAAATCCATGCTCCACCGGCGCGGCGGCGATCTCTCCGGCGGCCAGCAGCAGCAGCTTGCCATCGCCCGGGCCCTCGTGACGGGGCCCCGCCTCCTCCTCCTCGATGAGCCCACGGAGGGCATTCAGCCGTCGATCATCAAGGATATCGGCCGGGCGATCGCCTATCTGCGCGCCAAGGGCGGCCTCTCGATCGTGCTCGTGGAGCAGTATTTCGAGTTCGCCCGCGACCTCGCCGACCGGTTCGTCGTCATGGAGCGTGGCGAGATCGTCGAAGCGGGCGACCGGGCCGCCCTGCAGGGCGAAGCCGTGCGCAACCGGCTCGCGATCTAGAGCGTTTTCGAGTGAGGAGGATCCGGCTCACGGGAAGGAAATGCGATCACTCAGAAACGAAGCGTTGATCTGAGTGAGGTGGATCCGGCTCACGTGAAGAAAACGCGTCGAACCAACGACAAGAGCTAATTCCACGCAAGTGGAAACAGCTCTGGCTGTGCGCGACCGGCCCTAAGGCTCGGCTGGAACGCCCTTGAGTAGGCCCGCCGCTGCCGCGCGCACCACGGAAGCCAATTGCTGCTGGAGGATCTTCATCGGCATGGGCACGAGCTTCTCCTCCAGGCCGAGGCTGACGATGCCGTGCACCGCCGAGAACAGGGTGCGTGCGAGAAGCGCCCGCTCCCCCTCTTCGAGCTTAGGGCAGAGCGCTCGCAGAGGCTCTTCCACATAGGTGAAGAGCTTCACCTGTTCGGCGAGGTGGAAGTCCGGCACCGTCTCGCCTTCCGGCATGCGATGGTCGAACAGCGCGCGCCAACGGTGCGGGTGGGTGGCAGCGAACGCGAGATAGCGGCTCGCGAGACCCACGAGCTGATCCGTGGCTGACCGGCCGGCCGGGTCGCTCGCGGTCCCCGGCGCCAGTACCTCGTCCATCATGGCGAGGGTCCGGGAGTTCACGGCGATGATGAGCGCGTTGAGGTCAGGAAAGACCGTGTAGATGGCACCGAGCGCGCAGCCGACCTCCTGGGCGAGGTCCCGAGCCCGCAGGGCGCTAAGCCCGCCTCCCGCGATGGCCCGTTCGGCAGCCGCGACGAGGCGCTCCTTGAGGTGGTCTCTCCGCTCCGTTCCGCGCATGGGCTCTCCGATATGAACGATGTTCAAAAATCTTCTTGAACATCGTTCAGAAGTGTGGCACGGTGCTCAAGGTGAACACTGTTCATGAAAGCGAGCATATCGATGTTCAAGGCTCTTACCACATTGATCCGCGGCGCGGCGGCGGCGGCCGAGGAGGAATTCACCGATCGCAACGCCCTGCCGATCCTCGATCAGCAAATCCGGGACGTGGCGGCGGGACTGGAGCGAAGCAAGCGCGCCCTTGCGCTGGCGATCGCCCAGGAGGCTGCGGAGAGCGAGCGGCGCGACCGCACCCAGGCCCGCATCGACGATCTGGAAGCGCGGGCGGTCGAGGCCATCCGGGGCGGCCGGGAAGACCTCGCTGAGGAAGCCGCCGAAGCGATCGCTGCCCTCGAGGCGGACCGGGAGGCATCCCGGGAAACCCTCGCATCGTTCACGACCGAGATCGGCTCTCTTCGGCGCGGCGTCTCGGAAGCAAGCCGTAGGCTCGCGGAACTCCGCCGCGGACGGCAGATCGCACAGGCCGCGGAGGCGGTGCGCCGGCTCAAGGTGCGCGATACCACGATGATCACCGGCACCTGCCATACCCTTGCCGAGGCCGAAGCGACCCTGCGGCGCCTGCGGGAGCGGCAGGTCGAGGCCATGAGGATCGACATGACCCTCGAGACGCTGAATGCGCCGGACGGCCCTGCCGGCGTTGCGGACAGACTCGGGATTGCGGGCTTCGGCCCGCCCACGAAGCCGACTGCGGCAAGCGTCCTCGATCGCCTGAAGAACCAAGCCGCGGCCACGCAGGCCTGACACCCTCGATCCCTCGCGATCCACTGCGCCGGTCAAGGCGCTCCCGGCATCGGCCGCGCAGGCCCGAACGCCCCACCCATAAGGACCTGAACCCATGAACCAGCCCGTTGCGCAACACTCCCAGGCCTGGGTGACCTTCACCTATGCCTCGTTCCTCGGCTCCGTCGCTCTGGTGAGCCTCGGCATTCTGTTTCTGCCTCTCGACCTGTGGACCAAGGGCTACCTTGCAATGGGCGTCGCGATGCTCGTGCAATCCTGCATCACGGTCACAAAGACCCTGCGCGACGTGCACGAGAGCCGCCGCCTCGTGAACCGGATCGAGGACGCCAAGGCCGAGCGCCTGCTCATGGATATCGAGCGCACCAAGGACTGAGACCCGGCCCTACGCGGCGTGCTCCAGGGCACGACGGCCATGGCCGGATCGTGACATCCCGGATAGCCGAGAGGCGAAAGAGCAGCCGGGGTCGAAACGCTCAACTTCTCCATCATTCATCAAACCTCACCGCGCCCATCCACTTGCGACGGCGGTGATCGGGGGTTCGCCATGTTCTCCACGCTCATGACCTCACGGCGCTTCGCGCCGCTCTTCTGGTGCCAGTTCCTCTCGGCGTTCAACGACAATTTCCTCAAGAACGCCCTTGTCTTCCTGATCCTCTTCCAGATCGGCGGCGCGCAGGCCGAAGCCCTCGTGACCCTTGCGGGTGCGGTGTTCATCGCGCCGTTCTTCCTCCTCTCCGGACTTGGCGGCGAGTGGGCCGACCGCCACGACAAGGCGCTCGTGGCGCAGCGCCTGAAGCTTGCCGAGATCGGAGCTGCGGGCCTTGCCTTGGCAGGCTTCTGGTTTCATTCCCTGCCCGTCCTCTTCGCGGCCCTCTTCGCGTTCGGCGTGGTGTCGGCGCTCTTCGGGCCCATCAAATACGGTATCCTGCCCGATCACCTCGCCCGCGAGCAGCTGCCGGCCGGCAATGCGCTTGTGGAGGCGGCGACGTTCCTGGCGATCCTGCTGGGTACGGTGGCGGGCGGGTATGCTGCCCGGGACGGCGGTGATCCGGCCTCCTTCGGGGTTCTGGTGATGGGTTTTGCGGTGCTCTGCTGGGCCGCGAGCCTCATGATCCCACCCACGGGCGAGGCCGCCCCGACGCTGCGCGTCGATCCCAACATCGTCCGCTCGACGGGCGCCCTCCTGCGGGATCTGTGGGCCGACACGCGGTTGTGGCGCGGGGGCGTGATCGTCTCCTGGTTCTGGCTTGTCGGCGCCGTCACCCTCTCGCTCCTGCCACCCCTCGTGAAGAACAGCCTGGGCGGAACCGAGGATGTGGTGACGGCCCTCCTCGCCCTGTTCTCGATCGGCATCGCGCTGGGCTCCGCCCTCGCCTCGTGGCTTGCGAGCGGGCGCATCGTGATGCTGCCGACCGCTTTGGCCGCTTTGGTGATGGGCATCTTCGGCCTCGACCTCGCCTATACGGTCCACCACGCCACGGCCGCCTTGCCGCCCATCGGCGCCAGGGCCTTCTTCGCCGGGGCGACGGGATGGCGCGTCGGCATCGATTTCCTCGGCCTTGCGGTGGCGGGGGGTCTCTTCATCGTCCCTTCCTTCTCGGCCGTTCAGGTTTGGGCGGGAGCGGAGCGGCGGGCCCGGGTGATTGCTGCCGTCAACGTGCTCTCCGCGGCCTTCATGGTGGCGGGAGCCCTCGTGGTGGCCGGGCTGCAGGCCGCAGGTTTCGGTCTCCCGACCCTCGTGGCGGGGCTTGCTGCCGCGAACGTCGCGGCAGGCCTCCTCGTGTTCCGCACCCTCCCCACGAGCCCCTTCCGAGACGCCCTCTCGATTCTTTTCCGTGCCTTCTACCGGCTCGAGGTTCGAGGCCAGGAGAACCTCGAGAAGGCAGGTCCCAACGCCATCATCGCCCTCAACCATGTGAGCTTCCTCGACGGCGCGCTCGCCCTCTCTCTTCTGGACCAGGAGCCCGTTTTCGCGATCGATCACGGCATCTCGCAGCGCTGGTGGGTGAAGCCCTTCCTCAAGATCACGCGCGCCATGCCCCTCGATCCCGCAAGGCCCATGGCGACGCGCACCCTGATCCAGGCCGTGCGGAACGGTGAAACCCTGATCATCTTCCCCGAGGGCCGGCTCACCGTCACGGGCAGCCTCATGAAGGTCTATGACGGCGCGGGCCTCATCGCCGATAAGTCCGGGGCCATGGTGGTGCCGGTGCGGATCGAGGGTCTGGAGCGTACGTTCTTCTCGCGCCTCTCGCGCGCCCAGGTGCGCCGCCGCTGGTGGCCGAAGGTGCGGGTCACGATCCTGGAGCCGGTGCGGCTCGAGGTCGATCCCGAGCTCAAGGGCAAGAACCGCCGGCAGGCTGCGGGTGCAGCCCTCTACCAGGTCATGTCCGATCTCGTGTTCCGGACCACCTCGACGGATCGCACGATGATCGAGGCCGTCATCGAAGCTGCCCGCGAGCACGGACTCAGCCGCGTGGCCGTGGAGGATCCGGTCACGGGCCGGCTCACCTACAAGCGCCTGCTTGTCGGCGCCCGGGTGCTCGGCCGCAAGCTGATGCCGCTCGCGGATGAGGGAGGGGCTCTGGGCGTCATGCTGCCGAACGCGAACGGCGCCGCCGCGACGCTTCTCGCCGCCGCCTCGGCGGGCCGGGTGCCGGCGATGATCAACTTCACGGCTGGGGCCGCCAACATCCTGGCCGCCTGCAAGGCCGCGGAGATCTCGACCATCGTGACCTCCCGCGCCTTCGTCGAGAAGGCCAAGCTCGGCCCCCTCGTCGAAGCTCTCCGTAATGATATCCGCATCGTGGAGCTCGAGGACGTGCGCGCCTCGATCGGCCTCCTCGACAAATTGCGGGGTCTCGCGGGCTGGCGCCGGCCCCTCGTCGACCGCTCGCCCGACGACCCGGCCGCGATCCTCTTCACCTCGGGATCCGAGGGGGTGCCGAAGGGTGTGGTGCTCTCCCACCGCAACATGCTCGCCAACGCGGCCCAGGCCGCCGCGCGCATCGATTTCGGGCGCACCGACAAGGTCTTCAACGTGCTGCCCGTGTTCCACTCCTTCGGGCTGACGGTCGGCCTCGTCCTGCCGCTGGTTTCCGGCGTGCCGGTCTATCTCTACCCCTCGCCCCTGCACTACCGGCTCATCCCGGAACTCGTCTACGGCACGAACGCCACGATCCTGTTCGGCACCGACACGTTCCTCTCGGGCTATGCCCGCACGGCGCATCCTTACGATTTCCGCTCGCTGCGCTATGTGCTCGCAGGCGCGGAGCCCGTAAAGGAGGGCACGCGGCGCGTCTACATGGAGCGGTTCGGGCTGCGCATCCTCGAGGGCTACGGGGTCACCGAAACCGCGCCTGTGCTCGCCATCAACACGCCCATGTTCAACCGCTTCGGCACGGTGGGACGCATCATGCCCGGCATGGAGGCGCGCCTCGAACCGGTGCCCGGCGTCGAGGAGGGCGGACGGCTCTACGTGCGCGGCCCCAACGTGATGCTGGGCTACCTCAAGGTCGAGAAGCCCGGGGTTCTGGAGGCACCTCCGGAGGGTTGGCACGACACCGGCGACATCGTCGCAATCGACCCGCAGGGCTTCATCACGATCAAGGGACGCGCCAAGCGTTTCGCCAAGATCGGCGGCGAGATGATCTCGCTTGCCGCCGTCGAGGCGCTCGCGGCGGATCTATGGCCCACGTCCCTCGCGGCAGTCGCCGCCGTGCCGGACGATCGCAAGGGCGAGCGCCTCGTGCTCGTGACCGACAAGGCCAGCGCGACGCGCTCCGCCTTCCAGGCGCACGCCAAGAGCCGCGGGGCCTCGGATCTCATGATCCCAGCCGAGGTTCTCGTGGTCGATCGGGTGCCCGTGCTCGGCTCCGGCAAGCTCGATTACGTGGGCGTGACACGCCTGGTCCGCGAGCGAGCCGCAGCCGTGGCGGCCGCGTGAGGAGGGATGTCATGAACGCACGTTCTCACCCGCCGGCGATCCTTGCGGCGGCCATGCCCGAAGCGCAGCCCCTGCCGACGATCCCCGTGACCGACCTTCGCGGCATCGGCCTCGTCCGCCACGCCCTGCACCGCCGCCGGGCGATGCTGGATCTCAGGGAGGATTGCTTCTCCCTCGTGGCCCGCTCCTTGCAGGGCCTCGCCCGGCCGCTCGACCGGATCTCGGCCGCCTGGCTCAGGCGGAGTCCGAGCCCCTTCGTCGAGGAGGTCGCCCAGATCGCGGACATCGCGGGGCGGCCCGGCATCTGGTTCGTCAATGCATCCTACGAGTGGGGCTGCACGACGCGTGTGGACGACGCGCCGGCGCCGCTCCTGCGCCGCACGCTCGACTGGCCCTTCCCCGGGCTGGGCCGGCACGTGGAAGTGACCCTCCAGGACGGCGGTGCGGGGCTTTATGCCAACGTGACCTGGCCGGGCGCGGTCGGTGTCCTGACGGCCGTCGCGCCGGGGCGCTTCGCGGCCGCCATCAACCAGGGCCCCATGTATCGCCGCAGCCTCGCGACTTCTCTTCTGCCCTTCGATTTCGGCCTCAACGCCGTCGAGACTTGGCGCCGGACCGAACGCTGGCCCGTCGCCCATCTCCTCCGCCACGTGTTCGACACGTGCGGGAGCTTCGAGGAGGCCGTGGAGGTCCTCACTCGCACACCCGTCGCGAAGCCCGTGTTCTTCTCGCTCGTGGGCATCGAGGCCGGTGATGTCTGCCTGATCGAGCGGACCGAAACCGCGGCGCACATCCATCGCGGATGCTGCACGATCGCGAACGATTGGCACCCGGCTGGCCCGAGGCGAGACGGACGGTGGCAGGCGAGAGGCTCGCTCATCCGGGGACCCCGCGACTCGGAAGAGCGGCGGAGTTTGCTGGAAGGGCATGAGGCCGGCGAGGCCTTCGGGTGGCTCCGCGAGCCGGTCCTGAATGGCCTCACGCGCCTTGCCGTCGAAACCTCCCCGGCAACCGGCGAATTGCGCGTTGTCGGGTTCGAGCCGACCACGCGTCGGCTGAGCGAGGTCGCGCCCGCAACCGCCTGCCTCGAGTTGCGCGTCGCCTGACGCAGGCGGCTTCGCGCCGCGGGCTGGGATGGCGGCGTGGATGGAGGTTTCAGGACGACATTGGCGGGTCGGCCGCGAAGGTACGCCCCACGCGAACGCGGCGTTCAGAACGGCAGCAGAGGATTGACCGCGAAGGCGACCCCAACGCCGAAGCCGAAGGCGACCACGCCGAGAGAGAAGCGGAACATATGGGCCATGGTGAACGATCCCTTAAAGCTGGGGCTCGTCTAAGAGGGCCATGTTTCCGTTCGATTGCGTGATGTGTTGCGGCTAGGCTACCGAAGAGCTCGCGACCCTCGAAGAATCCTGGTGATCCCGGGATGGCTCGAAGCCTCGACCTTCGGTCGAGAGAGCGCAGACTTCGGCCACCACGACGATAAACACGTGTGCACCTCGTGCACAGGATCCGCCGGGAATGCGAGATGGCTGGGGGCCGAGGAGCACTCGTTCGAGCTTTCAAGAAGGCGCCCGCCAGAGGCAAGAAGCGTGGATTCCAGACATTGCAACCGGGGTGCCAACCACTCCGTGACGAGATGAAATCCACGCTCCTGCAGGACGATCCTTGGGCAACGATCCCTCCAATGCTCTCCGGATCAATGTGCAGGCGCCTCGATCGAGTTCGACCGATCATCGCCGCCGGGTCGAGTTAGTAGGACCCGAATAGGTAAGCTACGGTTGCGAGCACATCGATGAGCGCCACGGCGACGAAGATGCAGAAAGGTCCAGGAAGTCCAATTCGCTCAAGCTTCTTACCCGAGTCAAATTCCATTGCTGTCAGCATCCGACCCTCCCATGGCTTGAATGGGGACGATCGTACGCGCGACTTCGGCTTCGGTGGGTGATCGCATTCACACTGAAATCGTGAAGAGGTCCGCCTTGGCGGCGAATGCAAGCAACAAGGGGCAATACTGCGCCGACCCTCAATCGTACGATGCGAGCTGATTCAGATAAGCCCAGTTTTTGACGATACAGGCACCCTTCTCGAGTTCCACGATGCCCTGCTGCTCCCAGGCCCGGAGATGACGATTGGTGCTCTCGCGCGAAAGGCCGACCATTCGGCCAAGCTCCTGCTGGGTCAACAATATCCGACCTTCGGCGCGCTTCGGGCCTCCTTGGATATCCGCGAGCCGGATGAGAATCCTGGCGAGCCGGGTCGAAAGATCAGCCAGACTGAGATCCTCGACCTGCTGACTTGTCCGGCGGAGGCGTCCGCTGATCACCTCCAGAAGCTTGACGGCCATGAGAGGTTCGGATGCCAAGACGTTGAGGAAATCCCGACGGTCGAGGGTCATCGCAACGCACCGGGTCATAGCAGTGGCGTCGGCAGTTCTAGGGCGCCCGTCGAGCAGAGCTATCTCACCGAAGATCTCATTCGGCCCGATGAGATTGAGAACTATCTCCCGTTCGGCCTCTGATCGGGCGCTTATCTTTACAGTACCGGCGAGGACTGCGATCAGTCCGTTTCCCTCGTCACCCTTGTTGAAAATCGTTTGGCCCGGCGTAAACGAAATTTGCCGCGCATGAGCAACCAGTCGTTGCACGACAATATCGGGAAGACCACGAAAGAATTCGTGACGACGCAGGATCGCCACCTTATCGCTCACTTGCTCGCTGTCCATTTGAGCCTCAACCGGGGCCTGCCGTGGCCGCCAACAAGGGGTGCCACGAGCCAAGTGATGACCGCGCTCTAACGGCGAGCGGATCCTAGGCTTGACAGCGCATTGAGCCAAGCCCCTACTTAGATCGGCAATCCTTGGGGGAACCTCATGAAGCTGCCCGGACTGTTCTCAAAACTTGCCCGCCTGTCGGGCTTGAGCACGCTTGCTGTCAGTATTGGGGCTGTGACGAGTGCAGCTTCCCATGTCGAGCCGTCCCCGCCCCAGGCGATCAATGCTTCAGGTGTCGCGAGGGTTAAAGTAGAGGATGGGCAGATCTATCTCGCCGACCGGAACGGTTCGTTCAGGCCCCTTGAGCTTGGAGGCACCCCGGAGGCCGCTGAGCTCGCAACGCTCCTTTCCCGTCTGACCCCGGATGGCTCGCCGGTTACCGTTCCCGTTGGCCGCCTCATCGTCGCGGATGGTGGGATGAGTGCGTCGTCCTCGCGAAGCGAGGAAGCCAAGCGCAAGACGTCCTCCGGCAAGTAATCGTCATCATCGGTAGCGCAATCTTGCGCGGTGAAGAACGTCAGAGCGCCACCCGGAAAGAGTATAGGCGGGGCACTCACCGGACCGTTTCGCCGGAGGAGACGCTTGAGAGGATCCGTCCGCTCGCTCCGAGGATGGGCATAAGCCGGATCGGCAACATCACAGGGCTCGATTACATCGCGATCCCAGTTGCGATCGCGGTGCGTCCCCGTTCGCGCTCCGTGCGCGTTTCACAAGGAAAAGGACTGACCCTGCCGCACGCCATGGTGTCGGCGATCCTGGAGTCGGCCGAAGTGTTTCACGGCGAGGATCTGGGGTCGCGGACGTCCTGGCACGATGCACTCGGCTTTGGAGCAGAATGCGGGGTCGAGATCGAGCAACTCGGCCGGACCCCGCTGCCCCTCACGGCGGGAACGAGGATTCCCTGGTTGGCCGGACATGATCTGCTGACGGACCGAACATCCTGGGTGCCGGCCGAGATCGTTCAGACGGACTATGTACGGCCTCGCGATGCGGGGAGTGGTTACTTCAACTCCAGCACGAACGGCCTTGCATCGGGCAACGACGTCGCGGAGGCTATCAGCGCCGGCCTGTGCGAGTTGATCGAGCGTGATGCGTTGGCGATCTGGGAGGCCAAGGACCTTCTCGAGAGGGCTCGGCACCGGGTCGATCTGGCAACGGTCGACGACGAGGACTGCCGTATCCTTCTCAACCGCTTTGCCGCAGCGAACGTCGTTGTCGGATTGTGGGATACGACGTCGGACATCGGAATCCCGGTCTACGTTTGCGACATAAGGGCGAGATCCGGCGATCCATCCAGCCTCAATCGGCGGTTTCGCGGATGCGGTTGCCACCCCGATCCCGCCGTCGCGCTCTGCAGAGCGCTGACGGAGGCTGCGCAGATTCGTCTGACCCATATCGCCGGGATACGCGATGATCTTTCCCCCGAGGCTTACGAAGAGACCTTGGAGCAGCGGACGGGAGCCGCCCTTCTCGACGCCCTTGCACGGCAGGCCCCCCCCGTCAGCTATCCCAATCCGGATGGATTGATATCCGACGATGTCGCAAGCGATGTGACCTACGCGCTTGAACGTCTTCGCGCTGCCGGAATCCATCATGCCATCGCGATCGACCTCACACGCGCGGAACTCGGAATCCCTGTCGTCCGGATGGTCGTGCCCGGCCTTGAAGGCGACCCGACCGACCCAGCCTATCGACCGGGCCCCCGAGCGCGTCGGGCAAGCGGTCTCTAGCCATGAAGGTTATCGTGTTTTCCGGACCCTCCCTACCGCCGCGAGCCCTGCCTCCAGTGTCGGGCCTGGAGTGGCGCCCTCCGGCTCGGAGGGGAGACTTCGAACGGGCCGCCCACGAGGAACCCAGTGCGATCGGGCTCATCGACGGCTATTTCGAAACCACTCTTTCGGTTTGGCACGAGGAGATCCTTCTCGCGCTCGATGCAGGGATTCCGGTATACGGGGCGGCAAGCATCGGTGCCCTTCGCGGTGCTGAGCTCGCTGATTTCGGGATGATAGGGGTCGGTCGGGTTTATGACGATTTTCTCAGTGGCGCCCTGCAGGACGACGACGAGGTCGCGGTCCTGCACGGCCCGGCCGAGGTCGATTTCCTGCCGCTGTCGGATGCCATGGTGAACATCCGTGCCACTCTGGCCCGGGCGGCGCGTCGTGGCGTTCTTTCCCCCGAGACAACAGCCCAGATTGCGGATGCCGCGAAAGCGCTGTTCTTCAAGCAGCGGACCTTCGAGGCGGCCATCCAATCGGTGCTCCGGCACGGTGCACCCCAAGCTGAGGTGTTGGCCTTCGTCCGAGCGCTTCCCGAGGTGAGAGTGGATCAAAAACGTTGCGACGCTCAACTCCTCATCGATCAGATTCTCACCACTCATCACCCTCGGCTTCGAGGAGCCCCGTGACCCCGATGCTCCTTTCTGGATTTCAAGCCGTCCGCGGACTAAACTCCCGGCGATGATCGCTCCAGCAAGGATCGTTGTCGGTGGAAGAATGGCTCGCATCGATCGGCCTTGGCGACCGGATTGAAGCCTTCCGCGCGCAAAGGATCGACCTTGACCAGCTCACCGACCTGACCGAGCAGGACCTCCGGGAGTTGGGTCTTACGATCGGGGAGAGGCGGCGCTTTCAGCGTGCACTCGCTTCACGGGGATTGGTCGAGCCGCCGCTCGCCATGGAGCCTGAAAACCGGTCGGGTGAGAACCGCCCTCTAACCGTGATGTTCGTGGATCTAGTCGGTTCGACGAGCATCGGCGAACGGGTCGATCCGGAGGACCTGCTCGATATCATCAGGATCTATCGGGAGTTTTGCGGCAAGGCGATCGCGAGCTTCGGAGGGCACATCGCAAGGTTCCTCGGCGACGGTATTCTGGCCTATTTCTGCTATCCTGTGGCCAATGAGAATGACCCCGAGCGGGCCGTTCGCGCCGGCTTGGAGATCGTTCAAGGGATCAAGTCTCTTGTGACCCCTGCAGGCGAACCGCTCCAGGTCCGCGTTGGGCTTGCGACCGGTCGGGTCATCGTCAGTGATCTGCTGGCCGGCGGCGCTGCCGATTCCAACACGATCATCGGCTCTTGCCCCAATCTCGCAGCTCGGCTTCAGAGCCTCGCCGGAACGAACGAGATCGTCATAGCAGAACGTACTTACGCACGGGTCGCTTCGCAGTTTCAGTGTGAACCACTGGGGACTCAACATCTGCACGGATTCGATCAGCCTCACGAAGTCTGGCGTGTGGTCGCCGAGCGGGGTACGGCAAGCGCAAGCCTCCTGAACGCTCCACAGTCTCTCTTCGTCGGCCGAGAGTCCGAACTCGAACTCCTCGGAATCCTGTGGCGCAAGGCGCAACGGGGGGAAGGTGCGGCTGCGCTGATCACCGGCGAAGCCGGCATGGGCAAGAGCCGCCTCGTCGAACAATTCCTGAGCCTGCAGAGGATCACCGAAGCCGGAACGCTCAAGGTCGTGGCTTCCGCTTTCAGCCAGAACAGTCCTCTGAAGCCGTTTGTCGACTACATCAGGGGTGCCGCTGGTATCGCGCTATCCGACAGCGCCGATACCACGAGAGAGAAGCTCGAAGGTATCGTTCTCCTTGCAAACGACCGCCAGCCGCTGGCGATCGCTACGCTGATGAGCCTTCTTGGCTTCGGGAAGAATGACCCTGCGATCCGAGATCTTTCACCGGAGCAGTTGCGTGAAGAGACCATCGAGGTGATCGCAGAGCAGCTCCTTGCATTGGCTGTCGGCCCACCCGTCTGCTTCGTGCTGGAAGACTTGCATTGGTTGGATCAGACCTCTCAAGATCTAGTGAGCATGATCGTTGATCGGATCCACGATCATAGGATCTTACTTCTGGTCACGTCGCGACCGGATGGCGCCGGCGCCATCGCTAGCCAAACCGACACGACGCTGCGGCTCAGCCCGCTGACGCACGAAGACGTTGCGAGCCTCGTGCATGAGCTCCTTGGGCAGGGCGGGGTCGCGAAGGTCTCCGAGCTGATTGTCAACAGGACCGATGGCGTCCCTCTTTTCGTCGAGGAGGTCGCCCGGACCCTCATTCAACGGTCGGGGGAAGCCGACACCTTGGAGCATCTCAATCAGCTCATCCCAAGCTCCCTCGAAGAAACGCTCGCCGCTCGACTCGATCGCGCCGGTGCGGCGAAAGAAGTTGCACAAGTGGCTTCCCTCATCGGGCGCGTCTTTCGTCGCGACGTGCTTGCCGCATCGTGCCAAATCGACCAGGTGCGGCTGAGCGCAGCTCTGACTTCACTGGTTAAGCTTGGTATCCTCGAGCGGGTGCGGAACTCGTCGCCTGAGAGCTACACCTTCCGCCATGTTCTGCTGCGTGACACAGCCTATTCGAGCCTCCTGCGTGAGCGGCGCCGTGACCTGCACGATCGCGTGGCCCGTGCGCTCCCGGTCTTCGATCCGGACGGCATCGCGTTGTATCCGGAGACCCTGGCTCACCATCTGACGGAGGCAGGGCGGATCGAAGAGGCGACGCCTCTTTTCATCGAGGCTGCACGTCGAAGTCTCACCCGCTCGGCATTGGTAGAGGCAACAAGCGTCCTGCAGCGCGCTTTGACTGAACTGGAAAGACGACCCGAGACCCCTGGGACATTGCGACTGCGAGTGCAGGTGAGCAGCCTGCTCGGCCCGGTCTTGATCGGTTTGAAAGGCGCCAGTGCTCCCGAAACGCAGCGGCTTTACACGACTGCCTACCAGGTCTGTCAGAAACTTCCTGACGATCCCGCGCATTTCCCAATTCTGTGGGGATGGTGGCGCATATCGCCCTATAGTCCGGAAAGAGCTCCTGCCCTTCTGAAGCATGCTCAGGCCGCAAACAATCCTGAGCTTCTGCTCGAGGCTCATCACTGCTCGTGGGCCGTCCAGTTCAACCTCGGCAACTTCCGGACTTGCCGGGAGCACATGAAGGCAGGTCTGGCAATCTACGACTCGGGTGACTTCACCCATCACGCTCCGCTTTATGGCAACCACGACCCGAAGGTCTGTGCCCATGGCAACCTCTCCCAACTGTGTTGGATGGAGGGGCGACTCCGCTCGGCTCTCATCGAGGAACAACGTAGCCTCGCTTGGGCAGAGAAGATGGACCACCTGGGCAGCCGGGTGCATGCGATGGGCCTGACGCTGCTTCATCGCGTCTACCGACGGGACTACCGTGAAGTGTACCAGCGCTCCACGAAACTCGTCGAATTCACGGCCGCCCATGGGATGGCCGATCACAGCGCTGCGGGGCTGATCTTCCAGGGCTGGGTGTTGGGCATGCAGGAAGACCCGGGCCGCGGCCTGGCGCTGATCGAGGAGGGCCTCGCCAAGCAGAGGCAGGTCGCAACCGACGAGGATCTCGCTGTTTATCTCTGCCTGTTGGCGGAAGTCCTGATGGCGCTCGGGCGCCCGGAAGAGGCGGCACAACGGATCACGCTCGACAAGCCTACCCTCGACGCATCCAAGATCTGGATCTGGTACCCTGAATTGCTGCGGGTCCTCGGTGATGCCACGATGGCCATCGACAATCGACGCTCGCCGAAGGCTCGAAAACTCTATGAGGAAGCAGCGGCGCTTGCCAGCCAGCAAGGGGTGCCGATGCTGGGGCTTCGCATTGCCTTGAGTCGTGCTCGGCTCGACTTCGCTGAAGGCAACACCGACACCGGGTGCAGGCTTCTCGCATCGGCGATCGAGCTGCTCCCCGAAGCGGAGCCCTCTCCGGAGCTGAGCGAGGCCGAAAGCCTTCTCCGCGCCGCTCATTTCGAGCCGTCGTGAGGCACCCTAGACGCGATCTCTCCGCCTGCTCGGTTTTTTGGAGAATGTCCTGAAGGCCTGTCACCGGTTTGCAACATCGTCTTGAGAATGAGCTGACGGCGGTTGAGCGTAACCGCTCGCAGGGTCTAGGACTGCTCAAATAACGCAATAGCGGACGTCGAGCCGCCAGGGGGATGTCTGAGATGAGCAAGGTTCAGGGCAAGAGACAAGGAAGCATCCACTCGCTGAGACCGGTCGTGACAGAGCCCGTCGATGCCGAGACTGCCTCGATGATCAGCATCCTGCAGGAGCACCTGAGCCTTGCCCGTGCTGGCAAGCTGCGCTCGCTTGCCGTAGTGTCCGTATCGGCTGATGGGAGTTCGATCGGTACGCAATGGTCCTGCACGAATGGAGATAGCGCTAGCCTGATCGGCAAGCTCACGGTGCTGACCCATGACTTGATGTCTGCCCGCGAGTAGCTCTGAACCCTAGCCGATAGGGGGAACAGACACGCTTGGGCCTCTTCTGGGCAGGCGAGCGATAGTCGGCATCTTCTGTTCGCAGCCAACCGTGTCTGTAAGATGATGTTAACCATGGCTTTGCAGGGTGACGCTCCACCCAACGGAGCCAATGCCATGCCCCGGCAGGACAATGAAGAAGCGCGAATCTCAAGGTCTGTTCAGGTTCACCTTGGAAGCCACCTCCGTGCGAGCTATCGGACGGTCTTAGGGGAGCCGGTACCGCAGGAGCAGATCGAACTTCTGCTCGCCTTCCGCCGAGCCGAGCGAGCCCGAAGGTGGGCGAGAACCGTGCCGGCATGAGACCGAGAGAGCGCCCGAGCGGGCGCTCTTTTCGTATTGCGGATGCGTGCCCGGGGGTGCTTGGACCTGGGAGCACCGTTCAGCGCTGGGCATGGCAGCCCGATGAGGCAGCATCAACATCGTCGCTGGCGTGATCGCGAAAACGTGTCGACAGGCGCACTGAGCTCATGGGGTTTGCCACATCGGCGCTTGGCTCGATGGGCGCCCGTCACAGGTTGTGTATGCGGCGTTGCTGCAAGGCCCATGTGCGCTCGCCGGCAGCAACATTCATCCCGAGACGGCGTTGTCTGCAGGCGCAGGCAAGCAGGGGACGACAATGCCGATCAATGACCGCTCCGAGTTGAGACGACCTACCTCTCTCGCTCTTGCAGGTATCGCTCTCCTGGGTTGGCTCCTGGCTCTCGGTTTGTGGCTGTCCTATTCAGGCCGACTGCAATCCGCACAGGCAGAGGCCACGCGCTTGCAGCAATCGGAAACCATCGTGCGGGGACAGCTTGACGAGCAGCGGCGCGTGGCCGGAACCCTGGCTGATGTTCAAGCCCGGATTGCCGATGCCCAGCGCCAGAACGCGCAGGTCACCCAGGCCCGAGAGGCCGCGCAGACGCAGCTCTCGACCCTGCAGCAAACATTCCAGACAGCCCAGCAGCAGCTTGCCGAGGTGAGCCAATCGCGTGACCAGCTCCAGGGACAGCTCCCGGCCTTGCAGCAGTCGCTCCAGGCGGCTCAGCAGCAGCTCGCGCAGACGACCCGGGCCCGGGATGAGGCCCAGACCCAGCTGACCGCCATTCTTCAGCACATCGAGGCTCAGCAGCAACAGCTCACCCAGGTGACCCAGGCCCGCACAGAGGCTCAAGCGCGTGCGACCGCGTCCCAGGAGGAGCAGCAAGCAGCCGAGCGACGAGCCGCAGAGGTTAACCGCAGCACGACAGTTCAGACCCAGCGCCTGGCCGAACTCCAAAACGATCTGCCTCGGGTCGAGCAACAGCTCGCCTCTCTCAAGGAGCAGATTGCCACCCACGAGCAGACCGTACTGGCCCAGACTCGTGAGATCGCGGATGTGGGCCGCCGGCTTGAGGAGGCGCGCGCCCAAGAGGCGACGGCGAGAGAGAGTTTAAGCCGGACAACGCAGGAATTGTCAGCCAAGACGACCGAGATGGCCGAAGCGGAGCGGCGCCTCCAGCAGGTACGAGACACGCAAGCGGCAGCCCAGACGGACCTCGCCAATGCGCGTGCCGAACAGGAGCGGCTTGCCCAGGACCGTCAGCAGCTTGAGGCCGCCATCGCGACAGCAACGGCAAGCCGAGACCAACTTACGGCAGAACAGGCCCAAGCGCGGCGTCAACAAGAGGAACTGCAGTCTCGGCTTGCAGGGTCTACCGGTGACCTTGCGAACCGCAACAAAGAGATCGCCGAACTGGAGGGTCGATTGCAGGCTACGCGTCAAGAACTGGCCGAGACGCAGGCGCAGCTTGCCGACGTACGCCGGGCTTTGGCCTCTCCCCCGTCAACGGGAGCCATCTCGGACCCGGCGCCTGCGCCGCGGCCGTAATCATCTGCTTTGGGGAAAACCCTGGCGGTCCCGGGAGGACTCGAACCTCCGACCTTCGGTTTAGGAAACACTGAATCCTACCGTTGCTACAATTCACACGCGTTCACGCCGGTGCACGAAAATCACCGGAATTGCGAGATGACCGGACGAACAGGGCCAGAGGGGCTCTCGTGTAATCTTGTGAACAGCTGCGTACCGGAGGCGAAAGGGGTGGATTCTCGCACCTGCAACCGCGGTGGTAACCGCGGCCAAAAAGCTGCCTAGCCTTGCGTCGATAAGGCCAAGGTTCCACCTGAGCACTGGCACAGTTCAGTCCGTTTTCTTGTTCCGGCTCACAGCGATTCCTAGACTGTGCGCATCATCCAGGAGGCCTCCTGTGCCGCTAATGTGGATAACTACCATCGGGATTATCATAGGCTTAGCCGCGAGGCTGGTAGCACCCGGCAGAAAGGGGCCGTTCGGCTTTCTCCTGACAGCTCTTCTTGGCATGGATGGTGCGTTTGGAGTGACCTACCTTGGGCAGGAGGCAGGCTGGTTCCTAGCCGGCGAAGCGGCAGGGCT
>JAESFL010000204.1_pt1 | contig 51301 bp, 43 predicted proteins | sample 9269401 | NCBI WGS metagenome assembly JAESFL01 (sample SAMN14506025, study PRJNA617098) | algae metagenome | isolation source: Gloeocapsa sp. UFS-A4-WI-NPMV-4B04 and co-occurring heterotrophs from desert... | place: USA: Utah | collected 2006-10-01 | reverse complement strand
TTCGATCAGTGCGACCTGCCAGCAGCAGCAGGTGCACCCGCTCGACTTCGTCGCCCTCTCCATCGCGGCCCTGCGATCCGGAAAGCCCGCGCCCAAGCTCCTGCCAGCAGCCACCTGAACGGATACGGCGGCGGCTTCAGCCGCTCGGGCCGGGCGCCGCCCCGCATCGAGAATCCGTCGTGCACCTTGCCAACCTTGCGGGCGCGACGTACATCCAACGTGTGCGAATTTTCCAGCACGTCCGTCCCGCCGGCGGGGCGGCGGCACCGCGCGGGCACGGTTCGCCCCGCGCGGCCCGCCATCCGTCCCGCGGAGGTTTTCGCCGGGGCATGCACCCGTAGACTGTCCATCGTACCCGCCCGAAACCCCGGCCCGGAACGGCACGTAGCCCGGGTGGCACCCGCACGACCCGCCGTACCCGTCACCGAACCGACCCCCACACGTTCGTCGGAGCATTCCATGAGACGCAGAGACTTTCTCCTGCGGAGCGCGGCCACCACCGCGGCGCTGGGCGCAGGGCAGCTGGCGCTGCCGCGCATGATCGCCGCGTCGGCCCCGCGCCAGGCGCCGGACCCCGTGTTCAACCGCGAGCTGGCCATGCGCGCCCTGGACGCGGCCCGCGCCGCCGGCGCCAGCTACGCCGACGTGCGCATCTCGCGCAACCGCGCGCAGCAGCTGGGCACGCGCGAGCGGCAGATCACCTTCTTCAACGACCAGGACACCTTCGGCTTTGGCGTGCGGGTGATCGCGAACGGGTCGTGGGGGTTCGCCGCCAGCCGCGAGCTGAACGCCGAGGAGGTCACGCGGGTGGCGCAGCAGGCCGTGCTGCAGGCGCAGAGCAACGCTACGGCCCGCCAGCGCCCCCTGGAGCTGGCGCCCGTGGAGCGCGTGGCCGAGGGACGGTGGCGCGCGCCCATCGAGATCGACCCGTTCGACGTGCCCATCGAGGAAAAGGTGGACCTGCTGCTGCGGGCCAACGCCGCGGCCCTGGGGGTGAACGGGGCCCGGTTCGTCACCTCCAGCATGTTCTTTCTCAAGCAGGACAAGACCTTCGCCAGCACCGAGGGCTCGTTCATCGAGCAGACGCTCTTTCGCTCGTGGCCGCTCATGGAGGTGACGGCCGTGGCGGCGGACGGCAGCGACTTCCAGCAGCGCGAGTCGGTGGACCTGGCCCCGCGCGGGCTGGGCTACGAGCACGTGCGCAACGGCGACCTGGTGGGCAACGCCACCCGCTGGGCCGAGGAGGCGGTGGCCAAGCTCACGGCCAAGTCGGTGGACCCGGGCCGCTACGACCTGGTGCTGCTCCCCACGCACCTGTGGCTCACCATCCACGAGAGCATCGCGCACCCCACGGAGCTGGACCGCATCATGGGGTTCGAGGCCAACTTCGCGGGCACGTCGTTCATCTACCCGGTGGAGGACTACCTGGGCAAGTTCCGCTACGGGCGCGAGTTCATGAACATCCAGGGCGAGCGCTCGTCCGTGGGCGGCCTGTCCAGCGTGGGCTACGACGACGAGGGGGTGCGGCCGGACGAGTTCCTCATCGTCAAGGACGGCGTGCTGAACGACCTGCAGACCACGCGCGAGCAGGCGCCCATGCTGGCCGACTGGTACCGCCAGCAGGGCAAGCCCGTGCGCAGCCACGGCAACAGCTACGCGGAGGGATGGGAGTTCGTGCAGTTCCAGCGGATGCCCAACGTGAACCTGCTTCCCAACGCCGAGCGCGACGTGTCCGTGGAGGAGCTCATCGCGGATGTGCAGAACGGCATCCTGATCGACGGCGACGGGTCATTCAGCATCGACCAGCAGCGCTACAACGCGCAGTTCGGCGGGCAGACGTTCAAGGAGATCAAGAACGGCCGCATCACGGGGACGCTCAAGGACGTCGCCTACCAGATGCGCACGCCGGAGTTCTGGAACGGGATGGACCTGCTGGGCGGCCCCAGCACGGTGTTCATGGGCGGCTCGTTCTTCGACGGCAAGGGCCAGCCCTCGCAGAGCAACGCGGTCTCGCACTCCTGTCCGGCGGCCCGGTTCCGCCAGGTCAACGTCATCAACACCGGCCGGAGGGGCTGAGGCATGCCCGCACGCTACATCTCGCGCAGCGACGCCGAGGCCATCGTCCAGAAGGTCCTTTCCTTCTCCACGGCGGACGACGCGCGCGTGAACCTGTTCAGCAGCGCCGTGGGCAACACGCGCTTTGCCCGCAACCAGGTGAGCACGGCCGGCGACACCTACGACGTGACCGTCACCGTCACCAGCGCGTTCGGCAAGCGGACGGCGTCGGCCACCACCAACAGCCTGGACGACGCGTCGCTGCGCACGGTGGTGCAGACGTCGGAGCGGCTGGCGCGGCTGGTGCCGGAGGACCCGGAGTACCTGGGCGAGCTGCCGCCGCAGCAGTACCCGTCCGTGGAGCCGTTCTTCGAGAGCACGGCGGAGATGACGCCGGCGGACCGCGCCCGCGCCGTCATGGAGGTGGCCGGGCCCGCCGCGCGGCAGAACCTGCTTTCCACGGGCTACCTGTCGCACTCCACCACCGCCAACGTGGTGGGCAACAAGAAGGGGCTGTTCGCCTACGCGCGCGGCACCACCTTCAACCTGTCGGCCACGGTGCGCACGCCGGACGGCACGGGAAGCGGATGGGCCAGCGGCGGGGACAACGACTGGACGCGCGTGAACCTGGGGGAGATCGGCGCGCGCGCCATCCAGAAGGCCGAGGCGTCGCGCAACGCCCGGGCGGTGGAGCCGGGGGAGTGGACGGTGATCCTGGAGCCCACGGCCGTGGCCAACCTGACCACGCTGCTGGCGTTCGCCATGAACGCGCGGCAGGCGGACGAGGGCCGCTCGTTCTTCAGCAAGCCCGGCGGGGGCAACAAGATCGGCGAAAAGTTCCTGGACGAGCGCATCAGCATCACCAGCGACCCGGCGGACCCGCGGGTGCCGTTCGCGCCCTTCAGCGGCGAGGGGCTGCCGGCGGGGCCCGCCACCTGGGTGCAGAACGGGGTGCTGCGCGACCTGTTCTACAACCGGTTCTGGGCGCAGAAGAACAATCGCCAGCCCAACGCGTTCCCGGGGAGCTGGGTGATGACGGGCGGCAACACCAGCATCGAGGAGATGATCCGCTCCACGGACCGCGGGCTGCTCGTCACGCGCATGTGGTACATCCGCCCCGTGGATCCGCGGACCATCCTGTTCACGGGCCTCACGCGCGACGGCACGTTCCTCATCGAAAACGGGCGCATCACCTCCGCGGTCAAGAACCTGCGCTGGAACGAGTCGCCCATCTTCCTGCTGAACAACATCGAGGCGATGAGCCCGTCCGTGCGGGTGAACGCGGACGACGGCGGCCAGGACGGCCAGTCGGTGATGGTGCCCGCCATCAAGGCGCGCGACTTCACCTTCACCTCGTTGAGCGACGCGGTGTGAGCGGACGGGGGGTGAGCCGTCCGGGCACACCCCCGGCCTGAGCGGCTGAAGCCGCCGCTGGGACCGCCACAAGCCCCGTCTCGGCTCGCTACCGCTCGCCGAACGAGGCTTCAACCGCGGAACGGCATCGGCCTTCCGCGGCCGTTCGACAGTGACACGACGGACCGCGCGGCGAGGGATGAAACCCTTGACCGCGCGAGCCCGTACGACTAAAGCAGAATGCGATTCGCATTTGTGTTCTCAACGACAGGAAACACGTGACCGATTCCCCGTCCTCCGGATCCACCCGCACGCCCCGGCAGCCGCGCAGCCGAAAGACGGAGGAGCGCATCCTCCACGCGTTCGGCGAGCTGCTGTCGGACGCGCGCTTCGAGGACGTGTCCGTGCAGCAGGTGGCCGGGCGCGCGGGGGTGTCGGTGGGTGGCTTCTACGCGCGCTTCGCCAGCAAGGACGAGCTGCTGATGCACGCCATGTACGCGGGGTACGTCCGCGACGCGCTGGCGGAGGCGGAGCGGGTCTTTGCCCCCGGACGGTGGGAGGGCGCCGGGATGGGCCCCGTGGCGGAGGCGTACTTCGGGCTGATGCTGCGCGCGGCCGCGGGGCACGGAAAGGTGCTGCGCGAGATCGTCCACCGCACGCGCGGAAACCCGGAGACGGTGGCGGACAGCACGGCGTGGGCGGCGTTCCGTGAGGGCGTCCACGAGCCGTTCCGCGCCCTGCTGGCGGAGCGGATGGACGAGATCCGCCACCCCGATCCGCCCTTCGCCTTGCGCTTCGCTTTCAGCGCGTGCTCGTCCGCCCTGCGGGAAAGCGTGCTGTTCGGCCACATGGAGCCGTCCATGGGGCCGGTCGACGAAGCCGTGATGGCGCGCGAGCTGGCGCGCCTGTTCTGCCGCTACCTGGGCATTCCCTTCCCCGCCGGCCCGGACGCCGGCGACTGATCCCCATCCGAGACATCCGACCATGAACGCCATCGCCGTGCGCGTGGGCCTGCGCACCTTATCCATCGCCGCCGCGGCCGCGCTCGCGTCCCCCGCCGCCGCGCAGACGCCCGCGTCGCCTTCCTCCGCCCCGTCCGCATCCGCCCCGTCCGCCCGGGCCGCATCCAACGAGGCGGCGCGGGTGCGGCAGGTCGCGGACGAGTACCTGGCCGCGCTCGTCCGCAACTTTCCCGGCACCAACGAGTCGCTGGGGAGCGGGCCCGCGCCGGAGCGCTGGGGGGACAACTCGCTCGCGTTCCAGGCCGCGTGGGACCGGGAGCAGGACGCGTATCTCGCCCGCCTTCGCGCCGTGGATGCGGACGCGCTCTACGGGCAGCCGGAGTGGCTCGTCCACGGGATGATGCGCGAGTCGCTGGAGGGCGCGGCGGCCGTGCGCGCGTGCCGGTTCGAGCTGTGGTCCGGCGTGGACCAGATCTTCGGCTGGCACGTGGGCGTAAGCCAGCAGGCGGGAAACTCGCGGGCGGAGACGCCGGAAGACCGCGCCCGCACGCTGGCCCGCTGGCGCGACCTGCCCCGCTTCGTCCAGGTGGAGACGGAGAACCTGCGCGCGGGGCTGGCCGCCGGGTACGCCGCCCCGCGCGAGAACGTGCTGCGCGTCATCCAGCAGGTGGAGGGTCTGCTGCCGGACTCGGTGGAGGCGTCGCCGTTCTGGGCGTTGACGACGCGCTCGGCGGACCCGGAGTACGCGCGGCAGGCGGCCGCCATCGTCCGCGACGACGTGTATCCCGCCCTGCGCGCGTACCTGGCCTTCCTGCGGACGGACTACCTGCCGCGCGCGCGGACGGACCCCGGCCTGTGGTCGCTGCCGGACGGCGCGGCGTGCTACCGCGGCGTCATCCGCCGCAGCACCTCGCTGGACGTGGCGCCGGAGGAGCTGGCGCGGATGGCCCGCGAGGCGCGCATGGGGCTGGAGGCGGAGCTGCGCCCGCTCGCGACGCAGGTGACGGGGGAGACGGACCTGGGCGCCGCGCGCGAGCGGCTGCGCACGGACCCGGCGTTCACGTTCACCTCGCGCGAGGCCAAGCTGGCCGCCGCCCGCGCGCAGATCGACAGCCTGCGGGCGCTCATGCCGCGCGCCTTCTCCCGCGTGCCCACGACGCCGCTCGTGGTGGAGCCGGGGCCGGCGTACGCGGAGGCGTCGCGCCCCGGCGCGTGGTACGACACCGCGCCCCTGGACGGCAGCCGCCCGGCCACGTTCTACATCAACCTGGGCAACGCCGAGCGCGCGCCGCGGATGGAGCTTTCCACCTCCACGTCGCACGAGGGGTGGCCGGGGCACCACCTGCAGGTGGCCTGGGCGCAGGAGCGCGAGGTGCCGCACCCGGTGATGCGGCTGCTGCGCACGTCGGCGTTCATCGAGGGATGGGGGATGTACGCCGAGCGCCTGGCGGACGAGATTGGCGCGTTTGGAGATCCGCTGCAGCGCGCGGGCATCTACGCGCACCTGGCGGATGCGCTGGTGGCGCTGGAGATCGACCCCGGCATCCACGTGGGGCGCTGGACCCGCGAGCAGGCGGTGGATTCCATGATGACCATCTCCCGGCGCCCCCGCGCGCAGGCCGAGGTCTACGCCGACCGGCACGCCGCCACGCCGGGGCAGCTCATCACCTACATGACGGGGTACCTGGAGATCGTGAACCTGCGCGAGCAGGCCCGCCGCGAGCTGGGCAGCGCGTTCGACCTGCGCGCGTTCCATGACGTGGTGCTGGACGACGGCCCCGTGACGCTGCCCATGCTGCGCGCCAAGGTGGAGCGCTGGATGGAGCGGGCCCGAAGCGGCGCCGCCGGCTGAAACCCCTGTTCCCACGAGGAGAAACGGGCGCGGAGACGAGGTCTCCGCGCCCGTTTCGCACGTCCCCCTCCTTGCCAAAACATAGCCGTAATGTCTATGTTTTGGCATCGCCACCATCAATGCGTTGACGGCACGAAGTAGCCGTTTTGTCTATCTTTTGGCAGGAGAGCCGATGCCGGGGTCCATGCAGGCGCGGGTCTACGAGATCGCCGCCGAGCAGAACGGATACGTGACCGCGGCCCAGGCGCGGCGGGCGGGCGTCACGCCGCAGGCCATCAGCAAGATGGCCGCGCGGGGAACGCTGGAGCGGGTGAGCCACGGCGTGTACCGGCTGGTGCACTTTCCCGCCTCGCCCATGGACGCGTACGTGGAGGCGGCGCTGTGGCCGGTGACCGTGCCTGGCGTGATCTCGCACGACACCGCGCTTTCCATCTACGGGCTATCGGACGTAAACCCCGCCAGAATCCACGTTACGGTGCCACGCGCGTGGCGGCTGCGCCGAACGGTGCCCAGGCGCCTCGTGCTGCACCGTCTTGACCTGGAAGTGAACGATGTAAATATTTACGAAGGGGTCCGGCTGACCACACCGGAGCGGACCATCCGTGACTGCCACGCGGCCCACCTGGGCCCCGCGCTCATCCGCCAGGCCATCCTGGACGGGCGGCGGACCGGGCACCTGCGTGTACGCCAGGCACAGAAACTCGAACGCGAGCTGCTGGGGACTCCCGGAAGATGACCAGGCCCGTCCGCCCGCCCACCTCCGAGCGCACGCTCACCCGGTACGTGACCGCCTACGCGCGCCGGAGCGACGTGGACGTGGCCCGCGTACGCCGGCTGATCTCCTTCATGGCGCTGGCCGGCACCCTGCGCCACGCGGGGCGGCAGGAGGACGGGCGGCCCGCGTTCATCGTCAAGGGCGGCGCCGCGCTGGAGCTGCGGCTGCGCGAGCGCGCGCGGGCCACGCGGGACCTGGACCTGATCCTGAACCGCGACGGGGTGGATCCGCTGGCCGCGCTGGAGGAGGTGCTGGCCGCCTCGTACGAGGGGTTCACCTTTCGCCGCAAGGGCGAGGAGTACCGCATGCCCAACGGCGCCGTGCGCGTGAAGGTGCAGGTCTCCTTTCAGGGCCGTGAGTGGGGCACGGTGGAGGTGGACGTGGCGAACCGGGAGGGGGAGACGGAGGTGGAGCTCGTCCCGGGCTTTCCCCTGCTGGAGGACTTCGGGATCACGGGGCCGGAGGAGGTGGAGTGCCTCTCCCTGCGCCACCACGTCGCGCAAAAGCTGCACGCCGTCACCCGGCCCATGCCCGACGGGCGGGCGAACGACCGGTTCCGCGACCTGGTGGACCTGCTCCTGCTGCGCCAGTTCGTCCAGGACCACGCGGCCGTGGCGGCGGCGTGCGCCGAGGTCTTTGGCCGCCGGGGCACGCACCCCTGGCCGCCCGCCATCCATCCGCCGGACGACTGGCGCGAGCCCTTTGCGCGCATGGCCGGCGAGACGGGGCTCCCCATTCGCGAGATCGACACGGCCGTGGCCGAGATCAGTGCCTGGGTCGCCCAGATCGCCGGCGCGCGGCTGCAGTAGCGCCCACCGGCAGTAGCGCCTCCCGCATCCTCCCGTCCTCCCGTCCTCCCGCATCCTCCCGTAATCCTTCCGTAATCCTTCCGTTTTCCAGACCGCGGGCGCGTTCCACCGCCGTCCGATTTCCCCCACGGATGGCGCGGCCCTATTCTGGGTTCATGCGCCCCCCTCAACACTTTGGCCGGCTGCTCCGTCTGGGGAGAGAATGACCGGCGAAACCGACGCTCAACTGGTCGCCCGGGTGCGGCGCGGAGACCGCGCCGCCGCGGGTGCCCTGGCCGAACGCTACCTGCGTGCGTGCCGGGCCGTCGCGCTCGCCGTCACGGGCGACGAGGCGGACGCGGACGACGTGTGCCAGGACGCCTTCGTGGCCGCCATCGAGCGCATCGACGGGTGCCGGCAGCCGGACCGGTTCGGCGCGTGGCTCATGCAGATCGTCCGCAACCGCGCCCGCGACCAGCTGCGGGCCCGGGCCCGGCCGGTGCTCTCCATCGACGGGATAGACATCGCGTCCACCCGCGCGTCGCCGGCCCTGGAGGCGGAGCGGCAGGACGCGCAGGGGCGGCTGCTCGCCGCGATGAAGGAGCTGCCGGAGGAGCGGCGCGAGGTGCTGCTGCTGCACGACCTGGAGGGTTGGACGCACCGCGAGATCGCGGAGCGCATGGGACTGCCGCCGGGGACGGTGCGGTCGCACCTGCACCACGCGCGGCGGCGCATCCGCGGCCTGCTGCCGGAACTGGAGGAGGAGAACGATGGATGAACGGCGCCTGGACCTATCCGCGCTGGACCCGGCGCGCGACCCCGCCCGGTGGCGCACGGTGTTCGATGCCACGCTGTCGCGCGTGGACGACGTGCTGCTGCACCGCCGGCAGGACCCGCTGGCCCTGATCGCCGGGTGGCGCCGCCCGCTGCTGGCCATGGCCGCCGCGGCCGTGCTGATGCTGGTGCCCGTGGAGGTGTTGCTGGAACGGCGCGAGACGCGCGTGGAGACGGTGCGCGGGCTGGTGGAGGTCTCCACGGCCTGGGCCCACGAGGGGCGCACCCCCACCGGCGCCGAGCTGCTGCGGGCCATGAGCACGGGGGGCGCGCCGTGAGGCAGCGGGCGCGGACCATTGGCGCGCTGCTGCTGGCGGCCAGCTTTGCCGTGGGCGGGCTGGCCGGGATGGCGGCCGAGGAGGCGCTGGGGCTGGACTGGTTCGACTTCCTGGACGAGGACGCCACCCCCGCCGACGAGCCCCTGTTCTCCGGGATGGGGCTCACCGGCGCGCAAAAGCGGGAGATCGAGGGGATCCGCGACCGCCGCGAGGAGCGGCTGGAGGGCTACTGGGAGAGCCGGCTCCCCGACATCCAGCGCATCGTGGACGATTCGTACGGGGAGATGCGCGCGGTGCTCACGCCGGAGCAGCAGCCGGCGTTCGACCGGCGCGTGCGCGAGATGCGGGGACGCGTCTCGGCAGACCGGGACTGAACGGGATCATTCTGAAGGGATGGATACGATGGCGGAGCGAGGATTGTTCAAGTTCGGCGGGCTGCTGTTCATCGGCATGCTGGTGATCGCCGCGGTGGCGTACGCGACGGGCGGCGGGCGCCCCGCCGCCCAGGCCGCGCCGTCCGCGCTCGATGAGCCGCGGGCGCAGCGCGTGCCGCGGACGGCGCCGGAGAACGCGCCGGCACCGGCCGATGCCGTCTGCGCGGCGGACGGGGCCACGCGGCCGCTGGACGACGACATCCACGAGAGCAGCGGCGTGGCGGCCAGCCGGGCGCACGCGGGGACGTTCTGGACGCACAACGACTCCGGCGATCCGCTCCTGTACGCGGTGGACGCGCAGGGTCGCACGACGGGCCGCGTGCGGGTGACGGGCGCGGCGGTGGAGGATTGGGAGGACGTCGCCCTTGCCCCCTGCCCCGCCGGCGGCGACTGCCTGTACGTGGCCGACATCGGCGACAACGACGCGGAGCGCGCGTCCATCACCGTCTACCGCGTCCCGGAGCCCGCGCCCGGCGCATCCGAATCCGCATCGGCGACAGCCATCCGCCTGCGCTACCCGGACGGCGCGCACGACGCGGAAGCCATGTTCGTGCTGAACGGCGCCATCCACGTGGTCACCAAGGGCGAGAGCGGGCCCATCGTCCTCTACCGCGCCCCCACGAACGCCGGGAGCGAGGCCACGCTGGAGCGCGTCCGCGAGCTCTCGCCCGGCAAGGTGGGCCGGCCCGAGCGCATCACGGGGGCGGACGCCAGCGCGGACGGCCGCTGGGTCGTCATGCGCACCCTGCGCGCGGCCATGATCTATCCCGCCGCGGAGCTGGCCGGCACTGGCGCGCTCTCCCCCCGGCGCGTGGACCTGCAGGGGCTGGATGAAAAGCAGGGCGAGGGGATCGCCTTCACCCCCGACGGATCGCTGCTCGTCACGAGCGAAGGCGGCAAGAAGAGCCAGTCCGCCACGTTCGCCCGGCTGTCCTGCACGCTGCGGTAGAAACGACGGATCTCACGCAGAGCAGCAGAGCCAGCAGAGGTTTTCTCCGCTGGCTCTGCTGTTCTTCATGCAAATTCGTTTCGATTGGGCACGAGATGACCCACACCGGGCTTGCTCCTTGCCGTCCCGCGAGCGGATCACCGGCACGAGATCGCAACAGGATGACGAAGTGAGCGGAGACAAGTCGCGGGACGACCGGCCGCAGAGCGCGGCGCTGCCCTACCGGATGAACGGCGGGGTGGTGGAGGTGCTGCTGGTGACGCCGCGCGGGGGCGAGGGATGGATCATCCCCAAGGGCAAGGTGGAGCGCCGGCTGGGCCCGCCGAGGTCCGCGCGCCAGGAGGCGGAGGAAGAGGCCGGCGTGCACGGCGAGATCGAGCGCGAGGTGTTCGACCAGTACCGGCACGGCGGCGGCGAGGACGGGCCCCTCGTGGCCGTCTACCTGATGCGTGTGACGAAGGAGATGGCGTCGTGGCCCGAGGCCCACGAGCGCGAGCGGCGCTGGGCCACGCTGGACCAGCTGCCGGAGCTGGTGGTGGATCCCGGCCTCGCGCGGGTGATGCGCGAAGCGGCCGTGCACCTGGCCACGCACGCCCCCGCCGCGTGGCGGGCCGCGGAAGAGGCGCGCAGCGGCACCGGACGCCGGCGGCGCCTCGTGGGCTCGGCGCTCGCGCTGGCCGCGGCGTGCGGGCTGGCGGCCATCGCCTTTCTGGCGGGATGATCCCAGCTACCCCGACCCCCGCGCTTCCGGTAGAGCATCACGCGGAGGAATGAAGAAGAGGACGCGGAGGAACCCTTTCTCCGCGTCCTCTTGTTTTTGTCTCCGCGTCCTCCGCGTGATTTTTCTTCCTGTCTTTCCAGTATCCTGGATGAGGCGGATGACTACACCGCGCGGTGCGTGCGCCGGTCGCGGATGATACGGAAGACGCGGTAGAAGTACGCCAGCACGGCAAGGAGGACGATGCCCGAGCTGACGGGTCCCATCCACTGCTCCACCTCCTTGAACCGGCTCCCCAGCAGCAGCCCCGCGTACGCCAGCGCGAAGGTCCACAGGCCGCTGCCAAGCGCGGAGAGCGCCAGGAACTGCGCCAGGGGCATGCGGCTGAACCCCGCCGGCACGGAGATCAGCGTTCGCACCAGCGGCACCAATCGGCCGAAGAACACGCTCGTCCGGCCGTGGCGCGCGAACCACTCCGTGGACCGGGTCACGTCCTCCGGCGTCATGGCCAGCCAGGTGCCGTGCCGGTCCACCCACGCCGTCAGCCGGCCGAGCGACACGGCGCGGCCCACGCCGTACCAGAACCCCGCCCCCGCCAGCGAGCCCAGCGTCCCCGCGATGGCCATGGCCCAGAACGGCGCCTCGCCCCGCGACGACAGGTAGCCGGCCAGGGGCATGATGACCTCGGACGGCAGCGGGGGAAACAGGTTCTCCAGGAACATCAGTAGCGCCACGCCCAGCGGCCCCATCCCCCGCACCACGTCCACCACCCAGTTCTCCACCCACCCTCCTCCGTTCGTCGCGGATCCACCTTCCCGCCTACCGGACGCGCCGCGCGGCAGATGTGTTGAGCGCGGGCGGAATCCGCGCCTGATGCGGGTTGCGCGCCGTTACATGGGCCGCGCGTGGTCCGCGACGCGACCGGTGGCGATGAGTTCGCGCAGCTCGTCGGCGACCTGCTCGCTGGCGGCGGCCACCGTGCGCCACACGCGGATGCGCTCCGCCTCCGGCATCCGGTAGAAGTCGTTGCGGTCCGGGATCTTGCCCCCCGGCAGCCGCGCCACGAACTCCGCGGACGGCGCCAGCACCAGCGCGCGGCGAAAGTTGGGCCCCCGCGCGCGGCGCCACGGCAGCGCCTTGTCGAACCAGCCGGGGGTGATGTGGGGAAAGAAGTGCGGGTACAGCACCAGCCCCTCGCCCGGCCCAAAGTCGAATGCCAGGTGGTAGTCGATGACGCCGCCGTCGCGGTGCACGCCCCCCGGCGCGCCCGGCACCGTCACGCCGCTCAGCACGAGCGGGATGGAGCCGGACGCCAGCAGCGCGGGGCGCAGGTTCTCGCGCGTGAGCGGCAGGTGGGCCGTGGGCAGGTCCGCCAGGCCGCGGAAGGGGCTCGCGTCGCCGGCCGTGTGGAAGATGACGCGGCGCATCTGCAGGGCCAGGGCGCGGCGGGTGAGCAGGTTGGCGGATGCGGACACGGCCAGCCCCGCCATCTGCACCCACGCGCGCTCGCTGGCCGCCATTCCCCGGCACTCCGCCGTGATGACGTGCAGGTGCGCCCAGGGATGCGCCAGGATCTCGTCCGCGCCATCCGGCCCCAGCAGCACGTCCAGCACGCGCGCGCTCACGGCGCTCACCTCGGCGGGCGTGGGCTTGCCCTCGAAGTGCTGCTCGATGTACGCGTCGTGCCCGCGGGCCAGCGCCGCGGCGGGGTCGCGCTGCGCCAGGCACGCCATCCGCCAGCTGCCGATGGACGATCCGATCAGGTGCAGCGGCCGGTCGCGCGGCACGGCGAAGAACTCGGCGAAGAGAAAGCGGTCCAGCCCCGCCAGCGCCAGCCACTTGGGCCCGCCCGAGGCGCCCGGCACCACGTCCACGTCATCCGCCCGCAGCCCGCGCTCCCGCAGGATGCGCAGCGCGTCCGGCCCGGCCAGCAGCGCAATCGAAGAAGCCATTCGCGATCCGTCGTTCACAAATCCGGAGACCCGTCCCTCGCGCGGAGCCGCGGAGGCACGGAGCAACATCCATCCACCCGTTTCTGCCCGTGGAGGCGCGGAGATGGTAGCGGGTTCGATGCCCGCCGTCCACGCGGCGCATCGCGTCCTTGGCCCGCGCGCCGGATGTGCTACCTTCACGCGCGCTGGGGGACGGACGGAAACGACGGGCTGACCTGGGGATGTGGATCGCATTCGCGCTGATCTCCGCCGTGTGCATGGCGGGGAGCAGCTTTTCGCTCAAGCGGGCCGTGGAGCACGGCGGCAGCGTGGTGTCGACGTTCACCGCGCGGACGGTGTCGGGCGTGCTCCTCCTGGGGCTCGTCGCGGCGACGGGCGCGTGGCATCCGCTTACGCCGGCGTACTGGACGGCCGTGGGGCTGGTGCTGGTGCCGGAGATCCTGGGGACGATCTTCCTGACACTGGCCCTGCGTTCCGGCGACCTGTCGCTGGTGCAGCCCATCCTGGGGCTGCTGCCGGGGCTGGTGATGCTGGGCGGCGTCGTGCTCCTGGGCGAGGTGCCGTCGCCGCCCGCGGGCGCCGGCGTGCTGCTGGTGACGCTGGGCGTATACTGCGTGGGGCTGCAGGGCGGCGGATCGCTGCTGGAGCCCCTGCGCGCACTGGGGAGCACGCGCGCCAGCTGGTTCGCCGTGGGTTCGGCCACGGCGTGGAGCCTTGCCACGCTCGTCCACAAGCGCGGGATCGCGGCCGTGGGCCCGTTTCCGTGGGCGGCCACGCTGGCGTTCGTCTCCGCCATCGGCCTGGGGCTGGCGCTGCCACTGCTGGCGCGGCGGACGAGCGGCGAGGCCGGATGGCCCGAGCCGGAGCAGAGAGGGCCGTGGATGCGCTTCGTGTGCCTGGGCGGATTGGCGTGGGCGGTGCAGCAGATGGGGCTGCACACGGCGCTGCGGATGGCCCAGGCGGGGTACGTGGTCGCGATCTCGTCCACGGGCATCCTGGTGGCGACGGCGCTGGGGATCCTCGTCCTGGGCGAGCGCGCCGCCGCCCGCACTCGAGCCGCCGGCGCCCTGCTCGTCTGCGCCGGCGCCGTTCTGATCGCGCTGTTCGGGTGAGACGGGGGCGGTGGGGCGGACGGGCGCAATCGATCGGTCGCGGCAGCCGACTTCGCGAGGCGCCCCCACCCGCTCGTTCCTCGCGACCTCCCCCAAAAACCCCTGGGGGAGGTTGGACTGCGGGTCCGTCGCGCAGCCGGCTCCGTGCACCGGGCGGGGCGCCCCTCCCCCCGGCCCCCTCCCCGCTCGTTCCTCGCGGAAAGGGGGAGAACAGCGGGACGCGACGGGTTGCCTGCCCTGCCCATCTCCCTCCCCCACGCAGTTTGTGGGGGAGGGTCGGGGGGGGGGGCGCTCCGCCAGCGACGAGTCTCCGCTTGCCGCCCCGAAGTATTCCCCTGATCGGGGAACATTGAATATCTGAAGGCAAGATCTCCCATCCACATTACTTTCCTAAAACGCCGCGCATTTAGTCATAAGATTGTTCAAATTCCGCGCGCTTCGCTGGTCCGTGGATTGCGCAGCGCGCCGTCCCGTACCGCGGCGCTCCCGATGCAAAGCCGATACGTCTCGGACCTTGCCGGGTGGAGCCGGGGTATTAAATTGGAAGGAAAGCTTCCAAATGCGAATCCGAGCAAGCGCGGCACATACACGGAGGACGGACGAATGGGCCACACGACGACCGAGCTGAAGCAGGCGGAAGAGCTCCTGGGCGAGATGTTCACCACGCCCAAGGAGCTGCGGCACCTGGCCGAGCAGAGCCTGGGGCAGCTGTTCATCCCCACGGAGGTCACGCACGAGGACGAGCACGCGGCGGACGTGGTGCTGCGCCCGTCCGGCATGGGCGCCATCCACGTGCACGCCGAGCGCGACCGCAGCTGGTACCCGTTCCACATCACCCGCGTGGACGTGGTCGGCGGCGAGTAGGCGGATGGACGGACGGCGGCGCGTCCCGCGGAAGGTCGCGGGGCGCTTTCGTCCACACCATTTGACAAGCAACTGTCATCATGGTAGACTCCTGCCATGGACGAGCTGAATCCCAACGGCGACGCGTTCACGGAGGTGGTGCTGGAGGTGTTTCGCCTCAACCGCCTGCTGCTGGACGCCGGCGACGCGCTGGCGGCCCCCGCGGGGCTGAGCAGCGCGCGCTGGCAGGTGATGGGCGTGGTGGAGCACGGGCCCATCCCCGTGAGCAACGTGGCCCGCATCATGGGCCTCACCCGGCAGAGCGTGCAGCAGACGGCGGACGGGCTGGCGGCGGACGGGCTCATCGCGTGGACGGAGAACCCGCACCACCGCCGCGCCAAGCTGATGTCGCTCACCGCGGAGGGCCGCGCGGCGCTGGACCTGGTGCAGCGCCGCCACGCCGCGTGGGCCAACGGCATCGGCGGCGGGCTGCCCGTGGAGGAGTTGCGCGCGGCGCTCGGGACGCTGCGGCGCCTGCGGGAATCGCTCGATCCGGATGCACCGCCGCCCGCGCCGGGTGCGTGAGCGGCGTCCCATCAACGCGGGAGCGCCCCATGGAAGAAAGCGGAACGGACATCACCGGCATCGCGCGCGAGATCGAGTCGTACGTGGCCGGGGAGTGGCAGTCCATCCTGGAGGAGAACCGGGACAAGCTGGCGGATGCGTACGCGCGCGCCGGCGACATGGCGTACGGCACCTACCTGGACCTGCTCTTTCGCCCCGTGCACCGGTGGATGCGGGATGCGGGGCTGCGTGCCGAGCCCAAGCTCCCCGGCGACTTCGAGATCTCGCGGGAGTGGGGCAACGCGGACGAGACGGACCAGCAGCGGTGGATGTGGAGCACCCTGCAAACGGCGGACGGCCGCGCGCTGGGCACGCTCGTCACCATCACGCACCACGACCACACGCAGTTCCGCGTTCCCCGCGCGCCCGGCATCCTGGCGCTGGCGGAGACGGGCAAGGACGCCGTAGTGGATGCGCTCTCTGCCCGCTCGGCGGATTTCGCCGCCGCGCGCGAGGCCAGCATCGAGATCGCCGAGTACTTGGCCGCCGCCGGCGCCCACGAGGGCTGAGCCTCGATTGCCGTCGGCACTACGCCCATCAGCGCCAAACTGTCATTCCGAGGGAGGCGCCCGCCGGACTTTCGCCCGTGCCGGGTACCTGGCGCCGACCGAGGAATCTACTCCGCATGCGCTCTTGATCCGCACCCTGCCCCGATGCCCGCCCGCTGCCCTGTCCTGAGAGGCACGGCGGGCATTCGTCGGAGCGATGAGCCATCTGCGATGCGGGGGTAGATTCCTCGGTCGCGCGCAGGGGCCTCGGCACGGGTGGGTCCCTTCACGCGCTCCCTCGGAATGACAATGTCGTCGCGGATTGAGTTCTACGGAAAAACAACGACGCGCCCCGCTGCCGAATCCGGCGGCGGGGCGCTTTGGTGTCGGCGGAGGCCGACAGTGTGAAGTTGTAGCCGCGAATTCATTCGCTCTCACCGGCCCGCGCACTCACCCCTGCCCTCCCCCGCTCCGATCCATCCACCGATCCACCCCGCGCACTACTCGCCTCCCGCGGGAGACGCGCGACTTGCGTGCGTGGCGCGGCGGCGGCCATCTTCCGCGTTCCGGGCCGTCGCGCTGGATGTCCGGGATTTTCATGGATGCGCCCTCACCCGTGACCCACGCCCGTGCGCAAGATCGATCCGCATAACTTCCAGCGTGCCACGCGCACCACCACCAAGGAGATCAACCGGCAGATCGTCCTGAACCTGGTGCGCGAGTACCAGCCCATCTCGCGCGCGGACCTGGCGCGGCGGATGGAGGTGGCGCGCGCCATCGTGAGCCCGCTCGTGAACGAGCTGATCGAGTCGGGGCTCATCTACGAGGGCGCGCCCGGCACGTCACGGCGGGGTCGCAAGCCCACGCTGCTGCACGTGCGCGCGCACGACCGGCTTGCCGTGGCCATCGACGTTCGACGCAGCGAGACGCACGTGATGCTGGCGGACTTCAGCGGCCACCCCATCGCCGTGGAGGCGCTCCCCACGCCGGACGACCCGGACGCGCTGGTGGCCACGCTGGGCGCGCGCGTGCGGGCGCTGCTGGAGGAGAACGCCGCCACGGGGTCGTGCCAGGGGATCGGGCTGGCCGTGCCGGGGATGGTGGACCACGTGACGGGGCGCCTGCTGAACGCGCCCGCCCTGGGGTGGCGCGACGTGGACCTGCGGGGGGCGCTGGAAGAGGCGGCCGGCTTTCCCGTGCACATCGAGCGCGACGCCGTGGCCTGCGCCTATGCGCAGATCTGGCTGGGGCAGGCCACGGGCGAGCAGCTGGAAGACTTTGCCTACGTCACCATCTCCGACGGCGTGGGCGCGGGGCTGGTGGTGCACGGGCGCGTGGTGCGCGGGCACCGCGACGCCGCGGGCGAGTTCGGCCACATCCCGCTCGCGCTGGAGGGGCCCGCGTGCATGTGCGGGTCGCACGGCTGCTGGGAGGCGTACACGTGCAACCCGGCCATCGTGGCGCGCTACCTGGGGATGGAGCTCGCCACCCGCGCCACCTACGCGAAGGTCGCCGCGACGGGCGTCACCGTGACGGACGTCATCGCCCGCGCGCGCGCCGGGGAGCCCGCGGCCCGCGCGGCGCTGGAGACGACGGGCCGGTTCATCGGGCTGGGGCTGGCGGCCATCGTGAACGCCATCAACCCCGGGCGCATCATCGTGGGCGGGGAGATCGCGGGCGGATGGGACCTGATTGGCCGCGACGTGGTGGCGGCCATGGCGGAGCGCACGCTCACGCAGGGGAGCGCCGCCACCCCCGTGACCCCCGAGCCCGGCGACGAGCAGACGCGCCTGCGTGGAGCCGCCGCCCTGGTCGTGGCCCCCACCTTCGCCGCGCCCACCATCGGCTGAATGAGACGGACAGACGGCTGGATGGTTGTAGATGCGAAGAGGGGCGCCCGGCCTGGGCGCCCCTCGCTGTTCGTGCGAATGCGAGGCGGAGGATCGAGCGAAGACGGAGGATCGCTCCCATTCCCGATGCACCTCGCCACATTCCTCGCCACGCATCCGTGGTGGTTTTGTCCGCGCAGGCGGACAGCGTGAAGTTGTAGCCGCGATTTCAATCGCTCCCGCCCTGGACGGGGCCGCGCCTGTCACACCGTGGCGGGGAGGGCGAGCTCGTCGCGGATGTCGAAGTCGGGGCCCAGCTGCACGCGGATCACGGACAGCAGGTGCCGGGCGGCCCGCGCAAAGCGGTCCGCCTCGGCCGCGTCCCACAGCGAGGGGCCGGCGGGGCATTCCCAGTCCACGCTGTGGTCGTACCAGTCCGCCAGCTGCGTCATGCGCTCGCGCGTGGCCCGCGGCAGGGGAAGCTGCCGCGCCGCCACGGGATAGCCGAAGCGCTGGCGGGCCGCGTCGCAGGCCGCCCACAGGCAGATGCCGGATCCAGGATCGAAGAAGTAGCGGAGGGCGTAGCGCGCCAACGTCATCTCCTCGCCGGGTCGTTCGGCGGTGGTCAGTAGCTCGGGTTCCTGGGTGATACGGGAAGGTGATGCAGTCCGTGCGCCAGAAAGTTACGCAAACCGGTGCCCCCTGCCCAGTCCCTCGTGCGCGAACGCGCGGAATGCGCCAGGAGAGAACACGCGCATGCACGAAAGCCGCGCGCCCGGCTCCACGGCGGGCGTGCCGCGCGTGGGGCCGGGCGAACGGAGGAGCGCTGAATTCGCGCCGGGCGGCGGAATGGGAGCGCGGCCGGGCAGCGAGGCGTGCCGCCTCAGGCCACCTTGGGCGCGGCGAACTTGCGCGCCACCAGCAGCGCCGTGGCCCCGCGCAGCCGCGGCGACTCGTTCTGCAGGGGGACGGCGGACACGGGGGTGGCGGCGGCGGCGGCCGTAAGCGTGCGCTCGCGGATGCGCTGGGCCACGATGTCCTGGATCAGGTCCCACGCGCCCGTGATCTCGCCGCCGATCAGGATGCGCGCCGGGCTCAGGGCCGTCACCACGCCGGCGAGGCCCAGTCCCAGGTAGTGCCCCGTCTCCTCCAGCGCGGCGCGGGCCTTGGCGTCGCCGCCGCGCACGCGGGTGATCAGGTCCTCCATGGTGAACCCGCTGAGCCGCAGCCGCTCGCGCCCCTCCGGCACGGAGGCGTCCAGGCCGAAGTAGCGGGCCATGGTGGCCACGTTGGACGTGTACGCCTCCCAGCATCCGCGCAGCCCGCACATGCAGCGGGGCCCGTCCAGGGACAGGGGCAGGTGGCCGAACTCGCCGGCCGTGTCGCCGTGGCCGCGGAACACCTCGCCGTCCTCCACCACCCCCACGCCCACGCCGTCCGACACGGTGACGTAGACGAAGTTGTCCGGCTCGCCGCTGCCGAACGGGGGCAGCCACATGTGCGCCAGGGCGCAGGCGATGGGCGCGTTCTCGATGAACACCCGCAGCCCCGTCCCCGCCGCCAGCTTCTCGCGGATCTCCACCCCGCGCCAGCCCAGCTGGGGCGAGTTGAGGATATGGCCCGTGCGCCGGTGGATCATCCCCGGCACCACGATGCCGATCCCCTCGCACTCGCTGATCCCGTGGCTTTGCAGCAGCCGGTTCACGTGGCGCGAGAGCTCCGTGACCAGCGCGTCGGGATTGAGCTCCGTGGGGAACGATTCCAGGGCGATCTGCCGGCCGTCCAGGTCCGTGAGTGCCACGTAGGTGCGCGCGAACCGCACGTCCACGGCAATGCAGAACTGGTCGCGCGTGCGCACGTGCAGCAGCGTAGGCTTGCGGCCGCGCGGGGCGTTGGCCACGGCGCCCTCGAAGAGCACGCCGTCGGTGATGAGCCCTTCCACCAGCTGGGTGATCATCCCGCGGCCCACGTGCATGCGCCGCGCGAGGTCCGCGCGCGACAGCGGCTGGTGCTCGCGCACCAGGTTCAGGACGATCTTGCGGTTGATCTCGCGCGGCGTGGACCGTGTGGCACGCCGGAACGTTCCCGTGTTGATCTTGCGCATCGGCGGTTCATCCCCTGAGCTGCCGGCACGTAACGCCAACCGCGCCTCACGTGATGGCGGAGCGCCCGGACCGGCGCCCCGCCCGAATTTGGAAGCTTCCCTTACAATTTCATCCCGACGATGGGAACGCGCAACCTTCCCGCCGCACCGGATCCTCCCCGGCGACGCGTTCAGGTCATCACATCCCGCGCTCAGAGGATAGATACAATTCCTTTGGATCGCAAGTGTTCTCTACGAAAGATTTAACTGAATGGAATTGACCAGAGATGGAACATTACAATCTAAAGAAAACGACCCGCATCCGCCTTTCGAGCAGCAGCTCTGGTGGCTTGGTTTCCTACTCCTTTGTTCTGATACGGAGCGAAGTGGATGAAGATCACGAAGGACGTAGGATGACGTCTGGGAGATGATGTCGAACGCGGAAACATGCCTCCGTCCGGATCCACCGATGTTGCAGGTCGAGGAAGTGGTTGAAGGCCACACTGAGGAGCACGCCCCCGTCCGAGCGAATGAATTCGCCGCTGGAAAATCACGAAGTCCGCCTTCGCGGACTGTGCCCGGCGAAGGCCCTGCCATACAAGCGAAAGCCCCGCCGGAGCGGGGGCTTTCAACTGCTGGAGACGCATCGGGCCTTCAGGTGGCTTCGCTCGAACGGAGCCTCGCCTACCGTGCGGCGACGGAGCTCTTGCGGCCCTTTCGCCGGCGGGCGACATCCTCCACCCGCCCGTCCGTCGGGCCGAAGCGGTTGCGGCGGTTGCGCCAGGCGGCCAAGCGGCGCAGGCTGAGCGCCAGCCCCGTATACACCAGCACCGCGGCGCCCAGCGACACGAGGCCCGCGATGGTCTGCCCCGGCAGGCCCAGCACCTCGCCCGTGTGCGCGAAGCGGAGGATGGAGCGCATCTTACGCCCCGTGGTGCCGGCGGCGAACGGCTCCCACTTCACCTCGGCGCCCGTGGCGCGGTCCAGGGTGAGCGAGGCGCGCTTCTGCGGCTGCCCGCCGCTGCCGCGGTCGATGTTGAAGACGACGGGCGCATCCGCCTCCTTGGGCATGGTCATGGAGATCGTGCGCCATCCATCCACCTTGCCGTGCGCGGCCGCCACCAGCGGATCCACGCCCGCCAGCAGGTTCGCATCCACCCCGCCCTGCCGTCCTTCGCCCCGAGTTCCGCCTTCGCCCGGACGGCCTTCGCCGCGGCGGCCGCGCTCCCCCACCCCGCCGGGTGCGCGGGCCTGGGCTCCGCCGGGTGCGCCCGCGCCGCCGGACGGGGGAGGCGGCTCTTCGCCGGCGATGCGGTAGACCAGGTTGCTGGCCCAGGGATACGAGATGACCGTCGCCGACGCCACCACGACCACCAGCGGCACGAACGACCAGAAGCCGATGACGTTGTGCCAGTTGAAGTCGCGTGCCTTGGCCCGCAGCCCGCCGCGGAACAGCGTCACGTTGCGCACCGCCTCGCGCGTCCAGGTGCGCGGCCACCACAGCCACAGCCCGCTCAGCACCAGGAACAGGAAGCCCAGGTTGGCGGCGCCCGTGATCATCTTGCCCCGGTCGCGGCCGTCGCCGGACTGGCCCAGCCAGCGGTGCCAGTCCGTCACGAAGCGGAAGAACGAGCGCATCCCCTTGGCGCCCTCGCCGAGGACGGCGCCGGTGTAGGGATCCACGTAGATCGTCTTCTCGCGCCCGAACGCCACGCGCACGGGCGCGTTCTCGCCCGCGAGCCAGCTGACGGTGGTGGGCGTTCCGCTCTCCGCCTGCGCCACGCGCTGCATCAGCACGTCCACGGGCAGGCGCTGCGTGCCGGGGGCGGGCGTGGGCACCTGCACGGCGCGCGCATCCGCACGGGCCAGCATCTGCTTTTCGTAGGTGAGCAGCACGCCCGTGACGGACATGATCAGCACCACCAGCGCCACGCTCACGCCGGTGATGAGGTGGCACCAGAACAGGATCTTGCGGAACAGTCGCATGCGGGCGGAACGCGGTCGTGAGTAGCGGATGAGAATCAATCTCAATTATGCATGTTTATGCCATGCTCCGCCAGACCCGCCGGTGAATCGATGCGAGAGATCGGAGAGACGCTGGGTGAAAGACGGGGATTTGCCGGGTGGCGGAGTGCCGGAGCGCCCCCACCCGGGCTCGCATTACTCGCCCACCCTCCCCCAAAAACCCCTGGGGGAGGGTTGGGCACGGGCAAAGTTCCGGGTGGGAAGCGGAAGGGGGGCGCGGGCGGGGCGCCCCCCTCCCCGACCCTCCCCCACAAACTGCGTGGGGGAGGGAGATGGAGCGGGAGAGTGCCTGCACCGGCACGTCGTTCTCCCCCTCTCCGCGAGGAACGAGCGGGGAGTGGGCCGGGGGGGGCGGGGGGAGGGGCGCTCCGCCGGTGCACGGAGCCCGCATTCCCCAACGACCCCGCAGTTCAACCTCCCCCAGGGTTTTTTGGGGAAGGTGCGAGCCTAAGCGAGCGGTGGGGGCGCCTCTGGGAGCCTGCCCCACGGCTCTTCCCCTCGGTCGATCAGCCTGAGCCCGCCCGCCCCTTCGTTCAATCGATCGGCTTCAGCGCGGCCACGATGCGGTCGCGGCGGGGCTCCAGGAACGGGGGGAGCACCACCTTCTCCCCCAGCGTCTCCGCGTCCTCGTCCACCGCGAAGCCGGGGCCGTCGCTGGCGATCTCGAACAGGATGCCGTTGGGCTCGCGAAAGTACAGGCTGCGGAACCAGAACCGGTCCACGGGCCCGCTGTTGGCCGTGCGCGTGGCGTTCAGCCGCTGCGCCCACGCCTCGTAGTCCGCGTCCGGCGTGCGGAACGCCACGTGGTGCACGCCGCCCGCGCCCGACTGGGCCGGGGGCAGGTCCGGCTGCACCGCCACGTGCAGCTCCGCCGCCGGGCCGCCGGCGCCCATCTCGTACACGTGCACGGTGTGGCGCGCGTTCTCCGGGTGCGGATACGTGCGCACGGGCCGAAGGTTCAGCACGGACCGCAGCACCGCGTCCGTGGGCGCCAGGTCGGGCACGCTCATCACGATGGGCCCCAGCCCGCGCACCTGGTGCTCCGCCGGGACGGGGCTGCGCTCCCACGGATGCGCCTCGCCCGCGCCGCCGTCGTCGATGAGCGACAGGCGCTGGCCCTCGGGGTCCTCGAAGTCCAGCGTGAGGCGGCCGTCGCGCTCCACGACCTCGCCCGCGGTCACGCCGCGCGCGCGCAGGTGCTCCGTCCACCAGCCGAGCGCATCCGCCCCCGCCACGCGCAGGTGCGTGCGGACGATGGAGTGCGTGCCGCGCCGCTCCGGCCGCACGGGCCAGTCGAAGAAGGTCAGGTCCGTGCCCGGGCTTCCCTTGGCGTCGGCGTAGAACAGGTGGTAGGCGCTCACGTCGTCCTGGTTGACGCTGCGCTTGACCAGCCGCATGCCCACCGTGCCCGTGTAGAAGTGGTGGTTGTCGCGGATCCGGGCCGAGACGGCCGTCAGGTGATGGATGCCGGTGAGTTCCATGTGCGTCTCCCTGGTTGTGCGCCGAATGTCATTCCTGCAGCGATCAAGACTTCCCTGTGCGTCCTCGCGAGAGACGGAGCCGGGTGCGAGTGAAGTGCGGCGTATGCGCGAGCGATTGAAATCGCGGCTACAACTTCACACTGTCGGCCTGCGCCGACACCACTGCACCGCCTCGGTGGCCATCCGCAAGCATCCGCCGGCGCCGTTCGCGTGCAACGGACCGGCGGATGGGGCCGGTTCAGCCGCGGAGGGGGGCGAGGGCGTTGGCGAGTTTGAGCAGCTCGTCGAGCATGGCTGCCGCCGCCTTCTCCTGCACCTCGCCGGGATCGAAGACGCCCGTATCTCCGTTGATGTACTGCGGGAACATGGGGATGGCGACGGCCTCCACCACGGGCACCATCCGCAGGGCGGACACCATCTGCTTGCTCATCTGCACGCCGCGCAGGCCGGCGGAGACGCCGCCGTAGCTCACGAAGGCGGCCGGCTTGTACGCCCACTCCTTGACCAGGTAGTCCAGCGCGTTCACCAGCGACGGCGGCGTGCCGAAGTTGTACTCGGGCGTCACGAACACGAACGCGTCCGCGCGCTGGACGCTGGCGCTCCACCGCTTGGTGTGCTCGTACTCGTACTGCTGCAGCCGCGGGTGGCGCGGCTCGTCGAACAGCGGGAGCGCGACCTCGCGCAGGTCGATCAGCTCCACGTCGAACTGCCCATGGCGGCGCGCCTGCCCCATGAACCACTCCGCGATCAGCGGCCCCTTCCGCTCGTCGCGCGTGCTGACGACGATCACCTGCAGGTTCGGCATTGGTGTCCTTTCGATGGATACGGCAACGTCGGCCAGGTCTGTCAGAGCGGCCCGCCGACAATACGAGCGACTAAAGTCGCGGCTACAACTTCACACTGTCGGCCTGCGCCGACACCGGCGGCACCGGATTCCCTGCCCCGGCGCGATCACTCGTTGTATGCACCGCCCCGCATCCGCCGCGCGGCAAGCTCCTCGAAGAAGCGCAGCGAGTCCGGATTGGCGAGGGCCCCGGCGTTCACCACTGCGGCGGCCCGTGCACCGGCCAGGATGCGCTTCACGGGCACCTCCACCTTCTTTCCGTTCAGCGTGCGCGGCACGGCATCGACCTGGATGATGTCGTCGGGCACGTGGCGCGGCGTGAACGTGGTGCGCAGCGCGTGGCGGATGCGGTCGCGCATCGCATCATCCAGTGTCATCCCGTCCGCCAGCACCACGAAGAGCGGCATCCGGTAGCCACCACCCGGCTGCTCCACGCCCACGACCAGGCTGTCCGCCACGCCGGGCACCGCCTCCACGGCGCGGTAGATCTCGCTGCTGCCGATTCGCACGCCGTGGCGGTTGAGCGTGCTGTCGGAGCGGCCCAGGATCACGGCGCCGCCGTCTTCCGTGAACCGCACCCAGTCGCCGTGGCGCCAGGCGCCCGGCCACCGGTCGAAGTAGCTCTCACGGTAGCGCGCGCCGTCCGCGTCGTTCCAGAAGAACAGCGGCATGGAGGGCATGGGCTGCGTGATGACCAGCTCGCCCACCTCGCCGGCCGGGACGGGGTGGCCGGACCCGTCCCACGCCTCCGCGCGCACGCCGAGCGCGGGGCCCTGCAGCTCGCCTGGATAGACCGGGCGCGTGGGGCAGGCGCCCAGGAACGCCGTCGCCACGTCGGTGCCCCCGCTGGACGACGCGAGCCAGACGTCCGCCTTGACCGCGTCGTAGATCCACCGGAAGCCCTCCGGCGGCAGCGGCGATCCCGTCGATCCGACCTGCCGCAGCGCGGATAGATCGAAGCGCTCGCGGGGCCGCAGTCCGGCGCCCAGCCCCGCCATGAAGAAGCCCGCGCCCGCGCCCAAGTGCGTCACCCGCGCGGCATCCGCCAGCGCCCACAGCACGTCCGCGTCCGGGTGCGCGGGGCTGCCGTCGTACAGCACGATGGTGGCGCCGGCCAGCAGCCCGCCGACCAGGCGGTTCCACATCATCCACCCCGTCGTCGTGTACCACAGCAGACGGTCGCCGGGGCGGACGTCCTGCTGCAGCACCAGCGCCTTCAGGTGCTCCAGGAGGATGCCGCCGTGCCCGTGGACGATGGCCTTGGGCGCGCCCGTGGTCCCCGACGAGTACAGGATCCACAGCGGGTGATCGAATGGCACGGGCTTGAATTCCAGCGACGCATCCCGTCCGAGCAGATCCGCCCAGGGCCGCGTGCCGTCCATCCGCGCGGCCGCATCCAGGTACGGCACCAGCACGGTGTGCGCGAGCGACGGAAGCGCATCCATCAGCCGCGAAACGACGTCGCGCCGGTCGTGCGGCTTGCCGGCGTACGCGTATCCATCCGCCGCGATGAGCACCTTGGGCTCGATCTGGCGAAAGCGCTCGATGACGCTCTCCGCGCCGAAGTCCGGCGAGCTGGCGCTCCACACGGCGCCGAGGCTGGCGCAGGCCAGGAACGCGACCACCGTTTCGGGGATGTTGGGCAGATACGCCGCCACCCGGTCCCCGCGCCCCACGCCCATCTCCCGCAGCGCCGCCGCCACGGACGCGACGTCCGCACGCAGCGCATCCCATCCGATCTCCGTCCGTTCGCGCAGCTCGGACTGGAAGAGGATGGCCGGCGCGCTGCCGCCCCCGTGCCGGAGCGCGTGCCCGGCGTAGTTCAGCCGCGCGCCGGGGAACCAGCGCGCGCCGGGCATTGTCCGCGTCTCCAGCACCGTCGTGTACGGCACGGAGGCCTGAACGCGGAAGAAGTCCCAGAGTCCGCCCCAGAACGCCTCGATCTCCGTCGTGGACCACGCCCACGCGTCCGCATAGCTCGCGAACGACAGCCCGCGCTCGCGCTCCAGCCACGCGAGCCACCGCGCGTAGCCGGATTCGACCGCGTCGGACGCGGACGGGGTCCAGAGCGGGGCGGGATGGTCGGCGGCGGTCGGCGTGGTCTCGGTCATGTCGGCAGCGTGTGTGCACCGGGCGAGGGCCCCCTCCCCCGGCCCCCCTCCCCCGCTTCGCGGCGGGAGAGGGGAGAACTACGATTTCGCACGGATTTCAGCCGCGCCGCCCAGAACTGTCATTCCGAGGGAGGCGCCTCACGGAACTGTCCCGCCGCTCAGTACCTGCGCGCCGACCGAGGAATCTACCCGGCCCGTGCTCGTGCCCCGCCCCACGCATGGACCCTCCCCCCGCTCACCGCCGGGACGACGCGCGGGCAGAGTCCCGGTGCATCGGCGGGCCACCCGCTCCGCACGGTAGATTCCTCGGTCGGCGCCACAGGTCCCGGCACGGGCTGGTTCTCATCGAGCGCCTCCCTCGGAATGACAGTCCGGGGCGGTGGCACCCCGATCAGACGGGGGAGAGGCGCCCTACGCCGCCGGCACGCCGTCCAGAATGGCCTGCACGTGGGCGATCTCGTCGTCGTTCACGGTGTGGCCCATGCCGGGGTACAGGCGCAGGGTCACGTCGCCACCGAGCTGCGCGATGACCTGCGCGGACTGCTCCACGCGCGCGGCGGGGATGTGGTGGTCCACGTCGCTGCAGCCCAGGAACACGGGCGTGCCGTCCAGCGAGCCGGCGTAATCGCGCGGCGTGCCCTCCGGGCCGATGAGCCCGCCGCTGAGCGTGGCCACGCCGCCGTAGCGCCGTGCGTTGCGCGCGGCGTACTCCAGCGAGAGACACGCGCCCTGCGAGAACCCCAGCAGCACCGTGCGCTCCGGCGGAATCCCCGCCGCCTGCACCCGCGCCAGCACGTCCGCGATGGCCTGCATCCCCGACGTGATCCCCGGCTCGTTGCTGGGGATGGGCGCCATGAAGCCGTTGGGATACCACGTGCTCCCCGCCGCCGCCGGCGCCAGGTACGCGAAGTCCGGCCGGTCCAGCGCCTGCGCCAGCGTCAGGATGCTCTCCGGGCTGGCCCCGCGCCCGTGCACCATCACCACGGCGCCCTTCGCCTGGGCCAGCGGCGCCCCCGCCGCCACCACCCGCTGCCCCTGGTGCGGTCCCGTCATCATCTCCCCCTGTCGTTTTCGTCGATCGTATCGATGCGAAAGGCTCAGCGCTCCCGCCGCGCCAGCCAGATCGTGTGATTTCCGCATTCCGGGTCCTCCACCACGTGCCGCACCACGCCGAAGCCGTGCGCGGCCAGCAGCGCGCGGTACTCCGCCGGGTCCAGGCTGGCGTGGTACAGCGGCTCGCCCTCGAACTCGCCCATGGCCTCGCCGTGCGCGGGGCCGCTGGTGAACAGGAGCGCGGCCCCGGGCGCCGCGTGCTCCGCGAACACGGCGAACATCCGCCGCTGGTCGTCGTGCGCCAGGTGAAAGAAGCTGTCCCACGCGATCACGCCATCGAAGCGCCGGTCCAGCGACAGCGTCCGCATGTCGCCGTCGATCCACTCCTGCTCCGGAAAGCGCGCGCGGCAGATGCCGATCAGCGCCGGCGCGCTGTCCACGCCCGTCACCCGAAAGCCGCGGCCGGCCAGGTGCGCCGCCATGGGCTCGCCGCTGCCGCATCCCAGGTCCAGCACCGGCGCGCCGGGCGCCAGCAGCTCCGCAAACGCATCCAGCCACGGCTTTTCCATCAGCGACCGGCCGCGCCGCGTGTCCCAGGCCCGCGCGTGCCGCTCGTACAGCCCGACGATCCGCTCGGCGTGCGAGTCCGCGCCCCCGCTCTGCCCGTCCGTCACGCGGCCGCTCCGAACCCCGGCTCGGCCGTGACGATCTCCACCGGGTGGCCGTGCGGGTCCGCCGTGCGGAAGCTGGAGAACCAGCGCCCGGACTCGATCTCGGACGCGGGGTGCCCGGCCGACAGCAGCGCATCGCGCACGGCGGACAGCGCGGCCTCGTCGGCGACGGCGAGCGCGTAGTGGTCGCTTTGGCCGGGGCCGGGCGTGACGCGCGCGGCGCCCTTGCGCTCGAAGTACGTCACCACCGTCCCCGGCTCGCCCGCGCCGGTGCCCCAGTACCAGTGGAAGCTGTCCGGCTGGTCGAAGTTGCTCGTCCGCTTGACCCGCCGCAGGGCCAGCGCGCCGTGCAGGAACGCGTGGTCGCGCTCGATGTCGTCTCCGATGAGCGTGACGTGGTGCATCCCCGGAAAGCGCATGGCGTCCGTGATCTCCGGCAGCGTCTGGGGCCACGTCTCGGCCTGGATGCGCGCGGCGTCGCGGTTGCCCTTGACCATCTCCGCGGGCGGCTCGCGGTGCTCCGTGCCGATGGCGTCCGGCGCCTCGTCGCGCGTCCAGCCGGCGCCGCGCGTGGCGATCTCGATCACCTGCCCGTCCGGGTCGCGGTGGTAGATGGACTCGAAGTAGTGACGGTCCAGCGGCCCGTTCACGGGGATGCCGTGCTCGTTGAGCCACCGCTTCCACTGCAGCAGCCCGTCGCGCGTTTCCACCAGCAGCGCGAAGTGGTGCATCCCGCCCACGCCCTCGTGCCCGGGCCTTGCGTCCGGCCGGGCCTGGATGGATGCGATCGGCTGGCCCGCATCCGTCCCCACCCAGAGCGTATCGCCGTCGCGCGCCAGCAGCCGCAGCCCCAGGATGCGCGTGTAGTAGTCCAGCGCCCGCTCCAGGTCCGCCGTGAGCAGCGCGACGTGGTGAATCCCAACGATGCTCATCTCATCCACCCGTTCTGGTTTGATGCGATTCAGATCGACGACGGGCGGCGGCCGGTCCAGGCATCCCGAAGCAGCGCCCGCACGTCCTCCGCATCGAACTGGCGCGGATTGGGATAGGGCGATTCCACCACCCGGTCCGCTGCGGCGTCCAGCTGTCCCTGCATCATCCCCAGCTCCCGCAGCGACGCCGGACACCCCAGCGCCCCGCGCAGGTCGTACAATGCCCCCGCCGCGTCGTCCGCGCCGAGCGCACGGGCCATCCGCTGCGTCGCGTCCCGCGCGGCCGGCGCGTTGAAGGCAGCCACGTGCGGCAGCATTACCGCGTGCGTCTCGGCGTGCGGCAGGCCGAACGAGCCACCCAGCACGTGGCAGATGCGGTGGTGCAGCCCCATAGCCACGGTGCCCAGCGCGCCCCCCGCCAGCCACGCCCCGTACAGCGCGCCGGACCGCGCCGCGCAGTCCGTCCCGTCGCGCACGGCGCCGGGAAGGTGGGTGGCGAGGGCTCGGATGCCCTCCTCCGCCATGAGCGACGTGACGGGGGTGCCGTCGTGCGCGTACAGGGCCTCCACGCAGTGGGCCAGCGCGTTCATCCCGCTCGCCGCCGTCACCGTAGGCGGCAGGGACAGCGTGAGCGCCGGCTCGTACAGCACGGCCCGCGGCAGCACGCGGGGATCGCGGCCCGTCGCCTTGAAGCCGTTGGCCGAGATCCCCCAGATGGTCGTCATCTCCGAGCCGGAGTAGGTCGTGGGCACGGCGATGAAGCAGGGGCCCTCGTGCAGCGCGACCGCCTTGGCCACGCCGATGGCCGATCCGCCGCCCACGGCGATGCACAGGTCCGCCTCCACCCGCCGCGCCTCGTCCAGCGCCGCGTCGGCCACGTTCGCGGGCACCTGCATCCGCGCGCCGTCGAAGATCCCCGCCAGCCGCTCGCCCAGCGCCGCCGCTACCCGGTCCACGGCCTCCCCCCGCCGCGGCGTGCAGATCAGCAGCACGCGCTGGGCGCCCAGCCGGTCCAGCTCGTCCGGGATCCGCTCCAGCGCACCGGGGCCGAACACCACCCGCGGCGCGTTGATGTCGTGCGTAAAGGCCAGCGGCATCGCTTTTCGTGGCTCACGTGATCGCATCCGCCTCGATCCACTCGGCAGATACTTTAGAACTAAGATACATCATCGGTCAAGGGGGCGCGTCCCCTGTCCCGCCGCGCATCATCGGCCGGGATGGATCGGCACTCCCAAGTCCTTGCAGTGCAATTCGATGGCCCATCCCCAGGCTTCCCTGCTCCGCCTCCGCGCCCGTGATCTCACCTGCCTGAACCAGCGCGCGGAGCCGGCCCGGTGACGGCGAAGACCGCGGCGAACTCGCGGCTACGGCCGGGCATCCGCGTGCCGGGGCCGGCGTAGAGCTGCGAGATGGTGCCGTCCAGGAAGAGCGCGTTCTCGCAGTCCAGCGCATCGCGAAAGGCCGTGGCGAACTGGTGGAAGCTGACGCCGTCGTCCGCGATGGCGAACACCACCGTGCCGTCCGCCCGCACGCCCACGCCGTTGCGCACGAGCCGCGACCGGCTGGCGGCATCGAACGGGCGCGCCAGGACGCCGCGGCGGACGAGCATGGGCCCGGACTGCGTCGCAATCCGCACCCGCGCCGCGGACGCCGGCCGCCGCGCGAAGTCCGCCGTCGTGAGCACACCGGCGCGGCCGCCCGCGACGAAGAACACGCCGTTGGGCGGGCAGTAGAAGTTCGCCACGCGGCAAGGGTTCGGCGGGCCGGCATCCTGGTTGAGCGGCGAGTACGTGCGTCCGCCATCCGCCACCAGCATTCCCGTCGCCAGGCTCACGGTGTGGTACAGCCCCGCGTTGGTGGCGAACAGCAGCCGCTCGCCACGCGCGCGGAGGACGGTGTCCGCCCGCGCGATCGTGCGCACGGGCTGCCCGCGCCCGTCGCGCGCCACGAGCTGCAGGCGCCCTACGTCCGCGGCCGGGACCTCGCACACCCGGTAGCGCGCCCCGCCGATGCGCTGCTCGCGGCACTGCACGGGCTCGAAATTGCTGGCTTCATTGGCACCTGCTCCAACGGTATGCACAATTTCCGACCGCCGGAATAACGCGGCAGCAATAGTGGTTAATGCCGCGACACCTGCGACGATCACGACTCGGTTCACGAGAGTTCCCGTCCAGTGTTAAGATTCTAGGCCGTTGCTGAGCGTACAGACGGATGCAAGGGATTCCGTCCGCCAGCATCAACGACATCCGTTCTCGGCACGAGCAAATCAAACATACGAGCCCAAGTTAGCTGGTCCGGGATACTCCGGACCACGTCTCATAATTTTCGGGGTCGGCCTTCCCTTCCCGTGAGCAATCGTTTCACCAACATCCGCGCGATATAGACCATGGCCTACAACCCACCTGCTGGAATACTCATCGGAACCGGTGTCGATGCAACCGAGAAGGATGTTGAGATCTTAGCATTTGTTCCGCAGATGTTCACCGATATCGATGAGTTGGGTAAGACGCTAGATGGCCCAGCCCTCGTTCCTATCGGAATAGTCCGCTCCCAAGATCCTTCTACACATCAAACTTTCAGCCAGATGCTTGACGTCTGGATTGCGCCGGAGATCTCAAGGCGCATCGCGTCAGGGACACCGCCAGAAGCGTTTGCCACCCTAACGCAAGCACTGGTCGTTTTCCCTCCTCAGAATGAGCCTGAGCGGCACATCGTTTTGCTTAATGATGAGGTCCAAGTCGGAGCAACAGTCCGGCCGGCGTACAACTCGTCACTGAGTGGCTGGAGCCAGGGGGAAGTTAGGGACCTGCGACTTGGGGATATGTTTGACCTGCGCGAGACCCACTTAGAAGGAGTCAACATAGAGACCGACGGCTTCGCGTGGTTACGTCCCGAAGGTCGCGCATGGACGATGTACTTCAACTTTCTTCCAAACAGCGGTTTCTCAGAAAAGTTAGGGCAGGCGGAGCGCGAGCGCTTCATGCGCGCTATTCGCGACGCGATTGCTCAAGAGATGCTCAGGGTATTTGCACGTGGAGTTTTGACGGAAGATCCTGGGATACGGGCTGCGATGGCTGCAGACGGATGGTGTCCGACTCCGATCCTGCTTCCCAATCCTTGGATAGAGATGTGCGAAGCATATCGACAAGGAAACGCGGCCGCGGCTGAAGCTCTCGCAGTTACCGCGATAGGTGCCGCAGAACTCAACAAGATGATAGCTACTTGGGTAGCGGAAGAGCCGTTCACATCTGATCGCCGCTTCCTCGAAACCGGGGTGGAACGGTATCTTTCAGGAGACTACATCAGTGCCGTTTCAGTTCTCCTTCCCCGGATCGAAGGTATCGCCAACCGCGTGCGAGAAAAGCGTGGCATCGGCGCCCGAGACTCCATCTCCCAGGTGTTGAAGTCGCTTGACCAACTCGCGAGCGCCGAGGTTCGCGACGGCTATCTAGCGCAACAGATCAGAGCAGAATTCGAAGCGCTGATCGGAAATTTTCTACTCGCACAGTTCCGCCCTAGCGCTCCAGGGGCAGAAGCTGTTCGAGGTCGGCATGCGCATGCTCATGGCGCCACCGGCGACGCGCACTATGATCGGGCCTACGCCTTGAAGATCATCCTAGCGTTGGACGCACTGTTTTTCGTCGGTCGATGAGCGACAATAGCGAGGCGGACGGGCGAACGCCGGGACTCCGCTGCGGCCTCCCCGCTGCGCGTGCGTCAGCCCTACTCGTCCCCCACCCGCAGCAGCACCTTGCCCGTAGTGCGGCGGCCTTCCAGCGCGCGGTGGGCCTCGGCGGCGTCCGCGAGGGGGAACTCGGCGCCCACGCGCACGGACAGCTCGCCGGCGGCGATCCACCCGAACAATTCGCCCGTGCGCCAGAGCAGCTCGTCGCGGGTGAGGATGTAGTCGCCCATCTTGGGGCGCGTGAGAAAGAGCGAGCCCTTCTGGTTGAGCACCTGCGGATCCAGGGGCTCCACGGGGCCGCTGGACTGGCCGAAGAGCACCATCATCCCCCGCGGCGCCAGCAGGTCCAGCCCGGGAAGGAAGGTCGTCTTCCCCACGGAATCGTAGATCACCTGCAGGCCGTTGCCGCCCGTCAGCCGCCGGGTCTCCGCGACGAAGTCCTCGCGGGTGTAGACGATGACGTGGTCCGCGCCGGCGCCGCGGGCGAGCTCGGCCTTTTCGTCGCTGCCCGCGGTGGCGATGACGTGCGCGCCGCGGCGCTTGGCGATCTGCACCAGCAGCAGGCCCACGCCGCCGGCCGCCGCGTGCACCAGGCAGCGGTCGCCCTCGCGCAGGGGATACGTGGACACGGCCAGGTAGTGCGCCGTGAGCCCCTGCAGCATGACGGCGGCGCCGATCGTGGCGCTCACGCCGTCCGGGAGGGGGACGAGCTTTGCGGCCGGGACGACGGCGTACTGCGCGTACGCGCCCGCCACGCCGGCCCACGCCACGCGGTCGCCCGGGCGCACGTCCGCCACGCCCTCGCCCACGGCCGCGACGACGCCCGCGCCTTCTTCACCCGGCGTGGCGGGGAGCGGGACCTTGTAGAGCCCCGTGCGCTTGTAGACGTCGATGAAGTTCACGCCGGCCGCCTGCAGCCGCACGAGCGCCTCCCCCGCCCCGGGGCGCGGCACGGGCACGTCCTCCATCCGCATCACCTCCGCCCCGCCGTGCGCATGGATCCGCACGGCCTGCATGGCCTCCGGCATGTCGCCCATCGTCGTCCCCATCGCTGCGGTCGATCCGAATGCAACCCTGGGGAGGCAGCCTGCATCACACCGGACGGATGCGCAAGACGCGCAGCCGGGGAAACGCGGCCTCAGTCACTCGACAAAGCGGCCGAGGGTCAGACGTCGGCCTTCCAGCCCGTGTGACGGAGACCGCCCAAACGGGGTGGTTGCCACCGTGATGTCCGGACGCGGATCGGGCGGCGAGCGGCAGGGTGCATCAGGCCCTTGGTAGCGAGGCTGCTGCCGGCGAGGGGACGGCATCCGCGTTTTTTCGGAGAGGCACGATGGTGGCCGCGGGCACGGATGTCTGCCCTGGCACATCATCCACACGATCGCGATCTGTAAGGCCGTGCCCGCGCCGGAGACTCGGATGCGCTCTGGCAGCCGGCTGCGGGCAGAAAAGCGGGACCGTGCACGGCGACGTGTGCGGGCGTGTGGCAACCAGATTCTTCGGGCGGCGCCTTTCCGTCACGGGCCGGGTTCGAGCCGGCGCCTTCCTCAGAATGACATCACGGGCGGGCAGAAAAGCGGGATCGTGCACGGCGGCGTGTGGGGCGCGCGGCAACCAGATTCTTCGGGCGGCGCCTTTCCGTCACGGGCCGGGTCCAAGCCGGCGCCTTCCTCAGAATGACATCACGGGCGGGCAGAAAAGCGGGATCGTGCACGTCTGATTACAGGACGCGGGGCAGCGACGGTTGAGCACGGACGGTAGATCCTCCGGCCGGCGCCGCAGAGGGCGACGTGGGATGGATTCGGCGGCGCCTCCCCCAGGAAAACAAGCGAGTCGACGACGTTTGAATTGACGCCGCCGCGGGCAGGTGATATCAGTACCGGAATGCGGGGCGGAGCGGGCGGGAACGGTGCGGTGGAATGTTTGTAGTGCCCGTGGTCCATGCTGTGCTGTGGGAAAAGCCGGTCAGGCATCCAAGAGAAAAACCCGGACGGGAGGAATCGATGATGGGCAGCGAGGGTGTGGTCGTCGCGCGGCGCGGGCTGCATGACGAAGACGAGGGCTGGGAAGAGCGGCTGTTCGACCTTCCCGAGGACGAAGACGAGGACGACGACGACCTCGACGAGGACGATCTGGACGAGGACATCGACGACCTGGACGACGAGGACGACGAAGACCTCGACGAGCTGGACGACGACCTCTAAGAACGAGACGGCGCGGAGCCCCAGGCTCCGCGCCGTTCTTCTTTCCCTCCGCATCCCCTTCCCGCGCCGCGCCTTATCCGCGCCGCGAGAGGGCGGCGATCAGGACTGGATGAACGCGAGCAGGTCGGCGTTCAGCTGGTCCTTGTGCGTGTCGCCCAGGCCGTGCGGCGCGCCGGGATACACGGTGAGCCTGGCATCCTTCACCAGCTTGGACGACAAGTGCGCCGCGGCGCCGATGGGCACGATCTGGTCGTCCTCGCCGTGCAGGATGAGCGTAGGCACGTCCACCTTGCGCAGGTCCTCCGTGAAGTCCGTCTCGGAGAACGCCTTGATGCAGTCGAACGCGTTCTTGTGGCCGGCCGTCATCCCCTGCAGCCAGAACGACTGGATCATCCCCTGCGACGGCTTTGCGCCCGGCCGGTTGAAGCCGAAGAACGGCCCCGTCGCCAGGTCCAGGTACAGCTGCGAGCGGTCCGCCAGCGAGCCGGCGCGCAGCCCGTCGAACACGTCGATGGGCGACTCGGCGGGGTTGGCGTCCGTCCGCAGCATCAGCGGCGGAATGGCCGAGATGAGCGCCAGCTTGGAAAGGCGCGACGTGCCGTGCCGTCCCACGTAGCGCGTGACCTCCCCGCCCCCCGTGCTGAAGCCGATCAGCACCACGTCGCGCAGGTCCAGCGCCTCGATGACCGCCGCCAGGTCGTCGGCGTAGGTATCCATCTCGTTGCCGTTCCACGACTGCGTGCTGCGGCCGTGGCCCCGGCGATCGTGCGCGATGGCGCGGTAGCCGTGCGAGGCCACGAACAGCATCTGCGATTCCCAGCTGTCGGAGCTCAGCGGCCAGCCGTGGCTGAAGACGACGGGCGGGCCCGAGCCCCAGTCCTTGTAGTAGATCTCCGTCCCGTCCGCCATGGTGACGTAGCTCGCGCGCCGGGCGGCGCCCAGGGGGATGGTGCGCGACGGGGCGGCGCCGGTGTCCGCCGGGGCCGCCGTGCTGGGTGATGCGCTGGTCATGGTCGTCCCTTTCCTCGTGGAGGCAGGGCCGTGCGGCGGGGTGCCGCGCGGGTGGAGCCTGGCGTAGAACCGCCGCGGTCCGGGGACGGGCCGCGGCGGGAGTGCATAGTAAACGCGATTCGGCGGGATCGTCCGTAACGAGTGTGTAACAAAGATTGATGGATCGCGCACGGGCGGGGCGCCCCTCCCCCGGCCCCTCCCCGCGCAAACCGCGCGCGGAGAGGGGAGAACGGCGATGCGGAGAGGATCTTCAGCCGAGCGGCATCCGCCTCGATCAGGCGCCCTCGGCGTCCTCCGCCAGCACGCGCTCGATCTCCATCAGCTCGTCGTCTGCCAGGGCCAGGTTGTCCAGCGCGGCCACGTTGTCCTCCAGCTGCCCCACGCGGCTGGCGCCGATGAGCGCGGAGGTCACGGCGGGGTGCCGCAGCACCCACGCGATCGCCAGCTGCGCCAGGCTCTGCCCGCGGGCCTGCGCGACCGCGTTCAGCGCCCGCAGCTGCGCGCGCCGCGCGTCCGTCACGGCGTCCTCGCGCAGGAAGCCGTGCGGCTTGGCGGCGCGCGAATCCGCCGGGATGTCGTCCAGGTAGCGGCCCGTCAGCAGCCCCTGCGCGAGCGGGGAGTAGACGATGCAGCCGATCCCCTCGTCCACCAGCAGGGGCAGCAGCGCCTCTTCCGGCATCCGCTCCAGCATGCTGTACCGGGGCTGATGCAGCACGAGCGGCACGCGCATCTCCCGCAGGATGCTGGCGGCCTCGCGGGTGAGTGCCGGCGGATAGTTGCTCACGCCCGCGTACAGCGCCTTGCCCGAGCGCACGGCCTGCTCCAGCGCGCCCATCGACTCCTCCAGCGGCGTCTCGGGGTCCGGGCGGTGGTGGTAGAAGACGTCCACGTAGTCGATGCCCATCCGCCGCAGGCTGGCATCCAGGCTGGACAGCAGGTACTTGCGCGATCCGCCGTCGCCGTAGGGGCCGGGGCCCATCCGGTAGCCCGCCTTGGTGCTGATGACCAGCTCGTCGCGGTGGCCGGCCAGGTCGCGCCGCAGGATGCGCCCGAACGTCTCCTCCGCCGAGCCGGGGACGGGGCCGTAGTTGTTCGCCAGGTCATAGTGCGTGACGCCCAGCTCGAACGCGCGCAGCACGATGGCGCGCGCCGTATCCTCCGGGTCCACGCTCCCGAAGTTGTGCCACAGCCCCAGCGACACCGGCGGCAGCCGCAGCCCGCTCCGCCCGCAGCGGCGGTAGGGCATCCGCTCGTAGCCGTCGCTCGTCTCCATCAGCGTCCTCCCGTCGTCGCCGTCGCCGTGCGCGCACCGCCCGCCGAGACGCGGAAGGTGCCCGTCAATCCGCCCACCATCACGTCGAACGCACCCGGCTCCAGCACCCACCGCCCGTCGCGTCCCACGAAGCGCAGGTCGTCCGCCGCCAGCGTGAAGGTCACCGTGCGCGACTGGCCCGGCTCCAGTTCCACGGGCTGGAACGCGCGCAGGCGGCGGAGGGAGGGCGTGACGGACGCGTAGTGCTGGCGGCTGAAGAGGAGCACCGTCTCCCGCCCCGCCCGCGCGCCCGTGTTCTCCACCGTCACGCGCACCGTCAGCGAATCCGCGGGGCCGATCTCGCGCGCGTCCAGGCGCAGGTCGCGGTAGGCGTACGTCGTGTAGCTGAGCCCGTGGCCGAACTCCCACTGCGGGTTGAAGCCGCCCGGCCCGCGCCCGAAGTCGTTGTTGGTGGATTCCGTGAAGCGGTGGTCGTAGGTGGCCAGCGCGTTGGGGTGCCGCGGATAGGTGAACGGCAGCTTGCCCGATGGATTGATCTCGCCGAACAGCACGTCCGCGATGGCGTCGCCGCCGTACATCCCCGGCCAGTACGCCATCACGATCCCCCGCGCCCCCTCCGCCACCCGGCTGATCACCCGCGGCCGCCCCGACACCATCACCAGCACCACGGGCTTCCCCGCGGCCTGCACGGCCTCGATCAACCGCAGCTGCGGCTCGGGAAGCGTCAGGTCGTCGATGTTGCCCACCCACTCGCTGTACGCGTCCTCGCCCACGGCCACGACGACCACGTCCGCGTCCTGCGCCGCGCGGAGGGCGGCACCCGCGTCCCGCGCCTCCGTGAAGCCCGCGCCGGCCACGTAGCGAACGTCGCGCCCGCGCCGCAGCATGGCCTCCAGCAGCGTCCGCGGCCCGTCGGGAAAGTGCGAGGCGTCGGTCCCCTGCCAAGTGTACGTCCACCCGCCGTTCAGCGCCGTGAGCGTGCTGGCCGCGGGGCCCGTGACGAGGATGCGCGCGTCCTTGCGCAGGGGAAGGATGCCGCCCTCGTTCTTCAGCAGGGTGATGGAGCGCCGCGCCGCCTCCCGCGCGGACTGCACGGACGCCTCCGTGGCGAAGCGGCCGCGCTGGGTGGGATCGGGATACGGCGCGTCCAGCAGCCCCAGCTCCGCCTTGAGGAGGAGGATGCGGCGCACGGACTGGTCGATGCGGCTCTCGGGGATGACGCCGTCGCGGACGAGCTCGATCAGCGCGTCCGTGAAGCCGTAGTCGTTGGGCGTCATGCTCACGTCGATGCCGGCATCGATCGCCATCCGCACGGCGTCGCGGATGGTGGGCGCCACGCGGTGCTTGGTGTGGAGGAAGTAGATGTCCTCCCAGTCCGTGACGATCACCCCGTCGAAGCCCAGCTCGCCCCGCAGCACGTCCATGAGCCAGTAGCGGCTGGCGTGCACGGGCTCGCCGTCGATCTCGCCGGAGTTCACCATCACGGCCCGCGCGCCCGCCCGCACGGCCTGCGCGAACGGGGGAAGGAAGATCTCGCGCACCTCGCGGGGCGTAACGCTGGCCGGCGTGCGGTCGCGGCCCGTGCGGGGGGCGCTGTAGGCCAGGTAGTGCTTCATCGTGGCGGAAACGCGCCCCGTGCGCTGCATCCCCTCGATCGCCGCGCGCCCCAGCCTCGCCGCCACCAGCGGATCCTCGCCGAAGGTCTCGTAGAAGCGGGGAAAGAGCGGCTGCCGCCCCACGTCCAGCACGGGCGCGAAGTTCCACGGCAGGCCGCTCGCCAGCGCCTCGTCTCCCGTGACCTCGCCCGCCCGGCGCGCGAGGGCCACGTCGAAGGTGGCGGCCAGGCCCAGGTTGTGGGGAAAGATGGTGCCGCCGCGCGTGTAGTTGGCCCCGTGGACGAAGTCGATGCCGTAGAGCACGGGGATGCCCAGCCGCGTCTCGCGCGTGGCCACGTCCTGGATTTGCCCGATGAGCCCGTGCCACCCCTCCAGCGTGAGCGACCCGCCGATGACGTTGAGCAGCGAGCCCACGTGCCGCTGGACGATGGCTTCGCGCAGCTTGGCGGGGTCCAGGCGGACGCTGTCGCGCTGCGGCGACCCCTCCGCCGCCAGCACGCCGATGGTGAGCTGCGTCATCTGCCCCACCTTTTCCTCCACCGTCATCCGCGCCACGAGCGCGTCCACGCGGGCGACCGTCGCGGGGTCGTGCCCGCGCTGGGCGGCGGCGTGCGGCGCGGCGGCGGACGCGGCGAGGGCCAGGCCGGCGGCAAGGGACAGCGGAATCGAGCGTCGCTTCATGATTTTCGGTCGTGTGTCGGCCCCACGTCTCCACCCCGCTGGATCACCGGCAGACCGGGCCGGGGGGAGGAAATCTTCGCGACGCCGTGCCGGGCACAGACCGGGCCGGGAGATACGCTGCCCGGGAGCAGACAGCCTGGGAGGCTGAGGGTTCCCTCCCCCCGGCCCCGCTCCTTGGCGAGCGCGCCGGTCGTTCCTCTTCCTGGGAACAGGCGCCTTGCCGACCGTTTGGGCGCGATTTACACTGCGATGCGGCCGCGCATCGAACGCGGCTGTCCCACCCCGCGCGTAATCGTGCCCCGTTCCGGCCCACGATCCGATCGAACGCCACCCCCCCGAGCAAGAATCGACATGACTCGCCCCGCCTTCATGTGCATCCTTGGAGTGCTTGTCTGCGGGGCCTGCGCGCCGGCCCCGGAGAGCGCTGCCCCGGAGTTGATCGACGTTTCGGGAGATGACTGCACCGCATCCCTCCTCGTGTTCAGCAAACCGCCTTCGCAGCGGACCAACGCCGATCCAGGCATCCCCTTCGTGAACGATGGCTGCTCTGGCGACCGAATCTTCCTGGGTGTGGATGGGACGCGCCGCGAGCTCACGCGCAAGGAGGATCTCCCGCTCGGGACGGGAGGAGAGTACTCCGACGGCGAGTATCGCGTGCTGGTGAAGCGCGTGCGGGAGTTTTCACGCCGGGACTTCCCGTGCCCCGAGGATGCTCCGTGCGAGCCCGGGGAGACGCCGTACGAAGCGGATACGAGACGCAGGTGCGAATCTGGTCCGGCAGCCGCTCGTGGACGATCGACGGCACATTGCTCGATGCCGGTCCGTGGTGACCGAACACTCGCACGCAGAGGGGCGCGGGGATCGCTGAGCAACGAGCGTCGCCAGCGGTCGCGAGATGTCGATCCAAGGAAGGCTTCAGAGACGCTCAGCCGTTTTCACCGGGCTGGTTCTTCGGCACGGGCGCAGAGGGCGGACTGGATATCCTCCAGCAGCGACCGGCGCTCGGCGAGCTCCGCGTGGCCCACGTGCTCGCACCAGCGGACGGAGTACTCCACCAGGGGCAGCGCCTCGTCCAGCAGCCCCTGCTCCTCCAGGATGCGGCCCAGGTTCCAGCGCTGGTGCGCGAGCGTCTGCGCATCCTCCAGCGCCTCGGCCAGGGCGATGGCGTCACGGTACGCCGCCTCCGCCTCGGCCCTGCGGCCCAGCGCGGCGAGCGGGTTGCCGCGGTTGCCCACGACCGTCGCGCGGCCTCGCTCATCCCCCAGCCGCTCCTTGATCTCCAGGCTCCGGTCGTACAGTTCCACCGACGCCGCGTAGTCGGATCGCTTGTGCGCCAGCGTCCCCAGGTTCGCGAGCAGGCGCGAAAGCATCAGCGGATCGTCCGCCGCGCCGATGATCTCCAGCGCCCGCGTGTAGTGCGCCTGCGCATCGTCCAGCGCGCCGAGCTGGTTCTGCACGTCGCCGATGGCCGCACGGACGCGCGCCGCCCCCAGCCCGTCGCCCAGCCGTTCGCGGATCTCCAGCGCCTCCCGGTACAATCCCAGGGCGCCCGTGAAGTCGCCCATCACCTCCATGGTGCGCCCCATGTTGGCCAGGTCCACGGCCATGTGCGCCTCGCTCCCGGACGCCGCGCTCAGCTGGTACGCGCGCTGGTAGCTCGCGAGCGCCTCGTCGTACCGCCCCGTGCGAAAGCAGATGTTCGCCATGCCCGTGTGCAGGATGGACTCGGCCTCCGCGTCGCCGATCCGCCGGGCCGCCTCCAGCCCCGCCTGCGCCCAGGCGAGGCGCTCCGTGTACCGCCCGCGAAGGGAGAAGAACGCCCCGCAGTCGCACGCGAGCCGCACCAGCAGCCGGTCCCACGCCTCCTCCCCCGCGTTCCTGCGCGCAAAGCCGAAAAAGCGCTCGATCTGCGTGATCTCGGCGGTCAGGACGGCGGCGGCCTCCTCCGGGCTCGCCTGGTTGCGCACCAGCGCGTCCACGCCGTGCCGCTCCAGCAGGCCGGCGTAGTGCGGCGCCAGCCTCAGCCGGACGGAATCTCCCAGGACTCGCACCGCTCCTCCAGGAAGGCATGGACGGTTTGATGCAGGCTGTAGCGGCGCGTGGCGGGATTGCGCTCCAGCAGCCCGCTCGTCACGAAGGCGCGGATCCACTCCCCGGCGCGGGCAGAGTCCACGTCCCACGCCACTTCGATGGCCTCCCGGTCAAAGTCCAGCGGCGCGGCGCCCAGCACGGAGAGCGACGCGGCCGCCGCGCGGGTGTCCTCGTCGGGGATGGCGTCGTAGCTCAGGGAGATGATGGCGTCCAGCGACAGGTCGCCCGACGCGAGGTTGGGTCGGCGCTCGTGTCCGCGCATCTCCGTGAGCCGCGTGCGCCAGGTGCCCAGCAGCTGGCGGCAGGGACGAGGGGAGTCGTCCCCCTGCGCCAGGTGCCCGGCGAGCTTGAGGGCCAGCGGCAGGTTGCCCAAGCTGGCCGCCAGCTCCGCGGCACCATCCGGGTCGGCCGCCACGGCGTCGGGGGCGTGCTCCCCCAGCAGCGCCACGGCGGGAACGTCCTCCAGCACGGCCAGCGTGTGCGAGCGCGCGGGGCTCCCGGACAGGGCGTGGGCGATGTCGGGGCTGCGCGTGGACGCCAGCAGCGCGCACCCCGGCACCCGGCAGTCCGCCAGCGCCTGCGCCGCGGCCATGCTGGTCTCCCACACGTCGTCCAGCACCAGAAGCGCGGGACGGCCAGCGAGGCGGCCGCGGATGACCTCCGCGAAGTCGTCCGGGTCCTCCGACCGGGGCGGCTCCACCCCCAGGGCCAGGCACCAGCGCCGCAGCACCTCGCCCGCGGCGGCTTCCTGCCCGAGCTCCGCGTACAGCACGCCGCCGGGAAAGTGCTCCACGATCTCCGGCGCGCACCCCACCGCGCGCAGGAAGTCCGTCTTTCCCGCGCCCGGGAGTCCCCGCACGGCCCACACGGGGTCTCCCTGCGCCGTGAGCCGCTCCACGAAGCGCGCGACGTCCGCGCCCCGCCCGAACAGCCTGGCCGCGTTGGGCGGCTTGCACGCGGGCACGCCCTGCCGGGCCAGGGGAACGGTGACGGTGAAGAGGTCCTGCCCCGCGCCGGAGCGGGCCTGGACGGCGCCCGTCCGCCCGCGGACGCCCTCCTTCGCCGGGCGGGCGTCCGCGCCCGACGCCCCGACGTCCAGAACGCCGGGGACCAGGATGAGCGCGTCGGGGTCCACGCCGGGGCGCGTCACGAGCTCCGGGTACTCGGCGGCGTCCACGTGGTTCAGCGCCAGGGCCGTGCACCCCTGGTCGTACGCGGCCTGCACGGAGCGCCCAAAGGCGATGGCGCGGTAGAACGAGGTGGCAAAGGCGATGGCGGCCTCGTCCGAGATCTGGCCGAGGGTGCCGATCGCGCAGCCCACGGCCTCGGCGATGGCCTCCGCCTGCGGCCGGCTGTAGCACGCGTTCAGCACCACGACGCGGATGTCGCCGCGAAAGGTGGTGAACAGCCGCTTCAGCACGGCGGCATCCACCGTGTGGCCCTTTCCGTCCTTGCCCACCAGGATGAGCCCGTTGCTTCCGCCGTGCCCGCTGAAGTGCACCACCTGCGGCGGCGTCTCGTTCAGCGCCTGCAGCAGGTCGTCCGGCCGCACGGCCCAGCGCACGTCGAACAGCAGGCGGTCACGGTGCTCGGCCCCGCGGACTTTTTCGCGGATGGAGCGCACTTCCTCGTCCAGCAGCAGCCGGGCCGCGTGTCCGTTGGGCGGGGCCGAAAGGGGATCCGCGGAGAAGAACAGGACGGTGGCCGTGCTCATGTGCGGCCTCCGTCCAACGCCGCCAGGTTGCGCTCCGCCTCCGTGGAGCCCGCCTGGGCCGCTTCGCGATAGAGCTGGAGGGCCCTTTCGCGGTTCGGCGGCACTCCCCACCCGTTCTGGTACAGCACACCCAGGTTGTTCTTGGCATCCGCGGACCCGGCGGCCGCGGCCCGCTCGTACTGGGTCTTCGCCGCCGCATAGTCCTTTCGCACACCGATGCCTTCCTGGTAGGCGCGGCCCAGCTCGAACATCCCCCGCGGCAATCCCTGCCGGGCGGCCGTGCGGTACCGGTCGACGGCGGAATCCGGCGCGGGACCGCCCGCCAGCCGCCCCTCCTCGTAGACGTGCCCCGCATCCACCAGGGCATCCAGCGACCCGAGCCCCGCGGCTTTCTCGTACCAGACGAGCGCGCTGTCGGCGGCCCCCTCGTTGGAGTGGAGACGGCCCAGGCTGCGCATCGCATCCACATAGCCGTTCACCGCGGCTTTCCGGTACCAGCTCTTTGCGCGGCGTTGGCTCCGGTTCTGAAAACCCTGCCCCGTCTCGTGCGCGACACCCAGCGCGAACATGGCGCGCGCACTCCCCCGGTCCTGGGCACGGCTCAGCCAGTAGCGCGCTGAGTCGAGCTTCTGCTCGGTTCCCTGGCCGCACAGGTACGCCGTGCCCACGTAGCTCATCGCCTCGGCGTTTCCTGCCTCCGCGGCGCCGTAGAAGGCGGGGAATGCGGAGGCGTGGTCTCCGGCGTCGTAGTGCGACTTCGCGTCCGCCAGCTCCCCCGCCTCCCCGGATTCCACGCCCGCGGCCCTGGACGCCGGGGATGGACCCAGCAGGCCGAGCGTGCGAGCCGTTCCGCTCTCCGCGCACACGGCGAGCTGCACCTCGTGCGAATGCTCATCCGGGAGCAGGGATTTGATCAGCGCCGCGCCTCCGAGCACCGCGGCGGCGGAGGCCATGACCGCCACGCCGGCGGCCGGCCCGCGCCGCATCGCGTCGCCGGACGAGCGGGCGTAGCGCATCAGCCCGGCGGCGATGAGGAGCGGCACCAGGCTCAGCCCCAGCGCCCATCCGATGCCCACGCCCAGCAGCATCGCCCCGGCGACGGACGAGCCCCAGACGGCGGCGACGAAGATCCACTCCCAACCAGCCCTCGGCGCGGGTGCGGCCGGGCCCGGCGCGGCGTAGTCCTGCGGCGGCGGCGACACGAGGCCCAGGCTGGCAAGCTGCCGGGGCCCAGCCGGCGCGGCCGTGCCCTGCCCGGTGGCAGCATCCGATGGGCCGACGACGGGGCCGGGCGCGGGAGCGGGACCGGCGGGCTCTGGCGGCTGCGGATCGACGGCGGGCGGCTCGGGATGAACGGCCGTCGTGGGCGGCGGATTGGCGGGAAGCGAAGGGGTGGCGCGTTTGCGCGGACGCTTCGTGGCGGGGACGCCGACGAGATAGAGCTGCGCGGGATCGACGTCGTCGCGGACCAGCAGCTCCGGCCATTCCTGGTTTCCCACGTGCTCCAGCGCAAGCGCCGTCTCGGCCTGTGCGAAGGCTTCCTTGACCGACTTTCCGAAGGCAATGGCGCGGTAGAACGAGGACGCGAACGTGATCGCCGCCTCGTCCGAGATGGGGCCGCGGGTGCCGATTGCGCATCCCACGGCCTCCTTGATGGCCTCCGCCTGCGGCTGGCTGTAGCAGGCGTTCAGGACCACCACTTTGATGTCGCCGCGAAAGGTGGTGAACAGCCGCTTGAGCACGGCGGCATCCACCGCGTGGCCCCGCCCGTCCTTGCCCACCAGGATCAGCCCGTCACTGCCGCCGTGCCCGCTGAAGTGCACCACGTGCGGCGGCTTCTCGTTCAGCGCCTGCAGCAGGTCGTCCGTGCGCACGGCCCAGCGCGAGTCGAACGAGACGCGGTCCCGGTGCTCGGCGCCGCGCAGCTTCATGCGGATCTGCCGGACTTCCTCGTCCAGCTGCAGCCGGGGTGCGCTGCCGTTGGGCGGGGCGGAAAGCGGGTCGGCGGCAAAGAACAGGACTTCCACCGTGCTCATGATGGCCTGCGGCAAGCAAGGGATTCACGCTGTCGGCCGGACGGATTCTCCCGCGGAACGGCAGATCGCCCGAGCTCGCCCGTACGTCTCATTCGGTGCCCCTCATGCTGCGGTCGCCGCGGGATGCAAATCACCACGCGCTACGGTCCGTCCTTTCGAGGGACACGCGGACGCCGTTTTCCCGGCTTGAATCCAGTGGCGCCGCGGGTGATTGAGCGAGAAGTGGGGGCCGGGGAGCGGCCAGGGGGAGGAGGATGGCCGGGCATCGCCCGCGGAGACGAGGCGGCTGGACAGGAAACGCGTGGTGCGGTCCGCCATCCGCCAGGATTTGCCAAGTCTAGCGCGCGAAACGGCGATCAGCAAATCACGCGTCGGGGGAGGGGGCAGTACAGGAGGACGGCGCGGCGGGGGCGGACGCGCGACCGGCGCGGACCCGGGAAGGCCGCCGCGCCGGACGCATCCAATCCAACGAATTCCTACGGCTCCGCCCGCCCCGGCTCCGCCAGCAGATCGCGGTAAAAGGCGACCGTCTGCACGGCGATGGCCCGCCAGCTGAAGTGGGCGAGCACGCGCTCGCGGGCCGCCTTGCCCATGGCCGCGCGGCGCTCCGGCGCATCCATCAGCTCGTTGACGGCATCCGCCAGGGCGCGGGAGAACGCCTCCGGGTCGCGGGGCTCCACCGATCCGTCCCCCTCCGCCTCCAGGGGCACCAGCGTGCCCGTCTCGCCCGGGACGACGATCTCCGGGATGCCGCCCACGGCGGACGCCACCACGGGCGTCTCGCACGCCATCGCCTCCAGGTTGATGATCCCGAACGGCTCGTACACCGACGGGCAGACGAACACGTCCGCGTGCGAGTACAGGGAGATCACCTGCGGCTTGGGGAGCATCTCCGGGATCCACACCACCTTCACGGGCGCGTCGCGGACCACCTCCTCCATCACCGCCGCCATCTCCGCGCCGATCTCCTCCGTGTCCGGCGCGCCCGCGCAGAGCACCACCTGCATCCCCGGCTTCAGGTGGCGGAGGGCGCGGACCAGGTGCAGGATCCCCTTCTGCCGGGTGATGCGGCCCACGAACAGCACCATGGGGACATCCGGGTCCACCCCCAGCGCCCGCAGGCCGTCGGGATCGTGGCGCGGCTGGTACTCGTCCGGATCGATGCCGTTGTGGATGACGCGCACGCGGTCCGGGTCCACCCCGTACAGCGACTGCACGTCCTCCTTCATGGATTGCGAGACGGCGATGATCCCGTCCGCCGTGCGGTACGCCGTCCCCTCGATCCACGCGCTCACGTCGTACGCCGTCCCCAGCTGCTCGCGCTTCCAGGGGCGGTGCGGCTCCAGCGAGTGCGTCGTCAGGACGAGCTTGGCCCCCGTCAACGGACGCGCTAGGCATCCCGCCAGCTGCGTGTACCACGTGTGGCAGTGGATGATGTCGGGCGCGTCCACCGTCCCCACCATCACCAGGTCGCGCAGGAGCGCATCCAGCATCTTGGCGTGCCGCGGCTCCCGCGCGGGGAGCTTCGCGGGGGACTGGATGCCCTGCACGCGCAGGCTCCCCTCCGTGCGGTCCTGGTCGCCGAACGAAAGCACCTGCACGTCGTGCGCGCCCCCTTCCACCAGGGCCAGCTCGCGCGACAGGTACTCGATGTGGACGCCGGCCCCGCCGTACACGTTGGGCGGGTACTCGTTGGTGAGCAGCGAGATCCTCATATGACGGTGCCGTCCGGGATCTCGGCGTTCTTGACGATGACGACGATCCCGTCGCGGATGAAGAAGCCCGGCCCCTCGCCCTCCTGCACCCCCGCCGCGTTGGTGATCACGCAGTCGCGGCCGATGGAGGCGTTCTTGTCGATGATGGCGCCCTCCACGGTGGAGTCCTCGTCCACGCCGGGGCGCGGCGGGCCCTCCACCCGGTTGCGGCTTCGCCGGTCCTCCCAGCGGTAGTAGTCCGCGCCCATCATCACCGTGCGGTGGATGCGGGTGCGGGCCCCCAGGTACGAGCGGATGCCGATCACCGCCTGCGACACGTCCGCGTCGATGATGACGGACGCCTCGGAGATGATGGACGCCTCGATGCGCGAGCGGGTGATCTTGGCCGGCGGCAGCAGGCGCGCGTTGGTGTACAGCGGCATCTGCTCGTCGAACACGTTGAACGCCGGCTGCGGATCCGTCAGCATGAGGTTGGTCTCGAAGAACGACCGCACCGTGCCGATGTCGTTCCAGTATCCCTTGAACGGGTACGACACCACCTTCCGCTCGTGGATGGCGGCGGGGATGATGTGCTTGCCGAAGTCGTTGGAGTCCGGGTGGTCGTGCAGCAGGTCCTGCAGCACCTGGCAGTCGAAGATGTAGATGCCCATGGACGCCAGGTAGATGCGCCCGGCGTCCTCCAACTCCCGCTCCACGGGGCTTTCCTTGCCCGCCAGGTCGTCCAGCGGCGGCTTTTCGTAGAACTCCGTGATGCGGTGCTCGTCGTCCGTCTTGAGGATGCCGAAGCCCGGCGCGTCCGCCGCGGTCACGGGGGTGGCGGCCACGGTCACGTCGGCGCCCGTGCGCAGGTGGTGCTCCAGCATGAGCCGGTAGTCCATCGTGTACAGCTGGTCGCCGGACAGGATCAGGACGTGGTCGTGCGCGTAGCTGCGGATGTGCAGGTTGCTCTGCCGCACCGCGTCGGCCGTGCCCTGGTACCAGTGCTCGGAGGTGGGCGTCTGCTCGGCCGCCAGCACGGTCACGAACCCGCCCCGGAACCGGTCGAAGTTGTACGACCGGGCGATGTGGTCGTTGAGGCTCGCCGAGTTGTACTGCGTGACGACGAAGATGCGGTTGAGCCCGGAGTTGATGCAGTTGGAGATGGGCACGTCCACCAGCCGGTACTTGCCGGCCAGGGGGACGGCCGGCTTGGCGCGCTCGGCCGTCAGCGGAAACAGCCGCGTGCCGGCGCCGCCACCCAGGATTACCGCGAGAACCCGGTCCATTGATCGAAAAGACGAGTGTGTGACGAACGGCCGCCCGCATCCCGCGCGATGAGGCGGTGGCGGGCCGAGAGGCCACCAGACCGTGCAAGGTACTGGCCGGAGCCCGTACAGTCACGGGGTGCGCCCCCGCCGAGGCCGAATCGCGCCCTTCCCCAGGGGAAATCCGTCTCACCTCCGTTGCTTTCCGGGCGTCCCGACCCGCCGGGCGCTGTCCGCCTCCCGACGGTCCTTGTCGCGATGGCGCGGATTTCGGTTGTCTCCGTCTTCGCCGGGTGGGCCAGGGCTTCATCCTCGCCCGTCAGCCATGGGGTTCCCTCCAGGCGAGCGGTTTCAGCGCCGCACCTGCCGGCAGAAGGCGGTATACGTGGATGCGGCCGACGACCCGCTTCTCGATAAGACCCAGCTGTACCAGCCAGCGCAGGTCCTCCGTGGTGAACCACCTGTACCTCATGCCCCCGGCTACCTCGTCCTCCCGGGCCATCTGGTCCGTGAGTTCCCAGCTGGATCGCCAGCCTGCCTGCCCCGGGACCCATTCGCGCAGCGGTTTCACCGCTGGATCCAGCGCTGCGCGGAGTGCCGCGATGGCGTGCTGTGCCGACTCGCGCACCAGGATACCAGTGTCCGTCGCCAGCTCGGGATCCGCCACCCCGGGCGAGCTGCCCCCCAGAGTTCGCGTGAGCACCTCCGAGCCTTTTCCAGAAATGCGGTAGACCCATCGCGGACGCCGTTCGCCTGGAGCCCGGGCATCGAACGCGTGCACGTGGCCTCGCCGAGCCTCGGCGCGCATGATCTCGCTCGTCCCCCAGGTACGCGCCCCTGATTCGATCGCGCCAGCGTCCGCCCAGCCGGGTAGTCCATGGACCGTGTACCCCGCGCGCTGCGCCGCCAGTTCGAGAAGCCAGGCGAGCGCCTTGAGCGCGGGGTCCGGGGGTGGGTGCGGAGTAGCCATGCGTCCCAGACTATCCGGTAGCGGAGAGTGGTCGAAAGCCCCTAAAACTGGCGGATCGCATGTGGACCCCGTAACTGGCTTTTCACGTATGGGTGGCCTAGCTTTGCCCTTGTCCCGCAGCCACGCCGGCTCGCGGGCGTGGACACGCACGCGAGGCAGACGGATGAAGAAGCGTATTGTGCTGGCGACCGCCGCCCTCCTGGGGATGGCAGCATGCGATTCCGCTCCGACCATCAGCGCAGACGGAACGACCGGATCACTGGATGGGGGAGTGATTTTCGGTTCCGGCAACCGGTCCGGGAGTGATTCTACGAGTGCCGCGGCGGCGTCGAACGGAGAAAACGCAGACGCCACCACGGAGGAGGGCCGTGGCGGCGTCGTGTTCGGATCGGGCAACTGAAGCGGTCACTCCCTTCGGGGCCTCCAGGTAGGACCTCGCCACCTCCGCACTCGTGCGGCCACCTCTGGGACGATTGCACGCAGTGCGTCAGTGGCAGGGTCCTGCTGGGTCAGACCCTGCGTATCCGTAGAACGTCGGGCAATGTCCCGGCCAACTCTCGCCGCCAGATCGGTAGATAGGGTGTCACCCGCGGCTCGTGCGGTTGCCTCGGCGATCAGGCCCTCCGCAAGGTCCCAGTCGCGCAGCAGGTGTGCCCCGGCCGCGGCATACGCGAGAGAGGCTGCGCTGGACTCGCGATAGAGCTCGGCCATCTGGCAGACGTTCTCAAGAGCTCTCGCGAACGCCGGCCGGTCTTCCGCCCCACCCGATGCGAACGCGACCAAGCCCCATACCTGAAGACAGTCGACCGGTGCGGTGAGCTGTCCTTGTACGATTCGCAAAAGTTCCAGCGCCATTCCATACATACCACGCCGGGTCAGCAGCAGCGCCATGTCGGCCGCGAAATAGGGCACCCTGCGGGCGTGAACAGGGTAGATCCTGGCCGCCCTCCGTATCAAGGATGCGGCGCGTGGCAAGTCTTCTTCCAAGTAGGCGAGGGTGAACGCATCATGCATCGCCTCCGCTCCCGCTTCCCGATGACCGCCTTTCCTCGCTGCGATACTCGCCCTTTTCACCCAGTGCAGCGCACGGGCGTATTCCCCGTGGTCTCGGAAAATGCTTCCATAACCCAGGTGCCCCTTCACGTACTGCAGGACGTCCCCCCGCCTCCTCGCCAACCCAAAGCCTCGCTCGTACCAGAGCTCAGCACGCTCTCGCTCACCGGCTCGCCTGCACGCGCGGCCCGCGCGGTTGGACAGCTCAGGGTTGTCCGGCACCAGCCGCGCCGCCAGTTCCGCGAACGCCACGGCCGTCACCGAATGCGATCGGTCCTCTGCCCACTCTGCAACGACGCGGCAAGCCCGGGCAAGCTCGCGCTCAGTGATCGACAGAGGCTCGCGCGGAAGCCGAAGTAATAGATCGAGGGAATCCTCGATCTCAGCGGCGGCGGAGAGGTCTGGAGCCGGGGGTTCCATGACCTCGAACAGCTCGGCCCGTAAGTGTACAGGTGTTTCCGCGTAGAGTCTCGCGTTGTACAGGGCAAGCAACAGCTCCCGGCCAACCTCTCCATCCACTTCGAGCAGAATGGTGAGGTCGTTCAGCGGCCAGTTGGGGGGCGCTGCGACAGACCACTGGCCGCTTCGTTTCTGCATAGCTGGGTGCGTGTCCGGAGCGGCGTCACAAATCTGGTAAACAGAGTGTGCACAATACACGACAGTCTACTAGAGCTTACCCGGCCGCGCCACCGGATGAAGTCACAGTCCCCGCCACACGCGTAGAGTCGCGAAGCGGCCGGCCGGCTGCCCCGGCAGCCGCTTCATCCCCTTGGTGAAAACCAGCCATTACCTGGTCAGTGGCCACTTCCGAAGGTGTTTCTCAACATCCAGCAGTGAGTCCGGTCTAAAAAGCCCCAGGCATCTGTGCACTCTGGTTGCTTTGGGGCTACCCACTGCTAAATTGCTCCTATCCAACCCGTACCCGTACCCTTCGCTGCGCACGCACCGTGTTTCGTCCCAAC
>JAESFL010000203.1_pt1 | contig 51747 bp, 47 predicted proteins | sample 9269401 | NCBI WGS metagenome assembly JAESFL01 (sample SAMN14506025, study PRJNA617098) | algae metagenome | isolation source: Gloeocapsa sp. UFS-A4-WI-NPMV-4B04 and co-occurring heterotrophs from desert... | place: USA: Utah | collected 2006-10-01 | reverse complement strand
AGCTAACTTTTCTAGGGCTTGCTGGTCAGTGTCACTCAGGGTGATTGTCAGCGATTTGCAGGGCATGAGTGTCAAGTTAATCTCGTCATTTATACCCTAACCGAATTTACGCCCTAGAATACTAGCTAGGTTAAATTGCCTAATTTCTATCATGACTGCAATTGTTCTTAACCTTAAGCCCTTTGTTGAACTAAGTGATGACCAGTTCTATCAACTGTGTCAAAATCATCGCGACTTGAAATTTGAGCGTACAGCACAAGGGGAGTTATTGATTGTGTCGCCTGTAGGTGGAGAAGGAGGAAGCCGTGAAGCAGACTTAATCGGAGATTTGGTGTTTTGGAATCGACGCTCAAAAATGGGCAAGGCTTTTAGTTCTTCGACTTGCTTCAAACTACCGAATGGAGCTAATCTCTCTCCTGATGCTGCCTGGGTTACTTGGGAACGATGGAGTCAGCTTACACTAGAGCAACAAAAAAAGTTTCCACCTATCTGCCCTGATTTTGTTATTGAATTACGCTCTGAAAGCGATACACTTGAACCGTTGCAACAGAAGATGCAAGAGTATATCAATAATGGTTTGCGTTTGGGTTGGCTGATTAACCCTCAAGATCGGCAGGTAGAAATTTATAAAGCTAATCAACCAAAGCAAGTTCTCCAAAACCCGAATCAGGTAGATGGTAATGATGTTCTGCCTGGTTTTGTATTTGATCTTTCTATTCTTTGGGAGTAATGAATAGGCTTTTATGACGGTTTAACATTGTGCTGCACAATGACCCCGTTCACCCGCCGCGAGTAGCTTTTCAGACTCAACCGACTACCTTGATACGGTCGGTGTGTAATGGGATTGTTATTCGGCTACCAATCTTTGAGCCACTATCTTCCAGCGACGTTGACGATGCCGATAAAACCAGTTCGCCAACGACCAAACTAGAATAGTCAACAACCCTGCCTCAATTTCAATTTCGTCTGAATATAAAGTTTGTCTGTGTGGAAGAGTCCGAACGCGAATCAGATGATCCCATCGATGGCTCAGAGCATTTTTCTCACGGGTCTGAATTTCACGCCACCCTTGGTCAACTCGCTCGAAAAATATTGTGTGACTTCCCAAAGTCGGAATGATGCCAAATAAAATTGGTTTGCACTTAACGACCTCACCCTCAACCCATTTCATCGGAAACGTTTCAGCAGAGATTGAAACAAAATTAGTCAATGGGTAAAGAATCTCAACAAAAAGTGAACTCTTTTGAACCTCATCCCAAACTTTATCGGGTGGACAATTAAGGCAAGACTCTACGTACACTTTCATGCTGCTTCTCTATCTTGTTTGCATATTGCTTGACCCTGTTTTATAAGCCCTACTAATTGAGATTGGATTTCACCTCACCGATCATCTCCAAACAACGCTTTTACCAGCTTATTTGAGTGCCTGCCGATCGATTTCAAACTGCTTCCTATGCAATCCAAGCCGTATAACAATTAGCTTAAGTGTTGCTATCCAAGTGATCTGGTGGTGGTGATTTCCAGTGTAAAGCAAAATTTGATGGCTCAGGAACCGATCACCCTTACAAACAACTACTGCATATCTCTAACTATTTCACATAGTGTTTCTGACACCGATCGCGGTTGCCAACCGAGTTCTCGTCTAGCTTTGGTAGCATCTACCCGCACACAGCGATCATAGACATAATGAACGCGCTCACGACTTAGGGGTGGTTGCCATTTAAATGTGCGTCCAATTGGATCAAGGATGTTTCCCACAAGTCTTACTAAGGGTTTAGGAACTTCGCAAGGAACTGGAATACCCGTTTCTTTTGACAAAAGCTCAAACATTTCCCTCGTGGTTAAGTCGCCAGCAGAAATAATGTAGTGTTCTCCAATTTTGCCTTTTTCTGCTGCCAGAAGCATTGCTGGTACTAAATCATCTACATGGACAATACCCGTAATGCGATCGCCTCCTACCCACAGTTTCAGCCATCCTTTCAGATATTGCTGTAATACTGTGCCAAAATGCGGATCGTCAGCACCAAAAATTCCCGAAGGCATCACACTAACTACAGGCAATCCTTGGGCAGCAAATTGATCTACCAATTGTTGCGCTGCGTATTTTGTGCGATCGTAGGCAGAGGAAAAGTCAGTTTGTGTGCGTTTAAAAGTTTCATCTACGACTTTGCCGCCAGTATCACCATATATGCCAATTGTGCTGCAATACACAACCTTAGACACGCCAGATTTTTGAGCTACTTCCAGTACAGCGCGGGTTCCCTCTACATTCACTCGCTGCATTTGAGGCTCATTTACTAACCCTAACTCTACATACGCGGCTGTATGAAAAACTGTGTCTACGCCAACCATTGCCTGTAGGAGTGTGTCGCGATCGGTAATTTCTCCATAAATTAACTGCACATTGCAATCGGACAGACGCGCTAAATTACTTGACTTTCGTACTAGAGCAACAACGCTAATGCCAAGCTGTTCTAAAGCTTTTACCAAGTGAGAACCTGTAAATCCATTTGCTCCAGTAACTAGCGCTTTCATATCGTTTTTAGTTGAATACTTACCGTTATTACCGCATTCTTAGCAGAGGAGCAGAGGAGCAGGGGAGGCTTGGGGTCCCCTTTGGGGATCTCGGGGTCCCCCTTGGGGATAAGGGGCAAGGAGGGGAGAGGGTAGCAGAGGAGAAAAATTCTTCGTATTTACTCTTACCTTTGTAAACAGGCAGATTTGAACTCATAAAGCTTTCTCGTAGATGCGGTAAGTCTTATAAATTTTGCCGCCGGATGCTTCGATTAGTTTGCGCGAGGGATAATTATCTTCATAAACCCAAGAAAGTTCAGCGCTTTTATAAGGTTTTCCTTTTTGAATTCCGCCTTGCATTCCTAAATAAATTAAGCCTAAAGGAACCATTTTGCGGCAATATTCTGGTAGTGAACAAACAGCAATAACTCGCCCTTGATCTATTTGACGGCGATACCAAAGAAACTTAAGAATTCCTAGCCAATCTAGTTTTCCTTTGACTTGTTTTAGCGGAATATTATAATCAGGCAAGCCCATAAAAAAGCCGACCATTTCGCCATTGTATTCTGCTACTGGAAACACATCAGGGTCTACTAATGTTTGTAGTTCTCTAGCTTCTTCTATAAATTCTGCTTTGCTACGCGGTGTTGAACTCCAGTTGTTAGTAAAGGCACGAGTAAAAAGGTTATAAAGACTGATGCAATCTTGCTCAAATTCTTTGCCTTTGGTTCTTAACGGGCGAAAGTTAACGCCAGATTTACAAGCAATGCGATAACCTTTTTCAAATTCCTTTGGTAAGGGTTCATCTAAAGGGAAATTATATGCGTAAGCATCCTTGGCTTTATGCCATCCATCACGATCCATAAACTTTGGATAGTATGGCGGATTGTAAGGCATCATCACTAGGGGCGGTGAGTCAAAGCCATCGACTAGAAATAGACAATTGTTGTGGGTAGATAGATCAATTGGTCCTCTGGCAATCGTCATTCCTTGTTCGCGTAGCCACTGACAAGCATTTTCTAGTAGTGCTTGAGCAACGCTAAAATCTTCAATACACTCAAAAAAACCAATTAAACCAATATTTTGATTTTCTCGCTCAATTAATCTTTGATTGACTGCGGCGACAATGCGTCCTACTGCACCTTTATTTTGTTCAGGAGATAAAGCTATAAACTGTTGTAGCTTGCCGTACTGAAGAAAGGGATTACTAGGGTTGAACTGTTTGGCAGTGCTGCTACGAATCGGTGGAACCCAGTTAGGATCTTTGGCATACACTAACTCTGGAACGTCCAAAAACATCTCGCTGTCTGCTTGCGTTTTTACAGCGCGGATTTCAACTTTTGTTTGTTCTAACACCATATTATGAATGCAAAATTATTAATGATGAATTATGCAGCATTTAGGGTTCATAATTCATCATTATTTGTTAAGCACTAATCGTTTGTTTGTACATTAAATCTCTGGTTGCTACCATTCCGTCAACTAAATGATCCATTTCCTGCTGAGTATGCAAGGCATTAACAGTAATCCGCATTCGGGGTTTAGCTATAAACCAAATTGGAGATATCCAAATCCCGTAGTTTTGCATAATTTGTCTAGCAAAGACTTTCGGATTAATTTCTGGTGGTAAAACTACTGGGATAACGTTGGTTTCGCCAATTGCGGCAAAATCATTTTCAAGTAAACGCGATCGCAAGTAGCGCGTATTTTCCTGAAGTTTTTGGACTTTGTGGGGATTCTTACGAACTTGACGGATACTTTCTAAAGCAGCAGCAGTTGTTGGCGGCGGTAGAGAAATTGTCCCAATTGAAGTTGGGGAAACATTCAACAGTGGTTTTAACTCTGCTACATGGCTACTAATCGCCGCTCCTGCGGATGCGGCAAACTTAGAGAAAGTCGTCATAATCAGTGGCACAACGCCCCGCTCGATTGCATAACTTGGCAGAATGCCAAAATGTTCGTATATCCCTCTTCCCGTTGCTCCGATAGCCCCGCTAGCATGAGCTTCATCCATTACTAACACGCTGCCCTCGAAATTACTCAAGACGTTGATCATGTCTGGCAGAGGGGCAATGTCGCCATCCATTGAGAAAACGGCATCAGAAACAACTAAAATGCGATCGTCTGGTCGAGCATGGCGATACAACTTGCGGGATAAGTCTTCTACATCACAATGGCGATAAGCTTTAACTCGCACACGAGGGCTATGTCCAAATACTTTTCCCGAACGAGTTCCGGCATTAACTACAGCCGAAACAATACAGCCATGATTTAGGACATCTGTAAAAATCACAGTTTCTTGAGTGTGCTTAAATCCTGGTACTGGAATTGCCAAGTGACAGAAGGCATCCATTAAAGCTTGCATTGCCATCCAAGCATTTACAAATAACTGCGTATGCGGCAAATGCTTAAACTGTGAAATTTCGTCTTCTAGTTGTTGATGCAGTTCAATTCGTCCACTCAAAACTGAGCATGAGCTATTTGATGTTCCATACTTCAAAATCGCATCAATGGCAGCTTGTTTAACAGCTTCGTCTTGAACTAGCCCTAAAACATCATTCGTGCAGAAGGTAAGAACTGTCTGACGTTTACCTGTAGCTGCGTCTTCAATTTCAACTATATTACCCTGTTTTTGATGACAAATATACTCATCGGGATCTAACCCGCTTTCGTACCAGCGCTGAACATAATCTTTAATAATTTGCACAATCTAACTCCTCTCACCTTTTCCCAGATAGTCTATTGCCTCTGGCTCAACAGTATATTGTTCTAAGCCAGTTATTTGCTATCCAGAGCTAATAAAATGCTGGATAGAAGAAGATATAATAGTGTTTAATAATACATTGGGGCATTGTAGTTGTGCTGGGTATTGAATAAGGTTCTGCATTGGGTAAATTAAAAGATTTGCTGCTAATACAGTTACCTTCATCCGGTGGAACTTTCTGTTATTGGCTCTTGAGAGGATGCGATCGCCTCCCACAAGCGTTCTTGGGTCATAGTCTTAGACAACGTGATAGACTGTTCAAAATCCTGGTTTTCATTGCCTAGCGATTGACTAGATTTTTGCACAAATTGTTCATATTGCCGGACAATTAGCCGTTGAATTGCAATAATCGCTGGATTAATTTCAACATACCGCCGTTGGGGATTAGCTGAGTAGTTTCGTTGCTCACTCTCGATCATTTCAATGTCTTGGGCTAGAAATTTATTTAACACAAAACGCTGAATAACTGGCTCTAGCAATGGTTTGAGGAGTTTAAGAATTGATTTAGGTAGGCGGACTTTGAAAAAGAAGAGGGCGAAAGAGCGACTTTCATTTAATCCTACAGGTAAGCGCATTAAGTACAGAGCAGAAATTCCTTGTAGTGAAGAGTAATAGTGAGGATAGCGATAATTGACAGAGATCGGAAGTGTTGTTATTTGATCAGCGCGATCGCTCAAGCCTAAAAACTGAGCCATGCGACCTTTATAGGAGACATTGTACTCAGCACAGACAGCAGATTGGGTTTCTGTTAAAGAAATTAGCACTGGATCAAACCAGCCTTGCAACTCTTGATGTAGAAAACCATGAAACACATCCATTGTGTTTTCATTACAAATTGAAAAATGAGCCTGAAACTGAGCATTAACAGGAACCATTAACCAGTCGGGCTGCTCAAATTCAGGCATATCGGGTAGTTCGCAAGATTCACATCTGGTAGGATCTCCAGGGAAAATCCAAATTAGATTATATTTTTCTTTGACTGGATAACTGCGGACACAAGCGCGGGGAAGCTTTTGTTTTTCAGGTAGGTAGGGAATATTGACACAGTTACCACTAGAGTTAAATTCCCAGCCATGATAACCACAAGTAAGATGATCGCCTTGGACTTTGCCTTTGTGCAGCGCTACACCTTTATGCGGACAGACATCCTCTAGGGCATGAATTTGATTATTAGTGTCGCGGTAGAGGGCGATCGCCTGTTGCCAAATAGTTACAGGCATAATATCACCAAGCTTGAGAGCGTTTGCCCACCCAACTGCATACCAGTAATTTGGGTTGATGCCAACCTCGCGGACAGCATTTTGAACAGTCTGGCTTGTTAGAGTTGTAGCTAGTTCCATCACCTGTATTTTTATTGCCTGCTGTGACAATATTTAGCTCTTTAGTTTCTCTTAAGTCAATCAATCTGTCAGCACGAGTGCAGCCACCACGCCAACTGTCCACTATCTAAATCTATCTGTTTGATATTATCGTCATTGCTAAAGGTTTGAGTTCTCTAAATTAAATGTTGCACGATTCCAGGTTATTAGTGCTGTTGGTAGCAGGTTCCTTAACAACTATGGCAGGGGGAGTTGTTGCTCCAGTTTTGCCAGAGATAGTGCAACAACTGAATCTTGATCCTGGGTTAGCAGGTAATTTAGTTAGTATGCACTGCTTGACAATAGCCTTATTTGCTCCCCCGTTGGGTATTTTGGCAGACTCAATCGGGCGGATAAGAGTGCTGATTCCCTCGCTGATTCTGTACGCAGTGTTTGGGATAGCAGGCGCTTGGATGCCAAGTTTTTGGCCTTTATTGATAACAAGGGGATTACTTGGTGCAGCCAGTGGGGGAATTGCCGCAGCTAGTTTAGGGTTACTGGGGAGTATGTATGAAGGAGAAAAGCGATCGCAAGCGCTGGGTTACGCCACAAGTACCTTGACAATCACGGGCATTCTTTTTCCGTTGCTGGGAGGTTTAGTTGGTGCAAATAATTGGCAATTGGCCTTTTATCTTTACGGCTTGGGGCTACCTTTAGCAATTCTCGTCAAATTTATTCTTCATGAACCAAAACAAACAAAAGCAACCGCGACAGAATCAAACCACAAACTAAGCGAAGTTTTAGGGCATCCTCTCGCCTTATGGTTATTACTAATCATAGGGCTGGCATCAGTTTCAATGTATGCGGTAGTAATTTATGCGCCTTTGTACTTTAAAGCAACAATTGGTGCAGGGACAATCCTCAATGGTATTATTCTTGCCTCACGAGCAGTTGGGGCAGCGTTTGTATCAGCATTTGTAACTAGAAAGCTATCTCAAAAATTGAGTTTACCTAAAGCAACAGCACTGGGATTTGGACTGATGGGTTTGACAGTGGGGATAATTCCCTTACTACAGCAACTCAACTCAATTTTGCTGACAGCAGTGCTTTTCGGGATAGGATTTGGCATTGTCCTGCCTAATCTTTACAGCGCCCTAGCTAACTTAGCTCCTGCAAAACTACGCTCAAGCGTGTTAGCAGCCGGAACAGGGGCGGGTTTTTTAGGACAGTTCCTTTCACCGATTTTGTTAGCACCTGTACTAAGTTATAGCGGACTGGAAGGAATATTTTATGCAGCAGCCAGTGTAGCTTTTGTGGCAGGGATTTTACTAATTATTCCGCTTAGGCAGACACTGTAGGGATAGGTTTGATCTAACTAAGAAGGAGCTAGGGTAAATCCTAACTCTAGATCTCGTTTAATTTCCCTAACCCCTGATCCCTGATCCCTGACCCCTCATTACTTGATGCTAAATCTCCTGCAAGCCTAATCTCATGTTCCACTGTCAGTCCAGTAAGAAAACTTCGGTCTTCGCTGATGTGGGGAAATTTTAGCTGGGAATCGGGGATGCCCTTTTGTAACTGGCGCTGGCGGAGAATAGCAAAGCTACCCTTAGTCAGAATTCTGAGTCGAGGTGGCGGAATCGTATCACGGCGACTAATTTCGTAGTGGGTGTTGACTTCTTGGAGTCTGCGGTCAAAACTCGTCAAGAATGCTTGAGGATCACTGAGAGTTGTACCAGAAGTTAGTTCAATATTTGCGAGATAACGGGCTGGGAAATCATCTTCTGACAGAGTAATACAGAAATCCTCTAAAGATAAACGAAATTCTTGCTGGAGTGCCTGCATTACCTGAGTGGCGTGAGATTCAGTTGTCTTTTCGGTAGTTGAAGAAATTAGTCCACCACAACGGTGACGAAAGACAATTATCGGAGCTTGTTCGTAAAAACCTAATACCTCAATCACATCGCCAATATCGTAACGGTAGAATCCACCGTAGCTAGTCGTCAGGATGCGATAGCGTTCTCCTACCTTGACTTCGTTTGCCAGTAATGTTTTTGGCTGTTCTAGCTGCCACTGGTCTTCGGGAATAAACTCAAAGAAGCCACTGTCAATTGCGAGAATGCTGCCATCATGATCAAGGTCGTGGTAAATGCTAAACATCCCTTCAGCAGAGGAAAAAACCGCGCCAAAGATCCCCGTATTTCCAAAATAGGCTGGAAATCTCTCAAAGTAAAAATCTGAAGTGCCGCCACGCGCGTTGGCGACAAAAGACAAATCAGACCAAACAAGCTTGGGAGTAAGCCGTCCTTTTAAGTCAAGTATTTCCCGTAGTTGAGCAGCGCGAACTGGGTTTGCTGACCATTGCTGCTCCAATTTAAGCCGGATTTCAGGCTCTAATTCTAGCCAATCGGCAATCGTTCCTTTTTCTAAATCTCGAATTAAGTCTTCCGCATATTTTTCTAGATAGTTACAAGTGCGGAGAATCAGCATCGGAAAATTGGCAAGTATCCCCCGCGTCAATGGTTCGCGTAAGGCGAATAATAGACAAACATAATGGCGAGATGAGCTATCAGCTACCTGGAGAGTTTCGTAGGGATGGGCGAAGAATTGCTTGTAGAGGAACTTGTCCATCTGCAACACACCAGCACTGGCTGGGCCATAAGGGATACCTCCATTGGTACGTCCCCATTGTTGTGTTGAATTGGTAACGAGTAGTTTGCCAAAATGTAAACCTCGTGAATGCAAGGCTTCACTCAAAAAACCGATGCTGGTTAAGGTAGCTTGTCTAACTACATTTTGCGATCGCCTAGTGGTGGGAATGAGTTTTTTCTTGCCAGTAGAACCACTTGTCAGCGTTAGATATACGACTGGTTCCGCCGTCAGGATATTTTGTTCGCCTTGGCAGATGCGCTCAATTAATGGTTCATAGCTGCTATAAGGCAAAATTGGAACTTGCTGCCGAAATTGATCAATTGTTTTGATTTCACTCAGTTTATATTTTTGTCCTAGTTCGGTATTTTGGTGAACCTGCAACAAGTCGCGCAAGAACTTTTCTTGCACTAATGCAGTCTGGCGAGTTTTTTTGACAAAATTTGACTTGGTGAATCTAGCAGCAGCAGTCAAAATCGGCATCACAAATGGCATTAACATCTCCCAATAGTCAGCAACAATGCCTTTAAATCAGCACAAACACATTTGGTAGTTTACTGAACAATTGTCAAGAATTAGAAAAGAAATAAAGCCCGTCTCACTTAACGTCTGCTTCTGGAATAAACCAATTTTAGTGATAATTTAAATTGTGAGAACTCGTAATATCAGTGGATCACACAAGCAATGCCAAAGATGAGGGCGCAAGTCCCACTTAACAGTTCTTGAGTGTCAATCTTGGAGAGTTGTTGACATTTGCAGTTCTTGAGTAGAACCTCAAACCCAAAGACAGCGTCACACGAGGATTTGGTATGACTAAAATAAGCAAAATTCTACCAAACCTTTATCAGATCGGGCTTAGTGTTTTAGTAGTAACAGCATTCCTGAGTCTCAAATTCCTGTTCAGCAAAATTATGGGTACAGGAAATGAAGCTGATATCTTGCCCTTGGCAAAACACTACGCTGATCCTAGCTGGATTCCAGGCGACTGGTATCTTAACCAGCCAGCTAGTTATCGACTGCTATTTGAAACCCTGTTTGGCAGGCTAATCGTAGTCTGGGGATTCCTCGCCACTGCTGTAGTAGGGCGGCTAATATCTTATGTACTGATTGCTTTAGGGTTAGTGCTTATAGGTCGGAAACTCGGTCTTAACTTAACTTTAATTTTGCTGGCTGTGGGACTGTTTCTATACACAAATCGTTACCAGGGAGTTGCTGCATCTGAATCGATAGTAGGTAAACTTGAACCCAAATCGTTCGCTTACGGTTTGGTATTGCTGGCAATTAGGCTGATGCTGGAGGGTCATTATCGCCCGATGGCTTTATTGTTAGGACTAGCAACTTCATTCCATGTTTTGGTAGGCGGCTGGACGTTTCTCATAGTGCTGGGATGGCTAGCACTGAGATGGAATCGGCTGCATGGTATCCGCAACTTTGCGTTGATTGTTTTACTTTACCTAGCAGGTAGCGTATTTGCGATTCAACCAGTGCTAGGACAGTTGTTTACTAAGCTGCCGCCAAGTCCAGTAACTCCGTCTTATGTTTATGTCTTTCTGCGATTGCCTCACCACCTAAACCCGCTATCGTGGCACTCAGACTGGTGGATAAAGCCTACAGTTTACCTGTTGGTGTTGGCTTTCAGTGTTACCCTGATTTGGCGACAGCGACTGACAGACAAGCTATCAGAACAATATACAGCGCGGATAGAGTTGGCTGAATTTACCTTACTTAGTCTAGTACCGTTTATTCTGGGACTTGCGATCGCTCCTATTGATACTGAAGGCAGTTTCTTACAGTATTACCCCTTTCGGCTGGGCGACGTGATGCTAACGATCAATACCTGTTTACTACTCGCTTGTGCTTTGGAGCGAGCTTTTAGAGATCGTGGCAAAAAAGTGTTAATAATAGTCTGTATTGTGCTACTAAGCGGCAGGTGCAGCATTCAGGCTGTAACCTTTCAAAAGCAATTCCTGGGTTTATATAAGTTTCCTAAGCTAGATCCTGAATATAAAGCTTTGTGCAATTGGGTTCGCACCTATACGCCGACTACTGCCACTGTGGTGTCTCCCCCTGTAGATATGGTTGACTTCACCTGGTTAAGCGAACGCCCAACTATTGCTAAGTTAAAACTACTACCTCAAGCTAAGGCTGGCATCTTGGAATGGTATCAGCGTCTAAGTGACTTAAGCAGTGAATCACCTTGGCCAACAAAAGATCGCACAAAAGACAGCAGGCGTGAAATTGGGCGATCGCTAACCAATGGCTACAATCAGTTGACAACTGCCCAAGCTGATGCCTTGATGACTAAGTATCAAGCAACTTATTTTGTGACTGGCGTTGAACATCAACTAGACTTACCAAGCGTTTACTCTAACTCCCGATTTGTCGTCTACAGCAGGAAAACTTGACACTAATGAGCGCAAGTTAAGCAAAGTGAAAACTACTCTATTATATGTATTTTACCCACTAGCAACGCCTGAGTTTTGGCAATAACTCAGCTTAATCATCTGCAAGCCTAAATTCTTGCTCCATGACGAGTCCACCAAGAAAATCTCGGTCTTCGCTAATATGAGGAAATTTTAGTTGAGAATCTGGAATACCTTTTTGTAATTGACGTTGGCGGAGGATAGCGAAGCTACCAGGAGCTAGAATTCGCAATCTTGGGGAAGGTACTTGATCTGGGCGTTTAACGCCATATGAAGTGTGAACTTCACTTAAAGTGCGGTCAAAGCTGGCTAGAAAGGCTTGAGGATTACTCAACTTTTCACCAGAAGCGAGTTCAATATTAACAAGATAGTGAGCAGGAAAATCATTCTCAGACAAAGTAATACAAAAATCTTCTAATCCTACGTTGAATTTTTGTTGGAGGATTTGCATTACTTGAGTCACATGAAACTCAGTTGTTTTTTCAGTCGTTGAAGATAACAACCCACCGCGACGATGACGAAATACAAGTAAAGGAGCTTGTTCATAAAAGCCGACCACTTCCACAACATCGCCAATATCGTAACGATAAAAACCACTATAGTTTGTCGTCAAAATTCGATATCGTTTTCCTGGTTTGACTTCAGTTGCTAGTAGTGTTTGAGGATGGTCTGCCTCCCATTGCTCTTCAGAGATAAACTCAAAAAAGCCACTAGCGATCGCTAAAATGCTGCTATCGTCATTCAAAGCATGGTTAATGCTAAAAGTACCTTCTGCTGATGAATAAACTGCACCAAATCCTGGTGTATCTTCAAAGTAGGTAGGGAAGCGTTGAAAGTAAAAATCTGATGTACCGCCACGTGCAGTGACAAAAAAGGATAGATTTTGCCAAGCAAGTTTTGGCGTAAGTCGTCCTTCTGATTTTAAGATTTCTCGTAATTGCCTAGCTCGACGTGGATTAGCTGATAAGCGCCGTTCTAGTTTTACTCGAATCTCTGGTTCTAGTTTCAACCAGGTGGCTATAGTTCCTGTTTCTAAATCTGAAATCAAGTCTTCGGCGTACTGTTCTAAATAATTGCAAATTCGCAAAACCAGCATCGGAAAGTTTGCGCCAATTCCACGCATTGCAGGATCTTGTAAGGCAAATAGTAAGCAAATATAGTGACGGGTAAGGCTATCAGCTGGTTTCAGAGTTTCGTAAGGGTGCGCGAATAGTTGCTCATAGAGAAACTTACCCATACGCAAAACACCCACACTAGCAGGTCCGTACTCAATACCGCCACTGGTACGCCCTAGAAGTTGCACAGAGTTAGTTGCTAGTAATTTACCAAATTGCAGCCCTTGTGACTCTAGCGCTTCATTTAAAAAGCCAATGCTGGTTAAATTAGCTTGTCGCAAAGAGTTCTGAAATTGCCGCGTGACTGGAATTAGCTTTTTTGTGCCAGTCGAACCACTGGTGAAGTTCAGGAAAACAACCGGATTAGGTGTCAAAATATTTTTTTCACCTTTGGTAATGCGCTCAAGATAGGGTTCGTAACTGCTGTAAGGTAAAACAGGAATGCGATCGCGAAACGAATCAATAGTTTTAATCTCGCCTAATTTATATTTGCGACCTAACTCAGTATCTCGGTAAGCTTGCAGTAAGGAAAACAAAAACTGTTCCTGCACAGCCTCTGGATGACGAGTTTTATTTACAAAGTCTGCCTTGACAGAGCTAGCTACAGCAGTCAAAAGTGAAAGTAAAATTGCCATTATGGGCTTATATTAAGTCAGAACAAGTGGACTAAAGATTGATTAAACTGCAATAGGTGGTGTTGAGGAGAATTTATGCTTCAATCAAACAGTGCAGGGGTTGGAGTCGCCTGTTTTATCTTGGCGTTTGTCTTGGCTAGTTTAGTTGAATATTGGCTACATCGCTTGATGCACGTCTCGCCTAAAATTGGAGAACGTCACCGAGATCATCACCGCCGGAATGAGGGACAAGGCGTGGTGTGGGAATTTCGGGATTATGTCAGGGGTAGCCTGATAGTCATGCTACTTATGTTTTTCTACTCTTGGGTAGCTGGCATTGGCTGGTTTTTAGGGGCATTATTTTTTGCTGCTTTTTCAGCTTATGCTCATCAACTACAGCACGAAAACCCGACTAAGTGCTTTTGGATGAAAATGCCTGTTCATTATGTTCATCACAAATACGGGATGTGGCATCATAACTTTGGTTTAGCCGTAGATTGGTGGGATCATGTATTTGGAACTTACAAGCCTGTGGAATGGCTGACAGAAGAAGAACTTAGTCAACCAGAAAGAGGGCGTTGGGAACTGCGCTGGTGGTAAGGAGCTTTCTTAGCGGAGGAGCAGGGGAGCAGGGGATATTACTTGCTATTAGCCACTTTCTTAACTGGACTATAGCGACATAGAAACTTTTTCATTTTTACCGCATAGTAAGGAGTTGTAGTGTTATCGTTCGTAAAACGCTGCAAGTTTTCCTAATTTTGGTGTGAGTCTAGGAGAATTAAGTTTGAGCTACTTACAAGAAGCAAAAGTCTACTTTGCTGCCTGTCATCAACATCCGATTAATCAATTTCTGCATCACTTGACTAACGTACTAGCGATCGCTGCCGTTGTCTTTTTGTTCTACGATTGGCGGTTGACACTGATTTGCCTCGTGCTAACCCAAGTTTTTGCAATCGGTGGGCATTTAATATTCGAGAAAAATCAACCCGCTTTTGTCAAGTATCCAGTCTGGGTTACTATTCCTACCTCGATGCAATGGTCTTTCGAGAGATGGTTTGGTTTGCGTCAATTCTGGAACTATTTTAAGCACAAAACCGTTCAACGCTCTTTGTAGCCATTAAAAGTTAGCTTGATGTAACCCAGGCAATAAAATTTCTATTACATTACATTAAGCTGATGGCTAAAAGCCTGTAGCCGCTATTTTTCCATATTTACTTATTGACATTAAGGACATTTCATGTATCAAGGTTTAGCAGTCATTGATGCCGATGCCCACAAGCTAGAAAATCCCCTGGTAATGCGGGAGTACATAGAACCGGAGTATCGCGATCGCATTGGTTTAGTGATAGATGCTCTAGGCGACCAAAGAGCGCGGATCGTAGACTTTAATCCGGCAACAGGTAAAAACGACTTTATGCGGATGTTCCCGCAGCCACAAGGCATGGGAAAAGGCGGCTTTCGCAACTTGCATCCAGATACAACTTTGGGCGCAATGTTCAATCGCCAACGGATTCAACACATGGATCAAGAAGGCGTTGATGTCCATGTAATTTACGGCACGCTTAATTTGATCTTCTCTAGCATTTTAGATAAGGATCTTGCGATCGCTTTGTGTCGTGCCTACAACAGCTACATGGCTGATGATTGTCGGGGATATGACAACCGCCTGAAGCCGATTGGTGTATTACCTCTTCAAGACGTAGATGCGGCTGTTGCTGAAATGCACCGTTGCGTTAATGAACTCGGCATGATTGGTGTCGCGGTTGCGCCAAATATGCCAATTCCGCACCCGAAAGCGCCCCAGGCTTTTCCTGATATTCGCTCTTGTAAGACGATTAGCCATCCTGACTTTCGCCCGATTCTCCAAGCTGCTGTAGATTTAGATATTGGGCTAGGCATTCATGGTGGCCCAGGTTCTTATATGGTGGGTGGCATTTCTGACTACACGGAAACCTTTGTCCTTACCCACATTTTTGTGCAGCGTAACCAGCAACAGCTAGCAATGGCGCGAATGGTGTTTGATGGCGCATTTGAGCAATTTCCCACTCTGCGGGTAGGATTTTTGGAAGGTGGCTGTGGTTGGGTTCCCGATCTCGCCCATGCCTTCCACGAACATTGGGAAAAGCGCATCCGCGACTTTGACCCCAAGCATCCCTATCGCCCTTCTTTAATGGAATTCACCAAACTGATGATCCAAGAAAGAGGGACTCACGACAATTTCAACTTGATTAGTCAAGCGAAAAATTTATTTGATTTGATGTGGAATGCGAAACATGATCCCAGTCAGATCAATGACGAAAGCTTGTATGAACATTACGATTTGCGTCACCGCGATCCGATGGAATACTTTGAACGCGGTCAAATCTTTACTTCGTTTGAATCAGACGATCCAGGCCCTGCTTATCTCCCTGTTGCTATGGGTGAAACAGGTAAGCGTTTAGCTTGCTTCTCTGGCGATTATGGTCACTGGGATGGTGTACTGCATAACTGTGTCAAAGATGTAGCTGATGGCAATTATGACAGAGAGTATTTAGAGATGTTGCTTGGGGGTAATGCTCTAGATTTATACGGCGATCGCCTGCGCCAATCATTACCTGCTAACCTGACTGCCCAAGCAGCAAGTGTAAACAGTATCGTTAGCTAATCTCGCAAGGATTTAGCTACAAAGTTTTGCTGCCAACATCGCCTAAAACACGGTGTTAGGCAGCAATATCTCCTAAAAATGCGCTCGCAAATAGATATGTATTCAAAAACGCTAGCAAATAATCCTCAGATAGATTTGGTGAATCGTGTAGATTTGTATTTGTGAACACAAGCTAGCTTAAAATCAAAATAATTCTGCGGTAGGATTTGTGTGAAACGGCAGGAGTTAATTTTTGAATTCGCCCAGGCAAAGTAAACATAAATATAATCAACCCTAGACTGTTCTCGTGTATGGGAAGGTCTTTTCAGTTTATTTAGACCTGCCTAATTTAATTAGTGTGAGGATTGACGAAGATAATGCGAGTTTTACTTTTATATCCCCTTTTTCCTAAATCATTCTGGTCTTTTGACAAAGCAATAGAACTGATTGGCTGCAAAGTTACGCTTCCTCCTCTAGGGTTAATTACAGTAGCAGCTATACTGCCTCAAAGTTGGGAGTTTCGCCTAGTTGATCGCAATGCTCAGTTTGAAACTGAAGCTGACTGGAATTGGGCAGATGTAGTCATAATTTCGGGGATGATTGTCCAAAAACCCGATATGTTGCACCTAATCCGTGAAGCGAAGGAGCGCGGCAAATTAGTAGCCGCGGGTGGTCCTTATGTAACGTCAGTACCCCAAGCAGCGCAGGAAGCAGGGGTAGACTTTCTGATTTTAGATGAAGGCGAGATTACGCTGCCAATGTTTGTTGAAGCTTTGGAGCGGGGTGAAACTAAGGGTGTATTTACAGCCGGAGGTGAGAAGCCGGATGTAACTTCTACACCGATTCCCAGATTTGATCTGCTGGATATGAAGGCCTACCTCGAAATGTCGGTGCAATTCTCGCGGGGTTGCCCTTTCCAGTGCGAGTTCTGCGACATTATTGTGCTTTATGGACGTAAGCCGCGCACCAAAACACCCGCCCAGATAATAGCAGAATTGCAAGCTCTTTACGACTTAGGCTGGCGGCGCTCTGTTTTTATGGTGGATGACAACTTCATTGGTAACAAGCGCAATGTCAAGCTGTTACTACGTGAACTTGGCCCTTGGATGGCAAAGAATAAATACCCCTTCCGCCTAGCGACTGAAGCTTCGATAGATTTAGCACAAGATGATGAATTGTTGGAATTGATGGTTGCTGCTAATTTTGGGGCTGTATTTTTGGGCATTGAGACACCAGACACCGATAGCCTAGCACTAACTCAGAAATTCCAAAATACGCGCAATTCTTTAGTGGAATCTGTGCAGAAAATCAATCATGCCGGATTAAGTGTGATGGCTGGGTTTATTCTAGGCTTTGATGGGGAAAAAGCAGGCGCAGGCGATCGCATTATTGACTTTGTAGAAGCGACATCTATCCCCAAAGCAATGTTTGGTCTGTTACAAGCATTACCCAACACAGCACTATCAAAGCGACTTCAAAAGGAAGGTCGTTTACTAGAGGATAGCTTTGAAACCTCTGGACATCAAATGACGCTGACTAACTTTATTCCCACTAGACCGCCTGAAGAACTAGCGCGTGAATATGTTAACTGTTTTTGGGAACTTTATGAACCCAGCCGTTATCTATCAAGAGTATATCGGCACTTTATGGGCATGAAGCCAGCGCCCCACAAAGCGCCATTTCGGATGTTTGAATTAGTTGAACTTAAGGCAGTATTAACTATTTTCTGGCGACAAGGAATTAAGCGTAATACCCGCTTTCAGTTCTGGCAGCAGTTATTTTCAATTATGCGGCATAATTCAGGCGTGTTTGTACCTTACTTGAGCAATTGCGCTTTAATCGAACACTTTATCGACTATCGCCAAGTTGTGCGCCAAGAAATTGAAGGGCAATTAAATGAATATCTAGCAGGAGTAGCCAAGTTTAATCAGCATGAGGTAAAACCTGTTAGTGGATTTAGTCCAGCAGTTTCAGAAAGAATTGCGAGTTAAAATTGCATATATCTTTGTAACATCATTTCTGTGGTTTCACTTGCTCGTAAAAACCTGCTTGAAGACATCCCTCGCTTTCTTGTAGCTCAAGCAGGGATTATGTTTGCCGTTAGCCTAGTCACAATTCAAACAGGGATCTTCGCTGGCTTTACTCGTTCTACTACTCAATTAATTAACAATTCTGATGCTGATCTTTGGGTGGCTTCAGAAAGCTTGGTACACACTGATTTAACACTGCCAATTCCCTTAACAAATTTAGTTCAGGCTCAACGAGTGGGAGGTGTAACACGAGCAGAAGCGCTAATTGTTAGAGGCGGTATCTGGCGACACTCACAAGGCGAAATTACTCCAGTAAGAGTAATCGGATTTGATCCCAAAGGAGAATTATTTGCACCAAAAAATATTATTCAAGGAAGCTTAAGTGCGCTAGAGCAGCCCTATACAACAATAGTAGATATTACTAACTTCAGTTCGCTAAATGTAAACCGAATCGGTGAAACGGTTGAAGTTAGCTCTTTACCCGCAAAGGTAGTCGGTTTAACCAAAGGAAACCGCTCAATTGCCTCGAATCCTTTTATGTTCACTTCCCTAGAAAGTGCCAACGCTTACTCAAATTCTGGTCAAACTTCCAATTTGTCGTGCAAATTACAAGCAGGCTCGACAGACCTTCAGTGTAGTAATACTTATATAGATCAAAGTAAAAATTCTCTACCTACGCCAAAAAAATTAGCCGCATCAGATTTAATAACTTATGTTTTAATTAAAGCCAAGCCTGGCGAAGATTTACAAGCACTTAAGCAGAAGTTAGAAGCAGCTCTACCAAATACTCGTGCTTTCACTCGTAGCGAGTTAGCAAAAAAAACTCAAAACTTTTGGCAAAAGCGAACAGGAATTGGATTTCTGCTAGGTTTAGGTGCAGCAGTGGGAGTAATTGTGGGAGTAATTATTGTTGCTCAGATTCTTTACTCCTCAGTATCTGATCATTTGCAGGAATTTGGGACGCTCAAAGCGATGGGCGCGTCTGATTGGGTGATTTATGGTGTAATTATTGAGCAGGCGCTGTGGATGTCGGTTTTAGGTTATTTACCTGGTATTATTTTGTGCTTTGGTGTGGGAGCTTGGACTTTTGCAACTCAAGGTATTCTAATTTTAATTACACCAGTAGCTGCGATCGCGGTTTTTGGAGTCACAATTTTAATGTGTGTCGGTTCCGCAGTTTTTGCTATTCAAAAAGTAACCAAGCTTGATCCAGCGATCGTTTTTAAGGCTTGAGGGAGAAAGGGGTCAGGGGTTAGGGGTTAGGGGTCAGGGGTCGGGAAAATATTAATCACTAGCCGCTTACCACTCATCACTTATCGTCCCTGCTCCCCCGCTTGACATTAGCTTACAGGTGGTTCTTCGCCTTCATAATACATTGGAGGCTCGATTGCAAAGTTGTTAAGCAACCCAGCTTCATCTACGACAAAGCCGTCTGTAGTAGTAAAACCCTCTCCTTCCTCTTTTTCTTGCTCTTCAAAAGCTTCTAGCTGATGTACGCTCTCTTCTGTAGGAGCATTTGACGGAATTATGGCATCAGGAGCATTGATTAATGTTGGATCTTGTGCTAACTGAACTCCAATGTGGTCATCTCCGGGCGCACCTCTTCCGGGTTCAGCTTCGGATGGATCTTCTGGTAGCACTGTATTATTTGGTTCATTAGACATAGAATATATCCTCAGTTTTGCTTTTAAAGATTTAAGCGCGGTTTTTTGGGGTGACTTCTGGAATAGCTAGAAATTAAATTTGCTAATCAGCTATTGAAGTTTTTATGAAGATACCCCGATTGGTATCAAGCTTGTCTCTTTCGAGGGGATTAAATTATAACCACAGCAGGCAGAAATTTAATCAGCCTAGTCTCAAAGCTATGCTCTAACAGGACTTGCCTGTTAGAGATCGCCTAACAATCATTCTTTGGGAGTTAAGCCACCTAAAACTGCTGCAACTCCTAATGCGGCAACTGCCAAAGCGCCCCACTTAATTGGTGGATTCCTTTCAAACCAATCAGTCAAACTTGGTATTGTCAAGTTACCAAAATCTCCCTCAATGCGATCGTGCGCTGGCACAGGCTCATAGAGATTATCTGGTGCGTCTTCTGACTTTGGTTCAGTTGTGCGCTGCAAGGGGAAGCCAACGAGCAGCAAAATGTTATCCACTAGCCCGGGTGAAAGCCGTTGCAGCACATCTAATGCTCTGCCAACATCCCCAACAATGAAGTCACGAGTTGGATGTTCGGCGACATAAACAATAGCATCGGTAACAAGGCTCGGCTGGTAGTATGGCGGTATCCCTGTTGGTTTTACGCCTAACTTTGTGCGTCCATTGTTGTAAAAAGGTGTATTGATGACGGCTGGCTTGATACTTGTCACACTGATGGGTAATCCTTCATGTTTTAGCTCGACGCGCAAAGCTTCGAGGAAACCTTCTAAACCATGCTTTGCTGTAGAGTAGGGACTTTGTAACGGTAATGCCCGCCTGCCTTCCATTGAGGAAATGTGGATCAGCGCCCCGCGCCCCTCACGTTTAAGATGAGGTAGTGCCGCCATTGCGCCGTATACCTGCCCCATGAGGGTAACATCAATAATGCGCTTAAATTCTTCTGGTGTAATGTTGTCGAAAGGAGCAAAGACACCAGTAGCGGAGGAATGTACCCATGTATCAAGTCGCCCGTATACTTCGACTGTTTTGTCTGCGATCGCTTTTACCTGCTCAAAATCGCTCACATCAGCGACTATATAAGTTGCCTCGCCTCCAAGAGAGCGAATTTCGTCTACTAAGGACTCTAACCCCGATTGGCTTCGCGCAGAGACAACTACTTTTGCTCCAAGCTTTGCGAATCGAAGGGCTGTATCACGCCCAATCCCACTGGAAGCGCCAACGACGGCGACAACTTGCTGATTAATTGGTTTAAGTTGTGTCACTGCTACTCCTTAAAATTATTCATTACAAATTTTTTACCTTCACAGGAAAGGTAATTTAGAAAAGTTTGCTGCGGTTGAGTGCAATTACGTAAACTTTTATTAACTAAATTAATGCAGCTTAAGTTGTGCTTACATCAGTCGTAGGGTTGACAGCAAAGATAAATGCGATGCCCAAAGTCAGCAAAGACATTTTTAGCTCTTCACAAAATAGAGATTTTTAAGATGTCTGCATAGATGCAGCAGGCAACGAAATATTGTAAGTTTACAGGACTTGCGATCGCTTCCTTTTTAAGATGAATTAGGGGATCAACCGATGCCGAAATTATGGTAATTGTGTTAATGATACGTAATTTTTAATTTAATCAAGCTTAAATATTTAGCTTCACAAAGACTTTAAATAATAGCGGTATTTTTGCCGTTGACTTTATCAAAAATTTATATCGTAATTTTAGTTCTGGATCTACTCTATTTATTAAAGCCTAGTAAATAATCTTATTTCCTCACCGCAAATAATGATTTTTATTGCCGTGTCCTGCACAACGAGGACATGAGGCTTTTGCTTTCAATATATTAAAAAATTATGTAGAAACCTACGGTTTTTACTCAACAAAATAGGGAGCCAAAATAATGGCGAATAAGACTGGAACTCCTGGCAACGATACTCTCACAGGTACAGCATCTGCTGATCAATTATTTGGATTAGCTGGCAACGATAGTTTACTTGGGTTAGGTGGCAACGACAGACTTGAGGGTGGAGGTGGCAACGATACTCTAGACGGTGGTATTGGTATTGATACTTTGATTGGGGGAACTGGTAATGATCTCTACCTCGTTGACAACATTAATGACACTGTTACCGAAGCTACTAATGCAGGTGTAGATACTGTTGTGTCTTCTATTAGCTATACGTTGGGTAGTAACTTGGATAACCTGACGCTGACGGGGAATGGCACGATCAATGGTACAGGCAACAGCCTGAATAACATAATCACTGGTAATGACGGTAGCAACATTCTTAGAGGGGAATTAGGTAATGACACCCTAGATGGCGGTAGCGGTACAGATACTCTATATGGCGGCGATGGAGACGATGTCCTGCTTAATTATATTGTATCCTACGACGACTACAACTACAGCGAGAGCGAAATTCTATATGGCGGCGACGGCAACGATACTCTGTACGGCGATCCATATGGTCGTGAAAATCCTTTTGATCGCTATGACTACACGGGTGATACTCTGTATGGCGGTAATGGGAACGATACTTACATCCTTGTTGGATCTCCAGATACCATTACGGAGGCTACAAATGCAGGTATAGATACCGTTGTGGTTTCTTATAGCTATAGGCTAGACGACAACTTGGAGAATTTGACGCTAACAAGGAATACCTTCTTCAGCAGCAGTGATGGCACAGGCAACAGTCTTAATTAACACAATCATTGGTAATGTTGGTACCAACTTCCTTAGAGGGCTAGCAGGCAACGACAACCTCAATGGGGGAGCAGGTGATGATGTCTTGTTTGGTAGTTCTGGAGGTGTTGGGGAGAGGGATACACTAACTGGCGGGGTAGGAAGTGACATATTCTTTCTCGGAAATACCAACGAGGTTTTCTATGATGATCGCAATAGAGCAGCTGCTGGTAGGGGTGATTATGCCTTAATTACTGACTTTAATACCACCGAGGATTTTATTAAGCTTAATGGACTCAGGACTGATTACCGCCTAGCTGCTTCTCCTACTGGTTTACCTGGAGGTACAGCAGTATATCTTAACAAACCCGGTACTGAGCCAGATGAACTAATAGCGATCGTCCAAGGCAGCACAGGTCTGAATCTTAATGGTAAATACTTTAGGTTTAGTGAGTTTGACCTTGTTGACCTCAATGGCACCAACGGCTTTCAGATTCGAGGCACGCCATCGCGTTATGCATCAGGGATAGATTCAGTCAGTGATGCGGGTGGTATCAACGGCGATGGCTTCGATGACCTTTTGATCAAAGAGGGTGGCTATTATAGTGGTACAGCATATGTAGTCTTTGGTAAGGCAGGTGGCTTTGGTGATGGCTTCAACCGCTTTGAGATCAACGGCATATCTACATCTAATAATGGTTCAGTCTCTGTCAGTAATGCAGGCGATATCAATGGTGACGGTTTCGATGACCTGCTAATCGGAGAGCCAGATGGTGGAAATAGTCAATATTCATATGTAGTGTTTGGTAAAGCAAGTGGCTTTGAAACTAGCCTTAATGTCTCTACACTCAATGGCACTAACGGCTTTAAGATTAACGCTTCAAACTTGTCAATCAGTGAGGCAGGCGATGTCAACGGTGATGGCTTCGATGACATCATTATCGGGGATTCTACTCCCAACGGCTATGATGGCCCTGGACAAAGTTATGTGGTCTTCGGCAATGCGGGGGGCTTTGATGCCAACCTTGATCTTTCTACCCTCAACGGTAACAACGGCTTTAAAATTAATAATGGCATTAATTTCTCAGGCGGTAATGTCAGTGAGGCAGGCGATGTCAACGGTGATGGCTTCGATGACATCATTATCGGCGATGTAGTTGCTGACCCTAATGGTCAAAATAATGCTGGACAGAGTTATGTAGTATTCGGTAAGGCGGAGGGGTTTGATGCCAACTTTAACCTTTCTACCCTCAACGGTAACAACGGCTTTAAAATTAATGGCATTAATGCTAATGACTTATCAGGCAGTCCGATCAGTTCTGCGGGTGATGTTAATGGCGATAGCTTCGATGACCTCCTGAGCGGCACTAGGGGCGCTGGCGAGAGTTATGTAGTGTTCGGTAAGGCAGGGGGTTTTGGCACTAACCTCAACCTCTCTACACTCAACGGTACTAACGGCTTTAAGCTTAACGTCTCAGGCTATTCAGCTAGTGGGGCAGGCGATGTCAACGGCGATGGCTTTGATGACCTACTGTTGGGGGTTAAGGATGCTGTTGCAAACAATCAATCTGGGGCTGGCAAAAGTTATGTTGTTTTTGGCAAGGCAGTAGGTTTTGGGGCCAGCTTCAACGTCTCTGCCCTCGATGGCAGCAATGGCTTTGTAATTAATGGCACGGACGCAGGGCAGCAGTCAGGTGGTTCTGTTAGTTCAGGAGGAGATGTCAACGGCGATGGCTTTGATGACATCATCATTGGGGCTGGTGTGACTGGTTACAGTACGGATAGCTATGTAATCTTTGGTCGTGACTTTACCAATAGAGTTACTAATGCTGGCACAGCAGGTAATGATACTCTCACTGGCACTGCTGGCGACGACATCTTGATTGGTGGCTTGGGTAATGATCGCCTTATTGGTGGTGCAGGTATTGATGTCCTTATCGGCGGTGCTGGCAATGATACCCTCAACTTCGGCGCAACTGACAGACGCAGCAACGGCGGCAGTGGCGTTGACACTTTACGCATTGACGGCAGTGACAGTATCGACCTAACTACCATCTCCAATAATAAATTCACTGCTTTCGAGATTATTGATATCACAGGCAGGGGCAATAATAGTCTGGCATTCACGCGCCTTGATGTGTTGGATTTATCAGATACAACTAACCGCTTGATTGTCAACGGTAATGCTGGTGATAAAGTGACATCAACTGCACAAGGCTGGACAATTAGTGGCACAACGACTGTAGATAGTGTCCTCTACAGACAGTATACGGCTGGTGCAGCGACGCTGTTGGTGGATGCAGACATTACGCAGACGACGATTAGCTAAAATTTGCCTGCGCTGGAAGAAGTCCGTCAGTTCGCCAGGGGTTTAAACCCCTGGCTGATAGCAAAAGTCCTCTTAAGAGGACTGAAAAAGGAGTTGATAAAATGGACTTCAGCTATTAGCTTAATTGAGTTTCCGGCGGACTTTGCTTGCTAATGGGCGATCGCATTTTATTTGCTTAATTTCAACCCAAACAAAAATCGCGATACATTATTGCGTTTCACTAACAACTCATACACAAATATCGTTGCTATTAAAGAGGCGGTACTGATCACAAAAAACTTCGCCATTATGCTGATATTCCAATGCACAACGTAAAACGCGATCGCGACAACAATAGTTTGGTGCAGAATATAGAACGGATACGATGCCTGAGTTCCTGAGTTGCATATTGCAGCACTGAGTTATTGAAATTTAAGTATCTTCTGGCTAAACCCAGTAGCGCAACTATCCACAACCAACAATTAATCCCACGAAACATTTGATACAAGATATATCCTAGCGAGTAGCCGCGATTTGGGATAATCTCACTTATCAATAATTGCAAAAGAACCGACATTGAAGCAATTGCCATTATCAAAGTAATTTTTAAGTGCTTGTCTATAGCTTCTCCAAATCTTGCATCGGCACAAATAATATAGCCGTAGATAAAGTACAAAAAGAAGTTAGCCCAATCATTATAGAGATTCTGGAAACCAGGCCATTTAGGGCGTAAAACTCCTTCAATAATGGCAAGCGGTATGGCAAGCAAAAATATCGCTCCAGGTTTTTCTAAGAAAATAGCTAGCTTTGTAATTGAGTTTTTAATAGCCAGTTGCTTCAGATACAAAAAAAGCGGCAAGGCAATCAAAGAAAAGACGAAAAGATAAATAATGAACCAAAGATGTCCCCATTCAAAATTTCCTTGAGGACGGATTCCATTAAAAAACTGTGGATAAAATTGAGTGTAAGATTTTTGATAGTTTGAATTACTTAAAAGTCGGTAATAAACTTGGGGCGGGATGATTACTAAAGTACCAAATAAAAAGGGAATAAAAAGCCGCTTAAATCGTTCTGTTACATACTCGCCTGCTGTGCGAAATGAAAGTGTAAACCATGTAGCACATCCTGAAAGAAGGAATAAAAGCGGCATATGCCATTGATGTACAAATAAGACAAAGCATTTCATCTCAATACTTGAGCGGTTATTTTTGATGTAGAATTCTCCTAATTCTCCAGTATAAAAAACTGCTGCTGTGTGGAAATAAAGCAGCAAGAATACTGCAAGTACCCTAAGCCAATCTAAATCGTAGCGCCTTTGAGATTTAGTTTTCACGGCGGCTATTGGCTCAACTTGGTTCATACAAACTGTTGAGATGTAAATATTTCAATCGCACACATTGTAAAGCGATAATTGGATAAACTGCGATCGCATTTAAGGTGCAGATACGGTTTCAACTCCATTTACTTTAGCGCGATATTTATGCTTCAACAGTCTTCCCCAAACCTGATTGTAGGGATGAACAAGCGATGTAATATGAGCATTGGTGTAAATTGGGCGTTCTTCGTTAGCCCATTTGAACAAACTGCCTTCAAGATTATATACGTGGGAAAATCCCGCTTGTTTTAACTGTTGAGCAATTCTGGCGCTGCGATAACCGACAGAGCAATATACGGCGATGGGTGTATCTTTTGATTCTGCCGACACTACCAAGTTAGAATGATAAAGATCAATGCGTTGTGCATTTCTCAAATGGCTTACTACATACTCCGCCTCAGTCCGTGCATCGAGTATAATCGGCTGCGGTTTGAGAGGATCTTCTAACCAGCCTGCCAATTCCTTAGTTGTAATCCACTCGACAATGGGAAATTTGCGGCTAGTAAGACGCTTGATAACTTTGAAAGCAAGCGATCGCAGCATGAAAGACACTAGCTAATTTCCTAAAATCAAAAATAGTTTACTTACGCCATTAATAATATTACTGCTAATTGGCATACTAAATTAAAATTCTGCTTCAACCGATGCCTAAATACTTGTTGCGAAAAGTCTAATGAGCAGTTACTACTCAGAATATAGAAAGATAACTTGATTACAATTAATAATTTACCCTAAAAACTGATGTTCGATTTCAATGCCTTAGCTGATTTTTCACGCGCCAACTGCATCAGCATTTGTGCATTTTTAGTTCCCGCTAACTTAATTGCTACTCTGCTGGCAATAATTCCTATAGTTCTTCGCCGTCCGCCTGTTAAAGTGTGGAAAGCGGCTGGAATTGGTAGCATTTTTGCTGTATTAATGCTCTACCACGTATTTACTTGGTTCATGATTGGCATAGTCATGGTTCCCACTTACATCCTCCTCTGTCTTGGAAGCATCTGTCTTTTCACCAATATAGTAGCGATCGCTTATAACTATAAATTCACTTTTTCTGAAACAAGCTTAATTACAATTAATTATTTTTAATATCTAATCTTTACGAATAATAACTATTTTTACTTCCACAAACTAAAATTTATATTAAAAATCAAGTTAACCTTTAACTCTTTTACTTATTAAAAGATTGACATAAAGCTTTGGTTACTAAAATTTTATTTGTGAAAATATTTAATACATTTTTATTAGTCTTGTTCAGTTGTTTTGGCTCCTTCTTAAAAACAGAGACATAAGGGGATCAAGCTTTAACAGGGGAGTTTAAGTGCCAAATTGATATTTAAAAGTTTTCTATGCTTTATGCTAATATTCTGGTTCGCAGGTAGTTTAGAGACTTGGTGACAGCGAAACCCTTAATTCAGGCTCGTTTTACACAACTAAGATAATCAATTACAAAAAATAGCCTTTGTATTGTTATTATAAACACCAGTAATTAGATTTAGGCATAATCCTAATGGTAGATGTCACTTTAACTGGTAAAAGATTATTTTTATTAATAGTTGTGTTTTTGAATACTTAAATGATTACCTCTTCCAAGAGTTTAAAAGATATCTTCTTTTGTCCAGAAGAATCCAATTTTTATTCACATTGTCTAGAAACTTTAGTTTTAAACAAATGTGTTAATTCAGAATCAATCATTGAATTAGGCTCAGGAGATGGTAGTCCAGTAATTAATTCTTTGCTGAGAACAAATTTTAATGGCATAGTACATGGATTTGAAATGAATCCATTATCTTGTGAAGCCGCAGAAGCAAAAATAGAAGAATATGGACTCAGTGATAAATATATTATTCATAACAAATCATTCTTTGATTCTTCTAAACCTCAAGCCGACTATTTAATCTCAAATCCGCCATATCTTCCAGCGTTAGACAACAAAATTCATCAACCTTTATTACATGGAGGTATAGATGGAATCACACTCACAAAACAACTTTTATCATTAGATTATGAAAATGCCTTACTTATGGTTTCTAGTTATTCTAATCCAGAAGGTTTAATTGATTATACAATAACAAAAGGTTACTGTATTGCTAATTTTGTAATTACACCTTTAGCGTTTGGATATTATAGTTCTGAGCCAAAAGTTAAAAATAGAATAGAAGAACTACGCAAAAATAATATGGCTTTCTATTCAGAACATATTTATCTTTTAGCTGGCGTGTTGTTTACAAAGCAAGATAAATGCAAAGTGAACTTATCTAGTGAATTACTTAAATTAATCACAGCTTTGTAAAACTGATTGAGAAAGGGTACGTACCCCTGTTATAAAGCAACATTAAACAAGGGACGTACCTCTAACATCTGTTATACTTAGCGTTGTCTATTTGACTGCCTTAAGCAGGGATGCAGTTTGCTCTGCTTCACGTGCCGATCGCACTACAGCTTCCCCAGCGCGATCGCCCATGAGCTTTTCTTGATCGTAGCCAAGGACGATTTCCCAAGCCTGATTAGGATACTGTTCGGCTAATGGTAGAGCTACATCATCTAACATCCATTGTCCGTGACGTTCGTCTTCTCTGATGTGCAGTTCCCAATAACCCATTGCAGCCTGTGATAATCCCAGGCGTTGTGCTGCTGCTAGATAGTTTCTATACGCCGCAGGCCCCGCAACCTCAAAATACGTTAATCCGCCATTATAGCGGAGGAAATAGATTTTGCGCTCAGTCACTAGGAAGTTATGATTAGCACAAGCTAAGACTTCCCAAGGTACTAGATCGAAGTATGCTTCTGGTTGAGTGTTCATGCCAAACTCAGACAGCATTTGAGCAAAGTATGTAGAGTGCTTACGAGACAAGCGACCATTACCGTATTCTTCTAGAAGTACCTTTGTCAGTGTTGACTGCACTTCATTACCAGCACCACCCAGGATGCGCGAAAGGCGGCTACCTTCGACTAAGCCATCGAAAGAAGCGATCGCTAGCACTTGGCGATATCCTACTTCAGTCATTTGTTCGCGCAGATATATACTATCTTCAGATAAAGGCGGATTCAGATCGCGAGCGCTACGCGAAATCAATGCTTGCTTAACATCTTCTTGTTGCAGTGCTGTAACATCAATTTGTGACAGTTCCCATGCTTGCCAAGGCTCTTCAATGGCATCACGTACCTTACGCAAGTATTCTGAGCGCTCATTGGTGTAGTGGCGCAGATCGTCATACCAAAATAGCTTCAGGCGGTTGATGCGATAAAGCACCCGTTGGAGAAACAGATGTGCTGCATCATTGCCTGATTCTGATTTGTAGGCTTCTTTAATAGCTGTGGCGATCGCTTTTTCAAATTTAGTCGCGATTTCCGGCTGTGCTGCTAGTTTCTTATCTAAATCCTCTAGATCCAGCAGTTGGATAAATTGCTGTTCAGCTTGATCGGAGTTTACTGCTGATTGATCTGTTGCTGTAATCTGTGCTTCAGTGTCAGTAGTGCGGGTAGCAGTGTTGTGCATTTAATTTGTTTTGTGGTTGTATTACTAACTACGATTTTCTTCTATTATTACAGTTCGTTACATCTGCCTTGGAGATACGACTTTAGGGGTAGATGCGATCTGCAATTGCAGAAAGCAAAATTGTGTAAGTCAAACATCTACGCCTAGAGATGTTGCACTGATAAACTTTAACATTTACTTTCCCTAGATGGAGTTGCGCTAAAACTATCAAAGTCAATACCAGATTAACTACAAAATCTTTGAATTATTAAAAATTGCTATATCATTAATCTGAACGCTTTTCAGTATTAGGCAATTCTAGCTGTGGTGTTATATTTAACTGTCGCACAAATAATAAATAGAGACATAAAAATAGAAATGCAGTAGTTATAATTCCAAATGAAATACCTAATAAACTAAGTCCAAGATCCTTTCGTTTTGAATCTAACTCGGAGTCGCTAGAGGTAGGCACTACATCTATTAGGTCTAGTTCGTATACAAAGTAGCGACCACAGTTATTGCAACGATAGCGCTGTCTGCTTTGTTCTTTTCCACTCTTAACTGTGTAATTACTATTACAATTAGGGCAATCAGGACAGTTGTTCAAGAATTTTTAATATTAAGTTTCAACAATTACAGCTGCCAATAAAAGCAATGCGAATATATTATATTTTCCATTTTAGAGCAAGTTGATTACTGTAAAACAGATATAAATTAACAAGGGTTCACTATATTAGATTATCTAGTTTTAGAATCATCGAGTAGATATATAAGCACTAGCTAACAGCAATTATAAGCTTTATTCTTTCCTAGAAAACTGAAGCCCTGATTATCTAAGAATTGTATGAATGTTTTGATTAATTAGCTTACTAAAATCCATATTGATAATTGTTTGTTTATTTTATACCATCAAACGACAGTTTCACACTAGCCCCAAAAAATGTATCTAAAGACAGGAGCGAGTGTATAATATTTATCCAGTATATTAAAAATTAATGATATTAGTAGTTTTATGGCTCTAAGAGAAAAAACAAGGATTACCAATCAAGATAAAAAGCGTGTTCCGCTTAATAAAGATGTCATCTTGCTACTTAAAGGTCTACTCATCGGCAAAGTACTTACACTCGTAGTTATTGGCGGGGTATTGTGGTGGCTGAGGTCAAGCCTGTTTGTCACTAGCAACCCTCCTTCAAATCAAAGTTCTAGTGTAGCCTCGACTGGTAATACTACATCGAACTTTCAGACTGTCTCAGCAGTTCCCACTGGTTCGTTTAAGTACGGTGGTAGTCCAGCTTGGGCCCCTATCCGGCAGCTAGTAGATGCTCAAATCCAGAACACTCGTCCTGAGTTCCAGCTACGTTACGTTGCTCCTCCTAACCGCAACCCTAGTTCTAATGCAGGCATCCAGATGTTGCTTGATGGGAAATTGGACTTAGCTCAATCTTCGCGGCCGGTAACAGCGGCTGAATCAGCTATTGCTAAACAGCGAGGCTTCACACTTAAGCAATATCCAATTGCTGCTGATGGTATAGCCGTGGTAGTCAATCCATCACTGCAAGTATCAGGGTTAACAATAAACCAGTTGCAACAGATTTATCAGGGAAAAATCACTAATTGGCAGCAAGTGGGTGGGCCAAACCTAGGTATTGTTCCCTTTTCCCAAAAACCACAGGATGCGGATGCAGTAAGATTTTTGTACTCAACGGCGACACCCCAGCTAGGCTCTAACGTACAGTATGTCTCCTCCACTACAGAAGCGCTACGTAAAGTTAACGGTACTCCTGGTGCTTTGTATTATGCTTCTGCTCGTGCAGTAGTGCCTCAGTGTAGCATCAAACCTCTGGCTCTAGGTCGCACGGCTGACCAATTTGTTTCTCCTTATCGTGAACCCTTAGTGGCAGCTAACAACTGTCCCCGTCAACGCAACCAGCCGAACGCAGAAGCTTTCAGAAACGCTGATTACCCAATTACACATAACTTATATGTGATTGTTAAGCACAACCAGAGTCAACAGCAGCAGGCTGGAGAAGCCTATACCCAACTTTTGCTGAGTGAAGAGGGACAAAAGGCACTTGAGCAGGCTGGGTTTACACAGCCTTTGCAAGAAGACTTAGCAAGCCAATAGTCAAGCTGGCTCGTCTAGAACTTGGGAAATAATTGGCGGTTGTGTGGCAATAAATGGAGTAACAGGTAATAAATGAAGAGGCTGCTGGTATCTGATCCTGTTTGTACATGTAAATCTAAACAACCGCAACAATCCCAACCTGAGATATTGCTTTTAGTAGCTTATGTCCGCATCGGTTTAAAATTTCCGCATATTTTGGCTGATAGGATCAAAACCTCTAGAAAACCGAGTGGTTTCATCGTAGTAAGCACCATTCAGATTTGCTCCATACAGCTTGGCGTTAATTAGTTTTGCTTGGCGTAAATTAGCTTCAGCCAAGTTCACACCGCTTAGATTTGCTCTAGTCAGGTTTGCTTTGGCTAAGTTAGCTCCACTCAAGTTTGCTCCCCATAGCTTTGCTCTAGCTAAATTTGCTCCACTTAAGTCTGCTCCCCATAAATTAATTCCAACTAAGTTAGCTCCAATCAACCTAGCTCTAGTTAGATTTGCTCCCTTAAAGTCTCTCTCGCCTGCGGCATAACGCCGCTTTAGCTCATCAGCATCCATATTTTATTATTTATACGCGATCGCTTCATTACTTGATCTTGTCACTAATATTCCCAAACAGATCGCTTAGATTCTCCAAGCAGCGCTGCCTTTTAGACCTCTGCACCTGCTAAATAACGAATCAGAGTTAGATTAATAAGTGTGCCAATTGGTTAAACAGATGGACGTGGCGACAATTACTTTACCTCCTACCCTGGAATTGAAAATTGACTTGACTGATGAGCAGTTTTTTCAGGTGTGTCAGAATAACCGCGATTTCAGATTTGAGCGCACAGAAGCAGGAGAATTACTGATTATGCCACCAACTGGAGGAGAAACTAGCAAGCGCAACTTTGAAATTGTCGTGCAGTTAGGAATCTGGAACAAGAAGCATAATCTAGGCGTTGGCTTTGACTCCTCTGGTGGCTTTATACTGCCTAATGGTGCGGCGCGTTCGCCTGATGCTTCCTGGGTGCTGCAAGAACGCTGGGAAGCTCTCACTCCACAACAGCAACAAAAATTTCTCCCCTTATGTCCTGATTTTGTAGTGGAATTATGTTCTCCTACTGATTCGGTCAAACAAACTCAGGCGAAAATGCAAGAGTATATTGACAATGGCGCACGTTTAGGGTGGTTAATCGACACAAAAGCGCGGAGAGTGGAAATTTATCGCCTCAATCAGAATGTCGAGATTCTTGAACAGCCTGCAACTTTGTCAGGAGAAGATGTACTACCAGGGTTTATTCTGGATCTCAAGTTAGTTATGTCTATGTAACTGATGTCTATAACTGCGCTAACGCCTCCACTCTCTTCAACAACCCCTGAAACAACTTCAACCCATCTGTACTACCCAATCTCGCATCTGACGCTCTTTCTGGATGCGGCATCATTCCTAAAACATTGCCTTGACGATTACAAATTCCAGCAATATTGTTGATTGAGCCGTTGGGATTTTCACTCTCGTAGCGAAACAGGACTTGACCGTTAGTTTCTAGCTGTGATAAGGTCTGCTGATCGCAATAGAATTGACCTTCTCCGTGAGCAATCGGCAAAGTGATGATTTGCTCAGGTGAATAAGCTTGTGTCCAAGGTAGATTTGTACTTTCAACTTTAATCGGGACGCGATCGCAAATAAAATGCAAATCTCGATTCCGCATTAGCACCCCAGGTAATAACCCCGCTTCAGTCAATACCTGAAAACCATTGCAGATCCCTAAAACAAACTTACCTTCCCTAGCGTGTTCTAGTACTTGCTGCATTACGGGAGAAAAACGCGCGATCGCACCACAGCGCAAATAATCCCCATAACTAAAGCCGCCGGGAATTACTACTACATCCAAATCAGAAATATCGGTTTCCTCATGCCAAACCATCCGCGTCGACTGATACAGTAAATCGCGGGTGACATAAGCAACATCGCGATCGCAATTCGAGCCGGGAAAAACAACAACCCCAAATTTCATCTAGCTCCTCCCATTTCGATAGCTACTTCTACTAAATCAAATCGATAATTTTCAACTACGGTATTTGCCAACATCTGATCGCACATTCGCTCTAGCTGTTCCCGTGCTGTATTCTCATTACCAGCTGTCAAAATTAATTCAATATACTTACCAATTCGCACCTGTTCCACTTCATAGCCCATGTGCTGTAACCCAGATTGTACAGCCGTACCAGCTGGATCGAGAACCGAAGGTCGCAGCGTAACATAGACGTGAGCCTTAAACTTTCGTAACACTCGCTTTTTCTCCATCCAACAAAAGCTATCCTATCGTTTTCCTGGGTCAAGCTGAGTTAATCAAAAAGCGGATCAGTTTGAGATAGCTTATAGATGAGCCGTTATTCGGTGTCAATTACAGTCAAAAATATAAATCAATTATCTATGACCGGACGCACCCGTAACCAGGAGCGGATTCTAACCCTGCTGCAAACCTTGAATCGAGCTATTTCTGCTCAGGACATTTACGTTCAACTGCGTAACGGTAGCCAGAGTATTGGTTTAGCTACAGTCTACCGCGCCCTGGAAGCACTAAAACTAGAAGGCGTAGTTCAAGTGCGGACATTGGCTTCTGGCGAATCTCTCTACAGTTCCGTGCAACAAGACAAGCACCATCTCACGTGCCTTCAGTGTGGTAAATCGATCCCGATTAATGAATGTCCTGTACATGAATTAGAAATTCAGCTGCACCAGTTCCACAAATTTAAGATTTTTTACCACACTTTAGAGTTTTTTGGCTTGTGTAACCAATGCCAAGAACTTGAGCCAGCAAGCATTGGAGTTAAATAAGATTAATTCGGGCGATCGCTATTCACTTGAGGTAATTCTTCGGTTGCAAATAGTGGGTTAAGATTAGCCCCAGTCGTGTCTGAAACAATTGAACGCATCCCTTCTAAAGTCGCGGGAATAGAGCGCGGATCCATAAACATCACTTTACTACTGTCGCTGCTGCCAATCTTCATTCCCATTTCTAGATAGTTTTGGGCAAGTAAGAACTGGAGGGCTTCCCGCGCACCAGGGTTAGTTTGCAGTGTTTTAGTAATAATTTGTAGTGCTTCAGCTGTCGCTTGAGCCTTTAATACTTGCTGCTGGCGTTCTGCTTGGGCTTGCAGAACGATTGTTTTTTGCTGTGCTTCGGCTTGGAGAATTGTTGCCTTTTGACGCGCTTCTGCATCTAGTAATTGGGCTTCGGCTTTACCTTTGGCGCTGTTGATTGCAGATTCGCGATCACCCTCGGAAGTTAAAATTGATGCCCGCTTCCGACGTTCCGCCGACATCTGCATTTCCATTGATTCTTGCACAGCCCTAGAAGGCACTAGATCCCGCAGTTCGACTCGTGTCACTTTCACGCCCCAAGGATCGGTAGCAATATCTAGATCGCGCAGTAAAAGTTCATTAATTTGAGAACGGGCAGTAAAAGTTTCATCTAACTCTAATTGTCCCATTTCAGCCCGAATCTGTGTTAGTACCAAATTTACCATTGCAGATTGGAGATTTTCAACTTTGTAGTAAGCTCTCTCCATATCTACAATCCGCCAATAAACTACGGCATCAACTTCAATTCCTACGTTGTCACGGGTAATACATTTTTGCGGCGGAATATCTAATACTTTTTCCCTAATAGTTTCTCGATAAACAACTTTATCAACGAAAGGAGCAACAAAACTAAGCCCTGGTTCTAGTTTTTTGTTATAGCTACCCAATCGTTCAACTAAGGCTTCATTACCTTGATTGATTACTTTCACAGAACCTGCTAAAGCGGAACCACCTAAAGCTAAAAATACTAGCAAAAATAACTCATTCATTTTCTAGCCCTCCTACTTTTTATTTAAGTCTTACGAATGTAATAAATTTTCTGGCAATACAATTAAGGTAGTTCCTTCGCGTCTGACTACGTAAACTCTTTGATTGGGCGCGATCGCACTTTGATGATCTGCACACCGCGCCCGCCAAGAATTGCCTTCATATAGCACTCTTCCTTCTTTTCCCGGTGCAATCTCTGTTAAAGTTTCAGCTTCTCTTGCATCCTGAATTTTATTTATGCGTCGTGGCGACGGTAAAAAGCGACGAGACAGCAACACTAAAGCCGTAGAAATTGCTAGCCATAGGAAAACTTGTATTACTAACTGCGGAAAAATTAATGATATCAGTGCCACTATAAAGGCGCTGATTCCCATCATGAAGGCAACAAAAGCCGTTGGTAAAAATAGCTCTATTGAACAAAGAAAAGCCCCTGCTAGTAGCCACAGCAAGGTATAACTTATTAACATTTTGGACTTCCCCCCTTGCTGAAACATTAGCCATTAGCGGGATTGCATCTGATTACGTTTGTCATCTTGATGGTTAAACAGTTTGTTCAAATTCGGTTTCAAAGTGCATAACACTCTCTAGTTTTGTCACACCTGCTCTATCTAACTGTTCTATCTAGGTTCACTCAGCAACAAAATCAAATGCAACAGCATCTTCGAGAATAGTAAACAAGGCGTTTTTAACAATTTCGTGCTTGGGATGCGGTAGATAGAAGTCGCGTGCTGCTGCGCTTTCAAAGGTGGTGAGAAAGCCATGCGTAAAACCTTTGTTAAATCCTTCAGGACTGGAATAAGCACCGCTAGAACAGTAATCAATTCCAGGAATAGACTGCTTTAATTCCTCAACTGCTTGCAGAACTTCAGCAATTGTCGTATCGTTCACATCTTGCTTAAATTTGAGCAGCACCATGTGATGAACTTGAGGCATAATGATTAGGCTCCAAAACTATGAATCTGCAAACAGCACTACTAAAGATTGCAATTCTACTCAGTCAAATATATCAGCTTTAATAAAGCTATCGGACAAAACCAATTTGACCAACGCGCTTCAATTGTACTTTGAGGCAACGAATTTCACATCTAGTTAGAAAACCCCTATCTTTCTCAAAAAAACTAGAAAACCATATTAGAGCTATCTGGTATTTTATCCATCACTATAATGAACTATGCGCGTATTTAGAATTACTATCTACACTCTATCTTTACTTATTCAGGACTACCTTCCAGCCACGATCATCAATTATTATCTAAAAGTTAATTTTTATTTAATAAATGTACATTTATGTATGTACTAGGGTAATTAATTTATTTTAGCTTCTAGCGACTTAAAAGGTATGATTAATTGAAATATTGCAAGTCTTTTGTAAAGAAACTTTTTATTTAGCTAAATAGCAACTAAAACTTGGAGCTAGACTGAGATAGATTTTGATATAGCAACAGTTTATGCTAAGTTAACTTGCTGATGGGTTGGATCAAAATCTTAATTGTTAAGTCTACATGGTTGATCAAGGGGCGAGGTTTTCTTACGCCAACAACCGCTTCTATGTAAAAATAGAAAAATTGTCTGAATAAACACTTGTACTGAGGACTTGCAGCAGTGCAGATCGGTGAAAAGGAAACACTAGGTTACAGGGATATGAAAGTAGGCGATCGCGTTCGTGTTAAAGAATCTGTTATTGTTTACCATCATCCTGAGCATCGCAGTCAACCGTTTGACATCAAAGGCTTAGAAGGAAAAATTGTAAGTTTTGCTAACGTTTGGCAAGGTAAGCCGATTAGCGCTAATTTCCCAATTTATGTCCAGTTTAGTAAAAAATTTAAGGCTCACTTGCGTGATTTTGAGCTAGAAATCTTGTCCTAGTCGCACAACTTGAAAACTTAAGATCGCCTCTCGCGGCGAAACCAACGCATAATATTAAGTTCGCCCCGCATTTGCTGTAGTTCTTGACGGTGGCGTTCAGCTATGGCATAATACCACTTACAATAAGTATTTAAAGCTTCACGCGACTGAACTTCTCGGTAAAATTGACTTGTTGCCTGATATGCCGCAAAAGTGTCGGCAATTTCAGGCTGAGGCGCGGGAATAATTCGTCTGAGTTCGTGAGACATAATTAAGCTGAAGTCTGAAGGATAAGGTATGAAGTCTGAATTTGCCTGTATGCTTCAGCCTTCTGTAAAAATTATAGCGACTGAGGCTTAAAGCCAACCCCGCAAGCGATAAACGACAAGACCAACGTACTCCTTTAAAGCGCGGGTAAAATGCTCTAGGCGATCGCTATCAGGCAGGAGATTTAGCAATGTGGCTTGAGGGCTACTGCTGAGTGATTGCAGTTGGTTGTTGCTCACAAGAAAGTCTGTGGGTGCAGGAATAACGGCAATTCCCTGGTGTTTGAAGATTAAAAGCGATCGCGGCATATGCATTGCCGAAGTCACAAGTAATATCTGGCGGATGTCACGCTCATTAAGAATTTTGCGGACATTGACAGCGTTTTCATAGGTGTTGAGCGAGTCAGGATCTTGGATAATTGCTGATGCTGGTACACCGATTTGGCTGAGGATATTTGCCATATCAGCCGATTCTGGCGTTCCCCGACGAGTCCAATCGATCCTACCTCCGGAAACTATTATCAGAGGGGCTTTTTGTTGCTTGTAAAGTTGAGCAGCGTAGAAAATGCGATCGCCTTGTTCACTTAAATCTACCCCTGGGCGTGGCGGCAGCGCTGGTTTTGTTGCACCGCCCAAAACTACAATTGCTTGGGCAGTAGGAACAACAGCAGGCGGGATTTGTGCTTCTAGCGATCGTACTAACCAACTCGAAACCCAGCCATTACTTGCCCCTACTAAGACAATTAAGGCGAGAGTTATTGCCCCTGCTGCCCAGCGTGGACGTTTTTTCAGTGTCAGTAAAGCCGCCACCATTAAGACACACGCTAGCCCCAAAGGGTAGAAAAATAGGGGTAGGAGCTTTGATAGATATAAAAACATTGGTTTTGGCAAAACATGAATTATACCTTGCTCAATTTAGTAGTGGAAAGTGAGTAGTGAGTAGTGGAACTTTTTTTTACTCACTTCTTTTCTACTCACTACTCACTGTGCCTTGGGGCGCACTACATCTTACCTTTTTGCATTACTTCTTGAAGGTGGTGACGGATCTCTTGTGCCTGTTCCATATCTGCCTGTTGCAACTTTTGGAACAGTTCTACGCACGGATGAGACTGCAATTCCTGTGCATCTTGAATGTAAGTATCATATGCCTTGAGTGCTTCAGCCTTGTGTTTCAACGCTGTGAGTAAATCGTACTCAAGGTTGCTCATGGCGCGGTTTCCGTTATCAGCCATAAATTTATCCTCTACTAAAATTGCACTTTTAACATTGACTCACCTCAAGAGCGCAATTCATCTGTCGAAAAGAGTATGAATAAATTAATAGGTAGTAAATGCTAGCAGAAGCAACTTTTCTCTTCGTCACCTCATGTTTAATGTAGACATTGACTCTATTCTGAAACCTTTTCAACGCTTTGGTGTGCATCTTGGTTTAGAGCGGATTCAGCAGCTATTGGCAAATCTTGGCAATCCACACCACAAAGTACCGATTATTCATGTAGCTGGGACAAACGGTAAAGGTTCTGTTTGTGCCTACCTGTCTTCTATACTGACTGAGGCAGGCTATCGGGTGGGACGCTACACATCACCTCATTTAGTGAATTGGACTGAACGCATTTGCCTTAATGAACAGCCTGTTTCACCTGAACAGCTAAAACAGTTACTGCTGCAAGTCCAAAACGCTATCTCTAAAGACGCAGAATCACCTACGCAATTTGAAGTGATTACAGCAGCTGCTTGGTTGTATTTTGCCCAAAGTGAGGTAGATATAGCCGTAGTAGAAGTAGGGCTAGGAGGGCGGTTAGATGCTACAAATGTTTGCGATCGCCCTTTAGTGACAATCATTACCTCAATCAGCCGCGAACACTGGCAGCAACTAGGACCAACATTGGCAGATATCGCCAAAGAGAAAGCTGGCATCCTTAAACCTGGGTGTCCGGCTGTTGTGGGACAATTACCACCACAAGCTTTATCAGTTGTGCGATCGCGGATTATTGAGCTAGGTTGTCCCTCTGTTTGGCCGCAACCAGCATTAGAATTACCCACAGCAGGAACAAGAAAAGCTTTATACGACGGAATTGAGTATTCATTGCCGTTGCTAGGGGAGATTCAGCTAACTAATTCAGCAATTGCTTTAGCCGCACTTCAAATTCTGCAACAGCAGGGTTGGGAAATATCACCACAAACTAGAGCCAGTGGCATGGCAAAAACCAAGTGGCCAGGACGTATGCAATGGCAAACTTGGCGCAACCATCAATTATTAATTGACGGCGCTCATAATCCGGCTGCTGCCCTTGCTTTGCGCTCTTTTGTCGATACTCTAGACGACAAATCTGTTACTTGGGTAATGGGGATGCTTTCTACTAAAGACCATGCTGATATTTTTAAAGCTTTACTGCGGCAAAATGACGAATTGTACTTAGTACCAGTACCAGATCACAGTTCAGCTAATCCTACTGATTTGGCAACGCTAGCACAAAACATTTGCCCATTAGCCGCTTGCCGCACCTATCCAGACTTGATTACAGCACTAGAGGCAGCAGTTTCTTCAAAAAAATTAATAGTTTTGTGTGGTTCTCTTTATCTAGTAGGTTATTTTTTAGAAAACTTAGAGAATCCATCAATAGAAAGTGTCTGAGAGTAAAGGAGTATTGATCCTGAATAATTATTTCAATTGCAAACAACAGTCATAAATAACAAATCATAATCAAAGGCACTGCTAAAATCCAGTTAACTTCCTGTTATTTCCCTTGCCGACTCCTATGAGTAAAGAAATTGTCTTGGACGTTCGCAATCTCCAAGTTGAATTTTCCACTGACGAAAAGCTGATTAAAGCCGTTGACGATATTTCCTTTGTACTACATCGCGGCCAGACACTGGGAATTGTGGGGGAGTCGGGATCAGGTAAATCGGTAACTTCCTTAGCTGTAATGGATCTAGTGCCGCCTCCAGGCAGAATTAGTAGAGGAGAAATTTGGCTTCGGAAAGAGCAGAAAAGCGATCCGATAAATCTCCGACAGCTACCTAAAAAGCGAATGCAGAAATACCGAGGCGGTCAAATTGGGATGATCTTCCAAGAACCGATGAGCTCGCTTAACCCAGTCTATACCTGTGGGTTTCAGCTAACAGAAGCAATTAGGCTGCATCAAAGTATTTCCGAAAAAGAAGCGCGACGACAAGCATTAGCCCGTCTCCAAGAAGTTAAGCTTCTCCCCAGTGATGAGGAGTTGCAGCAGCGCTATATAGATAACTGGGAACAAATAGCGGGTAGATCCAGGTTGGACAAGCGCAAGTTACAGCAGTTTGTCAGCCAGCAAAAACAAGCTATCCTCGATCGCTATCCGCATGAACTTTCTGGTGGTCAATTGCAACGAGTCATGATTGCAATGGCGATCTCTTGTAATCCGGCTGTGTTGATTGCTGATGAACCGACTACAGCTTTGGATGTTACAGTGCAGGCGACTATTTTGGACTTGTTGCGGGAATTACGCGATCGCCGCCAAATGTCGATGATGTTTATTACCCACGATTTAGGATTAATTGCGGAAATTGCCGATTGTGTCGCCGTAATGTACGGAGGCAAAATTGTTGAGTATGGATCGGTAGAACAAATTTTTTCCCGCCCTCAGCATCCTTATACTAAAGGCTTACTAGCTTGTCGCCCTAGCTTAAATCAACGACCTCAACATCTGCTTACAGTTTCCGATTTTATGAGCGTTGAGGTTCTACCGAGTGGAGAACTGGAAATTCAGGAAAAAAAACCAGGCAGTCCCCCTCAAGTCAGCGCCGAGACATGGGCGCAACGTTCGGTAAAACTACAGCAGCAGCAGCCTTTCTTAGAAGCGCGTAACCTTCAAGTTGGCTTTCCTATCCGTGGGGTATTGGGTAAAACAAGACGCTATGTGATGGCGGTTAATGGTGTTTCGTTTCAAGTCTACCCAGGCGAAACACTCGGTTTAGTAGGAGAATCTGGCTGTGGCAAAACAACGCTAGGTCGCGCCTTAATGCGATTAATTGACCCAATGGGTGGTCAAGTATTATTTGAGGGGCAAGATGTCACACATCTCAGTGGGCATAAGTTACAGCAATTACGACGAGAGATCCAAATTATCTTCCAAAACCCTTTTAGTTCGCTTGATCCCCGAATGAAAATTGGGGATGCTGTAATGGAGCCGCTTTTAATTCATTCAGCTGGCAAGACACAGCGACAACGCCGAGAACGAGTAGCTTATTTATTAGAGCGTGTGGGGCTGCATCCTAACCGCATGAATCGCTATCCTCACGAGTTTTCTGGTGGACAACGCCAAAGAATTTGTATTGCCCGTGCGCTTGCGCTTAATCCTAAGTTCATTATTTGTGATGAATCTGTTTCTTCGTTAGATGTGTCGGTACAAGCGCAAGTGTTGAATCTTTTGAAAGAATTGCAGGACGAGTTTAACCTTACATACATTTTCATTTCTCATGACTTGAGTGTAGTTAAGTTTATGAGCGATCGCATTTTAGTGATGAACAAAGGTCAAATTGTGGAACAAGGCGACTCTGAAAGCATTTATCGTCAACCGAAAGAAGAATACACGCGATCGCTCATTGCTTCTATTCCTACTGGCAGTCTTGAACAAATTCAAAAGCGTCAGCAACAACGCTCAGTCTTCTGTGGCTAGCAAAAAGCTTTAGATAAAGCTAATCCTCCCTGATAATTTAAAAACAAAAGCGGAAGTAGCGCCATTAATTATTAACTTCTTCCGCTATAAAACTGTAACTTATATTCAATCAGAATCATTTATCCAAGGAAAAAGTAGCCCAGGAATTACCAATATTTTTTAATTTCCTTTATATCTTTTTATTTGTTATCCCAAAAGAAATATATTTTAAAAGTTTTATAATCTAGACGAAGGCTTAAGTGAAGTTTTAACACTAACCAATTATTGGAAACTTTTAATTGAAGGCATTTAGGGCGTTTATAACTTGATAATGTTTTTCCTTTTTATAAATTAAAACTTTTTTAGTTTATTTCTCTTGCCAAAAATCATTGATTATGGTAAAAATTTTAACATCTTGAGTTTCAGAGCTTTAAACACCAGCGCTGGAGGCATTTATAATCAAAAATTATTTTTGTGGGCGCATAGTATTAGTTATGCTGTCTCTAGTTCTACTAAGCATTAAACAATGAATAATGCTAGCAAAGGCAATTAATAATGACCAAAATGACAATGTAGTAAACTAATTTAAGCTTAGGCAATGTAAATAGCTAAACATTATAAAGCTAACTTAAAGGTTGCAAATAAATCTTGACAATTAAATATATAAAATAATTTTGATAAGTTATGTAAGTAAGATAGGTCATATTTTGTAATTAAATACCTGAAAATTACTAAATATTGAATTTATCTATATTAAATGATTTATATAAATTTAATTTAATAATGCATAGATTTTTAAAATAATCAAATAATTAAGAAAGATGCACAAATATTTAAAAGAAGTAGCAAAAAATGTTAGATATGAAGTCTTAGTTGTTAAAAGGGAAATACTTGCACTCTTAAAAGATAACAAGGAGTATCTAAGTCAACCGAGTAATGAATTTACTACTCAAGGCTACGAGATTATTCCAAATTTTTTGGATAAAGATGAATGCGATCGCTTAATTGATGTTACTAACCGTTACTTACGCGCTCAAAGTTACTTAATAGGCAAAAACTCATATTTAGTGTGCCGTAAAGATATCCGGGACGTGGATTTGAACGTTCAGCAGATTATGAACGCTCAAGAAATTGACGGTAAATTGTCACAAATGTATGAGGAACAAATCATTGAAAAGATGTTTGAGGAGCGCATTGGTGAAAAGATGCGACTGCAAAGTATCACAATTCAAGTTGATGACATTGATACACAATCCAAGCGAGGTTTTCATAGTGATGGCGTAACGCCCCCAGTATACAAAGCTTTTATTTACTTAAACGATGTAGATGATTATGGTGATGGTCCATATACGTTAATTCCAGGCTCTCATCGTCATACAATACGGAAAATTATCAACTATCTTTGTGTATGGTTAGTAAATTTAGTATTTAAGAAAAAGACATTCAACCGCAAAAAAGATGATAGAAGACTTTTTTACCACGATCGCCAATCTGTGTCTATCTTTGGAAAGGCTGGAACATTAATTATTTCAAATCAACAATTAGCTCATAAAGGGTGGCAAAACCATGATAAGAACAAAAGATATGCTTTAATATGTTTTCTCATTGCTGAAAAATATTACGATGGCCAGCCTTTTAACCTTGGTCGATCAGCAATTTGATAAAAAGTTCAACTGATAACAAGCAGAGAAAGTGCTATTACAAAAACGAAATATGCTCGTTAAGCAATATTAGCCCTAGTTGATATCAGCTAAAACTTTAATAATTGGCTAAAAAATTAAGGCAACATCTTACCCAGTACACGCTGTTGAGTCAGATGAATTAAAGCTTTCTGAGTAAACTTAGGTAAAGCTAGCATTCGTCGCCAGCGCCAGGGTTCTTGATAAAGTCGATACAGCCATTCTAGATGATTAGCTGCTAGCCAATTTGGTGCTCTAGACTTAATCCCAGCCCAAATATCAAAACTACCTCCGACACCAATCCAAGTAGCTTGAGGACAGAGAAAACGGTTTTGAGCAATCCAAAATTCTTGGCGTGGTACTCCTAAACCAACAAAAATTAATTGCGGCTGAAGTTGTGTGAGAGTTTGCCGCAATTTTTCTGTTTCTGTTGAGTCGAGGTAGCCATGCTGAGTGCCTACTATATTTAATCCTGGTACTTGCTGTTGCCATTTTGCAGCTGCTAACTGAGCTACGCCCGGTGCGCCACCCAAGAAAAACACTGAGAAAGGTTCTTGCTGTTGGCTTGATTGCAACAGTGATTCTGCTAATTCAATGCCTGGATATCGCTGTATATGTTTACCCTGGAGACGTAAGTAGAGAACTACTCCTGCTCCATCTGGAATCACTAACTCAGCTTGATCGATAACTTTAGCTAAAGTAGCATCGCACTCTGCTTGCATCGTCATTTCCGCATTTAGTGTTACCACATGAGTTCCGATGCCTTGTTGCAAACGCGATCGCAACCAGCCAGGATAATCATTCATTAGATGAATTGGTAGCCCCAGTACCGAAGATAATGTTGGTGTTTCAGACATAATCCATCCTTCATCAACCTCACTTATCTAAACGTAATATTCTAATCCACTGCCAGTCCTTTAGATGATCTGAATTTGAGGCGTAGAAAGGATATACTAGCATTCAAATTGTTTATTATTGACTGCGCTGCCAAGAGCCATCTGCATCCTACTTCATTGCTTATCAGTTCAATTTTGTTAACTTTGACCTTGGCATAACTAAATTTCGGCAAGTATTATCCAACAGTTTTTATAAAATACAAAGCAATTGAAAACCTACCAAAATAATGAAGCGATGAACATTTAAATTGCGGATTTTGAAAATAGGCAAAAATGGTCAAGTATCTAGAAAACACTATGACTATTAGAGACTAAAAAAATTAGAACCAGAAAGTTTTCCCAAAAAATTATTCACTATCCACTACTCACTCCTAAATGTTTCAAGCTACTCGTCGCCGTCTAGCTCTCTGGTACACTGCTGTAACTGCTGTCTTGTTAGTCCTATTTGCTAGTGGAGTATATTTGTACGTCCGCAATACCTTAATTGAGCGGGTTGACGACACCCTTAATCATGTATTAGAAGTGGTTGAGCGATCGCTTGTAATTGAGCCAGCCTACTCCGACGCTGATCAATTTCGGATTAATTTAGAAGCAACTTTTCGGGACAACGCAGACACAGTGGAAGATGACCACATTGATCTCGAATGGTTTAGTCCAACTGGTAAATTATTGTGGTCAACTTTATCAGAACCCCTAGATATACCCATTCATCCTAATCGCACTGGTGAGACTGTCCAGGTAGTAAGAAGCAAGGAATCAGGACAGGAGCAAGGCAGAAAAACCTCTCACCTCTTGCCGCTTGCTCGCCTCAGACAAGTTACAGAAAGAGTGCAAATTGGACGGCAAGTGGTTGGCTATCTGCGTGTTAGCCATCCCTGGTTTGAAGTCACCAAACCAATTCAACAGCTAGTTTTTGATCTTAGCCTCGGTACTGCACTGATGCTGGTTTCCGTAGCTATGAGTGGTTGGTTTCTTTCAGGAAAAGCAATGGAGCCAGTACGTGAGTCTTACCACCGCCTCAAGCAATTCACAGCTGATGCTTCTCACGAATTGAGAAGTCCGATTACTCTAATTCAAACTAATGTGCAAGTTGCGCTTACGGATCTTGACTTGGTAGGGTTGCCAGAGTCTGCGGCTCTACAATATCGACAACAGTTAAAAGTCGTGGAACGTTTAACTAAGCGCCTGGGGCGATTAGTAGATGATTTGCTGTTTCTAGCACGCCAAGACAGTGGCATTGTCCAGCCTCAGTTTTCTCCATGTCCGCTCGACGCTTTGCTAATAGAAGTCGTTGAAGAACAACAGCTAGCAGCTGCTGAAAAGAAAATTTCACTTACTCTCGACTTGGTTGAACCACCTGAGGGGGAAGAATCAAGTTACAGCAGTTTGCAAGAAGAACACGCTCAAACTCCTCAACTCTCTCAAGCGACGTTTTGGGATGAGACGAGAGATTGCAGGGGCAAGGATTCCTCCTGCAACTCTCTCAGATTTGGGGGAGAAGGATTCTTCCCTAAACTCTCGCAGGGTACTTCCCCCCAAAAGCTCGCGCCTGAACTGATAGACAACTGGTTTACACTTCAAGGCGACTTCAATCAACTAGCCCGCCTGTTCACAAATTTGATTGGAAACGCGGTACATTACACTCCCCCCGGTGGTCAGGTTAAAGTCAAGTTACATCGGACACCAATAAGTAAGGCTTCGCAATCAAGAGTAAAAATACCCCCTCTTGCCTCTTTTGCAACTTCTCGCTTGCAAGTAATAATTAGTGATACTGGCATCGGGATTCCAGAGTCAGCCCTACCGCACTTGTTTGACCGCTTTTATCGAGTAGATCCAGCCCGTACCCATACTGCTACGACTCCAGCTGCTGAGACAAAGGGTTCTGGTTTAGGTTTAGCGATCGCTGCTGCTATTGTCGAGAATCACGGCGGCCAAATTCAAGTCGAAAGCATCATTCATCAAGGCACAACTTTTATCGTCACCTTACCTTTAAATTTTGAATATCGACCCACTATCACCTCACCTCATTCGTAAAAATGCTTCCTGTGGCAGATGCAGGTGACTATTTTTTCCCAATACTTTAAATTCCAATAGCTCTAGTTATGCCTGAGAGCTTGATCCCTAATACGTTTATTTAATGCTAATCCTGTAAGTAACTCTTGGTAGCCTAGTAACTGTAAAATTAAACATCGGCGACGATTATAACCGCCCTCACCAATTTAAATAAGGAAGAGTTAAATGCCAATTGGAATAAGAGAAGATGTTGCCTACATTATATTGAAAAAAATCAACGAAAGTGGGCAGGGAATGCATGGAGTTGAATTTAACGCATCTGACTTTATAGGTCGCAGCTTAACAATGGCTGAACTTTTGGGTCATCTGGATTACCTGAATCAAACGCAGTTTATCAAGGCTGAGTTTACAGGCAATGCCTACGCCAACCAAGAAGATACTACAGACTTAGTAAACCCAAAAGAATTCGACTTTAGAATTGCCAATTCCTATGATCCAGAGGATGGCCTTCTGCCTCACTTGATTAGCTTCAAAGCAGCAGAACTTACGGACAAAGGCCGTAAAATCCTTCAAAGGATGGAGGAGAATCCTCCCCACGCACTTGAAGAGGGGCCGTCAGTCCCAATTGTCACCGAAGATATGCCTTTTTTGGAAAAGGTAATGATTAATGCCAACTTGGAAGATATCTTTGATGCTAGAGACGCTACAGAAGTAGTGTTTCGGACTATGCGTGACATGATGACGACCGAAGCCGCCGAGAGAGTTGGTCAAGAACTGCACGAACAAGCGGAACCCTCAGAAGATAAAGCGCTGCAAAACGAAATTGCCGACCTTTGGAATGATACTAATCCGATTACCCGTTGGCTGAGTAGAGTTCGGCCCCCGCTAAAAATTAAGTCCGGTACTTTCCTGTTCCGAATTAATCAGGAAGCTGGTTTACCTAGAGGGGTAGGAGGCGAATCGTTGACAAAAGCGGTTTTCGCAGCAACAAAAGACGAATTATCTGAAGAGCGAGTTCAGGAAGTTGCCAGCTTCTTGCCTGACGAAATTCGCCAGTTGTGGAAGGAAGCTTAATACAAGTGTTGAGTTATGAGTTAGTTTAGTGCTTAACTCATAACTTAACTATATCTAATCGTTATTTAAAATTGCTACAAAAGATTTTGTTATTTAATCCTTCAGTCAAACATCAAAGTTGGATTTAGTTACTAATTTGTAAAAACTATAACGAATCAGCAAAATAAATCAAATCACTACTTCTAATCAGATAAATTTAAGTAGTTAGTTATGCAAGTGTAAAAGTTGAAACTTGAATAAATTTTAATATTTGCTGTTGAGGTAGAAATGGATAAAAAATATCAAAACCGAAAACAAGCTGGCTTAGTTGAAACTATGTGTGCAAGTTTGCTTGTTCTACCAGCAATATTTACAACCACAAGCGTTGTATTAGCAAGGCCTCTGATCGAAGCAGACAAACATTTGTCTCAAGTCCCTAGTTCTGATAGTTCTAATCAAGCGCCTTCTAATACTTCTACTTCACCTCTTAACCCGCGTCCTAGTATTTTTAATGAACCTCCTTACAACCGATCGCAAGGCACTTCACCTACTGACTCGAACGCCGCGCCAACAACCCAACCTACTCCTGGCGCTATAACTCCACCGCTACCAGAACAACAAACTCCTAGCGCGATCGCTACACCCGTAGATGGCAAGATTAATATTAAGCTAATCAATACAACCAACTCTGTTGTGAGTTATCAAGTAATTGGAGATACCAATCAGCGATTTTTAAGTGGTGACTCAAATGTTACATTGCAAAACATTCAAACGCCTGTAACAGTCACCCTCAGTCGTCAGGATAACGGACTTGTTAAGGTTAGTCCTCAAGCAACTTTAGAGGGATTGTTAGAAGTCACATTGGATAAAGCAACCAGTTTAAACGAGGACATCAGTACAATGATAGTCCAACAAGATGGTAGAGTTCTTTTGAACTAGCTGGAACACGCTTAGAGGTAATCAATTAAAAAAATCCTACTTACTAGATTTGGCAACAGCGCTTACTATTTGCTGTGATTAAAGACAAGCAATAGTTCATTGGTAGAAATTCCAGCTAGATCAGTAGTTTTACAATTTTACATCTGGCTTTGATAAACTAGAAGCACTGGTATCTAGTCTCAGCAAAATAGTTTATTCCCCTTCATAAGTTCATGGTTCTAGCAGTTAGTGTTACCCTGTTTCCGCCTTTTACTTTAGGGGCTTTCTTGCCTTTTTTGCCCTTAGATAGCCTATTTTCCACTCAGGGAATTATGGTGATGCTGTTGGCAGCTTACGCGGGTGCTATGTGGATGTTCCTCACCAGCGCCCCGAAAGTATATACCATCATGGTGTCGGATATGGAAATTGCCCGACAGTTATATGAGGGTCTGCTAGATATGCCAGCAGCAGAAGTACCTTTGCACTACTACTACAACTATGAGCAAACGCTGGGAGCAACTGGCGGAATTGATCCACTATATATGTCTACCAGTCCTGGTATTGGTAGTGCTAGAGGGTTAAATGCTCCTGATGGTCTTTGGTATCAGCTGAAGAAAAATACTCAGTTGCACGTCGTTTCGGGAGCGGGTTTAGGCAAAAAGAGTCAACAACGTCATGTTTGCTTTGATCATGACTGCCTAGAGCTAATTTTGATGCGGGTAGAGTTACGTGGCTTGAAGTGTAAGATTCTCCGCGAGAAGCCGTTGAACTTTTTGGTTAAGGATCTTGAAGGGCGCGTGATTGAATTGGCTGAGGTGGCGAATTAGAGGTGAGGCATAAGAGGATAAGGGGACAAGGGGACACCCTTCCGCACTGCTCAGGGGACAAGGAGACAAAGAGAGGATTGGGATAGATTCTTCTTTTGTCTCCATAGTTGCTTAGATATGAAGTTGTTTTTATGTAGTCTGATGAGTGCTTAACCGTACTTGGTCAAAGGCATATTTTTCCTTGATATGCTCATTAAAGTATTGACCCTGTGACGGTGCAGTAACTAAACCTTGATATAAGTCAGCAGGGACATCTTGATACTTGTAAATACTGCCATTGCTGAACTCAATTTCAAATGTTTGAGTTGCAAGATTGTAATTATGGACTTTTTTAACAAAGCTGCTGGAACTTTTGAGGAGGGGAAACGCGATCGCATCTCGAATACTGGCACAATCAGTTAACAACATCACTAGCCGATCAATTCCAATTCCTAAGCCTCCGGTTGGCGGCATTCCATACTCCAGCGCCGTCAAAAAGTCTTCATCCACTCCTTGCGCTTCCAAATCTCCAGCAGCCTTACGCGCGGCTTGCGCTTCTAGTCGTTGCCGTTGATCAATTGGATCAGTAAGTTCGGAAAAACTATTTGCTGTTTCGCGTCCCACCATAAACAACTCAAATCGCTCTACTAAACCAGGCTGCGAACGATGAGGTTTAGCCAAGGGAGAAATTTCGAGAGGAAAATCAATTACAAACGTAGGCTGAATTAAAGTATCCTCAACTTTTTGCTCAAAAACTTCATTCAAGACTTTTCCAATTGAATTACATTCGTCTAAACGCTCAATTCCAGCATTAGTAGCAGCAGCTTTAGCATCTTCAAGACTTTGGCAGGCGCTAAAATCTATGCCTGTTTGTTCCTGCACTAACTCATACATCGTGACTCTGCGCCATGGCGGTGTAAGGTTAATTGCCTCGCCTTGGTAAGTAAGTTGCAGCGTTCCTAATACTTCTTGAGCAACGCTAACAATCAAATTCTCGGTTAGCGCCATCATGTCGTAATAGTCAGCATAGGCTTGGTAAACTTCAATCGAGGTGAATTCAGGATTGTGCCGAGTAGAAATTCCCTCATTCCGAAAAATACGCCCTAATTCAAATACTTTCTCAAATCCGCCTACAATTAACCGCTTCAAATGAAGTTCTGTGGCAATCCGCAGGTACAACTCCATGTCTAGAGTGTTGTGATAAGTAATGAATGGACGCGCATCTGCTCCCCCTGCTTCGGTTTGAAGAACGGGTGTTTCAATTTCAATGAAGTCAAGCGATTCTAGGTAGCGACGAATTCCAGCAGTAATTTGAGCGCGGCGGCGGAAGGTTTGGCGTACTTCTGGGTTAACAATTAAGTCAACATAGCGTTGTCGATAGCGCTTTTCAGTGTCAGTAAGACCATGCCACTTATCGGGTAAAGGTAGCAGAGATTTGGTCAGAATGGTGTACTGCTGTACGTAGACAGACAACTCACCCTTTTCAGTCCGCTTGATTGTGCCTTTGACTCCCAGAATATCTCCCACATCTGTTAACTGCTTGATGTGGTTGAAAGCATCTGGATCAATATCTGCCATCCTTTGGGAAATTCTTGTTTTATCCAGATATAGCTGAATTGTGCCAGTTTCATCTTGTAAGCTAAAGAAGGCAAGTTTACCGAAGACACGACGAGCTAGAATGCGTCCTGCGATCGCAACTTCCAATTCAACTTCTTCACCGCTTGGCAAATGGGCAAATTTTTCTTGTAATTCAGCCGCGTGATGCGTTGATTCCCAACGATAAGCATAAGGATTGAACCCCAGTTGCTTTAGCTGTTCAACTTTCTCCAGCCGCGCCGCACGGATTTCATCTAAGGTTGATGCACTTTGAGGTTCTTGGGGTTGGGACTTATCAGAGGACATGGTGACGAATTTCTAGCAGCAAACTTCAATTATAAAATGCTGGCGAGGCGTACTTTGATACTTTTGATCAGTAATAGCGATACTTTCAACCGAATTCATTGCTTATAAGGATAAGGAGATGAACACAGTTAAGCTAAAAATTCGGCGTTGGTAAATTAATAGATGAAGTTTAGATTTCTATTCCTTGCGATGGCAGATAATAGCATTGCAAGGAAGTTGAAGACAAATACTCCATGAAATGTCCTGAATGTGGCAGCGAACAT
>JAESFL010000202.1_pt1 | contig 51774 bp, 58 predicted proteins | sample 9269401 | NCBI WGS metagenome assembly JAESFL01 (sample SAMN14506025, study PRJNA617098) | algae metagenome | isolation source: Gloeocapsa sp. UFS-A4-WI-NPMV-4B04 and co-occurring heterotrophs from desert... | place: USA: Utah | collected 2006-10-01 | reverse complement strand
CGAGGGCATGGCTGGCTTCACCCCGAGCCTGCTCGACGACACCCTCACAGCAATTCCACCTCAGGCCGCCTGACCGATGGCCGCTCCAACTCCACCCCGAATTTCCACCTCATTGACGGACACGACCTCCGCGTGTCGGACACCCCGAACATCACCTGGGCGCCGGATCCGGCGATGAACGTGGTCGCGGTCTCCTGACCATAGAGCGCGCGCAGCTGGCCGAGGTCCTGAAAAATGATGACCGTCTGGCAGTAAGCCCTGAGCATGCCCATACCGGTGGCCAGAATGTCGAGGCGACCGAGGGCCTTGGCCTCATCGATCAGCAGCATCGGCTTGTGTGCCGGCGGCGGGCGGTCCTTGCTGCGCATCAGCGCGGCGACGGCACAGCCCATCATCACCCGCAGGAACGGCGTGAAGATATCGATCTTGTCGTCCGGCACCATCAGGTAGACGGACATCCCTTCCCGGCTGAGATCCTCCATCCGGAAGTCCGAGGCCTGGGTGATCCATCCCCCGACCCGGTCCTTGCTCCAGAACGCCATGCCCTTGGCCGTGTTGTTCAGCACCGACTGGGTTTCCGGGTGTTCCAGGCCGTTGAGCGTGATGCGGCCCTGCTCGGCAATCGAAGGAATCCGGCTGCTGGCCATCTCCTCGAACAGCCCGCGCAGGGTCTCGCCCTCGGCGGCGATCAACTCGCGCACTAATGAGAGCGTCTGCTGCTCCTCGGGGTACGCGTGCAGGACGTGGCGGATCACCGCCGTGAGGACGTTCTTGGCGCTGGTGTCCCAGTGCCCCTCCCGGCTTTCCGGGATGACCAGAAAGCTGGCCAGCTGCGCCGTGTCGGTGTCCTCGTGGAAGGTGCCCTTGCGGATCATGGAGAGCGGGTTGAAGAAGTCGCTCTCCTCGGGATGGATCGCGTCCAGGCGCCAGACCGGGCCCAGGGTTGAGCGATGCCGCTGCGTCACTGCGAAGTTTTCACCCTTCGGGTCAGTGACGATCACCGAACCCTTGTGGTCCAGGAGATTGGGCACGACCACGCCGACGCCCTTCCCCTTGCCCTGAGGAGCTACGCACAGCACCGCACCGTCGCCCTTGAAGCGGATGAACTGGCCGTAGGCCATGCCGACGATCAGCCCCTTGCTGCCGCCTAAGGCGTCGCCGCGCACCAGGTCATAGAAGCCGGCCCAGCGTGCCGACCCATGCGACGTCGGCCGTGACCGCAAGGCCTTCCGGCCCTGGCGGAACCCGTGCTTGAGCAGGAAAGCCAGCAGCCAAGCGGCCCACCTGAGCACGCGGAACACAACACGGACGAGCAGCCAAAGCACGCGCATAGCCTACTCCAAAGTGGGTTTAATCAGAAGCTAAGTGACTGTTGTTGCATCACAAATGTGCTCAGCGTCCGCGCCCCTGCGTCCGCGTCTGAATGCGGATTTCACGCTCGGGAGGGGGAAGACGGTGCTGCTGCGCCAGGTGGGCACGAGCGTTCCGCACATCGCCAAGCCGCTCACTGAGGTGCTTCAGGTCACGCAGGGCCTCTGGCAGTTCACCGACTGCCGCAGCGACCGCCCGGCGGCGCCAGCCCAGGAACCCCGTGCGGAACACACCGAACGTTAGCTCGCGGCGAAGGACTGTCTCCTCAAACACCGCAATCGCATGGACGAACCCGCGCCGGCGGCTCAGCTTACGGAACGCCTGCGCAGCCAGATGCGGGTAAACGAAAATCTCGCCCATCAGCCGCTGAGCACGGGCCTCCGCCAGGCCGATGCCGAGACGCAGATCACGCTCGAGGACATCGTAGTCATGCGGGATGCCACCAGGCGGGGCCGATGCGGTTTCAGCTGCGGACATGAATGATCTGCCCTATACTGTTGGGATGTTGAGTTTTATTTATGACCTATGGATTGTTTGGTTCAGCCGTGAGCCGGTGCCACAGAGCTGGTCAGAGCTCATCAAAGATGTGGAGCGACTTCACCCCAACGACCGCTATATTCAGCAATGGAATGCCGAGTACGAGCTCATTCGGCGTCAGGAGCAAGGACAGCGCGGTCACGACGCCTGACTTAAAGGCGTAAAATCGTAAAACCGTATTTACGCCACTATTGAGGCAGGCCTACGTAGTAGAGCTCTTCCGGCAGGAAGGGGCGGGGAGCCGTGTCCGAGGGCGTCTTGAGCATCACCTTGAAGCGGTTCTTCTTCCAGTACGGCAGCCACTGGTCGAACACGGCGAGGTTCTTCTCCTGCGTCATTCCGCAGTCGACCTTGAACTCGACCCGGTGGGTTCCAGGCGTCAGCCGCACCGAGCCAAAGTAGCTCTGTGAGCGATACACATCCCGTTCCGGGCGGCGGTCCGAACCGAACGCCGTAGTGCCCGTGATCAGCCGGTTGCCGCCGACGTAGAACGACCCGGAGCAGTTGAACCAAAGGGCGCCATACAGGAACAGCGGATCGATGGTCAGCACCGGGTCCAGGACCATCGAGAAGACGTAGATCCCGTCCTCCTTGGCATTCAGAATGCTGACGCCGTTGTAGATGAAGCGGTTCTGGCCCGTGATGTAGCGTGAGTGCATGTCGAAATTGAAGTCGAACATGGGCCCGGGAAAGCCGGCAACGGCCTCGCTGTTGCCGTCCTGGCTCCAGGGAATGAGCCGAACAAACCAACCCGGGACGGCCTTGCCCTTGGGGGCGGCGGGCTTCGCGGCCGGCAGCGCAGCCACGCTGGTGTTCGGGCTCTTCCGCTCCTTGCTCTCCAGCTGATCCAGGCGGCGGTTCAGGGCCTCGAGTGCACGCATGATCGCAGCGTTATCAGGCTGTGCCGCTGGTGCCTCGGCCGTGGCTGAGGTGGCGGACATCAACGCGAGTCCAAGGCTCGCGACACGCATCGTGATACCGTTCATGGTTAGCGATCCATTAATGGCGGCCGGTAGCCCCGCACGGTAGCGAAGGGCGGCGTGGCGAGGGGAGGGGGGCCTGGAGGTGGCGGCTTGAGACCGTCCAGCTCCGGGAAGGTCTCAGGCTGAATGACCCGGATCCTGTCCGGCGGACGTTGAGGTGGCAGGGAGGGGGAGGGAGCCCGCCTGGGAGGCAGTTGCGCGGTTGGGGGATTGCTGCTGGCTGGAGGCGCCGGGGGCGGGCCTGTCTGGTATTGCCCCTGGCTTGGCGAGGGGCCCGGCTTGGGGAACCAGAGGACGTAGACGAGTCCCGCGACGACCAGTGCCGTGATGTACCACCAGCGGTTCAGGACGCTGAAGGCTTTCAGCAGGCGGCTGTGGGCTGCACTCATCGCGACGGTCGCCTCGCGGAGCACCGACAGCCACATCGGCGTGCCTACGCGCCTCCCTTGGTCCGCGGCGCTGCTTTGGGTGCCTGAGACTTGTCGGACACCGCACGCACGGTCATCTCCGTCGTCTTCGCGTCGTAGATGATCTCGATCTCCCGCACGCCCTCTGCCTTGAGCGTGCTCGCAGCAGTGCCGAAATCGCGCTCGATGTGCCGATAGAGGTCACGAGTGTCGAAGCCCGGGCGGTCGTACTGGTCGACGTACGACAGCAGGATCTGCGGCGGCACCGGCCTCAGCGTCAGGCCGTAGTCGGCGACTTCCTCGGTCAGGATCTTGAGCGTGATCGCGGCCAGGGCTTCCGGGCTGAGAGGGGCGAAGGCGAAGACCCGATCGATCCGGGACAGCACCGGAGAGGGCAGCTCCTGCCGCAGGATCGCCCGGCAACGCTCGGACAGCTCCTCGCTGGTCAGCAGGCCTGCGTTCTGGTTCCCGGACGCCTGGCGCTGATAGGCGGCAAGGGCCGCGATCTCCTTTTCCTTCGCGTTGGACGTCAGGATGAAGATGGCGTCGGTCGTGCTGACTAAGGTCGACTGGGTCGTCTCGCGGATGTAGCCCTCCTGCCAAGCCGCCAGGAAGGCGTTCTGTGCGTCGAGGCAGGCCTTCTCGAACTCGTCGAGGATGATCACCGTGTTTGGGTTGTCCAACAGGTGGTTCATCAAACCAGCCTTCCGGTCGGAGCCAACAAACCCCGGCGCAGCGCCGAACAGGCTGTTGAGCGATGCAGCGTCCTTCAGCTTGTTCATCTCGACCAGGTAGTGGCCGCCCCAACCGGGCAACGCATCTCCGATGGCCTTGCCCAGTTCGGACTTACCGGTTCCGGGCGGCCCCGAGACCAGGAAGACGCCGATCGGCCGGCGGCGATGCACCTTGGCGGACCGGCTGGCGATCAGGGCAGCGAGCTCGTTTACGACTGCCTCCTGACCGATCACGCGGCTGTTGACCTGTTCAGCCAGCGTCGCGGCATCGATGGGCTTGATCTTCTGGTTGGGCTGCCGCTGCGCGAGCAGCTCACGCAGCCGCGCGGGGTCGGTCATCTGATCGAGGATCTTCACAAGGGGCTCCGGAAGTTGGTGGTCTTTCACCAGTCCCGCGGCTCTCAGAGGCGCGAGACCGAGCAGGGTCAGAAGAGTGAAGAGGGCCGCGGTGCCGATGAGCTCCCAGTCCATCAGCGCACGGGCACATCGACGGTCTGGCCAGGCGCCATCACGGGGAGCGGCACAGGGCCGTACGCGGTCGCCAGCGCCACGGTGATCCCGCCGCCGCCGTCGAACACACCATGCACACTCAGCAGGTTGTGCGTGGGCCTGGGGACGGCCAGACGCATCGGCTGGCGGGTCAGCGGAACGCTGATGCTGAACTCGTCGGTGAGGATGGACACGATGTCTCCATCTTCGGCGCAGTCGTCCCAGAGCGTGAGCCAGACCAAGTCACGCGGCTGCTCCTGCCGGTTCATGGAAAGCAGTGCCTCCACACGTTCCTCGGGCGCAACCGGAGGGAGAACAACCGTGCCTGCCTGCCGGTAGGCTGCGTTGCGCAGCGCGTGCTCGGAAGCTGTGAGCGGGCGCTCCACGGCGGGGGCGTTCAGCAGGCCGCCGCAGCTGATGGACATCACCCCAAGGGCCACAAGAGCTGCCCAGGGCATCGGCTGCAGCCGGGGTGCGGCGGCACTCTTGAGCGGTGATGGATGACGGGTCATCATGCGAGGGAGCCCTCAAGCATCGCGGATCAGGCTGCCACGCACGTCGGAGCGGCTGCGCTGCGGATCTTCCGGCGCAGCAGGGCCAGGCTGTTGTTCAGGGCGCGCCGATCCGACGGTGTCGATCCGGTCAGCAGGAACCACCAGCCGGTCTGCAGCAGCACATGCAGCTTGATGTGCTTGCGAGTCCTTTCGACCCGATAGGGCAGTCGCAGCTCATCGAGCAGGCTGGTGTGGGCGAGGATGAATGCCTTCGAGGTCTTCATGACGTCTGCCATCCCAGTCGTTCAGGGGTGACAGACTTGTTCCAGAGCCCTGCGTGCCGTTCGATCCCAAAGACTCGGTGGAAATCTTTGGCATTGACAAAGACCAAGCTTCTGCCTGGATTGATTCGCGTGGGTATGCGAGGGGTTTCAAATAGAAGTATGAGAGGATTGAAATAATAGAAACGGAGTACAACAATAAAACCAGCATTAAGCTGGAGCATCTCAATGAATTTATCAATCAACCCTAAGATGGAGCGTGATCTCAACAGGTCTTTTCGTCGAATGAAGAAGATTATGCGGACCGGGCGAGTCCCTTCAAGGAAGCCGCGGAACGCCTTCAAGATCGCTTATCAGGCCTATCGGTTTGAGAGGCAGGTGCTGGGATATATGTGGGACGGACTCTCGGTAGAGTTCGATCAGAACGGACCTGCCTTTAACAATCAGATGCAGTTTGCTCGCGACCGTTCAATGCCGATGTTGAAGGCAATGTACGGCGAAAAGCTGATCAACGCTGCTAATGAAGCGTATGTGGCTGTGCACTGCATGGGGAACGTACGGAAGTAACCTGCCGATCGATCAGATTGACCCTCTCAGGAGGGTCTTTCTATGTCTCCAAGCTGCCTCAGGCGGTCGATTTCCCGCACCTTGTGAAAGGCGCCCATTGAAAGGCAGATCTGGCGCGAACTCTCCAAATATTCATTATCAATCTCGCCCCTCAATAGGGCAATTTTTCCGCGCACTAGGCGCAGGCCTCGATGGATCTGACCAGCACCGCCGGACAAATCGGGGGGGAGCTTGAGAATTGCTTCGGCAATTTGGCGCTCTGCCCCCTGGTAATCACCATCATTCATGAGGCGAGACGCAGTCAGCGTCCGCCGGGACATGTCCAATCCGAGGTTGTATTCCGCAGATCTCAGGCGAGCGTCCGCCTCACCTAGCAGCTCCTTCATATTCATACCCCCGAGGTCCTTTAGGGACGTAGTAGTCCGGTAACCACGGTCTAGAAATTCATCGGCGGCATTCAGGTACAGAACCGGATCGATGAGATCGGAAGTGGCGCCATACTGTTCTATGGCCAGTGCAAGAGCTTTGCTGGCCGAGCCAAAGTCCGGCGCATTGTTGATCAGTCGGTTGCGTCGTTCCCAGTGTCTTGCATGCTCAAGCTGGACAATCCCAGCTTGAGCATGGTTTTCGGCGACCAGCTTTTCTGTTTTGCTTTTAAAGTAGGAGAAACGATACCACTGCCCAACGGATTGAGATACCCATGCGCCTGCGCGGGTGATCCGTAACAGGCGATCCGCAAAAGCAGATGGAGAGAGAAAGCTGAGAGACTTGCCTCTTTCCTCACTCATATACTCGGCAAGGATGTAGGCGTTATTGATTGCCTCGCCCTGGTTGCCGCCGCTAGCTGTTCTATTTATCGTCCTGCTAGCAAAATTCTCAAACAAAACTTTATCAGAGAACAGCTCTTTTCGATCCTCTTTCCCGAAAAGGCCATCGGATCTGGCCTTTCTGGCCGCTCTCGAGAAGGATGCTGCGCCCCAGCTCTGATTACGGCCATATTTGAAGTTTTTGCTGATACGGTTATGAGCGATCGCTGCAAGTTCAACATCTGCTTGGAGTTCTGAATCAAGATTTGCAAAATTCAATTCTTGCTTAATGCGGCCATATAGGCCGATGTTGAACCAAACCTCTCCGGCACGTGCTCTCTCGTACTCACGTTTGACTGAAACATCGAGTGTTTCGAGTGCCTTAAGAGCTGAGATTGGTTTGCTAGCGCGAGGGTTGCGCGCCGCCCAGCCTTTTTGCACCGCTTCTTCAAATCGGGGGAAAAATCGGAGGTATGCTTCGACCTCTTCGGGAGACAGTTCAAGCATAGTCGTCCAGGCGGTTCAAAGCCGGTTGCGGGGATGTCGGAACGATCATCCTATCATGCTTATTGCACTCGGCGAGCCGACTGCCGCATCACGTAGATTTCTGTAAAACCAAAAATACGATTATGTGATGGTTGATTGTGTACCGTAGCGGTTCCAGTGCTCTAGCGAAGGGCCAGCCGCCCGTGCCGGCCTCAAGGCACGCTGCGCTCTTTGGCCTTGACCCCGTCCCAGCCGTCCGGCGGTGGGCTGCCATCGGTTTCGACGCCCCAAAGGGCGACGAAGGCCGCCGTCACAAGGAAAAGGGCAGTCCGCGTTGCGGATGAGGGTGCGGGATCTGACTTCGGTGGAAGGGGCGGAAGTTTTCAACAGGAAGTCGCATGCCAGGCGCTGATTGGCACTTTTGTGCTAAAGGTTGCTGCCTACGTTGAAGGTTTGTTCATCAGGAGGGTTGGCCTTGCCGCTCCAGAACATCCACCTTCGTAAGTTCCTCAAAGTCGGATTTTCCAATGCAAGCCGGCGTAGGTCTGAGCTGCGGGCGGACATCAGACAGGAAATTGCCCGAGAAGCGCAGGCAGATAGCGGTGGCGGTGACTTCTACGTGCCGTTCTGGGCGGACGCCAAGGCACATGCCCTTGGTACCAGGGATCTACGGCAGGCCGTTCGGGAGCGCATCGCTGCTAATGGGGGACGAGCTGCTCTTTACCCACGGCTTAGGGATGGCTTTCTGCAGTGGTGGGACGAGCGGCGGCGGCTAACCAACGCGCCGGTTCAGGCTGGAGACGTCCAAAGGGCCAGCTTTAGCGTCCCGGGACTTGCCGCAACGGTCAAGGTCGAAAACGTCCTGTCCGTGACCGATGGGGCTGGCACATGCCGCTTCATCTACCCCTATTTTGCTAAAGAGCCTGCGCTCAACGACGACTCGGCGCGGATCGCCCTTTGGCTGCTCAGCCAAGCGCTTCCCAGTGTGCCCCTCTCTGAAATCCGCATTCTGGATGTGATCAGAGGGCGGACGTTCTCGGTTGGCCGGACGCCTCTGCGTGGTGACGAGGAGGCTGAGTTCCGGCGCATCTACGAGGTCCTGATTGAGGAGCGCGATCGTCTACGCCGGGAGTATGACTGAGTTCTGGTTGGGGCGCTGCCCCCGGCTGCGGTCAAGGGGTGTCCCCTGCCTTCGGCAAAGCGCCTGCAGGCGGGTGATCCCCCTCCCCTGGGACCTACGCCACCCCCGGTCTCGCCGACGAGCAGAAGGTCAGGACGGGGCCTGACGCTTCAAGGGGAAGGGTTCTCTGGCTTCGTTCTGAACTGGCATTCCAAATGCGCCGCGGCGTCATCTTCCATCACCGTCATTATCAGGGTGCTCACAGCTTTCCCAACGGATCGATCCGTAGCTTCTGGCGACGCAAGGCTGTCAGCGCTTCCAACTCACGCCACATCGTGAGCTCGGCCTCGCTCGTGTCGAAGCCCGCTCCGGTTAGGGAAAGTACCGTCTGGATCCGCGCCGAGACGCGGATCTCGCTGGCCCGGATCAGGCGTCCCAACTGCGCGAGGAACTCGTCGTCTGTCATCGTCGTGCCTCCGCATGCTCCTGACCGCAAACACGTTACCGTTATCTCGGGCTCGTCAGCCGAACCAACCGGCCAGCGCCAGCAGGATACTGCTAAGTTGTTGTGCAAATAGAGAAAACCCAAGTTGAGGTGGGCGCAACAGCCATCCTCTTGTGAAAGGGGCAGTCATCGCCACCTCCAACACACCTCACTCCCTTAGATGGCGACAGATGCCCGATCGGCGCAGGCAGCGTATGGACGCGACCATCCTTGAAATCGTCGAACAGGAAGGCATGGCGCGAGACATCGCTGAGATGGCGCACGATCTCGCGCAGGACGGCCATCATGCAACTGCAGACATGCTTCGGACGATGAGCCGCCGTCGCCGGGTCATAGGCATGGAGCTCCGCGCTAACCTAGCTGTGCTCAAAGCTGGAGATCATGAAGCCGCTGGAGACGGCGAGTAGCGCCCGTGCAGCTGAGTTCAGAGCTCCGAAGTCTGACGTTCGGGGTGACACTCGGCAGCTAGGTCCAGCCGTACGGTACAGAGTTCTGTTCCGTGCTCATCGCGGACAAACGCTATGAAATCGCGCTTGCCGTCGCGAGGCGGAGCCTCCCGCCCAACATCCGGCAACGCCGCAATGGCCGCGTCACGCGCGGCCTGCAGGCTCTCGTACTCCTGGCCTTCCTCGTCCTTCAGCCACAGTGCACCATCCTGAAAATCGAGAAAATAGCGAGGCATGACAATGTGCGCGCTGGAGCATGTTGGTCTTCACAAACCTAGAAGCGCTTCAGATGCAGATGGTTGCATGCCCTAGCCCACATCCGGGATGAGGTAACCCAACCCAATGAATTCCGCTGAATTTCTCAGCATCTGTGCAATTGTGGACAGACAGGCGGATAAGCGTCGCGATAAGGGTTGGGGCAAACGCAACCCAAGACAACTCCCTGCCGCCTGTTATGCTCCCCGACATCGACGCCCTGCTTCGCGGCAACCTGCTCCTCAGCGCCCTGCGCCTGTCGGATCAGGCGCTGCTGAAGCCCCACCTAGAGCTGCGAGAGCTCCAGCGCGGCGAACTGCTGTTTGAGGCCGGCGAGGACGTTTGCTTCATCTCTTTTCCGCTCGGCCAGTGCGTGGCGGCCCTCGTCATCGGGCTGCAGGACGGGCGCGCGGTCGAGACCGCCACGGTTGGCCACGAGGGAGCGATCGGTGGTGTGGTGAGCCAGGGCTCGCTGCCCGCGTTCAGCCGGGCTGTTGTCCAAGTTCCCGGCTCGGTGCTGCGCATCGAGGCGGCAGTGCTGCAGCAGATCAAACAGACCTCTCCGGGCCTGCGCAATCTGATGACCCGCTACTCGGATTGCCTGCTCGCCCAGGTGCTGCAGTCGGTCGCCTGCAACGCCAGCCACACCATCGAGGCCCGCTGTGTTCGTTGGCTCCTGAGCTTGCAAGACCGCATCGGTAGCGACGTCCTGCCCGTCACACATGAAGTGCTGGCGGAACTGCTGGGCGTGCAGCGCTCCTACCTGACGCGCACGCTCCGGACCCTGCAGGAGCAGGGCCTGATCCAGATCCGGCGCGGGCGCATCATCATCAAGAGCCGTCCGGCGATGGAAGAAGCAAGCTGCGAGTGCCATGGCGCAGTCAAGCGGCACTTCGAGGCGGTATTGGGCGCCGTCTACAACGCCAGCGGCACCTTGGTGTCGCTTCGCTCGACGCCCGCGGAAGGCACACAACTGTGTCAAGCTGTTTAGGTGTTCCAATCCTGAAGGTAATCTCACCCTAATGTCAGTCTGAAGAGAAGATGCCCTGGTCCGACGATCCCCTCGACACTGTGTCGAAGCAAAGCTTCGATGATGTCGTGCGTCTGGCTGCCGAACTCTGCCAGGTCGCGCATGCAGTGACCTGTTTGCAGGCTGGAGAGCGACTGCAAGTGCATGCCTCCTACAGTGCTGCTGGTAGCTCCACAGCGCTGGATCCGGACGTGTGCGCTGATGCTGCCGTGCCGGAAGAACTGCTCATTGTCCCGGACCTGCAAGAGGATCCGGAGCGGCAGGGCTTGCCGCGGCTCGCGGAGGGTTCACAGGTACGCTTCTATGCGGCCGTTCCTCTGCAATCGGCGGATGGGACGGTCCTGGGCGTACTGTCCGTGTTTGACCCGGCGGCGCGCCCGGACGGCCTGACGCAGGTCCAAGAGGACTGTCTGCGGAGCCTGGCCCGCCAGACGGTGACGCTGCTCGAGGTGCGGAGCGCAGCCCGGGCGCACCGCGCGCAACGGATCCTGCACGAGCGCATCCTCGACAGCGCAACAGACTACGCGATCATTGCGATGGATCGGAGCGGGCGCGTCACCCGCTGGAATGCCGGGGCCGAGCGGATCCTCGGCTGGCGTGAAGAGGAGATGCTGGGCGATCCCGCCCACGTGTTCTTCACGCCTGAGGATCGGGAAGCTGGTCGACCGGAGACCGAGATGGCGCTGGCGCTGCGGGACGGCTTCGCGCCGGACGAGCGTTGGCACCTGCGCAAGGGCGGTCAGCGGTTCTGGGCGACCGGTGAGCTGATGCCTCTCAAAGCCGAGAACGGCACCGTGCAGGGCTTTCTCAAGATCCTGCGCGATCGCACCCAACAGCGCGTCGAAGCAGCAGAGCGTAACGCCAGCGAGCTGCGCTTCCGCTCGCTCGTCGAGGTCAGCCCTCAGGTGGTCTGGTTCGGTGATGCCGCCGGCAACATCACCTACTGCAACCCGATCTGGTACGAGTTCACGGGGCTACCGTCAGGTGACACAAACTGGGCCAGCGTGATCCACCCAGACCACCAGGAACGTGTGCTGGAGGTCTGGAGGCATGCGGTTGAGACCGAGGGACCCTACGAGGTCGAGATCCCGTTCCGCCGAGCCAGCGATGGCCAGTACCGCTGGTTCCTGGCGCGCGGCAAACCCATAAGCGATGCTGCCGGCGTACCGGATTGCTGGATCGGCATCGCCATCGACATCCACGACCGCAAGGAGGCTGAGATTGCCCTCCGCAGCGCGCAGGAGCAGTTGCGCCTTGCCGTCGAGGCGACCGAGACGGGCGTGTTCGACTATGACCTCGTCTCGGACGAGCTGAAGTGGGACAACCGCATCCGTTCGTTCTACGGCCTAGCGCCGGACGCTCCCGTCAACCTGGCCGTGCACCTGGCTCGCGTGCACCCGGACGACCATGCCAAGGCGGATGAAGCGGTGCGCGCCGCGATCGATCCGGCCGGCGACGGCATCTACGACATCACCTATCGCACGGTGGCCCCGGAGGACGGGACCGAGCGCTGGGTGTCTGCCAAGGGTCAGACCCTCTTTGAGGGCGGACGACCGGTGCGTCTCATCGGCACCGCGCGCGATGTCACCGGGAGCCGGCGCGCGGAGCAGGTTCTGCGCGAAACCGAGGAGCGCTACCGCCTCGCCTCGCGCGCCACCAACGATGCGATCTGGGACTGGAACCTCGCCACCAACCACGTGCTCTGGAACGAGGCGCTGCAGGTTGCCCACGGCTACGCGCCTGATGCGGTCGAGCCGACCGGTGACTGGTGGATCAGCCACATCCATCCCGACGACCGCGCCCGCATCGATGCCTCCATCCATGCTGTTATCGATGGGACGGGTACTGTCTGGAGCGACGAGTACCGCTTCCTGCGGGCCGACGGCTCCTATGCCGACATCCTCGACCGCGGTTCCGTCATCCGCGACGCGCAGGGAAAAGCGACGCGCATGATTGGGGCGATGCTGGACATCACCGAGCGCAAGCAGGCGGAAGAGCAGCAGCGCCTGCTGACGGGTGAGCTGCAGCACCGGGTCAAGAACACGCTGGCGATGGTGCAGGCGATTGCCAGTCAGACGCTGCGAGGGGCGGCGGACATCGACGAAGCGCGTGAGGCTTTTGCCGCCCGCCTAATCTCACTCGGCCGCGCGCATGACATTCTCACGCAGGCCAGCTGGAAGGCTGCCCCGATCATGGAGGTGGTCCAGGGGGCCCTGAGTGTGCATGCCCAGGCCGGACCTGCACGGATCCGGGTTAGCGGCCCGAACGTGCTGCTCGGTGCGAAATCAGCCCTCTCACTGGCTCTGGCTCTGCACGAGCTGGCCACCAACGCGGCCAAGTACGGCGCTCTTTCGAACGAAAGCGGGATCGTGGAGCTGCGCTGGCACATTGTGCACGAGGGCGAAGCGCCCCGGTTCTGCCTTACCTGGTCCGAGCAGGGTGGGCCGCCCATTCTCGCCCAGCCTGCGCGGCGCGGGTTCGGCTCACGCCTGATCGAGCGCAGCTTCGCCGCCGAGGTCGGTGGTGAGGTTAGGCAGACCTATGCACCGACCGGGCTAATCTGCCGCCTGGAGGCGCCCCTTGCCTCGATGCAGGAGCAGCGTAGCGAAATCGCAGCATAGCGGTAGGTTTTGGTGATTAGGCTTCAGCCAAGCTGAAACCTTTCCCGCAGCTTCCCCCTTCTGTTTGAATGGAATTGCATACTGCGTCGCCTCCCGCTGTCGCCTTGGTTGCCGAGGATGAATTTATTCTACGTATGGAGGCGGCCGACACCCTGGCCGATGCCGGGTTCAAGGTCTTGGAGGTCGCCACCGCTGACGCAGCGCTGCGCTACCTCCAGGAGAAGGACGGTGTCGACTTGCTGTTCACCGATGTGAACATGCCGGGTGACCTCAATGGTTTCGACTTGGCCCGTGAAGTTGCTGCCCGCTGGCCAGAGATCCTGATTGTTGTCTGCTCGGGTGCGACCAAGCCAGGACCCGGGGACCTACCTGCCAAAGCCCGCTTCATCGACAAACCCTACTCCTCAGGGCTGGTCGAGCAGATCCTGCGCGAGCTGCGGGCCGCATAAGGTTCCTTGAACGAAGACGTCTTCCCCACCATGCACAGGAATTTTTAACAGATCAATTTATGGACCCGCCTCCCACGCGGCACGTTCTTACGAAAACGCAGGGAGCTGCCACGCTGCCGGCGAGCCGATTAAATAGCACACGGGAGACAGGACTACATGGCCACCAAGCAGAAAACCTTGCAGGATGCGTTCTACGAAACCCTCAAGGACGTCTATTACGCGGAAAAGCAGTCTGTCCGGGCTTTGAAGAAGTCGGCCAAGGCGGCCGAGCACGATGAGCTGCGCCAAGCCTTCGAGACCCATGCCGAGGAAAGCGCCAATCAGGTCGAGCGCCTGCAGCAGGTGTTCGAGATCATCGGTAAGCCGGCGCGTGCCAAGACCTGCGAGGCGATGCAGGGCCTGACCTCGGAAATGGAAGAAGATCTTGAGGACTTCGAGGATAGCCCGGCGGCGGACGCTGTGCTGGCGGCCTGTGCGCAGGCGGTCGAGCACTACGAGATCGCCCGCTACGGCACGCTGAAGACCTGGGCGAGCCAGCTCGGCTACGCGGACGCCGCCAAGCTGCTGGATGAGACCCTGCAGGAAGAAAAGAAGACCGATCAGCTGCTTTCCGAGATCGCCGAGCGGATCAACGTCGAAGGTTCAGAGACGGACGCTGAGGAAGGCACCACCAAAGGCAAGGGCGGGCGCAAGGCTACCTGAGCCCTGAAGAATCTGAGGATGCGGAAAGGGCGCCATGGAGCGCCCTTTCTGCTGTCCGCGCCGAGCAGCATGCCGTCGGTGAGGTCAAGGAGCTCGGCGCGCATCAGTATCAGATGGGTCTTTGGGCGTTTTCCGGCAACTCCATATGAGCATCCGGCAGCCAGCGGTTCCAAGTCAACCGGCAGGGCTCATAAGAAGTTGACAGTCACCTGCTTTATACAATGCTGAGGCGTGGTCTCGAAGGGTTGGCACGTATTTGGCGCAGCTGCCCTTTCCGCTTGTACATGGCCGTATCAGCCACCTCGAGGAGGCGTGCAGTCGAGGAAGCATCCTCCGCGCTGTGGGCTATCCCAACGCTTCCGCCAATTCGACGACTGCTCAGTTCAGGTAGCTGGATCTCTTCAAGAGCAACCTCCACACGCCTTGCCAGGGTAAGCAGGAACGATGGTGAGGAGCACTGTTCTACCACCACTACGAACTCGTCACCGCCGATGCGTGCGATCGCATCGACCGGACGCAACGTCTCCCGGAGGCACTGTGCGGCTGCAACCAAAAGGCGATCACCGACAGCGTGGCCTAAGCTGTCGTTGACAGCTTTGAAGTCGTTCAAATCTAGGTAGAGCAGCCCAACTTCGGAAGGCCGGCGGAGCAGTGCAGCGTCTAGCTGATCGATCAGTGCCGAGCGGTTGAGCAAGCCTGTCAGTGGGTCGTGGCTTGATGCGTGGGCTAGACGCGCGCCCTCACGCCGACCTCGCCGCGCGTCACGAAAAGCAAGCAGCAAGCAGGAGGCAACCGGTAGCAAAATCATCGGGGCCATCCAAACCCAAAACGTGGCGTCGCGTTTCGCGGCGTCGCGCTGCCACAGAGCGCTGCGATTAATCGCAGTTCTCTCGGCCTCAAGGAGGTGACCCACATCAGTGTGGACAGCATCCATGAGGCGCTTACCCGTATCTTGCTGCACAATTGAGAGGGCGGCTTCTAATCCATCTCGTTGTCGCGCCTCGATCGTAGATTTCATCTCGGAAAACTTGGCGCGAACCTGCTGATCGATGCTGATTATGACCTGCTTCGCGAGATCGTTGTGGGTGTAATCTTTCTGCAGTGTGAGAAGGCTCTGATCAATCTGTGAGATCGCCTGAACATAAGGTTGCAGATATTCATCTCGACCCGTCAGAAGGTAACCGCGTTGTCCAGTTTCAGCATTTTGCACAAGCGTGAGTAGCTGCACGAGGTGTCGCGCGCGGAGATTGCTGGCGATGAGGTTATCGGTTCCAGCGCGAACGGTGTTCACGTGCTGATAGAACCCTAGCGTGGCTGCAATGCAGAGGCATGCGATTAGCGCTGCCAGGAAGACCAACTTGGTCTCAATGTAACCGGTGAGGCGATGTATCATGAGTCGTATGCCCGCTATCGCGCGGTCATACCTTGTGCGCCTAAAATGTTGCCTTACAGCATCGAGCTGTAGAGAGGGTCGTGGACTTTCTATCGCGTATGGAGAACTGCGAATTAACAGGCTCAGCCGGTCGCGGTTCAACTTAGAGTGATAATGCTGCGGCGATTGCTTCCTTTTTCTACCGTTGTTAGATGGGAAGCTTCAAACAGGTGTTTCCGGAGAAGGCCACAAAGCCTTTTCATCAAAGCTCCATGGTGCAACAGGGATACTTTCCACGAGCAGGCGGATCATCTCGGATCGACTCTCCAGCATAAGAGCTGGGGGCTCACCTACGATGGCGCACCAAGCCAAGGTAAAATCCGCGTGCGAAATGTGAGCGAGTGTGTCCGAACCTAACGGCTCCATATGCTGTGGCATGTCCCGTCTCCCGATTGGCGTAGAGATAGTGAACCGATCGGGGGTTTGGTTCGATAACCTATTGGTAAGGTAAACAGAAGCTTAATCGAACGACCTCCCGAGCGCGCCAGGGCGCCCGGGCAGGCTGGTTCTCAGATCAGGCCGCGCGGACCGTCGTCAGAAACCGGTTCACTTCGGTTGAGAGGTGCTCAGACTGTCGCGACAATTCGGAGGCTGCGCCAAGCACTTGGCTCGCCGCTGCACCTGTCTCCTCGGAAGCCTGAGCTACGCCAGCGATGTTAGCTGTGACCTCGCCCGTGCCGGTTGCCGCCTGGGCCACGTTGCGCACGATCTCCTGCGTGGCTGCGCCCTGCTCCTCCACCGCCGCTGCGATGCTGGTCGCAACCCCGCTGATTTCCTTGATGCGTTCGGCGATGCCAGCAATGGCTGCTACGGCCTGACCGGTCGACCCTTGGATCCGCGCAATGTGACCGGAAATTTCGTCGGTGGCTTTAGCGGTCTGGCTGGCAAGCTCCTTTACCTCGGTTGCAACGACTGCGAAGCCACGGCCAGCTTCGCCAGCACGGGCTGCCTCGATCGTAGCGTTCAGGGCGAGCAGGTTAGTCTGACCGGCGATTGTCGAGATCATTGTCACCACGTCGCCGATCTGGGCCACGGCACCGCTCAGTTCTTGTACGAGAGCTGCGCTGTGATCAGCCTCGCTTACCGCGACCTGCGCAAGGCTGGCCGACCCGTCAACTTGCCGGCCGATTTCATGCACCGATGAGCTAAGCTCCTCGGCGGCCGCTGCCACTGTGCTGACATTGCTTGCTGCTTCCTCGGCCGCGGTCGCGACAGTGATGGACTGGTTGGCGGTCTCGGTTGCGGTGCCAGCCATGCTCTGAGCAGTCGCCTGCAACTCGGTCGCGGCCGCAGTGACTGTCCCGATGATGCCGCCTACGGCACGCTCGAAATCATCAGCCATCTGGCGCATCCCAAGCTTGCGCTGCTCCTCGGCTGCGAGCCGGGCCTGGGCTGTTTCCTGCTCCAGCTCACGGGTGCGGATCAGGTTGTCCTTGAACACCTGAACGGCCGCAGCCATCGCACCGATTTCATCCTGCCTGTCGGTGCTCGGCACGGTCGTTGCCGCGTCACCGGCAGCAAGTCTGCCCATGGCAGCCGTCATACGCTCGATTGGACGTGCGACTCCAAACAGGCTGAACAGGATGGCACAAAGACCGATCACCAATGAGATCGCTGTCATCACGTAGGCTGTGAGGATGGCCTCTGCCGCACTCTCAGCAGCGGCAGTTCCGCTTGCATTTGCCCCACGCTTATTGAGCTCAACGCCTTTTGTGAGGGCTTGCATGGCAGCTCGGTTGAGGCTTCCCATTTCCTCGCTGGTAAGCAGGGCAAGCGCTTCCGCCTTGTTCCCCTGCTTCATGAGCGTGCGAACATGTTCCTCCTGCTCGATATAGCGAAGCCAGGTCGAAGAAAAAGCATCATAGAGCGCCTTCTCCTCGGCCGAGCTGATCAGCGGCTCATAGCGGCGCTTCAACGCCTCGAGGTTGTGATTAGCCTCAATTAAACCGGCTTCATTCTTGGAAAATCCTTCCACCGTGTTGGACGCGACAACGAAGCGGTAGAGCTTAACTCTTACATCGCGCGTTGAGGTATTTATCTCGTTGATTATGCTTACTGAAGGGAGCCAATTTTTTGTTACGGCTGATGAGCTTTGCTCTACAGATGTGATTTTGCTGATGCTGGCTGCACCTTGGCCGACGGCGGCCAGGGCCAGAAGGCCAATGGAGCCAATTAGAACTGTTTTGAGGGTCAGACGCATTGTCGGCTTCCGTACAAAATCTCCTGCTCGCAAAAACGTGATCGAGGCCTAACTAATGGTTAATGGTGTAAGCCATGCGGTTGTGGCGGCATCGATTTTGTCGCAGGCATCCGAACTCATGCGCGGGCACCGTACTCTCATTGGGCAATGCCCATGGCTGGCGCCGGCGTGCACCGAGTACCAGGATGTGTCGGCGGTGCAGTCAGGACTACGTTACCGTCCCGAAGTTCAATCTTGGGTTTAATTCTTGATGCGCGGCATGCACGCTATGCCCGCGATCGTGTCTACAGGAACCTGCCCTTCGTCACAGTGCTTCGCAGGGGATAGCACCTCGATCAACATAAGTACGATGCACACACCAATGGCTGCCATGATCAGCTTGGCTCCCAGACCCACGTCATCCTCTTTCTGAGCCGCGTCGGACCATGCGCTTGTCCGGAAGCGAAGTTAGAGCGTGAGCGGTTGAAGGCACCCCCGGGCTGAGCACCCCTTATCTGTCGCCCACGCGAGCTATCATCCCGCGTCACCCGCTAGCGGAGCAGCCCGGCGCGCGGATGCTTGAGACGCTGATCGCTTTGGCGTTAGCGGGTCTTGGCGGGGACCTTGACAGGCGGAGTGCCCGCAACTTCGCTCACTGAAGCGGTACGCGAGCGCGAACGCGGATCCCGTCCGGTTCGAAGGCAACCTCGACCTCAGCCTTTGTCTGTGCGGCCAGGACCTTGTTCAGGAGGCGGTGTCCGAACCCCTCCCGGGTAGGATGCCCGACCGGAGGGCCGTCATGCTCGTCCCAGTTCCATCGCAGGCACTGTCCGCTGGAGCCGTCCTCAATCCACCAAGTGACCTCGACCCGACCTTTAGGATCGGCGAGAGCGCCGTGTTGCAGGGCGTTGGTCGTCAACTCGTGCAGAGCCATGCTTACCGGCACGGCAAGGTTGGACGGCAGCATGACCCTGGGACCTTCCAAGGTAATCCGCCCATGATCGTTGTACGGATCGAGTTCCGACCGCAGCAATCCCTCAAACGAAGCCGCTTGTGAGAGATCCTCCGTGATCAGCGCGTGAGTCCGCGCCAGCGAGCTGATCCGAGCGGTCAATGCACGAGTGAACTCTGAGATCGAGAGGGAAGAGCGAACGGTGGCGTTCATCACCGCCTGCACGGTCGCGAGCGTATTTTTGACGCGATGGTGCAACTCGCGCACCATGAGCTTCTGGCGCTCCTCGTAAGCATGACGCTCTGTTACGTCACGCTGCGCCGAGACCCAGTGCGTGATGGAGCCGTTCTTCTCACGCACTGGCGTGATGAGCCACTCTACCACGTAGGTTGATCCGTCCTTGCGGTAGTTGATGGTCTCGCCTTGGAAGGGGTTACCAGCCCCAAGAGCCATGCGCATCCGGTGCAGGACCCCACCGTCGGTCTCCGGCCCCTGCAGCAGCCGCGGTGATCGCCCGAGGACCTCGTGCGCTTCGTAGCCGGTCATGCGGGTGAAGGCCGAATTGGTGTACTCGATGCGTGGTCCGGGCTCATCGAGATCGGCCGAGGTGATGAGGATGGCTTCCCCGGCCGCTTCGACGGCAGCAAGAAGCACATCCAGATCGGGACGAACCTGCGCCGCTCCGTGATCCTCGCGCAAGTCCTCCTCCATCCAAGCCGCCGCTCTAGACGTCTCCCATCAACCCCCACACCATTTGTTGGTTTCCTACTGTTGCGCTTTCCACCGTGCCTGGTGTGGTCATGATGAGGGGGCTGGCCCCCAATCAAACCGACACTGCAAAGCTTGGATAGGCGATAGCACTCATGTCAAATTCACACCCATGCGCTGCATCACATAGGGCGTCTTGCGTCTTGCTTGCTTCGGAAGCACGCGATCATGGCTTGTGCAGAGCCTCGTTGGGCGACATGGGCATCATGTTCTGATCCATGTGATACATCACCCATATCGATCCAACCAAGGTAATCAGCACAAGCGTCAGCGTGAAAACGAGGGCGAGAAAGGTCCATCCGCCCTCGGATTTCATGTTTAAGTGCAAGAAATAGATCATGTGGACGAAAATCTGCACGACGGCAAAGCCCATGATGACGATATCGGTCTTAAGCTTGCTGTCGAGAACATCGCCCATCACGAGCCAGAACGGTATTGCCGTGAGGATGACTGAGAGGATGAACCCCGTCATGTAGCCCGACCGGGTGCCATGAGCAGGGCCGTGGCCGGTCCCATGCATATGTGGACCAGTGCCGTGTACAGGGTGAGCCGGAGCACTCATCGCGTCGCTCCCATCAGGTACACAAAGGTGAAGACGCCGATCCACACCACGTCGAGGAAATGCCAGAACATCGAGAGGCATAGGAGGCGACGCTGGTTGTCAGCGATCAGCCCGTGCTGCCGCACCTGGAACATCAGCGTCACGAGCCAGATGATCCCGAATGTCACGTGGAGCCCGTGCGTCCCGACCAGGAGGAAGAACGAAGAGAGAAAGGCGCTCCGCTGGGGCGTGGCGCCCTCATGGATCAGGTGCGCGAACTCATAGAACTCGATGGCGAGGAACCCAGCTCCGAGCACGCCTGTCGCGGCGAGCCAGCGCAGGACCGCGTCCACCTGCTCCTCCTCCATCTTCAGCATGGCAAAGCCATAGGTGATGGAGGACAGGAGCAGGAGGCTGGTGTTGAGAGCAACGAGCTTGAGGTCGAACAGCTCGGCGCCGGATGGGCCTGCCGCGTAGTTCCGGCCGAGCACGCCGTAGCAGGCGAAGAGCACCGCAAAAATGAGGCAGTCGCTCATCAGGTAGAGCCAGAAGCCCAGGAGCGTGCCCCCGTCACCGTGGGCATGCTCCTCCTGCTCGTAGAAGACCGGAGCCGTAGCGCCGGGTGGGGCGGTCACTTCATGCATGGCTCAGACCCGTCCCACCAGTTGCGCCGCTCTCTGGGCTTCGAGCCGGTTCACTTCCGCGGCCGGGATATAGAAGCTCGTGTGGTAGTTGAACGTGTGCCTGATCGAGACCGCAATCAGGGCAATGAGCGACAGGGCGGCGAGCCACCACACGTACCAGACCAAGGCAAACCCAAGCACAGTGCTCAGAGCGGCCAGTGTCATGCCCATCGCCGTGTTGCAGGGCATGTGAATGGGTCTGAAGCCTCCTGCTGGCCGCTCATGGCCGCGCTTCTTCATGTCCCACCAGGCGTCGAGATCGTGCACCACGGGTGTGAACGCGAAGTTGTAGGGGGGTGGGGGTGAGGAGGTGGACCACTCAAGCGTCCGTCCACCCCAGGGATCACCGGTAAGGTCACGCAGCTGCTCGCGTCGCAGGATGCTCACGAGAAGCTGCACGACAAAGGCCAGGATGCCAGCCATGATGATGAAGGCGCCGAACGCCGCAACCATCAGGTAGGGCTGCACCGACGGATCGTCGAAATGCTGGGTCCGACGCGTCTCGCCCATTAGACCGAGGGCATAGATCGGCGTGAACACGACCCAGAAGCCAACCAGCCAGCACCAGAAGCTGACCTTTCCCCAGAAGGGGTCGAGACGGAAGCCGAAGGCTTTCGGGAACCAGTACTGCACGCCGGCGAGCAGCCCGAACACGACGCCGCCGATGATGACGTTGTGGAAATGCGCAACCAGGAACAGGCTGTTGTGGAGGACAAAGTCGGCCGGCGGCACGGCAAGCAGCACGCCGGTCAGGCCACCCAGCACGAAGGTCGGGATGAAACCCATGACCCAAATGAAGGGGCCCTCGAAGCGGATCTTGCCCCGGTACATGGTGAACAGCCAGTTGAACACCTTGGCCCCGGTCGGGATCGAGATGATCATGGTCGTGATGCCGAAGAAGGCGTTGACGTTGGCGCCGGCACCCATCGTGAAGAAGTGGTGGAGCCAGGTCAGCCATGACACGAGCGCGATGACAGCGGTGGCGTAGACCATCGACGTATAGCCAAACAGCCGCTTTCCGCAGAACGTCGAGACGATCTCCGAGTAGATGCCGAAGGCAGGTAGGACGAGTACGTAAACCTCCGGATGCCCCCAGATCCAGATGAGGTTCATGTACAGCATCGAGTTGCCGCCGTAATCGTTCGTGAAGAAGTGTGTCCCCACGTAACGATCACAGGCCAGAAGAGCCAACGTGGCGGTCAGAACCGGAAAAATCGTGACGATGATTGCATTGCTAGCGAGCGTGGTCCAGCAGAACACCGGCAGCTTCATCATAGTCATGCCGGGCGCGCGCATCTTCACGATGGTCGCGATCAAATTGATCGCAGACAGCGTCGTGCCGACGCCGGCGATCTGTAGGCTCCAGATGTAGTAATCGACACCGACGCCCGGGCTGTAGGCTGCTCCGGAGAGCGGCGGGTAGGCAAGCCAACCCGTACGGGCAAACTCGCCCACAAACAGCGACAGCATCGTCAGGATGGCGCCGCCTGCCGTCATCCAGAAGCTGAAGTTGTTGAGAAATGGAAAGGCCACATCGCGCGCTCCGATCTGGAGCGGCATGATGTAATTCATCACCCCGGTCACGAATGGCATCGCCATGAAGAAGATCATGATCGTGCCGTGGGCGGTGAAGATCTGATCGTAGTGATGCGGTGGCAGGTAACCCTGTGCCTCTCCGACCGAGAGAGCCTTTTGTGTGACCATCATGATTGCGTCGGCAAAGCCGCGCAGCAGCATTACGATGGCGAGGATGATGTACATGATGCCGATCTTTTTGTGATCGACGCTCGTGAACCACTCACGCCAGAGATAGCCCCATTGGCCGTACCAAGTGACGGCGCCAACGAGAGCCAAGCCGCCCAGCGCAACAGCTGCAAAGGTCACGAGCAGGATCGGCTCATGATAGGGGATAGCTTCGAGCGTCAGGCGCCCGAAGACAAGCTGCTGGAGATCGATGTTCGAGAACATGGGAATGCCCGTATCGGTCGATGCTAGCGGCCCTGGGGGGGCGCAGTGTTGAGCTGGGCCGGCGCAGGTGTCCGGTCGGCGCCCGGCAGGGCGTTGCCCTGGCCCTGATCAGGCTCGGTTTTTGGCTTGTTGACCCCGTCCCGGCTCAGGGTCTGGTCGCGGGGATCCATGCCTTCCGGCTGGACTGAGCCTTGCGGCGGACGACCCGAGGCCGGGAAGGTGGCGCCCGAAGGCTCGGTGCCGGACTCCAGGCGACGGTTGTCGTAGTCGAGCCGCTTGCGGTTCTCTTCGCTGGCTCGCCCCCCACCTCCAGCTCGGTCGATCTGGTGCATCTCGGTGACGCACATCAGGCCGGGTTCGGGGCACATGCCAAGGATGACGTCATAGATGCCGGCCTGCACGCTGCTGAAGAACCGAACCGGATCAGCCTCGCTCGGCTTCTCAAGCGCCAGGTAAGCCTCGCGGTTGAGGTTTGTGCCGGACGCTTTGGCCTTCGCAACCCACTCGTCGAAGCCTGCGGCCGGCAGGCTGCGGAAGCCGAAGTTCATCCGGGAGAACCCGGGTCCGCTGTAGTGAGCCGATAGCCCCCGAAACGTTCCTTCCTTGTTCATGACAGCGTGGAGCTTCGTCTCCATGCCGGGCATGGCGTAGATCATACCGGCGAGCGCTGGGACGTAGAACGTGTTCCAGACAGAGGACGACGTGATCCTGAACGTGATCGGCCGGTCGACCGGCGCCGCCATCTCGTTGACGCTTGCAACCCCGTACTCGGGGTAGATGAACAGCCATTTCCAATCGAGGGCGACGACCTGCACCTCGAGTGGCTTGGTGTCGGCCGGGATCGGGCGGTTAGGGCCGAGGCGCGACAACGGCTTGAATGGGTCGAGTGTGTGTGTGGAGATCCAGGTGATCGCGCCGAGTGCCATGATGATCAACAGCGGCACCGTCCAGATCACAACCTCGAGCTGGGTCGAGTGGTGCCAATCCGGATCGTAGGTCGCGTCTGGGTTCGAGGCACGATACCGGCGCGCGAAGATGAAGGTGAGCGCAATCACCGGCACAATCACCAGCAGCATGAGCGCGGTGGACACGATAATGAGGTTGCGCTGCTGTGTTGCGATGTCCCCGGACGGGTTCATGACAACCATGTTGCACCCGGCCAGCAGACTAGAGGCGGCTAGCACGGCTAGGCTTCGCAGCATGCTGCTCACCCGCGGGCCTTGCGAGCGGCGGAGAGCAAAGGAAGGGCGAGACGGTGAGACCATGGGGCTTGCTTCATCATCTCTCGCCGGCGCGCGGGCTGGACGCGGCCGGATGGCGCGAGGGTGACCAGGGAGCACGGTTCAGACCTGCCGGATTTCTGAGCGCGAGCTGCCAAGCGCCAGCAAGGTCGTGATTGCACCGGACAGCAGGTACAGACCCACGCAGGCGAGGCCGTAGCGGGCTGACAGAAACAGCACGATCAGGGGAGCGAACCCCGCTCCCAGCAGCCAAGCCAGGTCGCTTGTGAGAGCCGCTCCGGTGTAGCGGAAGCGCTGTTCAAGCCGGGACGTGACCGCTCCGGAGGACTGGCCGTAGGACAGCCCAAGCAGGGCAAAACCCGCGTTGACATAGATCGTCTGCCCAATCGCGTTCTCTTCGACGAGCAGCGGCGCGATGATGCTGCCGAGAGCGAAGACCGCGATCAGGCCTGCCGTGATCATCAGCAGCATGCGGCGACCGATCTGATCGGCGATGAGCCCAGAGGCCATGACCGCACCCGCGCAGATAAAGGCGCCCGAGCACTGGATCATGAGAAACTCGCCCGGCGAGCGCTCTGTGAAGAGGTTGATCCAGCTGATCGGGAACACGGTCACGAGATGAAACAGGGCAAAGCTCGCCAGCGGTATCAGCGCGCCGATGAGAAGCTCTCGTGAGTGGTTGCGGATCAGCGGGATGATGGGCGAAGGCTCAAGCCGCCGCTGCTCAAGGAGGCGGGAAAACTCGTCCGTCGCAACGAGCCGCAGGCGTGAGAACAAAGCCACAACATTGACGGCAAAGGCGCAGAAGAAGGGGTAACGCCAGCCCCAATCCAAAAACTCGCCATCTGTCAGGTTGAGCAGGAGGTATGAGAACATGACGGCGGCCACGATGAAGCCGAACGGCGCACCGAGCTGAGGGATAGCTGCATAGAAGCCGCGTCGTTCGATGGGCGCATTCAGCGCTAGCAGCGAGGCAAGGCCGTCCCAGGCGCCACCCAGCGCCAGGCCCTGCCCAATCCGCAGTCCAGCCAAGAGGTAAAGCGACCAAACCCCGATCTGCGCGTAGCCGGGCAGGAAGGAGATCGCCATCGTAGAAAAGCCGAGCAGAAACAGCGCCGTGGTTAGCTTTACGCCCCGGCCATGCCGACGATCGATGGCTGTGAAGACGGCTGTTCCAAGGGGCCTCGCGATGAAGGCGAGCGCGAAAATCGCGAAGGAATAAAGCGTTGCGGTCAGGGGCTCCAAAAAAGGCAGGAACACCTTTGGAAACACCACCACAGATGCAATCGCGAACACAAAGAAATCGAAATACTCTGCCGTCCGGCCGATAATCACGCCGATCGCAATCTCACTAGGTGCGACCTTGTGATCAGTGTTCGCTAAACGGGCGTCGCGCTCCAGCGGATTGGAGGATGGATAAGGCCCTTCAACGTGATCGATCGCCATCCGAAGTGTAGCCTGGGATAAGGGTTTCTTAGGGAATTTCGTCCAGAAACTGATTGCGCGCATAGGAGCGCACAGTGGCGTTCGCAGACGTGATGGAGCGGATGTCTATCCTTCGGCCTGATCTGCTCTTGCTGATGTTCGGCCTGCTTGGTGCGCTATCTTGCCGAGCGTGAACAGATGGCCGCCGTATCAACGGTAGTGTTCTGATGCAGCAAGCATGGTGATCCCCCTTAATCTGGCACCATGATCCTGCGAGCCAATGCGCGCATTGATCTGAGTCAAACGGGGCGGAAAACCTGCTGTTAGAGCAGCAGTTTCGGGGCAGCCAACCGCAAGCCGGCAGCGCGGCAGGCCTGCTCACCCACCTCATGCTGCCTTGCCAGTGCGGCGTAGCGCTTCTTCACAAAGATTGTTTTTTGGCTACCCGCCTTCGCTGATCGCCAGAAGACCCGGTCGATCCTGGAGAGTGACCGATCTTGCCGTCTTGTAGTCGATGAGCCCCTTCCGGCGCAGCCTTGTGAAGACACGGCTCACGGTCTCGATGGTCAGACCAAGATAGTCGGCGATGTCAGAGCGCGTCATCGGCAGCTCGAGATCCTTGCTAGAGCCCCCCAGCCGTTGAGATGCTTCCGCTCGCGCCAGGAGGAAGCGGGCAACCCGCTCGTCCGCCGTCAGACGGCCAAGCAGAGTCATGTGCTCCTGACCAGCTGCAACCTCGTCAGATGCTACAGCGAGGAGACGACGCTCGAGCTTTGGATAGGTCTCCAGGAGGACGCGGAACTTGCCGCGCTCAAACCGGCACAGCCGAACGTTCGTAAGGGCTTCGGCACTGCAGGGCACGGCATCAGGGCGGCCAAAACCGATGAAATCGCCCACCGTCAGGAACCCAATGACCGCGCGACGACCATCAGCCAGGAGCTTGAACAGTTTCACCGACCCCGAGATGATGTTGAACAGGTACTCCGGTGAAGCACCCTCGTTCCGGAAGACCTCACCTGGCGCGAGCTCGACCACCGTGGTTGCCCGGGCCAGTTCGCTGAGCTGATCCTCCTCGATTGCGTTGCAGATGCTGACTGCACGAGCTTCGCAGAGCCCACAGCGCTCAACGCCACACCCCTGACCGCGCTCGATGCGAGCGCACGGTTCGGCTTTTGTGCCAGGAGGAACGGTGGTCACAGTCGTGTTCCTGATGAGACGGTGAAGGCTGAAGGGCGACCCATAGCCTTCCTGGATGTTTCCAAGCCCAACGGTAATCTGCGTTTCTGCGTTCAAGAAGGCTCGGTTTATGCACGCAACCGCCGAGCTAGCGTGCCTGCCTCCAGCAAGACGTGTGCGCCTCGGTTGAGAGCGAGCGGTCAAGAAGCCGCTGAGTCTACGCCGTCAGTCGGTTCGGGCCGGAAAACCGCCTTGTGATCAGCCTTGCACACATTAGGCTGCGCAAGGATCGCCTGCAGCCTGTCGCTTTCATGCACGGGGAGGCAAGTACAATTCTAACCAGCGTGCCCTTCCGCAAATGCCAGGCTCGGGTGCCGCGCGCGAGATTTCGCCACGAGACATTCCGTTCTGACTTGGGTAAGTAGGGCGGAGTCAGACATCGAGATACCAGGGGTAATCATCTTGGAGAGCAATACGATCGGCGCCCTCTCTCGTGAGGATCTGCTCGAGCGCGCCGCCGAAATCGTCACCTCATATGTCGCCAACAATCGAGTTCCCGCAGCCGAGTTGCCCGGACTCATCCCAGCAGTCTATGCCAAACTTGCATCTCTAAGCATCACAGGCTCGGCATCTGCAGCCGAAGCCGATGTTAAGCAGGCGACCGCGGCGCAAATCCGCAAGTCGATCACGCCAGATGCCTTGATCTCGTTCATCGATGGCAAGCCCTACAAGACGCTGAAGCGGCACCTTGGAGTGCATGGCCTCGATCCTTTCTCCTACCGTGAGCGCTATGGCCTTCCCTCGGACTACCCGATGACTGCTCCTGGTTATTCAACCATGCGATCTGCGCTGGCGAAAGAACTGGGTCTAGGTCGTACCGGCGGACGAGCGGAGAGGCAGGCAGCTGAGTAGCGAATTCGACTTGATCATAGGCTACGAGCTTGTCGTGTAGAGCGTACCGAACTTCCAGCTCTCGCGTTTCAGAAGGTACGAGGTTGGGCTTCTGAAACGTGAGGGTGGGGACCAATGGCACGCAGCTGTTGCGAAGTGCTACGATCCCGTTCAGAGGCCATCTCGTCCAGTTGCAGGTAATTTGCCTTGAACTCAGCGATTTCCGCAAGGCGTGGCAAGTCAAGGATTGTAAAATGTCTACCTTTACGCTCAATAAGGCCCGCACGCCTGAGTGTACCTAAGGAGCGATTGACGTGTACCGGTGTTATGCCGGCAGTGTCCGCCAGATCAACCTGCGTAATTGGCAGCAGGAACGTCTGGTCCTTGGTCAGCCCGACCGCGCGCAATCGCACGTACAGCTCGCAGAAAAGATGGGCGAGGCGCTCTACGGCTGAGCGGCAGCCGATGTTTACAAGCCACGCACGTAAAGTCGCCTCATTGACGCGCGCTGCTGTTTGTAGCGCCTGCATCACGGCGGGCCGCCGCTGGAGATCTGCGACTATCCAAGGAGCAACCCACACGGCCCGGCATGTGGAAAGAGTGCCAATAGCATAATCCATTCTGTCGAGCCGCGACGTGGCGAGGTCACAGACATCGCCCGGTAAAAGGTAGGCGAGGATCTGACGCGTTCCATTCTCCCGCAACTTGTATTGACAGGCAAAGCCTTGTCCAATCACAAGCATGCCTTGTGGCCGGTCGCCCTCGCAGATGAGATCTTTACCTGCCGGGAAGAACTGTCCTGCGGTCTCGATCGCGGTGAGCGCAACCCTATCAGTTACCTGTAAAGGCGCAAAAGCCTCAAGCTTGCGTACGAGCGGCCCGTGCGCTCCCTGTCGCAGCAACTGCATTTCGCGTCCTCCCTGCCCTTTAGGGACCGCGACCACGCGTACCAATTGAGCAGCACTAACATAGGCGTAGGTTGTGACCTTCAAGCCGCTACGCCGCTTATCAACCTTTAAATTACAAGCGACGGAATCTGTTAGGGTAAGCCTTTCCTCCTCGGTTCGCGATGGAAGGCAATTCGAGCAGTTCCTTAGCCGTAGTGGAACAGTGCACAATCGAATCAGATAGGTTAACGACAACATTCGAAGTAAATGGCAGCGTGGCTATCTGGTTGTATGAGGCTGCCTATGCTCTTCCACATTGATGTCGCAGATGGTGATATTATCACACGCGACGATGATGGTCTTGAGTTCTTCGATCTGAATGAGGCCTGTGCGGCTGCTGTGTCGCTATTGCCCGAGATCGCGCGTGAAGCGCTGCATGGTCCTCGTCGCCGAGCTGCGATGATGCAGGCGCAGGAGCGGTATATCGCAGCGCTGGTCCGCGACGAGGCTGGCCATGTCCTGTTCCGCACACGGCTGAGGCTCGACATGGAGTGGCCGAAAAAACCTGAACTATGAGGCTTTTGTTCGAGATCAATAATTCGATCCAGACCGCTGCCGTATGCCTCGCCGCAGACATGGGATAAATGTTTCCGGTCGATGTTATAGAGCTCGTACCAATGTCACAGGACGAACGTCCGATCACACCAGCTGAAATCCGGCAGCGCGCCTATGAGCTATGGGAGCGCAACCATCGTCCGGATGGTTTTGAAATCGAGTTCTGGCTCTTGGCTGAGCGCGAGTTGCGTGCCGAGCGTGGAGCCCAACGGCGCGATCAGGCCATGTCCCAAGATCTTGAAGTGTTCGAGATAGGCTAAATTGCCGCTGTCGGATCGTCCGTTTCGACCTGTAGTCCAGACGTTCATCTCATAACCGCTAAACTGCCGCTACTCACCCCATGAGGTCCTATATTTGTGCAATCATGTATGTATGAAAAACAACCGTTTTCCAACCACTGTATTGGCACATAGGCTGAGAAACACGGTTCCGAGTACGCAGGCCTTCTGCCATCAAGCCGCGTAGATATCCTTAGAGTAAGCGCGATGCTCCGCCACAGCTCCACGGCCGCGCCGGCGTCAGCGCGGCCGTGGAGCTGGGACTTGGATCGTAACCATCTGGCCGCGGATGGGGTCGAAGACGGTGATGGTCATCGTATGGGCTCCGCATCTGCGTGGGGGTGATCGTCCGGCTAACGCGTCTTAGCGTAACGGTTTCCGCGTCCTGTTCGGATGTGGTTGGCCCTTCGTTAAGTTTGACGGATCGGGTAGGTGGCGGCGCCGGCCCTCGGTCCTGGGATTGCCGGGGGAGAGGTCGGCGCCGCCTTGCCGGATTACTCAGCGTCCGCGTCGTCAGCGTCCAGGATCGTCTCCAGATCACCCGTGAGCGCGTCGAGCTGATCCGCGGTCGCCCGGATCTTGAACTTCGTCCCGTCCTCTGCCTCCACGGCGATCTCGATGTGGTCCTCAACCTTTGCGGCGAGGGCTTGCTTGAGGGTGTAGGTGGTCACGTCTGGGTATCGGCGTGGAAAAAGGACCCGGCTGAGGGGCTGATCGGCGTCCAATAGGGACCCACCCCGCCCCCGTGCATCTCTTGCTCTCTACCGCTCACGGTCAGGGAGCCAGCCGGGGATGTTGATCGTGGAGACCATCGCCAAGATCCGGCGCCTGTTTCGCGAGCACCGGAGCATCCGGGAGATCTCGCGCGAGCTGCGCCTGTCCCGCAAGGTCGTGCGCAAGGCGCTGCGCTCAGACAAGACCGCTTTCGCCTACAAGCGTCAGCACCAGCCCCGGCCGCAACTGGACGGGCACATCGCGCGCCTCGACGCCTTGCTGGCCGAGGAGCTAGCCAAGCCCAAGCGCGAGCGTCTCAGTCTCACGCGCCTGTTCGAGGGGCTGCGGGTGGAGGGCTATGCCGGCGGCTACGACGCGGTGCGCCGCTACGCGCAACGCTGGTTCGCGGAGCATACCGCCACCGCTGCGGGCGTATTCGTGCCACTCGCCTTCGCCCCGGGTGAGGCCTACCAGTTCGACTGGAGCCACGAGACCGTTCGGCTCGCCGGTGTCACCACGCAGGTCAAGGTCGCTCATATCAGGCTCTGCCACAGCCGGCTCTTCCTGCTGCGAGCCTATCCGCGCGAGACGCAGGAGATGGTCTTCGACGCTCACGAGCACGCCTTCCGGTTCTTCGGCGGCTCCTGCCGACGCGGCATCTACGACAACATGCGCACGGCCGTCTCGGCGATCTTCGTAGGACGCCAGCGCACCTTCAACCGCCGCTTCCTGCAGCTCTGCTCGCATCACCTCGTCGAGCCCACCGCCTGCAATCCCAGCGCGGGCTGGGAGAAGGGGCAGGTCGAGAACCAGGTGCGCACAGCGCGCAACCGCTTCTTCAAGCCGGTCCTGCGCTTCGAGACGCTGGCCGACCTCAATCACTGGCTGGAGGAGCAGTGCCGGCTTTGGGCAGGCACCGCGGCGCATCCGGTGCAGCGCGACCGCACCGTCCAAGCCGTCTTCGAGGCCGAGGACCGGTCGGCTCTGATCCCCTACCGTGGCGCGTTCGACGGCTTCCACGAGGTCGAGGTGGTCGCCTCCAAGACCTGCCTCGTGCGCTACGACTACAACCGCTACTCGGTGGCCGCCCGCGCCGCCGGGCGACACGTGCAGCTGCGTGCCTATGCCGACCGGATTGCCGTCTTCCTCAACGGCCAGATCGTGGCCGAGCATGCGCGCTGCTTCGGCCGCTACCAGACCGTCTACGATCCCTGGCACTACCTGCCCGTGCTGGCCCGCAAACCCGGAGCCTTGCGCAATGGCGAGCCCTTCCGTGACTGGGATCTGCCCGACGGCTTGGCTCAGATCCGTGAGCGGCTGTGCGCTCATGCCGACGGCGATCGGCAGTTCGTCGCGATCCTCTCGGCCGTGCCCGAGGCAGGCCTGGAGGCGGTCGAGGCCGCATGCACCGCTGCCTTGGCCACACGCCTGTTTAGCGCCGATGCGGTGCTCAACCTACTCGCGCGCAGCCGCGAGAGCCTCCCGCCTGCACCGGTGCCGACGCCGGCAGGTCTGACGCTCGGGATCGAGCCTGCAGCCGATTGCGCACGCTACGACTGTCTGCGACCTCTGGAGGCGATCTGATGGAGCGACACACCGTCGTCGACCTGATGGTCAAGCTCAAGCTGCGCGGCATGCGCGCCGCCTACGACGAGATCATCACGCAGGCCGGCAAGCGTGGGCACGCTCCAGAGCGGGTGGTGGGGGATCTGCTGGCCGCGCAACTGGCCGACGTGGAGAGCCGGGCTACGGCCTACCGCATGGGCAACGCCAAGTTCCCAGTCCTGAAGACGCTGACCGAGTTCGACCTAATCGCCTCGCCCGTGAACGCGGCGATGGTGCGCGATCTGCACCAGGGCAACTTCCTCACCGACAGCCGGAACGCGGTGCTGATCGGCGGCACGGGCTCGGGCAAGACGCATCTGGCCATCGCGATCGGGGCGAACTGCGTGCGGGAGCGCGAGGCACGGGTGCGCTTCTTCAACACGGTCGATCTGGTCAACCAGCTGGAATCGGAAGCGCGGGCAGGCAAGGCAGGTCGGCTGGCTTCGCAACTCGCACGGATGGACCTCGTGATCCTGGACGAGCTTGGCTACCTGCCGTTCCCGCGCGCCGGTGGACAGATGCTGTTCCATTTGGTCAGCCGGCTCTACGAGCGGACCTCGGTGATCGTGACGACGAACCTGCCGTTTGGCGAGTGGCCGAGTGTGTTCGGGGACGCGAAGATGACGACGGCGTTGCTCGACCGGCTGACGCACCACTGCGACATCCTGGAGACCGGCAACGCTAGCTGGCGGCTGAAGACGCGCAGCTGAGCGTCGAAAAGCCGAGAGCCGGTCCGGCGTCAGGCTGGAGACGAGGCCGATGCCGCTCCGCTGACCCGACCGGCTGCGCGGCATTGGCCTCTGCGTCGGCACTCTGCGCGGCGGCTGGTGGGTCCTTTTTGGACGCCGATCCTGGGTCCCTTTTGGACGCCGATTGACAGTCACGTCCTTAGCCATTCGACTCTCCCGGCTTACGACGCCTATGACAGGCCGGATGAGAAGTGTGCTCAGGCGAAGTCGTTCCCCGGCCCAACCGCGCCCGCTGCATCGCGCTCTGCTGGCTCACTAAGGCAGGAAGCCATCCCAAACCGGTCGCTCCTGAACGTAACGGAGAGCTGCTGGCCGCTAGTAGGCGGCTAAGCGAATTGGGACGTGATGAACCAGAACACGGCCGCCACAAGCGCGCCGATACCAGCAAGCACCAAGGCTGCGTGTCGGTCGAAACGTCTTCGTCGCCCACCCGGCATCGGCATGCTTCCCGCGTGATGCGATGATGCTCAAGCGTACACGGCCTGGCAACTCCTCATGCCGCCTCCCTGTAGGTGACAACAGCAATCCCAGTAAGAGGTTTCAAGCACACTTCGCAGCACACCCGCTGCGCCACCACAACCACATCATCATCCAACGTGGCGCCTAACTCCTCCCAACTGCTGCGCGTCTCCTGCCCGCATTCGGGGCAGCACATGACACGCAGACCGCGATAACCTTGCGCGCACCACTCCGCCACTGTCTGCACTGGGCTCACCCAACATCCTGTTGTCGATAGTTGCAGCTCATAGGCGTGGCTTGTGACGGATCGACGGTGTCCGCACTGCCGAATGCGTGGCTGCACGCCCATCCTACTTAGCGCATTACGGGCTCAACGCGGATCATCTGCGGTCAGACTGGATGCGTGCGGACATCAGCATCGTAAGACCCGAGCTAGAGAGAAGAATGAGCGCGGCGAGCAAAGCCAGCTCAGGGTTCAGAGCTGATGGTAGCTGGCGTCCTGTAACTAACGGCCATGCGTACATCCAAGCAGCCCCGACGGGTGCTGAGAAAGCCGCAACGCAGAGCATTTCGAAAAGCCAGCGAGGCATCGCTTAAATTCCAGCGTTGATTATCTAGGCCGGTTCAAGTGGCAGTCTCGTCAGTACGGTTGCTAGCTGTCCCATGACATCTCGCATCAGGGCAGCTTTTATCCGGCACGCAACCACCTTGGCGCGGAGCGCGGCGACGCCCTCGTTGTTCTCAGTGATCTCGGTCATTTCTGCGCACCACATCGCATCCTCGACAAACTCCTCACGTGCCACGATTTGGCGCGTAGCCTTCAGCATCATCCCAACAACGCGGGACCGATCAGACATACGTAACTCGCTGCGTATGGTGCCTTCCGAGTGGATCGGCTCTGCCGGAGGCGCAGTAACATTGATCAAGCGAAGGTAACTTCCGTTTTAGAGACAGACATTGGCTCAGCGATCGCGCGGGTCCAGTCCTAATTTGAGGATCGGCAGTGAATGGGCAGAGTCGACGAAGCTTGAGATGCGCACGCGCTACACGACACAGGCCAGCGAACGGCTCGTCGCATTCGCATGAAAAGTTGGCTTGCGATCACGAGCGTCCTCTAGTTGTGCGATCACATGTGTGCAGAAAACGTTCGTTTTTCTAACACTCAGTCGGAGCGGCTGGCCAAAACCCTGAAACAGCCCCGTTTGTGTAACGAAAATATGGTAGCAAATCTATTGCCAGAAAAACCCTCTTGTGGGACTATCGTGACATGCTTGTTGGCTATGCGCGTGTCTCGACCCAGGACCAAAACCTCAACCTTCAGCGCGATGCGCTTCTGAAGGCAGGTTGCGAAAAAATTTTTGAAGAGAAGAAGAGCGGTAAGGCTGGGACCAAGCGCCCGGAGTTCGAAGCCGCCCTCGCCTACCTGCGCCCGACCGACGTCCTGGTGGTGTGGAAGCTGGATCGCCTAGGCCGTTCCCTCGTCGAGATGATGCGCACCATTGATGGCCTGCGGCTCAAGGAGATCCACTTCCGCTCCCTGACCGAGCAGTTCGACAGCGCTACCGCCCACGGACGCTTTGCCCTGCAGATGCATGGCGCCATGGCCGAGTACTTCCTCGACCTCAACCGCGAGCGCACCATGGAGGGCTTGAAGGCCGCTCTGGCCCGTGGGCGAAAAGGGGGGCGACCCAAAATGCTGAGCGAGGCTGATCTAGAAGTAGCCCGGGCTCTGCTCGCTGCTGGCAACATCTCGGTGGCTGCGATCGCCAAGCGCCTGGGGGTGAGCCGCTTCACCTTCTACCGGTACTTCCCGCAGGCGCGCACGCGCAGCCAAGCGCGTGCAGGGGGCTAACCGCCGTGCCCATTCGCCCGGAAAATCGCTTCTTCTATCCTATCGATTGGTCACAGCTATCTGAGGTGATCCGCTTCGGGCGCGCCAAAGGCTGCTGTGAGGAGTGTGGTCGACCGCATGGGCAATTGGTTTTCCACCTTGGCGACGGACGCTGGTGGGATGCTGCGACGCAGACTTGGCGCAGCGGAAAGGGGCGCCCGCTTAAGCTGACACCCGTGGAGTCCATGCCGGCAGGTACAGCGCTACGGACCACCCGCGTCTATCTGGCCTGCGCTCACCTGGACCATGATCCAGGCAACAACGATCCCAAGAACCTACGGGCGCTCTGCCAGCGCTGCCACATCCTACACGATCGGGCGGAACACCTGCGTCAGCGCTGGTTCACCTACAGATACCGGAAGGCCCTCGGTGACCTGTTCCTCGGCCCTTACCCGTTCCGGTACTGACCTTGGGGCGCACACCGGAAGCTGCCCTGCTGGCTGTAAGGAGGGCTGCAGTTCGTGAGATGACTCTCGTCGAGCTTCTAGGAAAGTGGCACCGTTGGGATCGGGGGCAGCTTTTGTGGTCAGCAGCCCCCACGCAGAGCGCAGCTCTTAACGCGAGCGGCATTTGCCCGTGCGCGTGCGCTCACGGTCACCGTCATCGTAGTCAATGTTCAGCATATCACCGTTCAATGATGTGATGCGACCTGAATGCCAAGTTCCACTGCCCTTCCAGTTGCACTCGATCCGCGTACCAACAGACCACGTGTAAGAGCGGACGCGGCTGACGTGCGCGGTTTCTCGATCGCCGTCATCATAACGGATGGTCACTGTAGCGCGTGCGGCACTCTCGACGATGCCAGGGTACCAATGCTCGCCGTTCCGCCATCTGCCGAGAACCCAGTCGCCAGGCCGGTATGGCTCGCTTACAGGTTCAAATTCAGCCTGCCGATTTGGCACACGCGGTACATATTGAGGCGCACCCGTGTCACTTTCAAGCCTAAGTCTATCGTTCAGGACGTTGATTACTGCAAGTCCGCAGAAGTTGACCGGTTCTTCGATAACCCTCTCGTTTGACATGCCGCGGGAGCCAAAATCAATGATGACACGGGCTGTCATCATGCAATTCGAGGGGCGGTCGGCATTGAATGCGAGGTTCCGGCCCCCTCGCCCTGGGATCGGTATCTTTAGCCAGTTCTCACTCCAGCGCCTGCCAGGTGCCAGAACACGGAAGTCGATGATTGCACCAGGCGTGTGGTTAGTGACCACAAAGCGCTTATCGGCGACAGTCTGTGCTTGAACGGGCTGAACCAGTGCAGATGTAATTCCACATCCTGCGAAGACCGCTGCCCCTGACAATCTGATTAATGGCGCCACTATGCCCCGCCGACAAGTGCCGAGACTGCCCATACCACGCTCCCTCGATCCACGAGGAGACGTCTGATGCTTCATCGGGCCAGCGTCTCACTCGAGCAGCTCTTCGTTCTGCCGATCGCCGCGGTAGCACGCATCTCTCAGACCGGTCTTGAACGCATGTACCACCGGCTTGAACATGTGTATCAAGCCCGGAACAAAGTGGAACGCACGTGCAGAAGCGCATCAAGAGCTGGAGAGCGCGTTAGACCTGCAGTGCAACTAGACGTCATTGTAAACAACGTTTCCATGGATTTAGCCTGCCGAGCCTGTCGCGACTACAAAGCCTATCTGGAACGCCTGTTTTTACAATTTATGTCGTTGCCTATGGGGAAAGGCGATGCTGAAAGATAAACCAGAAACGGGGGTGCTCAAACTGGAATTGCAGCGATTTTCTACCACTGCCCTACCGGTTCGGGACCGGCATGAGGCATGGCTGCATCAGGATTGGCCAAGCTTCGCGCCGTTCTACCGTTGTGTTCCGCTAGAGCCATTCGACGTCACTGCGGATCGCCTCTATCTCGATAATATATTAATCATATACTCCAAGATCACGTCGCAGGAGTGGGCGCGCGACGTCGGCTTGATAAAGTCCTGGAGCTCGGACTCTCTTGTTGTTGCTTTGACAATCCAGGGAGAGGCAAAGGGAACATGGGGCGACATCCACGTTAAAACCCGCCCGGGAAGTCTTCACCTGGCTGATCTTGCAAAAGCCTCGTCCCACGTTTCAAGCGCAAGTCAGACAATTATCCTGATCGTGCCTCGCGCCCTTGCTGCTAGTCGTGGTCTTGACGTTGCCGCACTCCATGGAGTTGCCATTGCCTCGCATACAGCATCGTTCCTGACCACGCATCTGCTCAGCCTTCGGAGTGCCGTGCCGGAGCTCCCGAGGAGTAGTGGGATGATGCTGGCACGTGGAGTCATCGATCTCCTTGTTCTGGCACTTGCAGGAACAGGAAGGGCATCCCAAGCCGTCGTTGGCCGACGCGGCCTCGCACTGCTGGCACGGGGTGCAATCGATGAAGGACTCGGCTCTCCCTCTCTCAATACGGCAAGGCTCTGCCGTACTCTGGCAGTTTCGCGCGCTACACTCTATCGCCTGTTTGAGGAAGAAGGCGGCGTTCAATACTATATCCGTCGCCGCCGTCTTGAAGTCGCACGAGCAACTCTTGAGGATGCGACTTCCGCAGAGCCAATCTGTGCGATTGCGGAGCGGTTCGGCTTCAGCGATGCTGCCCACCTCAGTCGGCTGTTCCGTAGACAATATGGCATGACGCCAAGCGATTGCCGTGCGGAAGCTCAACGAATTGCCAAGCAGAAGGACGCGCAGCTGCGATGATCATATCGGCAGTGGTACTGGCCAGCTTCGTCTGCGCTTTTCTCCTGACGATGCTGATGCGTCTTCCTGCTCTCGGCGTCGCTTGCGGGGTTCCGCTAGCGGGAGCGGCATGCGCTTTTCTCGCGATCACGCTTTTCCCGTCAGGAGGATCAACTGAGCCTGTTGTCGTCCCGCTGCTTTTGATCATTGTCGCGCTCGGGGCTGTTCCCGGCGCAGTGTTAGCTGCCCTACGCCGGCGGGGTCATACCGAGGTCTAATGGGCCACTACCTGCAACGCGTTAGGTCGAAGGGTCCATCCGCCGTGTTGAGCCTCATCCGGTTCCGTCCCAGCCGTTCGACGACGCTCTCCGTCCGCGTGCCCTCTGCGACGACCACAAGCTGACCGCCTTTAAGGCTCCATCGAGCAGAGCCTTCATCCGTTGTCCCGTCCTGCGAATAAACAACAGCGGGAGGCTTGCAGCCGTCCGTACCCCAGCTGCCTACAAGATATTCACGAGTGACCGGCGAGGATCTATCTTTGGCGTTGACTGGCGTGTGGTAAGCTGTTGACAGCAACAGCATGACCAAGGCTGCGATTGAATTCATTATCAATGGATTGGATTTTTTCTGCTGTAGGCTGAGCGGCACTTGATCACCAACGTTTTGTGCCACCAGGTTGCGCTTGTGCGGATGATATCGCGCCATAAGGTGGGCTTAGCCTGACTTCGTGGATGACCTAACCATCAGGATGTCCACTGTCGGCTGAACGGGTAGCACGTTGCGGAGCCGCCGTGCTTGTACACATGTCTCAGCAGCTTGTCTGGGCGCCTCATACTGCGCCTTTCGCTCGTCGAGCCCACGTGGCCACGATAGCGGATGCGCCCTGATTTTGGTTGTCAATGGCGGCTTCCGTTCAGCGGCTCAAGGCCCGGGTTGTGCCCAGATGACCACCACTGCAGCTAGGCCGGGATCTTCACGGAGTCCGGCTCAAGTTCGCACCTCCCTCTTCTCGCTTCGGATGAAAGGCGCCGTCTCAGCAAAGCTTAGCCAATGTGATCGGCTTTAACATTCTGCGGAACTGCCTCAGGGCATGGACCGTTCTCGTGCTGCAGAACAGGTCAGGCCACAATGATCAAAACACCTCCTGTGGCAAGTGACGACGGTGCTTCCACGCAAGTGCCGTCGCAAAACGGCGGTACAGACGAAGATCTAACCCCGCTCGAGCTGCGAGCAGAGGAGGAGCTTGTTCTTCCTGTCGTCGAGGAAACTGCTCACATCGAGAAGCGGCTACGCGAAAAAGGTCGCGTCCGCGTCAGCACACAAACAGAAACCATCGAAAAGGTGCTCCGCGAGTCGCTGCACGGCAACACCGTGGGCGTCAGTCGGCTGCCCATCGACCGCGTCATCAAGGAAGGCGAGCCTGTTCCTCAGACGCGCACGGAAGGCAGCGTCACCATCATCCCAATCCTCGAAGAGGTCCTCGTCGTCGAGAAGCGCCTGATCCTCAAGGAGGAGGTGCACATCCGCGAGACGAGCACGAACGAGGACGTCGAGGTTCCGGTCACCCTGCGCAAGCAGCGCGCGGTGATCGAACGCATAGGTCCGGAGGGGGCTGAACCCACCACACCTACGGAGGAAACAGACCATGACCCAGACGATCACAGCCCTGTACGATAACCGGCAGGACGCTCAGAACGCGCTCAGCAAACTCGTCGCCGCCGGCATTCCCGAGTCCTCGGTCCGCCTCGTTCAGGGCCGCGAGGGCAGCACTGCTCAGAGCACCGGAGCTTACGACCACACCCGGGACGAAGGCGGCTTCTGGGGTTCGCTTAAAGACCTCTTCCTGCCGGAGGAGGACCGCTACTCCTACAGCGAGGGGCTGAACCGCGGCGGCACGATGCTGACGGTCTCTGCCGACGACAGCAAGATCCGTGCAGTCGCCGATATCCTTGAGCAGACCAACGCGGTCGACCTGGACGAGCGCGAGTCGTCCTGGCGGCAGGAGGGCTGGAGCGGCTACACCGCAGGTGCAACGGGTGCCGAGGCTGCGGGCGGTATTCCGGCAACCGGAGCGTCGGCCGGCACCACCGGTCTGCATGCCGCGGGTGGGGCCAGTTCCGCAGGTTCCTATGCTAGTGGGGTATCTGGTGTCACTGGCGCGGCACATGATGCGCAAGTCGGCAGCCGGGAGACTATCCCCGTCGTTGAGGAGCGTCTGAACGTCGGCAAGCGGGTCACCGAGCAGGGCCGGGTGCGGCTGCGCTCTTACGCCGTCGAGACGCCGGTAAACGAGCAGGTGAGCCTCCGTGAGGAGACGGTCCACGTCGACCGGCAAAGGGTTGATCGTCCGGTAACGGCCGCCGACGAGGCACTGTTTGCCGAGAAGACCATCGAAGCGACTGAGCGTGTCGAGGAGGCGGTGGTCTCCAAGGACGCCCGCGTCGTCGAGGAGGTGGGCCTGCGCAAGGATGCGACCCAGCACACCGAAACCATCACCGACAAGGTGCGGCGCACCGAGGTCGAGGTGGAAGACGAGCGTGGGAACGTCACACGTACCGGCACCGGCGGGACGACAACCGACAAGCGCTAAGCGCTTGTCGCGGCTGATATACCACAGCTCTTAAGCATCCTGCAGCTCGCTTGTGGGATGCTAGGAAATCCTTAACCATGAGCGCGTTGCGATGCAGCCTTTCGAGGTTGTGTCGCAATGCGCTTCATCCATGTTGAGGACGGCCTACGTCTCCGCTTTCCCGGACGCGATGCAGCGTTCAACGAGGGTGTCGAGATCGGTATCCTGGCCGTCAACTTGGCCAGCGGACGTGGCGAGTTCACGCTGCAGCTCTCCAGCGGCACACTTGAGCAGGCTCGAGCCCTCGCCGCGCAGATGGGCTACCGGGTGCATGTCGTCCGGAGCGACGAAGCCTGGGCAGGAGTGACGTTTCTGACCGGCCGTAGGCGACCCAAGCTGACGCTGATCCACAATCCGCCAGAGGCTCAGGCTGCAGGCTGACCAACGGAACGCCCGCTGCCGTGTGGTTCAACCATTCGGAACAGTGGCGATCTGCTTCTCGGTGACATTCAGAACGAGGTCGGCAACCACAGCCGATCGTGGCGGTTGACCCAAGCAGCTAAAGCCACGGAGAGCGTTGTGGCCGTTATTACGATCACGATCGGACTGCGCACCGGCACCCGGCTTCTCGCAGCCAACTCAGAACGCAGTGCCGCTAGCTACGCCGAGGCGGTTGTCTACGCCATACCGCGCGAAGCTCTCCCGGTGCCTCTGGCTGTCTCTTGCCTCGATACAGGCGTCCGCAACCGGCTGACCGAGTATCTGCTCGATCTGCAGACCGAATGCCTGCGTATGCCTCTGCCAAACCAGAACGCGTCTGGGGCTTTGGGCTGATTGAAGGGCTTTCCATGCCGCTTCAGTCCTGCCTACATCTCACCCCATGCTTCTGATGAGCGCCAACTCGAATACGCCGCTGTCAGCGGACTCTGCGCCTGACCATGGGCCAATCCTGGACGCCCGCACACGCCTGCGGCTCGGGCTGCAGCTGCAGGCCATCTACGAGCCGGTGCTGAATGACGTTCTAGATCCACGTCTGGCCGAGCTGCTGCGGCAACTTGAGTGCGATCGGGATCAGACACAAGCCGGCTAGCTACCTGGGCTGTGGTGTGCCCACGCACTTGAAGTACAAGCTATGCCGTACACGCAACGTCGCAAACCCTTCGAAGGGGGTTGCCTTGTGCGACGCACCATCTAATTTTGGATTATGCGCAACCGCGATGGCGTCGCGGTCATGCTGCTCTTCTTGAGCGTTTCCTCCCAAGACTTCGGGCCGTCCCCTCACCGGGGCGGCCTTTTTTGTGTCTTGTAAGTGATCATCTATCCATCTCCGCCGAGCGCAGCAAGCAAGATTTTTCTTAAACGGCCTTCACCCATGTGGAATTTTTTATCCAGTTTGAACTTGGCAGCAAAAAACTGGCGATTTGACCGAGCGCGGCAGCGTTCAGCGATCATAGACTGAAGGCACGTACGGCTGCGGCCAGAGCAGCAAGTCCGCCAAGGGCGACAGCCGAAATCAGCCGGGCACGCGCCCAGGGCCTGAAAGGATTATCGTTACAGGGCTTTGGCGCGCGACCGGGCCACCTCCGCCATTTACGCTCCGCATTATGAGCATCGAGCATGGCCTGAAGACCTTGCCTATCAGGCTGAAGGAGGCATGACATGAATGACGTCCTTGGCGGCTATTCGCCGTTGGAGCTCTGGACGAGTTGAGCTGTGCTGCGGACGATCGCCAGAACCTCACGACGCACCTGGTCGTCTTCGATCTCGGCGTAAGCACGCAGCAGCTCAACAGCCCCCTTGGCATGCAGGAAGCCGAGCAGCTCGGTTTGCTCCCGAGCAGTGGGGTTATCGCTATCCTCGAAGAAGGTGGAGACCGGCACTTCGAGCAACCGGGCGATCTCGCGCAGGCGTCCCGCGCCAACGCGGTTCTGGCCCTTTTCGTACTTTTGAACCTGCTGGAAGGTCACGCCTACTGCAAGTCCGAGAGCGGTCTGACTCAATCCACGTGCCTTACGCAGCGCTGCAATCCGAAGCCCGACAAGCCGGTCTGCCTCCGTAACCCGCTTCGGCGGCCCGCTGGAGATGTCCATCCTGCTAATCCTAAAATCTTAAATTCACGCTTGTTGTCGAATGTTGATTACAGCTTAATGGCGCTGCAATTTCAAGCGGTCGCCTTAGCTGCAATAAGGCCATCGGTAGCTCGAAGCTCGTAGATTACTCTCAGTGCGAACTTCCTTTGACTTCGGCATAAGGAACAGCAACGGCCTTCTTGCCCTCAATCCGCAAATAATGAAATACGATTTTACAGAAATGCGGGTTTGCAGCCTCTCACTAGGGTGCAGCCGCAGAAAGCAGCGTTCCACCATGTCGTCACAGGGCTGGAGGCGCCCTTGTCGGCCTAGCCGCCGAAAAAATGTAAGATGGCCAGTGGTTTGAGTCCCGACCATTCTGCCAGTTGCGCTGCTGCGACTGATGGCACAGCAAAAAGGCCGCCGAGCAGGTGCTCTAGGCGGTCTAATAGGAAAGCGGTCCAGAAAAAGCTTGCCCCGGCGGTATGCTAGGCAGGGACCGACCGGGGGTTACGTGATAAGTTATGGGGCAACCGACCGAAAAATTCAAGTGAAATCCGCTTTTCGTGCCCACCTTCGTTGACGTCCTTTCCAGCGACCGCTTCGCCACCTACCAGCACTGGGCCGACGGTGATGATGCTCTGGCGCTCCGGCTCTACACCTTCAACGTCCAGCTCTCGGCGGCCCTCTATGGGCCGCTGCACATGCTCGAGGTGACACTGCGCAACCGGGCTGATGCCCAACTGATGACGGTGTATGGCCCGGACTGGCTCGACGACCCAGTCGCCCTTCCCGGCCGCTATCAGCGTGACTGCGTGATCAAGGCCCGCGCCACGCTGCTGGGCGAGCGCAAAGCCGCCAGCCACGGGCAGATGGTGGCCGAGCTGACGTTCGGATTTTGGACTTCGCTGTTTGGCCGTGACGGGACGCACCTGTGGCAGCATCTTCGGCCTATCTTCCAGGCCAAGGGCATTCAGCGAGGCCTGATCGCCGGGCAGCTGCGCGACCTCCGGCACCTGCGCAACCGGGTCGCCCACTACGAGCCGATCCTCACCCAGCCCCTCGCCCAGCGCTACGGCAATCTCACCACCCTCACCGGCTGGCTCTCGCCGACCGCCGCGGCCTGGATCGCCCAGACGTCCGCCTGGGGAGCGCTCTACCCGGCTGTACCGGTGCTTGTGCCGAACGCTGCCGGTGACCTGCGCGTCGAGCCAGCTGTCATTCCCTTCCTGCCAGCCTGATATCCGGAAATACGATTTTCCTGTTTTGCGGCGACTGGCTCTATCCTGATGCCGCATGGGCCAGTCGGCCGTGCCGGCGTCAAGGCACGCTGCGCTCTCCGGCCTTGACCCCATCCCGTCCGACCGGCGGTGGGCTGCCAGTGGGGCAAAGCCCCAAACTGACCAGCAGAGCTGATCCGCTTCTGCAGAAATCCGCTTTTACGACGGATTGGAGTGGCTTGGGACTAGGCTGCAACCCGTGCCCAGTGCGGAGCGGACGAACGCGGCCTTAGGCGGCGTCATGATCGCGGCTGAAACCATCGCCGTCCCGGGCCTGGCAGGAGCCTGATCGGGTCCGGGGGCGCCCTCCCCTACACAATGGCCGGCGGCTGTGGCGGCACTGTGTGTGAGCGGGCTGGTGTGCCTCTCCCGGCAAGCCAGCCTCTCCCCTGCGGCCAGGCGGTTCGGGAGATGCGCCGGAGGCTGTCCCGGTCAAGCGGCTGCCCGCTCCGTTCGCGTGCGCTCCCGTGTTGCCGATGACCAGGACCGGCCGGAGGCCTCAGCCCCGCGGCGCAGCAGAACTCCCGACCGGCCGCGATGGGCGTGGCCGGTACCAGCAAAGGGAGATCCACACCATGACCCGCACCACCACCAACAACCGTCCGAGCCACGCCGTCTACGTGGTCGAGGGAGAGGGCGAGAACGCCTTCTGGACCCGGATCGGCGCCGCCTGGGCACATGAGGATGGCGACGGCTTCAACCTTCAGCTCAGCTGCCTGCCGCTCACTGGCCGCCTGGTCATCCGCAAGCCGCGACCGAAGACTGACGGGGAGCTGGCCCAATGAGCCGCACCACCGCGATCCAGCGTCTCAACGACGCCCTACGCTCTCAGCTGACCGGCGGTCGGCTGATGCTCACCCCAGGAGTCAGCCAACTGGCTCCGCTCGACCGGCTGGCGGTGCTGAACCTGATGCGCGATTTTAGCGCGTTCACGCCGGACAACGATCCTCACGGCGAGCACGACTTCGGCAGCGTCGAGCACAAGGGCACGCGCTACTTCTGGAAGATCGACTACTACGACCTCCAGTTGGCGATGCACTCGCCGGACCCGGCCGATCCGGCGGTGACCGTCCGGGTCCTCACGCTGATGCGCGCCGACGAGTACTAACCGGCTGCGCTGCCCGAACCGCCCTCCGGGGCGGTTTCAGCTTTGGCCATCATGTGGGCCTTCACCCGATTGATCGCCTTACGGTTCTTCCGTGCAAACCGCTGCAGGTGCTCGAATGCTGTCGCGCTCGATTTCGCTTCGATAAAGCGCTGCTGCCACTCCGGCATACCCTCAATCACAGCCAGAGAGTCGATAATTTTTTCGCGGAGGATCTTTTTGGGATAGCGCCCCAATAGGCCTCCATTCAAGGCAACTGTCCGCAGCTCAAGAAAATTCATAAACTCCAGGAAGGCAGCATCCTGCTCGTCCGGCTTGTCACGAGAACGAAGTAGCGCCTGCTCACGCTCAGTCACAGCATTGAACAGCTCTTGCAGGGCCTGCAAATCACCTGCCTTGCGGCCCGCTCGTAGTTGAGCACCGACGTAGAAGAGGGCTGCAAGAGCGATAAGCGCTTGTAGTGCAGTGCCAGCAGCCGACAGTGCAGCCCACTGTTTTTCATCGAGCAGAGCGTAGACTGCGCTTGCGCCCTGGCTGAGCAGCGATAGTGCCGAGTCCAATCTCAGGACTTCCCTGTTGCCAAGGGACGCTGAACCACTGGCGGCGGTGCCGGTTGCGCAGGCTGTGCCTGCTGGGGCAGCGCCGATTGCAGCAAGCGCTGTGGCAAGCGCTGTGGCAAGCTGCGGCGCAGGTTATCGGATGTCATGCCACCATAGAAACTCATATGCTGATCGAGCAGATCGTCGACGTGCAGGGGGGCAAGCCTGGGCAGTTTAGGGATCATAGCGTCGGCTTAGTCCTTCTTTTGAGGAGGGGGTGGTGCGGCCGGAGGAGCTGCGGGGGCTGCGGGAGCCGGTGGCGTAGGACGCAATGCGCCGCTGAGGTTGGCTGAAGTCAGCCCACGCTGCAGCAACGTCGACGATAAGCCATCATTGGCTTGCGTCGGACGACTCGGTTGAGGTCGATCGGGACGGCGAGCTGTCAAATGTAACTCCTAAAGGTTTGATACGCTTGAATTAAGCGGTGAATGTAGCCCGAAACCACTTGCGGAACAAACAGGAAACGCACTAGCTTGTGTTGCAAGTGGAACGTGCAGGGGGGTGAATCAGTGAGGGTCGGAGTCAGCGGGCATCAGGCACGGCCAGGCATCGACTGGAACTGGGTAGCTGATGCAGTTCGAGCAGAGTTGGCTCAGTGCTCGACCATCACTCAGGCGCTTACCTCACTCGCTGTCGGAAGTGACCAGATATTTGCACAATGCGCACTAGAGATGAATGTGCCTGTTCTCGCTGTGATCCCTATCCACAACTATGAGAGTTTCTTCGAAGGGGACGGACTCGCCCGTTACCGCGAGCTTCTCGCCGCTAGTGAGCGGCTCGATCTTAACACCACCGACGAGCCCGAACCGGCCTTCTATGCAGCTGGGCGTTATATCGTTGAGCGTTGCGATCTCCTGTTGGCTATTTGGGACGGTAAGCCTGCTGCTGGTTTGGGTGGAACCGGTGATGCTGTTGAGTACGCTCTTCAGCAGGGTAGATCCTGCATTATAATTGATCCAATCCAGAAGACCGTTAGCCGCATCAACCGTGGAGAATGAGACCTGATGGCCAAAAAACGTGTGTTTGTCAGCTTCGATTACGATCACGATCAATTTCTGAAAACCGCTATCGTCGGTCAGGCGAAGCTGGCGGACAGTCCTTTCGAACTGGCCGACTGGTCAATCAAGGAGCATCTGACGGGTGACTGGAAGGCTAAGGCCCGCACACGGATCAGGAGCGTCGACATCGTCATCATCATGTGTGGCCAGCACACCCACACAGCTGCTGGTGTAAATGCAGAAATGAAAATCGCGCAGGAGGAAGGGGTGACCTACTTCCTACTCAAAGGGTACGCCGACAAGACATGTACAAAGCCTTTGAGCGCAACGAGCCGGGACAATCTCTACGCATGGACTTGGGATAATCTGAAGAAGCTCATCGGTGGAGCTCGCTAGCCATGAAGAAGGCCCTGGTTGTCGGGATTGACGACTACCATTCCGCACCTTTGCAAGGGTGCGTGAACGATGCATCTTCCGTAGCGCAGCTTCTCGAGCGCAATGGTGACGGTTCCCCGAACTTCTCCGTCAGGCTGCTCACCAGTGACAAGCTTGAGGTCAATGCACAGGTTCTGCTGCAGGCCATCACTGAGCTTTTCAGCGGCGATGCCGATACGGCTCTGCTGTTTTTTGCTGGGCATGGGATCATCAACCCGGAAACGAATGCCGGCTATATCGTCAGTCAGGACGGGCGGAAGCCCAGTTGGGGAGTCACGCTATCTGACATCCTCCATCTGGCCAACCAAGCGTACCCGCGCGTGAAGTCGAGCGTGATCATCCTAGACAGCTGTCAATCCGGCTATGCTGGTGAAATCCAAGGACTTGGTTCGGCAGCGAACCAACCGTCGGTGATCGGTAACGGAGTAACAATCCTGACCGCTTCACATCGGGAGGGTACTGCCGCCGAAGAGGATGGGCATGGACTCTTCACTAGCATCCTCCTTGATGGTTTGAGCGGTAGCTCGGCTGATGTAATCGGCCGGATTACGCCGGCATCCGTGTACTCCCATATCGATCAGACGCTTGGGCCTTGGAAACAGCGTCCTGTTTACAAGGCGAACGTGCAAACCTTTGTAACGCTACGCAATGTGGCTCCAAAGATCCCCCACGAGGTGCTGCGACGACTGCCAGAGTACTTTCCAGACCCGGCGCACGTGTTTCAACTGGATCCATCCTACGAGCCTGACCGTGAGAATGTGCCGGAGCGCGTTAAGCACATCCCGGTCGACGAAGATCACAAGCGTATCTTCAAGGAGCTACAGCTTTGTAATCGGCATGGTCTCATCGTGCCCGTCGATGCTGAGCACATGTACTATGCTGCGATAGACTCCAAAGGATGTCGTCTTTCTGCGCTTGGTGCCCACTACAGAAAGCTCGCGATCCTTGGGCGTATATAGATAAGTGAGGGGATATGAAGGTCTTCCTTTCTCATCAAAAGGCCGACTCTGAGACTGCAGGGATTATCGCAACTAGATTGAAGCTTTATCACCAAATTGACGTCTATCTGGACGTTGTTGATCCAAACGCGTCAACAACGGGAGACGATCTAGGAGAGTACTTGCGCCAGCAGCTCTCAATTTGCACCCAGCTGATGGCAGTTGTGTCCGCTGCAACGAAAACCTCGTGGTGGGTACCGTGGGAAATTGGTGTTGCTACCGAGAAGGATTATCCGATCGCCACCTTTGCGGGAGGCTACACGACGCTGCCCGAATATCTGCGCAAGTGGCCTTACCTTCAGTCCATGAGTGATGTCGATGCTTATGCTGAGGCAAGCAAGATGGCACAGCGCGAGTTCAAGAACCGGAGAACCTATCAAACGGATAGCTTAGCGCGGCGTAGCTCTACAAAAGACTTTTATCGCGTGTTGCGCTCAAGCCTACGTCAGTGACTTTGGTTAAGGCATATCCGTGGTCCTCGGCAAGCCTACTGAGACGTGTGGCCGCCCTGTCCTCTGCTGCGCAGCGCCTCGTTTCGCTAGTGGGCAGACCGTCAGGATGCGGACTGACGCTACAAGGACAAAGCGTCTAGGATCCAGATAACGACAATGCCCCTCCCCGGTAACACCCGGAGATGGAGGAACCTACACAGAACATCGCCTGAAAGCTGCCCACCCGTTCCTTATCTGGTTCCCGGCCGGGCTTTTGCGTTGAGGCCCGGTGGCGGGCGCGGCATACGCCAGCCGCGCCCCTGCCTCGCTGGAGTGGGATCAAGACCAGTGCTTTGCGATTGAGCCACTGCCAGGGCGCAACACTGCCTTTCCGGAAATCCGCTTTTACGATTATACGCTGATGAGCAGCTGTCAGGTGCGCCAGGTGCTGGCGATCATACAGGGGCAGAGACAGGTGGCCCCGGCTCATCCCCGGACGACGTCGCTACGGAACCAGGCCCTACGGGTACGGCCGCCGGCATCCCAGAGGGACCCTGCCTCAGCGGTTCGGCCGCGATGATGATCCCGCTTCTGTGCGCCGCCTCGAGGGCGGCGCTGCTGTATGTTTAAATACGATTTTGCGACTCTGCGGTTTTCTGGAAATGTGTCCCAGAGGTAACAGGCATCGTGCGCAGCGTTAACGAACCGTTGGCAGAGGCGTGTTTGTGTGAAATCGTGAACCTACAGAAACGGGTTTGCAGAAAATCGTAAATCCGACGATACGCAAATCCAGAAAGGCGGCGCATGATCATCGGGGTGCTCAACCAGAAAGGCGGAGTCGGTAAAACGACCCTCGCCACCAACCTGGCGGCGGTCATCGCCAAGGCCGGCTACCGTGTGCTGCTGGTCGACGCCGACCCGCAGGGCAGCTCTATGGCTTGGTCGTCCGTGCGCGAGGCCGAGCCGCTGTTCCCGGTGATCAGCATGGCCAAGCCAACCCTGCACCGCGACCTGCCGGAGATCGCGGCCGACTACGATGTGGTGATTATCGACGGCGCACCCAGGGTCAACGACCTCGGCCGCGCTGCGATCCTGGCCAGCGATGTGGTGCTCATGCCGGTGCAGCCGTCGCCCTACGACGTATGGGCCTCGGCCGACACGGTGCAACTGGTCAAGGAGGCCCAGCAGTTTAAGGAAAACATCAAACCCGTTTTTGTGGTGAACCGCAAAATCGTAAATACGGCGATCGGGCGCGATGTGCATAATGCCCTGTCCCAGTTCGAATTTCCGATCCTGCCGGTGGAGATTTGCCAGCGCGTCGGCTTCGCCGAGAGCGCCAGCCAAGGCATGTCCGTGATCGAGACGGACCCCAAGAGCGATGCCGCACAGGAAATCAGCCAGCTGGCCGCCCAGCTTGTCGACATGAAAGCCAAACCCAAGACCAAGAAGGAAAGGAAGGCCGCATGAGCAAGGGAGCCAAGCAGGTCTCGTTCAAGGTGCCCGCATCCAAGCTGGCGCCGGCTGCCGACGCCTGGATCGCCAACCGCGGTGCCGAGCCCACGACTACGGATAGGGAAGGGGGCTCCGTGACCGCCCTCAAGGCTGTTGAAGCCGCTCCGGCGCCGGAGCCGAAGGAGAAGATGTCCCGCTTCACCATCGACGTGCCGGAAAGCCTGCACCGCCGTGTGAAGATGCAGTGCGCGGCACGCGGTCAGAAGATGGCCGACATGATGCGGGATCTGCTCGAGCGCGAGTTCCCGACATCGTAAATCCGCTGATGCAGAATTCCGCTTTTACGATCTTCCGGAAATCCTGGTGTGAGTGATCCCGTCCGTCTCGACCTGATGCCCCTCGACGCGTTCGGGGCCCTCGGGCTGCATGAGAAGAACGCCTACCTGCAGGCGCTGGCGGACACGTTCTGCGCCAGGACCGGCCGCGAGACCCTTGTCCTCAACAAGGACGCGCTGAGCCGCCTCCGGCGCTTCTACAGCCGGCGCAGCCTGGCTGACCTCAAGGTCGGGCCTGAGCCGACAGACCCGATCGGCATCGCCCTCAAAGCGCTCGGTGATGCGGTCAAGCTCAACGAGCGCCAACCCGATATCGTCGGCGCGCTGGTCTCTGAGCTGCCGGCGCCGGTGATGCGTGAGGCGCCCGACGACGACGCCCAGCTCGCGTTCTTCGTGCCCAACATCTACGACGCGCCGCTCAAGGACGACGTCAACCTGATGGATGTCGCGCCATTCTCGCTCGGCAAGGCCAAGCGGGAAGGGGTCATCCGTTACGAGCTGAAGGACTGCATCATCACGATCGATGGCAGCGCCTCAGCCGGCCTCGCCACCGTGTTCGACTACGACATCTTCCTGCACATGGTTTCGAGCCTCGCCGATGAGGCCAACCGGTACCGCCGAGCGTTGGAGAAAGGACTTCGTATCGATGTACCGGCGCGGGTCTACCGACCTAATGCTGCGCACATCCTCAAGTTCTGCCGTCGCTCCAACGGCGGCAAACAGTACAAGGACCTCGAGGCCGCGCTGGACCGACTCAAGGGCACCAGCGTCAAGGTGGTCAATCTCGGCAACGGCAATCGCCGTGAGATGATCTCGATGTCGCTGATCCAGGACTACCGGACAGTCAGCCGCACCACGACAGGCAACGTCGACCAGGTCGAAATCGAGATCCCCGATTGGGTCTACGATGGCGTGGTGCGCCAGAAGGGAAACCCGCAGATCCTGACCTTGAACGCCGACTACTTCCTGATTTCACAGGGGCTTGGCCGCTACCTTTATCGGCTGTCCAAGCGTGCTGCCGGCAAAACCGTCGCCCGCTACGGAATGACCGAAATCCACAAGCGCAGCGGCTCCAAACAAGCTCTGCCGCAGTTTGCCCATCAGGTGCGCAAATTCGTTGAAAGCACCAAGATCGCGCCGTTGCCCGAATACGACCTAGAGATCATCCCCGGCAAACGCGAAGACGTGCTTATCATGCGGGCGCGCGGCACCGAAACCTTGCACGCAGGTGCCGTGGTCGCCCCCGAGCTTCCGTTCGACTGACTCCGTTTTTGTCAGCGATTTTTGTCAAAACCGTACTTCGCCAATCGGGGCAGCAGCGGGCCGAAGGCCACAGCCGCGCTGTGGATAATTCTTGTCAATGCCGTACTTCATCAACCAAAAACCGTACATCATAAATGTCAAACCGTACTTCGCCTATGACAAGCCGTACATCATAAATCTGAGGGCCGTACTTCGCCAATCAAGGATGGCCTCAAGTCACTGATTTTAACCAATGTTTTTTGTCAGAGGGGCAGGTCGCTAATGCCTAAAACTCTTAAAGTCTTTTAAAACACTCTAAAACACCGGTTCTGTGGATAACTTCGGGGTTGCACCGTTACGAAAACTGGTGCAGCAGCCCGATTCGACCTATCTGGCAAATCCAGTGCAACGGAAAGCCCGCCCCTTTTTGGCTCCGCCAAAAACCCGCTCCCCCACCCAATGCGGAAGCCGCCTCCGGCGGCTGATTCCAAAATGGGTCCGCCTAACGGCGAACAAGAGGGGCTGCCGGGACTGTGGGTGGCAGATCGACCTCAGTGGCCCCTGGAGACGTTTTGGGCTGCTCAGCCGACAGAGAGCGGCAAGAGGCTTGAAAAACCCGCTACAGCCCTCCTGAGAGGCTTTGTCCCGCGCCTTGCGCGGGGAGGATGATGGTGCGGTCGCTCTGCGACCGCTGAACCAGCCTGACTCGAGATGGAGGAAGCTGGAGACATCGGGGCCCGGTGAGAGGATGGTCGAAAACGTACGCTAAGCCCGCCGACCGGTGCGGGCGAGGAGCTTTTCTCCGTCTGGCCTGATCGCCCCCTTGGGCGTGACGTGCCGGTAGAGGGTCT
>JAESFL010000201.1_pt1 | contig 51807 bp, 56 predicted proteins | sample 9269401 | NCBI WGS metagenome assembly JAESFL01 (sample SAMN14506025, study PRJNA617098) | algae metagenome | isolation source: Gloeocapsa sp. UFS-A4-WI-NPMV-4B04 and co-occurring heterotrophs from desert... | place: USA: Utah | collected 2006-10-01 | reverse complement strand
TCTCTGGAGTCATGTCCTGTACATCATGTCTATTTTTACTCATCCTACATTTTTGCTTCGATTCTAGTTCCCTAGTCCCTTAAATACTTTAAGTATTAATACTTATTACAAAACTGAGATGCTCCCCCGCACGAACTTATGCAGAGTTAGACCAAGCGATCACGGATGCTCTCGCTGCCGTAACGACAAAAGACATTATTGGCTGGTTCACTCACTGCTGTTGCTATATTTCACCCGATTGAGAACCGCTGTAAGTTCAAGGCTAATAACTTAAGTCCGTTAAAACGGACTATACAACACTCACTTTTTCAGCTAGTCGAGTTTATTCAACTTTAGCTGAAAGCTGTGAGAATTTACTCCTTGGCGGACGTGGTGCAAGATGTGAGTCTACCTGATGGTATCTAGTTATTAGTCATTTTTTGGTACATATCCTGTATCCCTCATAGCTATTGTTAATTAAGGACTGATACTAATAACTTTCTTACGTCCATTGCGCTTTGACTGCACCACCAGCAGTACAAAAAAGTTAAAACCCAATCAGAGCTAAACTTCAACTATTCATTGTGAGAACTAAAGAAATTGGTAGGCATATTAACCCTTAGTTGGGGGGCTGTGCGCGGCTTTACATGAGACTGAAAAATAAACTGCCGAGAGATATATTAATTTCAGACCGACAATCTTGTAATCTTGGATGAGAGAAAATGAACCATAATTCTAAGATAGAGGCAGAGATTGTCGCGTGTGAGCAGCAGCTTTACACTGCACAGCTCTCCTCAAATGTATCTCTGCTTCAAGAGCTTCTCTCCGACGAGCTTATATTTGTGGGGCCGTCGGGTGAAATTTTCACCAAGCAGATGGATTTGGAGTTACACCGCTCCGGGAGTATTAACATGACTAAATTAGAGCCGAAGGAGCAAGAGATTCGCTGTTTGAATGGCGCAGCCGTCGCAGTGACAAAAATCTTTCTGGCTGGAACGTTTCAGGGAGTCTCTTTCGCTGGTGATTTTCGCTACACTCGGATTTGGCATCATACCGAAAAAGGGTGGCGCATCATTGCCGGACATTGTAGCGCGATCGCATAATCTTACAGCCGAACGCCAAAGTTATTAACAGCTGCGACCGCCTACAACTTCGTTTCCTTCGCTCCTTCCTCGCTCGTGTCTCTAAGCTTCCGATAACGGGTGAGATTGGTCGTTAGATCACAGCTAAGGCATAAAAACTACCCCGATACAAGTTGTTGAGCTTCCTGCTTTTGTGCAGAAGATTGAGTACCAAGTTGAATTAGCTCTACTTTGTAGCCATTGGGATCTTCCACAAAAGCAATGACTGTTGAGCCATGTTTCATTGGGCCGGCTTCACGCACCACTTTACCGCCCCTGCTTTTTATTTGCTCACAAGTGCCATAGATATCATCAACTCCAATAGCAATATGACCATAAGCATTGCCCAAGTCGTACTTGTCTGTACCCCAGTTGTAGGTTAGTTCTAAAACAGTATGATCGGATTCATCACCGTAGCCGACAAAAGCAAGGGTAAACTCTCCTCCTGGATAATCTTTCTGACGCAGTAACTTCATCCCTAATAGTTCGCAGTAGAACTTGAGGGATTCTTCTAGATTACCGACGCGCAGCATGGTATGTAGTAATTTCATGACTTATTCCAAATTCCTTTTTTAATTGTAAAGACTCGGTTAATCACGTCTTGGCATGAATTCAACGATTCTGCTCTTGGGCAAAATGTCAGTTGAAATAAGTAGACATTTTTGTGAAAAGTCAGCTAAACCCCTATCCTAACGATTAGATTCACCGCAGAGGGACAGATGAGAGGAGGACAAGGAACAAGGGAACAAGGGACAAGGGGAATTTTAGCCCATCGCCCTATTACCTCTGCTGCTTTGTGTGGTGAGCCAGTTAAATTGTGCTAGATGAGAGGAGCTACATAGGATGATCGATACGCTAGAGACTGCCATTGAAAACATTGTTGCTAGAGAAATTCTTGACTCTCGCGGACGGCCAACAGTGGAAGCTGAAGTTCACTTAGTAAGTGGGATTGTTGGGGTAGCGCAGGTTCCCAGTGGTGCATCTACTGGAACTTTTGAGGCTCACGAACTACGAGACGACGATCAAAGCCGCTATGGAGGTAAAGGGGTACTCAAAGCGGTTGAAAACATACGTGAGATAATTGCCCCAGAATTATTAGAAATGGATGCGGTTAACCAAGAACTCCTAGATCGCACGATGATTTCGCTTGATGGTTCTCCGAATAAATCTAAGTTAGGGGCTAATGCAATTCTGGCGGTTTCCCTAGCGGCTGCAAAGGCTAGTGCAGACTATTTTGGGCTATCGCTTTATCGTTATCTTGGTGGCCCTTTAGCGAATCTGCTGCCAGTACCGTTGATGAATGTGATTAACGGGGGCGCTCATGCGTCTAATAATGTGGATTTCCAAGAATTCATGATTGTTCCCATTGGTGCTACCTCATTTCGGGAAGCGTTGCGTTGGGGAGCAGAGGTATTTATGGCTTTGAGCAAAGTGTTGGATGACAAAGGCTTGCTCACGGGTGTAGGCGATGAAGGTGGGTTTGCTCCTAACCTGGAGTCAAATCAGGCGGCTTTGGAATTGCTGATGATGGCGATCGCTAAGGCTGGTTATAAACCAGGCGAAGAAGTCGCTTTGGCAATGGATGTGGCGGCTAGTGAGTTTTACAAAGAAGGTCAATATATCTACGACGGTGCAGCCCACGCACCAACTGAGTTTATTGATTATATGGCGGGGCTAGTGCAGCAATACCCGATTATTTCAATTGAGGATGGGTTGCACGAGGAAGACTGGCAGCATTGGCAGTTACTAACTCAAAAGTTAGGTAATACTCAGCTAGTGGGTGATGACTTATTTGTTACTAACGCTACTCGCCTCCAAAAAGGTATTGAGCAAAAAGCCGCTAACGCGATTTTGATTAAGCTCAATCAAATTGGTTCTTTGACTGAAACTCTAGAAACAATTGATTTGGCAACTCGTAATTCTTTTAGATCAGTAATCAGTCATCGCTCCGGTGAAACTGAAGATACAACGATCGCTGACTTGGCAGTTGCAACGAGGGCAGGTCAAATTAAAACTGGTTCTCTGTGTCGCAGTGAAAGAGTAGCAAAATACAATCGTTTACTACGAATTGAGGATGAATTAGGCGATCGCGCTGTTTATGCTGGTGCAGTTGGTTTAGGGCCAAAATAGGGGCTAGGGATCAGGGGCTAGGGACTAGGGAAGAAAAAGAAGAATTTATTTTAAATACCCCTAGTTTAAGCTTCGGTTTAACTTCTTACCCCTGACCCCTAGCTTATGGATAAAAGCCCAACTTGGGTAATCCCAAAGTTTCATCCCAACCCATCATCAAGTTCAAACACTGAATCGCTTGGCCTGCTTGTCCTTTGATCAAGTTATCGATCGCTGAGATCACGATTACTCGACCAGTTCGCGGATCAACTTCAATGCCGATGTAACAAAGATTGCTGCCACAAGCCCACTTTGTTTGAGGATAAATACCGCTTTCACACACTGTTACCCAAGGCGAGTTACGGTAGAAAGCGGTGTAAATTGTAATCAAATCTTCTCGAATTAAACCAGGATCGCGCAAGGTAGCGTAAACTGTTGCCAAAATTCCGCGCACCATTGGAATTAAGTGTGGGGTAAATTGGACTTTAACATCTTGTCCGGCTAAGTCACTACAAACCTGCTCAATTTCCGGCGTATGCCGATGACCCGCAACACCATATGCACCCAAGGAGTTGTCTGCCTCAGCTAGCAATAAACCAACTTTAGACTGCCTTCCCCCCCCAGAAGTACCAGATTTTGCATCAATAATCGCAGTTTCGGGCGCAATTAAACCTTGCTTCAGTAGTGGTGAGAGTGCCAAGAGACTAGCTGTAGGATAGCAACCAGCACAGCCAATGAGCTGACTTTCGGCAATTTGCGCGCGGTACAGTTCTGGTAAGCCATAAACAGATGTTGCGGCTACAGCGCGATCGCTTCGCTCTCCTCCATACCAAGCTTGGTAAGTTTCTAGATCAGTAAACCGATAGTCTGCGGAAAGATCCAGTACCTTACATCCTTTGCCTATCAGTGTTGGAGCCATTTGATAGGCAAGACCATTCGGCAACGACAGAAATACAACTTCGCAGCGACTGGCAATTATTTCAGGATCTACTGGTTCTATAGATTGGTTAACGCGATGAGCTAGATGAGGATATAGAGATGCAAAAGACTTACCTGCACTACTTTCACCGCCTAAATAAACAAGTTCGACTTCTGGATGATCCATTAAAAGTCTGACTAGCTGCACCCCGCCATAGCCTGACGCACCAACAATTCCAACCGATACGCGCCCCATATCACCCATAATGATTAATCCTTATATACTTTGATATTTGGTAAAAATGGTTGAACTTTCGCGCTAATTGTAGTACCAAAACTCGTTTATAGTGACATGATTTTTTGATAATTCCCCGCTCTTTTTCATAACTTCTATTAGCTGTCAACTAATTTTTGATTGACTTTGCCCATGCGGGGATGAGGCTTGTACCTTCTTCACTCACCACTGGTTTGGTTAAAGAAGGTACAATCAAAATGTAAGCAAACTTTAAAAAACTTTACGGTTTAATTGAATTGAACTTTTCTGTGCAGCAGCCTAAGACCGCTTCAAACCAACCTTTTCAGTTTGACTCGATTGATGCCGCTTTAGCAGACCTAAAAGCTGGTCGCGCCTTAGTAGTGGTAGATGATGAAAACCGGGAAAATGAAGGTGACTTAATTTGCGCCGCCCAGTTCGCCACGCCGGACATGATTAATTTTATGGCAGTGGAGGCACGGGGTTTAATTTGTCTAGCAATGACGGGCGATCGCTTGGATGAACTCGATCTGCCCTTAATGGTTACTAACACTACAGACAGCAACCAAACTGCTTTCACTGTCAGCATTGATGCTGCCCCAAATTTGGGTGTGACAACAGGTATCTCAGCCGAAGATCGCGCCCGCACCATTCAAGTAGCCATCAACCCAGCTACCAAAGGTTTAGATTTACGTCGTCCTGGTCATATCTTCCCACTACGGGCTAGAGAGGGAGGTGTATTAAAACGAGCGGGTCACACAGAAGCTGGTGTTGACTTACCTCAATTAGCAGGACTATATCCAGCTGGCGTGATTTGTGAAATTCAAAACTCTGATGGCTCAATGGCTCGATTGCCTGAATTGATCAAGTATGCCGAAATTCATAAACTGAAAATAATTAGTATTGCCGATTTAATCAGTTATCGTCTCAAGCACGAGCGATTTGTCTCCCGTGAAACAGTCACTCAGTTACCTACACAGTTTGGTCATTTCCAAATCTATGCTTACCGCAATACCTTAGATAATTTTGAGCACGTCGCGATCGTGAAAGGCGATCCAGCCGATTTCCCAGGTCAGTCTGTGATGGTACGGATGCACTCAGAATGCCTTACAGGTGACGCTTTGGGTTCTTTGCGCTGCGACTGCCGAATGCAATTACAAGCGGCTTTGAAAATGATTGAGAATGCAGGTAGAGGTGTAGTGGTCTATCTGCGGCAAGAAGGGCGCGGAATTGGGCTAATTAATAAGCTGAAGGCTTACTCATTGCAAGATATGGGGCTGGATACAGTCGAAGCGAATGAGCGCTTAGGTTTCCCGGCTGACTTGCGGAATTACGGGGTAGGGGCGCAAATTCTCAATGATTTGGGAATAGAAAAGATCCGCCTGATTACAAATAATCCCCGTAAAATTGCTGGCTTGAAGGGTTATGGTTTGGAGATGGTGGATCGCGTGCCACTTCTAATTGAAGCAACTGACTACAATTCAACCTACCTAGCAACGAAAGCTGAAAAGCTGGGTCATCTGCTATTGCAGACATATCTTGTCACCGTAGCAATTCACTGGCAAGATGAACCTTTGTCAGTAACCGATCGCTACGATCGCTTGGAAAAATTGCGGCATTTGGCAAGTAGCCATAACTTATTAGTCCAAGAGGAAGCACGGCCAGTAGCGATCGCCTTATTTGGTAAGCCTTCTTTGACTGTCCACTTAGGTTTAGATCAAGCAAAAGTTGCTGCTGCTGATTGGTATCAGCAGCCAAGTCATCCTTATGTGCAAGCGATCGCCCAAATTTTGGATAACTTGGCAACTTGGCCTCACATCCAACAACTAAAATTTATGGTTTCTCCTGGCGCTGATCCCTTAACCAGCCTGCAAGTCCAACTGGATCGGCAAAATTTACCTAAAGACAAGCTACCGTCAGTAGTTTGTAACCACCTAGAAACGCAGAAGATTTATTGCTTTGGCTGTTAATTTTAATTAGGGTTAGGGGTTAGGGACTTCTTAGGTTCCGCTATCGATCTTGCTTACTTCCTGATCCGATAGCTTTACTTCAAGCGATCGCACTGAGTCCTCAATGCTAGTAATTTTGCTTGCACCAGGGATAGGGACTATAACTGGTGACTTTGCCCTTAGCCATGCCAGTACAATTGAATATACTGATGCGCTCTTTTCTTGAGCTAGTTTTGAAATCACAGGAATATCTTGTAAGCGGCTAACGCGACGGCTTCCACCCAAAGGACTCCAAGGCAAAAACGTTAGCTTTTCCTGTTCGCAGTATTCCAATACACCGTCAAACTCTGGCTGACGAGACCAAGGGTTGTACTGATTCTGGACAGAGACAATATCAACTACATCCCGCGCTTGTTTAATCTGTTCAACTGAGAAGTTGGAAACACCAACGAATCGAATTAAACCGGATTCTACTGCTTCTTTGGCTGGTGTCAGTGATTCGGCAATTGTGTACTTTGGATCTGGCGCGTGGTACTGCCAAATATCTATTGGTTTATTGCCGCCTAAAGACTCAAAGCTAGCCTTTATTGTCTCCCGCAGGTGGTCGGGGTTGCCATTGCGCGTCCAGTCACCGTTAGGACGCATTAAACCGCCTTTAGTTGCAACTATCACATGGCTAGTATCGCCGTTATACTGCTGAAGTGCCTTACCAATTAGTCGCTCGTTGTGGTGCTTGTCTGACTCGTCTTTGCAGTAAGAATCAGCAGTATCAATCAGAGTAACGCCGAGGTCAAGAGCGCGATGGATGACTTCTATTGCTTGCGATTCTGGTGGTCTACTACTTAAAGATAGCGGCATTCCGCCTAAAGCGATCGCGCTGATTGTGACATCAGTATTTCCCAGATGTTTGATTTCCATCACTTACTCTTACTTTCTTTTCTTTACATTTCATTGATTCCAGAAAGTTAGCTGGAATTAATCTGTCTTACGGTGAATTTCCGCTATTTAAGTTTTGGATGCGCTAGAGCAAATAGCTCTAAGATTAAGGCAATTCTATTGCTGGAAGTTCGTTAAGCTCTAGCTGACGTTAGCATACTTCTAACTTAGTACCGTTCAAATACCTAACGAAATACCAGTAATTGTCAAAACTTTTTTTAATCCTTGGCAATATCTTCATCACTAACGCCAAGGGTACTGACATCTTAGAAATCTCCAGAGAAAACCTTGGTATGTTGCTGTTATCGTAAGCTTATGTTCACCAAATTTTTGTCCCATCCACAACATTGGCACAACCATTGCTGTTATTAAAAGAACAATTCCTAACTTGGCACGTTTAAATGCTACTTCGTCAAAAATACCGCGATCGCCTAATTCTATGCTCACGCGCTGGCGATCATCAGTTTCTAAATAATTCACGACGTTTGTAGCAGTTGCATACCTCTGTTTTTTCGGATCTAAAACTTTTTTTAGCTTTTGTAATTCAAATTATTCGCCACAAAAATGTTGCATAACAAAGTAGCGGAAACTTTCATGTCAACAAGCATAAATTGGGACATATGGTTCACCTACAGTATGTGGCTCAGGGATATGTTCAGCAATGTTCTTTCAACCCAACTACAGTTCTAAAATAACCTTTTTCATCTTTCTCCATCGGAATTTATTGCCATTTATAAAAAGAGTCAATTAAAGCTACCCCTCTATTACGAGGAGTGAACAACTTAAATTTAATTGTACTTGCCATGTAATTTATTTCGTAACATCAAGTAAGTAAAAACTTATTATAAAATATTTAAGAGTTTGTCCGACTTAGTGTTTTAATCCAAAAAGTAAATAATATTAAAAGCGGGAATTAAAATTAACTAATTCCCGCTTATTTAGATGTTTTGACTAACTGGCGAAGAGCTATTATTTAAAAATAGGATTTCGGGGTTTAAGTCAAATTTTTATTTCTGTAGCAGAATGTGAAGCCTAGCGCGCGCATTGCAAAACTCTAAAGGCGCAATCTAGCTTCTAACCTCTGATTTCTTTTATTGTTACTGCCAAACCAATACCTTGGCTTCGTAAGCTCCTAAATCAAGGATAATGCCATCATCACCAGATTCAACATCATAATTACCCGTCCATTCGTGCCATTTTCCAGCTTCTGGAAAGTTAGGAACTTGATACCCACCCAAGAAGTTTTCAGAGAAATTCGCTACGACAACTACACGGGAACCTTGATCATTCCATCGGGTGTAAGCCAGCACTTTTGCTTCTGGATTTTCGTGAAAAAAGTCGATATTTTCTGTGTAGAGTGCCTGATTGTGTTCGCGCAGATTAATCAAGCCTTTGTAAGATTCAAATAAGCTACGATTTAGGTCATGACCTAGTAAAGTCCAATCAATTTTCGCTGAATCTGGGGTTTTGGGTTTATACTCGCCAAACTCTTCGCCCATCCAAATTAGAGGAACACCGATCGCAGTCATTAAGATAGCAGCCCCCAGTTTAACTCGCTTGAAGGCTTCTTCGTCAAAAATGTTGCGATCGCCTAATTCCACCATCACATGATTGTGGTCATGGTTTGTCAGGTAATTCACAACATTCGTTGCACCCATAAATCCTTGGCGCTTGCAGTCGATCACATCCTTAAGACGCTCTAAATCAAATGTGTCGCCGCAGATATGCTCTAAAATGCAGTGATAAAAGCTATCATGCCAGCAGGCATCCATCGGGCCATCTACATTGGTGATGCTGGGGGTTTCAGGGATATGTTCAGCAACATTGTAAAACGGCTTCATATTAGCTGTCTCTTTAGCCTGTTGCACAATCCAGTGCATAAAGTCGTAGTTGGCAATTTGCCGCGCCGCATCGTAGCGAATGCCGTCAATGTGATATTCCTGAATCCAGTGACGCACGGTATCACCAGCGAACCGCCGTGCTGGGAAAGTATCTAGTTTTTTGTCGTAGAATTCGTAATTAAACTCTGGCCCCCAGTTGTTATCTGGATCGCGAGGTTCGTGATAATACCAGTAATCGTGATCGATTTGAGTGAGTGGTGCTGAGGCTTCGGAGTGGTTATAAATCCCATCCATAATGACGCGAATACCTCTAGCATGACACTCATCAATCAGGTTTTTCAATCTATCAGTTGTGCCGTAGCTAGATTCAGTAGCAAAGAAGTGACGAGGGTTATATCCCCAGCTGTAGTCGCCAGGATACTCTTTTACTGGCAAGAGTTCAATTGCATTAACACCTAATTCGCATAAATAATCTAATTTTTCTACTACATGCTTATATTTACCACGAGCGTAAGGATCATCCTCACCCCCAGAAAAGTCCCCAACGTGCAGTTCATAGATTACTAATTCGTGATCAGCAGGTAGTGGTTTGTCGTCGTGTTGCCAGACGTAGGTATCAACAATGCGATCGCCGTCTTTAATTCTGACGACACTGTTTTCTTCATTATCAACATCAGTTGCGTAGGGCTCAGTTACATCTACCCATTGATCTGGTTCAAAAAACCAAGATTTTGATTGAACGCGGAACTTGTATTGATATACTCCATCGGACAATTCAACTTTGGTACGGAAATAACCATCTTCACCTTTTTCCATTGGGATTTCTTCCCAATTGGAGAAAGAACCAATTAAAGCAACTCCTTTGTTGTATGGGGCAAATAAATTAAATTCAATCGGACTTGCCATAGAAGTGTCTTGAGTAACAAAAGTAACATCAGTATTTTCCAATAGCTTAATTGCTCTTGCAAATCATTCTAGAGAGATAAATTGCCTTTTGAGGCAATAATTCTTAATGGTTAGCTCAATGAGAAGCCTAAAAACTATTTAGGCTATTTTTCCGTTAATAAGGGTTAAAATCGTCAAATATGCCAAATCTATAGATATAGAGATTACTACTTTGATGCAGCACAAAGTAACTTACACCTAAGTAAGTCATAAGTAATTCTAAAAATTGCGGGTTACTCGGTGCTTAAATATGCGATCGCCTGACGTATCCAATCTTCGGTATTGGCGTTTTTTGATAAGCCAGCGTTTTGACTCACCGATTGCAATGCTTGGGAAACTTCACTAGCGGTATATCCCAGTGCCAACAGCGTCATCTGTACTTCTTCTAAGACGGCGGGGGAAAGTGGCGTAGTTGAAGCAGTAGCCGCTAGTCCAGTTGTATTGCGCCACTCAGCTAGCTTCTTTTTGAGTTCTAGAGAAATGCGTTCAGCTGTTTTACCACCCACACCAGGCGCTTGAATTAGCAACTGAATGTTACCAGTAACGATCGCCTGGACTAAATCTGGTAGTTCTAGCGTGTCTAAAAGTGCGATCGCACTAGACGCACCAATGCCACTTACACTGATCAAGTGGCGAAACAAATCTCGTTGCGCTAACGAACCAAATCCGTACAACATCGGCTGTTCTTCACGAATTTGCAGATGTGTAAAGACTTGCACAGGTTCACCACTTGCGGGTAACTGATCCGCCAAACGCGCTGGAATTTGCAGATCATATCCGCAAAAGTTAACTTCCAGCGTCAGGATGACACGATTACCGCCGCTTTTTTGGATACCCGCAACTGTTCCTTTAAGGTAGCTAATCATTCTAGAAAACCAAAATGTTTTAAGCCTTCCAAAATACCACCCGCACAGTTCGCTTTAGCCAAGTAACGATAATTATCTGGGTTGGTGTTGTGCCATTCAAGTAGTTCTAAGCTGGCATTTCCGACAACAATCCCCCGTTCTTCTCCCACTGAAAATAAAGCAATATCATTGCCAGAGTCACCACAAACAACTGTTTTCTCTGCCTCAATTCCCCATTTCTGACGGAGAAACTGCATAGCTAAACCTTTGTCACTATTGCGGGGTAGAATATCAAGGTCTTGTCCGGTACTATAAATCAACTTGGTATCTAAACTCCGCTCTTGCAGTAAAGACTTTAGTTGCGGCAGAACAACGGATGCAGCTACCTCTGTTAGAAAAAAACTAACTTTGAAGGGACGCTGTTCTGAATCTGGTTGGGGAGTAAGATCAGCAAAATGAGTAGTAGTAGCTACTACTAAATCCCGATCCCATCCTTGAGAAAGTCTTTCTGACCATGCAGGCTCGGGAGTATCATTGCCATTGAGGTAAATTTCTGTACCCACAGCAGCAATTAAAGCATCGGGTTGGAGGAGATTTTTCGCAGTTTGAAGTTGTTGATACAGAACGGGCGATCGCCCAGTCGCATAAACTATTTTTGTCCCGTGTTCTTCGCGATGCCTCCTCAGCTTGTGATTGAGTTCTACTAAAGCTTTGTCATCGCCTACGAGGGTATTGTCTAGATCGGTTACAAAAAGAAATGGAGTCACAATTGAGTTTAAATAAAAATTTGACACAGTGAAAGCGATCGCGTTAGTAGCTTACGATAATCTTTGCAAATATAGATGTCAAAACTCAAAATGAACTTGAACTGAATCTAAAAATTTAAGCTGTAGATCAGTTTGAGCATTACCACAATTGATGGCAATTTCTATCCAACCATGACTGCCAATCAAAGCTAATGCACCTTGTTCTGAATCACTATAACTTTGAGACCCTGGTATAGTTACCCCTGAAGCAACAATAGACCAAATTTTGCCTTGCACGTCAGCGCCTGGAATGTTGGTAATTAAATTGCCGAAGGAATCAATATACTGAATGCAGCCAACTATCCCGTTTGCTGTTACAGTGCATTCCGGTATAGCTACCTGAACCAGTGTTGCTACATCAATTTCTTCTCCCATCTTGTCTAAAGCAACTCCACTAGCAAGATGCGCCCCTATTGGTGCAAAGATATCTCTACCATGAAACGTGGCGCTAGGTTCAGGAATTCTCCAATAATTGGTATTTGTCAGTTCTACAGCAATAATCGCCTCACTTTGACTCAGCACACCACTGAATAGTCCATTATCAGGCCCCACCAAAAAACCGCCTGCAAATTCCACGGCGATCGCTTTTCTTTGGCTACCCACACCCGGATCTACGACAGCAACATGAACCGTAAAATCTGGGAAATATGGGTAAGCGTTCATTAAACAAAACCTCGCCGCCATAATGTTTTGGGGCGGAATTTGGTGCGTCAGATCCACTATTGTAAGAGTAGGGTTAATTTGGGCGATCGCTCCCTTCATTACGCCTACATACACATCGCTTAACCCAAAGTCAGTTAAAAGGGTGAGAATTCGATTTTCAGGCACTGTACCACACTATATCCAAAGACTGGTTTTTATGAAGAATATATAAAATTGTTTCTGTAGCCCTTGTTACTAAATACCTGGTTTGTTACGATAGTAGGACATAAGCAGAAAGAACAAAGAGAAATGTCAGCCATGAACAGAAATAGACAACAACTCGCCAAACAAGCAGCTGAAGCTCATCGCGTCAATATCCAAAAAAACATCCAACATCGCTTGGAAGTCGCCAAAGCTCAAGGTGATGAAAAATTGATTCGTCAGTTGGAAGCAGAACTTAACTACTGCAACTAAGATTTTCAAGTTACAAGTTGCTGGTCAAATAAGCTTTGATAAATAAAACATTAAGGGGGTGTCATCTTTGACATCCCCTTTGGTATTAGCTAGCGTTATCTACCGCCTACTACTACATTTTTAATCCGCACATGGGGGCCGCCAACACTAACTGGTAGTGGCATTTGTCCTCCCTTACCACAGCCACCGTTGAGGTAGACGCTATCGTTACCGATCGCTTCGATATCTTTAAGCGTCTGAAAGACATTACCGCTTAGAGTAACATCACTCACAGGTTCAGCTATTTTACCATTGCGAATCATATAGCCTTCAGCTGCTGCAAAAGTGAACATTTCTCCGTTTGTTTGTCCACCTAGCATCCGCACAGCGTAGACTCCCTCGTCAATATCTTTAATCATGTCTTGGAAGGAGCGATCGCCAGCTTCAATCGCCGTATTCGTCATGCGGACAATTGGGGGATGCGTGGCGTTGATTGCACGAGCATTTCCTGTAGGTTCTTCATGCAGTTTGCCAGCAGTTTCACGGTTATGTAAACGCTGGTTAAGAATGCCATTTTTAATCAGGTATTTACGTTGCGCGGGTACGCCTTCATCGTCATACTTAATTGAGCCTGGTAATCCTGGAATAGTAGCATCGTCTACCACATTCAGTTGCTCAATTGCTAGGGGTTTACCTAGTGTAAGTAATTCCTGCATTTGAGGGTTTTCGTAAACAAAGTCTGCTTCCGATAAATGCCCAAAAGCTTCGTGAATAAAAACTCCAGCGAGGTAAGGGTCTAAAACTACTGTATATTGCCCACCTTTGACTGATTTTGCTTCTAATTGACGAATAGCTCGTTCAGCCGCTCCTTTGACCCGATCTTCGATGCCTAGTAAGACGTTGTAATCTGAGCGTGAGTGGACAGATTCATAGCCTTGGCGCACAATACCACCTTCACCACGCGCGATCGCCGCGAAAGCACCAGAGACATCTAAGCGTTCTTGGACAATACAGCTACCAACGGAATTAACAAAGTAGTTGATGCTGAAGCGATCGCGGTAATTTACTGACGTTGTTTGAATTCTAGGATCAAAATTGAGTAACAGCTGGTTGTAGTTCTCCATTAGCTGCCGTTTTTCTGCTAAGGAAACTGAGCGCGGATCTTGTCCTAGTTGGACTGCTACATAGTCTTGAATTGGCTCTACAAGAGCTAATTGAGTTGTTTCCTTACCTACCAAATGAGCTTGAGCGATCGCTTCTGAAACTGAGTCTTTTAACTGAGGTAAACCATTAAAAGTCACAAAGCTCCAGCCACCCCGATGACAAGCACGTATACCGCCAGCTAGAGTAAAACTGCGATCAACCGCATCTAAGCTAGCGCCACGAAACGAAATGGAGGTTGATTCACTTTTTTCTAACCGAATTTCTAGGTAATCAACGGTATCGCGCTGTTCAGCAATGATCGCCTGTAACTGCTCTTGGATTGAAGTATCCACGTTTAAATCCTGACCTAGTTTAGATGTGTTGAAATTAAATAATGAGTTTCTTTCTCTAGTTTAATTTTTGTACATTATTTTAGTTAGGGAAATTTACATAATTATTGAAAAGTAGAAAAAATTTCTACTCATTTCTTGAGAGAGTAACGCTGTGAGGAACTATTCTTGAAATCTCTCATCTCTACTTTTGTCAAAACTTATACTAATAAGTTAAAACTTTAGAAGCGATCAATATTTGTCAATCTGTTTCGTGAGGAAGCGTATGCAAGCGGAACCAATTAGTTTAATTACCCGTGTCGGGGACACACTATGGAGCAATAGTCGCTGGATGAGCTGGAACTTGTTTTTAGCTTTTGTACCTTTAGCTATTAGCGTTTGGTTATTTCGCAAAAAGCGACACCGCTCTTGGTTATGGTGGCTAGGATTTTTAGTTTTCTTCGGTTTTCTGCCTAATGCGCCTTATGTTCTGACTGATATAATTCATCTAATCGAGGATATTCGCAAAATAAACTCGGTGTGGACAATCACTTTAGTTGTAATTCCACAATATTTATTATTTATTCTCGCTGGCTTTGGAGCCTATGTTTTATGTTTAATTAACTTAGGTTATTACTTAAATCGAATAGGTAAAAGCAACTGGATTTTGAGGGCTGAATTAATTACCCATGCTTTAAGCGCAGTTGGAATTTATTTAGGACGATTTCTTAGGTTTAATACTTGGGACTTCATTACTCAACTAGATGCTTTGGCAACCAGTGTTGTGGAAGATGTTTTTGGTAGAGTGCCTTTAGTAATTATCACTATAACTTTTGTAGTGGTTGCAGGCTTGTACTGGATTATGAAACGAGTAATTCTAGGAATTTTACTGCAAAGACAAACAGCGATCGCAACAAGGCAGCAAAACACACAAAAAGACTCTACAAACGTTGATTTTTAAATTAAAAGCTATCCTTGCGAAGAGCGTAATCTCTATCTTAGGAAGGGGTATCAATTGGCGCAACCTTCTATTAGAAGCAAAAAAGCGATCGCACTCACTTCTTCTCTCACTTACGTAATTTCCTCCGTGAAAGCGGCTATATTCCCTAATCTCAATCGCTGAGAGAAATTCATCACCCCGCTAAGACACTCTTCGTTACTCCATCTCCAGCCAAAGATTTTTGGATTCACCTGATTCACGTTAGTATCATTTCACGGCTAGTTTTCTGGTAGTTGATGCGGGGTTTAGACACCGTGCAAAAACTCGTAAATCTAGGTAAAATAGTATATCTGTATTAGTTCTGACTCCCAGACCAACATTTCTTAAACCTCCCTATCTAGAGGCGCTAATGGCTATTGAAACTACTGATACTGCTGGCAAGCAAAAAGCCCTAAATCTTGTGCTAAACCAGATTGAGCGCAGCTTTGGCAAAGGGGCAATTATGCGCTTAGGCGATGCCACCCGCATGAAGGTCGAAACAATCCCAAGCGGGGCGCTTACCTTAGACCTTGCTTTGGGTGGCGGCTTACCCAAGGGACGGGTGATTGAAATCTATGGTCCAGAAAGTTCTGGAAAGACGACAGTGGCGCTGCACGCGGTCGCAGAGGTACAAAAAAATGGTGGTATTGCTGCCTACGTTGATGCTGAACACGCCCTAGATCCTACCTATGCTGCGGCACTGGGAGTTGATATTAACAATCTCCTCATCTCCCAACCTGATACTGGCGAGTCCGCTTTAGAAATTGTCGATCAGCTAGTACGATCAGCAGCTGTTGACGTTGTAGTAATTGACTCGGTAGCAGCACTGGTTCCTCGTGCTGAAATTGAAGGCGAAATGGGTGACTCCCATCTAGGTCTTCAGGCCCGCTTGATGAGCCAAGCTTTAAGAAAAATTACTGGCAATATCGGTAAGTCCGGTTGTACGGTAATTTTCATCAACCAGTTGCGCCAAAAAATTGGTGTTACCTACGGCAGCCCGGAAACTACAACTGGCGGTAATGCTCTTAAGTTCTACGCTTCAGTCCGGCTAGATATTCGCCGAATTCAAACTTTGAAAAGAGGTACAGAAGAATTCGGTAATCGTGTCAAAGTCAAAGTTGCAAAGAACAAAGTTGCTCCGCCGTTCCGCATTGCTGAATTTGACATCATTTTTGGCAAAGGTGTTTCTACTCTCGGCTGTGTCGTTGACCTAGCAGAAGAAACTGGTGTTCTTACTCGTAAGGGCGCTTGGTACAGTTACAACGGTGACAATATCTCTCAAGGTCGAGACAATGCCATCAAGTACCTAGAAGAAAATACTCAAGTTGCCAAAGAAGTTGAACAGCAAGTACGTCAAAAGCTGGAAATGGGGGCCGTTGTCTCTGCAACTTCGGTAGCAGCAGTTAGCAGCGAAGAAGCAGAAGATATGGAATTAGAGTCGGAAGAATAATTACTCTTTGCTGAAACTTAATAAGTTTCAGTCACGACTGTCAATTCTTTATCTATTAAGCAAGTTGGTGGCATTCCTAGCTATACTGCCAACTTGCATTAAATATTTTGTAAATTTTATTACAATTTAGCTTAGTATAAATCTGCAATGTAAGCACTACAAATTTGACTTTGTGCTAGAGCATTTATCTAAAAATTAGTTGCATACAAAGCATTAACTTCCCGCTTAGCCTCCTTAATAAAGAAAATTAAAGGGGGATAGATTTTAATATTTTGATGTCCATATAGTTAGTACCTAAGTCAAATTTCAACAATCAATAATATTGCTTTAAAACCGCTTGGTAACTAGTTTTGGAGATTCACACGGAGGTACAGAATATTTGACAAAATTAGCAAGTTCCTGTAATTGACTAATCGCTTCGGCGCCCTCCAACTTCATCAGTTCTCGGTCGTCCCGCATTTCTGTCCAAGTAATGCCGTAGTCAGACACTAGAAATCGAATCAGGTGGCCGTCTCCTAAACTCACCATAAAAGAGGCACTGTTCATTTGACCACCGCAAGTGTAGCAGGATGCAGGGTATCCACGTCGCTCTAGCACGATTGCCAGAGCTTGGAGGTTCATCACAAGATCCTGAACAAATTGCCGATGTTGTTCTGCTAATCTCAGAAACATTTTTGTCCTCCAAACACCACACCTAATTGTATACCTTTTTAGATTTTCTTTATAATTTCTTTAGATTTTCAAATCGAGAGCCTCTTGACTTGATTTGAAGTGAAGCCTTATATTAGCTATTTTTACGGTCTTTGCATTGAGACGCAAGTCCTAAACCGCTTGTTCCTCGTTTACTCATAAAGATAACTAATTGAAAGAATAAAGACAGATACGGTATTAGGGTAAATTAACCTTGATGACCGTAGCTGTCTTTTTAGTTACACTAGCTAATTTAACTTCTTGGAATCAGCTATTTATATTACTTGCCACCATCCGAATGCTGGACCAAGGAATCGAACTACTATCCAAGAAGCAACTAAAAAGCCGATTCCAATCCAAGCACCACGAGTTGTCCAGCTAACAAATTTTTCTGCTTGGCTTTTAGTAAAGGGAAGCCAGGAAATGAATCGGACTTCCTGACCGTATTGTTCTCCAAGTGCGGTTTTACGACGCTTTGCTTCGCCCATAATATTACAAAAAGATATCGTTCACATTTGAACGTTTCAATCCCAAGGAATTTACAAGTACCTAAATTAAAGTATAGCTTTTACCCGACAGTTTAATCAGTTTTTCCTGTTGGTAGGTGCTGTGATTAGCTAATTGATTCAAAATCAGCAGAGTTATCAGGTTGGGAAAAAAAGCTGGAGTCTAAATAATTAATGCGTGCTAGAGGGCTAAGAGCAGCCAGAACGTGGGAGCCATAGCTGCGGTGAAGTACGCGGTTATCGAGCAGTGCAACAACGCCTTGACGATCTCGCACTGGTGCGATCGCTCGTTGTAATTCGTTCAAAGCTGTAGGCAACAAATACAGCCGAAACCAGTCTAAGCGCGAGCGCTTGTAATCAGCTACCCGTCCAGCCACTAGGGGATTTTCTAGCGATGGTAGGGGCAAAGTTGCGATCACAAGCAATTGAGGCGCTGGCAAAACCCTTTGATGCTCCCGCCAGAATTCCCATCCACTCACTAAGATGCCATTATCATCTAGACAAGTTTTCTCCACCTGCACCCGCGAACCAAATGAGGCAGCTAAAATTGCGCCTACTTGAGACTTGAGTGGCATATCACCTACCAAGATTACCGTTAGTCCTGGAGCAGTTGCACTTAAGCTGATCAACGAGTTGACTTTTTCAATAAATGCTGCCTGAAATTGAGGTGTATTTGGTAGGGGCAACTTATCTGGCAGATACAGTTGAATTAGTTCATTGTGGCGATCTGCGGAAAACTTTAGGCACGTTAAATCGCTTAAGCCAACACTTTGGCGGTATATGGGAGCCTCAGCATCTTGATCCAATGCACTACCAATTAAAACTACTGGTTGCTTAGACCAAATTGGCGCGAGGGCGGAAGCTACTGAAATAGGGGCGCAGTACAAAGAAAATAAACCTTGCCGACGGTTTATCTTCGCCCAGAGCAATTGTCCATCAGTTTGGAACTGCTGCCAAAAATTTTGCCAGGTTTTTGGTAAGTAGAAGCACGAAGCTTCTCGCTGCTGTTCGTCTAGTCTTTTATACAGACGCTGCAAAATTTCTTGTTCTGGTAGCGCAATTAGATGGCATTCATAAGGGTTAGCGGGATGCTGAAACATCGCTTGGGTTAGTTGCACTCTCGCATCCCGAATTGCCTCTACCTGCAAAGGACAGGCAAGCATTAATTCATCCCAGTCACTCGGTTGAATACCGATGGTTAGTTGAGAACAAGTCCAGTCTTCTACATCATCTACACCATCAATAATCGTGGGAACGCCACTAGGAAAATCATTCTGTTGTTTCAGCCTAGCTGCTAACCAAGCTTGAGGCGATGTGAGTAGTAATCCTTGGAAATCGCCATCAGGCCAGCGATCGCCTGTGCGGATCACCTTGTTTACCTGAAGCCATTGTTGGAGGCGCGGAATTTCCATACTTTTCAAGCGCTGCTGCACATTCTCAGGAGCCACCATAATCACAGGTTCATGCCACATCAAGGCAGGCGCAAGATAACTTAGGCGATATCGTCCCTGATAACCACAACCAGCCCCTACTTGAATTAAAGCACTACGCCCTAGCCGCAAGGCTCGCGCTACCAACCGCGCCATCGTCAAGTGATGCGGCCAGAAAGGAACACGATCTTGCGATCGCAGGAAGTTATGCAATGAATAATGAACTTCTGCCTCTATCACACGCTTCTACATCTAAATAGCCAACTTTTATTACCAACTACGCCACTTTTCTTCACAATTATGGAGTTTAATTTTTAAAATCCCTGTAATTCTATATTGACTTACTTCTCACTTCTCTACCATGCCAATTTAGAGCAGAATTTAAACTAAAGCCTTTAACTATCAGTTTAAACAGCAAAACCCAACTTGTTGCTCAATTACTCTATTTAATTTAGATTAGATAACCTTGTACCACAAAACACATTGCAGTTGTGAATAGCCATTGATATATTAGGTTAGATTGCTGTTCAAATGCTTGCAGCATGAACTTAAGCTATTATTTAAAACTTACTTATATGATAACTTAATCAATTATAGATCGGTATATGTTCTAGGTTTGGTTTTAAATCTACATAGCTTAGTTAAAAAAAGCTATTTATTAATTTTATTTAATAATATTACATAGCCAATTTATGCTATACCGATATTTTTTATTTATAAACAATTCATTTTTTAAACTTTAAACATTAAGTAATATAAAATATTTAGTCAAAATTGTGGTATTCATGGATAAATTAGAATTGCTTAGACTCGTTTAGCAGATAATTATTTATCTAAAATAGAACTATAATTATTGATTACAATGACTTATTACTAAGCTGAAATACATTTAAGTTGCATTAGCTTGAAAATAGGTGAAAAGTATGATGAAGATATTTACACCTGCTGTTTAAATGGCAAACTAGATGCTTTCTAGCTATGCAGCAGTATTTATATACTAGCTGCGATTCGTCAGTGAAGCTGAGGTTTTAGATGGGCTGTTGTCTCAGAGTCAAGGGAAGACTAAGACGTTTTAGAGTAATTAATTCAGTTAAGTAGATTATATTGTTAATTCAAGGTTAATTCAAACTTAAAGACACTTTGGAGGAGCGATCGCTTAGATTTGTTGATGGAAGTTGCGGCTTAACCACCTTTAAATCTGGCTACTAACTACTGAATGTTGGGGAGTTTTGATCTGAGCCATTGACTTTTGATGATGAGATTCCGATGGTTGTGGTTTATTAGTAATCAAAATTTCCATATTGAACCGATAACCCACATTGCGGACAGTTTGAATTAAACTTGGTTGGCGCGGATCAATTTCAATTTTTTTACGTAATGACAAAACATGGGTATCTATAGTACGTGGGTTGTCGATCGCCTCTGGCCAAGCTCGACGTAGTAATTCTAAACGGCTTAAAGCTACTCCACTAGCTTGGGCCAATACATATAATAAACTAAATTCCTGGGGTGTTAAATCAATAAATTCACCTTGAAAACAGACACGGCGCTGTACTAAATCAATTTGCAGATCCCCATAGTCAAGATATGCTGGTGCAACTGGTGTGCGGTTACGTCGAATCAGTGCTTCTACCCGCGCTAAAAACTCTTGCATCCCAAAGGGTTTTGTCAGGTAGTCATCAGCCCCCGCCTTCAAACCAGCGACAATATCAGCTTCAGTATTACGAGTAGACAGTATTAAAATTAAGGGCTGTTGCTGTCGCTGTAACCATTGGCAAAACTCGATTCCGTCACCATCAGGAAGTTCAGAATCGACGATCACAAGCGCTGGCTGGCGTGTGTAAAACACTTCTCGCGCTTGAAAAAGGCTGGCGGCTTGATGTATCCGATAGCCTATCTGTTGCAAATGCCAACTGAGCAGCGATCGCAGATGCGGATTTCCCTCAATAATTTCAATACAAACCGAGCTCACAGTGGCAACATTCCTTTGCTTTTCTGACTCCAAAAGTAACAAAGTCTGTTTCAATGTTTTGTAACCATCGCTACTTGAGAATGAACTGTTTAGTTTGACACAGCACAGCAGTTAGGTATATTAACCGATTTTAGATTAATCTGCATAACTATATCCAGCGCAAACCAAGAGACACTATGCACTAAGTTAATAATCATAAAAATAGAAATTTTGTGCCTCGTGCCTGATTGTTTGGTCAATCCTCTTACATTAAACTTTATAGTTAGTTTGCTGCTGTCCGCTCAAAATTAGACCCAAAGCTTAGATATTGCTGCTGATTGAAGCTTATCACTACTGAAGTTGGGTGAAGAAAAGACGCTATAAATAGACCAATTGATACAGGATACGAGTAGTTTTTTCTACTAAACTAGAATTAATCTGAATCTGGGTGCGAAACCTGCGGTCTAGGCGATCGCGTATATATTTCTAAGTTAGGAGACATTGGCTTCAATTTCGTTCGCTGTAATTTAATAAAACTCACCGGATTAATTATAAAATTAGAGGGTGAGGAAATAAACCTAAGCGCACAGAATTAGTCGAATTGACAATTCAACCAGATAGGGAACAGTAGGAATTAATTAAATATAAACTTGATTGATTTTTTCTAGGGTAGTTTTGATAAAGCAAAAGTGAGCTAGTGTTTATAGTCTACATCGACGTATGAAGGATAAAAAGTAAAAATAGGATCATAAACGCTAAAGCCTGAATTTACACTTTTTAAATAGATTCTTCTTCATTCAAAATTTACATTCCCTAATTGATTATGCTTCAGGACACTCAAACAATTCGCTATTACCAAAGACTCAGCGATGCCCTCGTAGAGATGTGGAATCGAGGTTATCGGAATGACGAGCTACGCCTGTATTTAGATGGCTACTTAGCTGCGCTGCGACATAGCAACGCGCTCGAACCGTATTTGATCCATCGTTTAGAGGAGGAAGCGACACGATTCCTTTACGATCCATTCAATTTTGAAACGCCGCAGCCAGAACCAGAATCGGGCTATTATTAACGGCATAACTATTGTTTTGGTTTTAGCGTTGAACTATATTTCAATGCTATTTTTTATATTATTTTTAATTAAAATATTGCTGTATTTTTGTTTATTGTCTAAGCTTGTTAGAACATTAATGATTTAAACTTCTGAGCAACTAGACTTACTAATAAAATAAAAATCTCCTCAATTATATATAGGCTTAAAACCTAAATGAGGAGATTTAGCTACTTGCACAGAATTTAACTTTAAGAAGCGAGAGCCACTTCTACTACCTGCTGCAATTCGCCTTTTTGGTACATCTCAATCAGTATGTCTGAACCGCCAACAAATTGACCATCAACATAAACCTGGGGAATCGTCGGCCAGTTGGAATATTCTTTAATTCCCTGCCGAATTTCAGAGTCTGCCAAAACATCAACGGTCTCAAAGGGTACTCCCAATGTATTTAGCATCTGTACAACGTTGTTAGAAAAACCACACTGCGGCATCAGCTTCGTACCCTTCATGAAAACCACAATTTTATTCTGGTTTACCAAATTGTCAAGTCTTTCTTTAAGTTCTGGAGTCATAATTTTTTTTCCTATCTATGTCTAGTGTACTTCCAGTTGGAACTTACTAAAATCTGGCTTAGACGACTTGACTGTCTACCTGCCAAGCTTGGGGAGTGTAAGTTTTCAGCGCTAAGGCATGGATAGCTTCTGAGGACATTGCTTGCTGTAACGCACCATAAATTAGCTGATGCTGTTGCACCAGTCCCTTACCCTCAAACTGCGATGAAACCACTATTACCTGATAGTGGTCACCGCCGCCAGTCAAGTCTTGTACCTGAACTTGGGCATCTGGGATTTGCGTTTTAATCATTTCCTCAACCTGTTGCGGACTAATCATCACAATCCCTCGAAAGCTGCTGTCTTATTCTAATTTAACTATTTTGTTGTGGAGGTTGGCGGGCGTTGGTTGCTAGTGCCTTCTGTTCCGCTAGGCTGACGCGAATCGCCATTGTTGCCGCTTGGTGAACCACTGGAGGTATTGCCACTTCTAGGAAAAGGAGCATCTACAAAACCCAGTTCAAATAACTGCTGGTAGGCTTTTTTGCCCAAGTCTCGCGTGGGATTCTGGCTGCGGATAATCTGAACTAGCAATGGTACAGCTAATTCCGGCTTATTTTGGGCTCGATGTACGAGAGCTAACTGATAGGTGGCATCGTCTCGCATTTGTGCAGTGTCTAGTGCTTTTTTGCGTTGACTATCAGCAAGACGATTGTCTATTCCAGAAAAGCTAGTAGCTAGCTCTTGATAGAAATTGGAAACTTGATTGAAAACCTGACGAGCTTCCTGAAATTTATTAGCAGCCAATGTATAATTCTGAGCAGAAACCGCTCCATTCGCCTCTGACATCAAACGCTGCCCCCCAGGCACACTCAGAAGGCTGTTATCTTGAGTTACAGGACGAAGGACGTTTGGAGATGTCGGATCAAGTGGTTGTGCTTGATTGGGGCTATCTGGAAGACTTGGGGCAGGTGTCTGAGCATTGACTGATGATAGCAGTGTTAGGGTTGCCATAACTGGTAGAAAAGTAAGGCAGGTATGGCGGAAAAAGCGAACAGTTCCAGCAGAAATCATTGAGTAATTTATTGGGCTATAGAGAATACAAAACCGATTGAAACTGCGGGTATCTTACCTCTGATTGAGCCTTTCACAAAATCAGTGCATACTAAGAGCGCTCTGTGACAGCATTACATCATTATTAAGCGATCGGGCAATGTGGAGTAAGTTTTTCCTAATTACCTATCCCCTAATCAAAGCTACACTTATAAAGTAAAAGATTATAAATCCAAAGTTTCCCTGGATGAGACTTGAAGTTTTAACGATTAGTTCCCTGTAGGTGTTGTACTACGTATAATTCTGCTTTGCTACAAAAAAGTAATTAACCACCGAGACACAAATAAAAGTAATAATTTAACTTTAGGCTGTATCAGCTTGGTTCTTCCCAAATTGGCTGACCGCTTAACTCTTGGAGTGCCGCTTCTAAATCAGCCGTCAGATGTTTCGCGCTCTGTTTCACTGAAGCTGTATTGTAATCAGCTACCGTCAGGGGAGAACCAATGCGAATTTTGACATCACAGCCCCATTGCGGAAAAGGTTGGCTGTAACATATACTCATAGGTACAATTTTTACGCCTAGTTGCTGATGGCTCGATTCTGCACTGAGGGCTAAACGAGCTAGTCCACCTTTTAACGGGTGCAAGTATCCGTCACGAAAAATGTTACCTTCTGGAAAAATGACCAGCATTTCTCCTTGTTGGAGTAGCTCGACTCCATGACGAAGAGTGCCGATCGCTGGATGGTTGGTATCAATGGCAAACCCTCCTAAGCGTCGGACAAACCAACCTTGTATTCCTTTAACTTCATTTGCTGAAACCATAAATCTCAGGTCTCGTCCTGTCACACATCGACCAGTTGCATAAGGTACAAGCAACGCATCCCAACGCGAGCGATGGGTAGGAGCTAGGATCACAGGGCCACTGCGCGGTAGATTTTCCTGTCCAGTTACTTCGATTTGTCTAAAGAACGACGGGACAATTAGGCTACGCCCTATAGGATAGGCGATCGTCGCTAACCAAGGTGAAACACGAGAGGTAACAGGAGCCACCTTGGTAATTGTTGAAGTTTCTGACAAAGGGTAGAGCTGAATCATGACGGTGGCTGGTGGAAATCAGAAATAAACGTCTCAAAGCTTTCTTAGTTCCACCGTAATTTCTTTTGCGTTATTTGTCTTCTCACAAAGGACACTTCAAGCAGCGTCATGTAGCTAAGTTTGTGATCTCACATCTTGCACCTTTAGAAAAGAAGGGCGTTTCAAAGGCAAAAGTGGGTATTGTAGGTAAAAAATGCTCAAAATATGATTTATGGATAATGAGCAGTTAGGTAGGGTTTTATAGTTATTGGTTGAGTAGATTAGAAATGTGTGCTGATTGGGTGGTTTAATCGCTGTAAAGCGGCTCTATTACCAACGGGATTTACTAGCTATTAAAAATACAACATCTATTCTAGTCTGTATGTCAGTTGCTCAAGCGCCACACTCAATTAGGTAATTAAGTGCGGCAATCTTCACAAATTATGTGAGCGAGGGCTAATTTACGTTTGCATTAGGGGTAATTTTTCTGTTGATGATTCATGCAACAAAGCTGTTTTAGCTTACTTTTGCGTGTTGCTCCCCAGAATTTTGATATCGCGTTCAGCGATATACTGCTCAATACTATCGTCAACTCCCACTACTATATCTCGTGCAGAGACACCGGAACCTGCTGCTCGTAAAGACAAGAACCCTCCCAACCTTACGTCGCCGTCTTGCGAGAGAAAGGCATCAAAGTCTAAGTTAAGTGTGCGGTCATTGCCGTGACGAATCTTGCCTTCAGCATTACGCTCAACCCCATCAAGAAGGGTAACACCGAACATAGCTCCAAGCCCTGTGTCAGGACCGTTAGTAGAGGCCTGTAGGTAGACATCGTAGGAAAATTGACCAGGCTTGGCCACTGCCCCTAAGTTGGGGATGTTGGAATATCCAACACGCAGTGTGCCGTCCCAATTCCAATTCTTTTCGAGTTCAGAGTTGCGCCTGATTACCTTGGTAGGGCCAGTAGCGACCAGCCGGGTTTCTCCGCGTTCAACTTTTGTTTCTTGAGGATCTCCCACAGCAACAGGGGTTCCCTGGCTTGTCTGGCTGTCAATCACTTGAACATCCTCTGAAGACGTAGCCGGGGTGGTGTTTGCAAGTTCGCTCGAAACCAAGGTACGGTCTTTGATCTGAAGTTCTCCCGGCTGAGTTTCACTGGTTGTGGTCGTCACCGTTTCTCCAAAAACGGGGTCTTGAGTGACGATACTGGTCCTTGGGGTACTCTCAGGAAACTGCCTTATGGTTTCAGTCTGAGACTGGCTGCCTTCAGTAACGCTCGTGGTTGTTTCGCTAATCAAGTTGGTCTGGCTAGTTGTTTGACTAAAGGTATCTTGAAAACTCTGCGTATCTGCTACTGTTGTCAGAGTACGCTGTAACGTTTCTACTGTAGTGTTCGTCTGCTCAGTCGGGGTGACAAACGTGCGTCTGGTTGCTGTCTCAGAACGCTGCGGGGTCGAGGTAACGGTCGTCGTTGTTGTTGCTTCGTTTACCAACGCCCCTGTCAAACCAAGCTGACCGTAAAATACTCCACCACGTTTCGGTTTCATGATCGGGTTTCCCTGCCGATCGCGAATCGGTTGATTATTCTTGTCTTTCATCTCTTCCAAAAGTGGCTGGTTTATTTGCAAGATGGGTGAGACAGAGAAAATTGTGCTGCCTCGATTGTCGGACACCGAGGGGTCAAGGGTGACATTTAGTCCAGCCGACACAGTACCTTGTTTACGGTTAAGCGGAACCATTGCCGTTGCGCTCACTTGCGGTTTTCCACCGGATACCCCGCCACGAACATTCAGCCCGATGTTAGGCGTAATGCTGTACTCTGCCGGATTGTCTGTGACAACCGAGTTACCCTGGGTGTCTGTTGTCTTCTTCTTAACGACGAATGGAACGAGTGTCCCCCCCGGTCTGGACTGATACTTATGCTCTACTCGATCTTTGCGCCGAACTACCTTGGGCGGATCTGGTGCGACTTCAACTGAGTCAACAGCCATTTCTATCTCTCCAGCAAGGCGTTGTTCGCTGGTGCGTTGCTCTGTAGTAGTGGTCTGTGAGATACCACCCCCTAGCGTCCGACTTTCTTGGGAGATAATCTGATCTGTAACGGTTTCAGGTCGTTGATTGACGCTGGCTTCAGTTACGACGACTGGTCGCAACCGCCGAATTACGGTGATACTACCAGGGACGATGACTGCTTCGCCACTGTCAGCCGTTTCGACTTGCAGCAAGGGGTCATTGAAGTTTCTGACTTGCGATAAAACCACAACGCTTGGGTCACTAGGGCTTGCAGAAAAGACTAATCTATCGGGTGTTAGGTTGGTGCTACCAGATGCCAAATTGATCGTCTGAGACGGCTGAATGTTACCGGGACTCTTGATCCGGGTGGTGGTTCCGTCTGGATTTGTTACGTCCAACCCTTTGGTTTCTACCAACAAATGGTAACGACCTGTTTCCTGACCTAAGACGGAAATGAAGTCTTTTGAGAATGTTGCCCCCGGCTGGAGATTATTTAGATCAATGGTAGTTAACTCCTTGCCATTGACATCCAACACATGGATTGCGCTGTCCTCAGTTTCGACCACATCGAGAACTGTTCCAGGCGCGACTGAAACGCCATTAATAACTAAATTGACAGCGTCACTTTGGTCAGCATCGTTTGAATTTTCGCCAACGGAGATCCGAAATAAGTTCTTTACATTTGTATTAACGTCCACCCATGAACCATAAGTCGTGTTTCTTACGGGTGCGCTTTGCGCCTGTTGGGCTACAACTTCCCTGCTGTGTAATGGCAGCGTAAGAGTACCTAATACTAGGGCGGTGAGAACGAAGCGAACAGAACCGAAATATTGAATATTAGCCATGATTAATAAGCCTCCTGATCTCAAAAAACTTCTAAGGCGAAATCTAAATACGTTTAAGTAATTTATTTATGTTTTGGTTTTAGTAAGTTACGTATATATACGTAAAACTTGTTTGCGTGTATATACATAGAGTAACGGCTAAATTTAGCGCTAGTGTAAATTTGAAATAAAGATAGACTTCGCTTCTGTAAAGAGATTATTAACTTTTAAGAGCGTTGAAGCGAAGTTCTGTTAACTACTTGTCAAGCTGATTAAAAATCCAGGGATTATACTGATAGAGGCTTTAATTATTACCAGGCTCGTTTGATTCACGATGTAGCGGACAAGCTTCTATTACAAAAACTCATGTGGCTAGTAAAAGTGTCCTCTGGCAGCAGAACCTTGACAATGCGCGATCGCATCCCTAGATGAAGCGCTACATTGCCACCCCTAGTCCACTACAAAGACGGCTGAACGAAAAACAGACTATCCACTTTAAAGTAGTAAAGATTCATCGATCTATACTGTTTACTAGCAAAGAAACTCAATATGAGCGATGAAGAAGTTTCCTTGACTGTCCCTGTCGAAGCATTCGATCACTACGAAAAATGGCTGGTCGAAGAGAGTAAGTAGAAAAGAAAAAGATGATGTGATAAATTACTATTGATATTCCACTTTCCGCTACTTGCTACGCTTAAAAGGCACTAGATAGATATAGCTAATAATTAACTTTTCAAACTTCAAATTTAAAGATTACACAAATATTTATCAAGAAATAATATTATTTGTAAGCTGAATAAATAGTAGGAATAAATACAACTTTCCTAATCATGTACCAAGCTTGACTTACTTAATAAATAATTTTATTGAAATGGTGTTGAATTTAAATACGTCAGCAAAAATATCTCAATCACTGAGTTGAGCTTTGGGGAGCGATTGCTTAAACGATTGACAAGGCATGAGATGGGATTTCACTTGTGCAATACAGCGTGCAGCACATTCCCAGGATTTGAGGTGATAAATGTGATTGGCAACGGGCAAGTTGTAGGAGTGCTAAAACGAGGTGGTAAAGCTTGAACACAATTCATATTTTACTTTTTTTTGCGTAGCTGCATAACTAAAGCTGATTGATTACAAAAGCTCTGTGCTTAAAAAGTTTTGGCACTACAACCATTGAATACATCAGCGCCTTGCAGTGCTGCTGCTACTTCTACGGCGCTAGTGGTGATGTTTGCGATCGCTAAATACCCGAATTTTCAGCTCTGGACATTTTTCCTCAGCTAGTTTAGCTGTCTTACGGTATAAGTCAGCATTGAAGGATTCAAACCCCGCGACAGGATATGCGTTGCAATACCACCGATGCTTTATAACAGATTGATTCAAAGCTTGAAACAAGAAAAGATAACCTCACTCCAGTAGAATTAAGACAGTTTATCGCCGTATTTGATCATGCTCTCAAAGCTCTTGAAATAGTGAAAAATAAATTTTAAATGTCTAATTCATAATAAACTTCAAGAAGAAAATGTAGGCTGAAGTATGACTAAATGAAAGCCTTTCCTAGTTTCAAGATTCAAATACCGTTGCTGTAAAGTTTGCCAGTGCTGCCAAGCTTCGTAACTCTCCTGTGCTAATTGTTCTGCTAATGTCGGAAGTTCCTTTTTAGTTTTAGACTTCAATACATCTGTCAGAAACTCACTTAAAACAACACTATCTTGGAGCTCACCTAAAATTTCTTGGATAGTTTTCACGTCTTCAAGATAAGCTTGATAAGCTTCGCCATAGAAGTCGCTAAATACCTCCATTTGGTAACGGATACGCTTTGTTTCTTTACGCAGACTATGTAGAACTGCTCCCTGTTCTGCCAGTTGTTGCGCTACTATTTCAGGTTCTAGTTCCTTAAAAACATCAACTTTTCCTCCATTGACTCTCGTTCCCACTAGCCACCCTGGATGCAAAAACAATTTACTCACTTCAGGCAAAAGTAAATCTGGCAGCACTTCTTGAATAGGCATATGAGCAATTTCTTGGTATTTTGGCTGCTTCAGCCACTTATTCAAAGACTGCTTCAGAGACTTGTAATGCTCATGTTTCAATGTATGCTTAACTTCTTTTAAAACCTGTCGTCGCTGCTTATCTAGGTGAACTAAAGCGGTTTTTAAAGATTTTTGTTCTTCTGAAGGTAAAGCGGGTTTGTATTGATTTTCAAGTGCTTCCCGCAGCACATCTAAATCTCGCAGGCTTCCCAAGGTATGAGCAATCTTGCCAATTTTCTTTTCCTGGGCGGACTTTGGTAGTAAGATAGCTGGGGCAAAGCCCGTTATAGCACTGCGTAAGCGGCGCATTCCAACGCGCATTTGGTGTAAATCTTCTGGATGTTTGTCTTTAATCACACCATCTTCGTGCTTAATTACTTTTTGCAAGTGTTTATCAATTGCCAGAGATGCCCAGTCTCCTAATGTTTGGGGTTTATTTTGTGTACTTACTATCATATTCTTTGCGCTCTTGATAGATTTAGCTTAAAATTTTTCAGAGTTGTTGATACTAGCACTATGCAGATATTTTAGTCATTGGCTTCTAACTTATCTACTTTTCCTGAAACGAAAACTTATACACATTCAACAAGTAGCGATCGCTACTTGTTGAATTAATCTACTCAAAGGATAAAATACCGCCTCATCCAATATATTTATCTACTCTTTTTTTAGCTACAATCTTAATAAAAATCATTGATCAAACAATAATTAGTAATAATTTTAAAACTCTTGCTATGTTTTTGTACTCTCTCTAAAAATAGATGTTTAATTTTAAGTAACGTTTTGGAGTCACTCAATCTTGCTCTCACTCAAATTGTGTGAGTAAATATACCGTTTTTTATGCTTAAAGTATAATTAATGGTTAATTTAGTTAATTTTAAAATCCTTGCTTGTAGCTCATGCCAACAAAAAAGAACAATCAAAGACTTTAAAAAACTTTAAAATAAATAATTGAAGTTAGTATTTATTTTAAATATATTTATTTTATTTAATATTTATTAAAAATCGTTTTAAAAAATTGAGTTAAATATAAAATTAAACAAAACTACGTTTTGCGTAATTCTACTAATAGTATTGACTGTTATTACATACGAGAACTGGAAGGAGATCACAGTAAGCGTTCTCGTTGGGTACATAAGTATGCCCTAGAACTGGACAAGGGATGCGCTGTGTGCATTTGGAAACTAGCTTCTCATCCAATTGTCTCAAATGATGTATCTTTAGTGCTGAATCTTAAATAATTGCGCTATTTAGGTATTTCTCCTCAGCACACGCAATACAACTGAGGGGTGATACAGTGCTAAAGGTGATTTGAGCAGGTGTGCTACCTCAATCAAAAGAATGTGCAAAGTTGCATCTGAGCTTGTTTTCACCAGTAGCCGCTTAGTATACCAAGCCATCAGTTTACTCATTCGCCCAGGCAATTTCCTTCCTTGAGTTGTCGGAAAGCGGGAGTCCTGTGCAGTTGCTAAAGCCCAGTGCAGCGAATTACTTTTAGCTAGGCTGTTTTGGAAGCGTGAGGATATGTATGAGCCATTGGCTAATCGGCTATGCGGATCATTCAGCCAATCTCGGAGAATTATTGCTGATAAAGCGCTAACTGTCATTCCTTGACCGTAGACAGGACACAAAGCGCAAACAGCGTCTCCTAGACACACAAAGCCTTCAGGAAGCATTACTTTTTCGTAGTGGCGTAGTCTGTTGGTTGTGGCACGATGGGCATAGATCGGCGATACAGGTTCAGCGTCAGCGATCGCTTCATAAAACTTTTGGCTAGGCAGGCTACGGGCAAAATCTAAAAAACCCTCATTGTCTAGTGGGGGAAAGTCACGTCCATAGCCACCAAGAGTAGCAATCCATTCCCCACCTTCAATTCTCGCCAGATAACCTAGCCGTGTGCCATTTGGGGGAGACTGCGATATCAGCATTACTTTCCAGCTTGGTGGATTTGGTTCTCGGTAGCGGCGGGTTGCATAGCCTAGAAACGGATCGACAACGGTTTCTGATGGCGGAGTAAAGCCTAGACTTTCTAACCATTTGGGTGCTTGGGAACGACGGTCGCTAGCATCCACTACTAACTCAGCTGGCAAATGCTCTTGATCAGATCCAGAAATTGAGTGTAAGCATACTCCAGTAATGCGCTTGCCATTGGATAATAGTCCTGTAACGCGCCGTTTTTCAAAAAATTGGACATTTGAGAAGTTAGACAATCGTTGTCGGATAGCCCACTCTAATAAAGGACGGGTGCAAGTAAAGGAAATGATGTCAGACGCATCAGCGCTAGCACTCCAGCCTCCGTATCCAAAATGATGAAATTCTCGCGCCCATTCTATTGTTAAACCGCCAGCTGCGCTTAATTGAGAACCGAGCCCAGGAAAAAGCTCTTCTAGTATTCTGTAGCCTTTTGTAAGTAAAATATGAGGCTGAACAGATTGTGGTACACCTTTGCGAACATCTGGATTTTCAGGCAGTTTGTCTGTTTCAATAATTGTGACTGAGGCAAAATGATTAGCAAGTACGCGGGCGGCAAGCATCCCGGCTATACTGCCACCAACAACAATAGCGCGATCGCCAATTTTATCTGTCTTCAATTCAGATTTAGTCATATTCAAATTAAAGGCTTAAACACAATATATCAAAAGAAACATTTTGTGATTTTGTACACTTCGCCGGACAGGTGTGCCAACTTAAAATGTCTGTTTTGTAAAAATATCTACAGATTGCGGCAGACAACCAGAATAATTTAACAGAAGAAAAAAGCAATTTTTATGTCTAGCTGACTCGAAGCAAGTATAATCCTTTCAGCATACCTTTCTTTATTGTCTAATTTAGACTTCAAACTAATGTGGCTCAGGAAAGCCTTAAACCAAATTAAAACATCTCATAAGGATGAAAACTTTCTCCGTCTGATTGGAAGTATAGAGAATTTAGTCTCCAAAGTTTTATCACTGGCAATGGTAATAGTAATTTTGGTTGCCGTTTTTGATTTGGTAATATTTTTAGCTCGAGAACTATTTTCAGAACCTGTTGGCTTTTTTGGTACTACCCTAATTGAAATTTTTGGTTTATTTTTGAATATTCTAATTGCTTTAGAAATTTTAGAAAATATTACAGCCTACTTGCAAAAGCACGTTATTCAAGTTGAATTAGTTATTGTCACTTCTTTAATTGCTGTTGCTCGTAAACTTATTATTTTGGATTTGGAAAAAACATCTGGAATAGAGTTAATTGGATTAGCAATAGCAGTTTTAGCTTTATCAATTAGTTATCTAATTATTCGGAACACTAGCACCACAAAAACACACTAAACAAGGGGCATCATGGAGTTTTTTCAATTCGAGGCAGATTTTGTAGATAGCTTACGTTGTATCCCGATGCAAGTAAGATTCAAGCTTGACACTTGTGGAATTAAGCTCAAATTATCTCATTGGAATCATTTTAGTTCAACGGAGCGTCAAGCATTAGTTGAGCAGCCTTGTACTACAGCAACAGAAATTCAAGCATATCGAGAATTTCTCCAACAGCTAGTTCAAAAACAGAGTGGCGTAGCAGCCGATGAACTTCCAGTTGAATCACATCCAGATTGGATGGATGCAACCAATATTCCGCCTAGTATTCAAGAAAAAGTTAAAGAAATTGGTACTAACATTACATCGCAACAGTGGGTCGGATTAACTCCTTTACAGCGCTTTGCCTTGATTAAACTCAGCCGTTCTAGCCACGAAAACAAAAACTTTTTACCAGCAATACAGGAATTTAATTTGATCTGAAGTAGAATTTCTTAACCCCTGATCCCTTACTAGAACCATCCTTCTTGTTCTAAAGTTTCAATCAACTGAAGTCCACGAGGATCGCCTACTCCTAATAGTGCTGCCTTGGAGTCTTCTCGGACTCCTAAATCATCGTCTTCGGCAAAGGCTTGAATTAAAGCGTCGATCGCAGTGGCATAGACAACATTAGAAGGAAGTTCGCGGCATAGCTGTCCTATTGCCCAAGCACAGTTACTGCGGATAGCTGGTACAGGATCTTGTACCAAGGCTTCAATTAGTGGCGGCATAGCGCCCAATACTGCCTCATAACCTACCTCTACCATTTGGGCTAAAGCGCTGGCTGCCCATAGTCGGACAGCAGAAATATCAGTTCTCAACGCTTCTGCTAGGGGCGCTAAAGAGCGGCGATCACGGCAGTTTCCCAAAGCCCAAACAACTCCTTTACGCACATACCCATTCCAATCCCCATTAAGTTGGGCGATCAACGGTTCTACGGCATCTGGACTTGGGTTGCGTCCGATACCATAAGCAGCACTCACCCGCACTAACGGGCAGACATCGGTTAACAAGCGAATTAAATGGGGAGTAGCACGTTGATCCTCAAGATCGCAAAATGCCCGCGCCGCTAACATCCGTTGCTGTGTTTGAGAATCTTCTAGTAGAGCCAGCATTGCGTCTGGGTTGGGCTTTGGCACTTCCGCTTCAGCAGTAAGCGGCCCTAGATGATCTAGGGGACTTTCTAGCTCAACTTCAAGTTCCTCAAGTAAGGTTAGGTCGTCTTCGTCATACATACTTAACTAAAGTACCGTATCCTACTGTCATCTAACCATTTTGGAGCTCAGTTGCCTACTTGAAATACTGTCAATAATTTTACTTATTCTGCCATCTCACCATGCAGAGATTTAACCATCCAGAGTGATTGAGTTTGGTAGCCTAATTGATTATAAAGATTTATTGCACTGGAATTGAATTGAAAAACTTGTAAACCGATCTGGCGATCGCCTCTAGCAATTGCCCAATTTTCTACATAGCGCATTAAAGCTTTACCAACACCGCGCCGCCGATGTTCTGGCTTGACGTAGAGCAGAAAAATATGAGTATGGCGATCGCCGCGTACTTGATCTATGGCATTTCCTACCCATAGGCAAGCTACAGGCTGAGGCGAAGAGTTAGATTCGTTTTGCCCTTTAGCTAAAAAATCAACCCACCACAAAGGCGTGTCTTTAGAAAAGTATTGTTCAACTGTGTGCGCCAGATGAGAAAAATCGTGTTCTGGTGACAAATCCTGGTAAGTTCGTTGCATAAACTTTACCAGCAACGCTCGATCTAAACTTGATCCAACGCGCAAATAGTACCCAGGTAGCAGTTGCTCAGACACCAATGCAATAAAAGGAGTTAGCTAGAAGGTAAGAAATATTGCTTACCTACAAAGGATAGGGTAAATGATGGTAATTGAGCGTGTTTTGGCTGCGGAGTTACTTCCTCAATCGGTGCTGGCGCTGCCATATCGCTTGGTAAAAATATGCGGGCGCTGACTGCAACGAGGGCAACGAAAAACACTAATACTACGATTAATGGAGCAATGTATTGACGAAAGATAACCATATTTATAGATCTAGGAGATAGCTGAAAATTTATTAACTTCTCTTTTCCATCCTACAACTTATATGAATCGTCATCGTCTAATCCTGGTCTTGGCATCGCAACAGGTTGAGGATTCCAGGGAGCGACAAACGGCAAAAGCAGCAATCCAGGTAAAGCCAACACTATAGTAATTAAAAAGAATGAAGGCCAGCCTGTTGCTTTAACTAACTCACCCGCAGGCGCTGAGAGAATGTCTCTGCTGATAGCTGTCAAACTAGAGAATAAAGCAAACTGAGTAGTTGTAAAACGGTGGTTACAAAGGCTCATTAAGAAGGCAACCGTGACAACTGTAACTAATCCTGCACAGAAATTTTCGATATTAATCGCTATGACTAAAAGAGAATCGTTTTTGCCAGCGATCGCTAAGATGTAATAACCAAGATTACTTAGTAATTGCAGAATACCAAATATCCAAAGACAGCGATTTATCCCCAATTTAGTCAAAATTGCACCGCCAGCTAATACGCCAACAGTTGTCGCCAGAAAGCCCATGCCTCCTTGGATTGCTCCTATTTGAGTTTTGCTAAAGTTTATGGCTACTAAAAATGGATTCGCCATGTTTCCAACTAAAGCGTCACCAAGTTTGTAGAGTAATATAAAAGCAAGAATTAAACTACCTTGAAGAGTTCCAAATCTCTGAAAAAACTCTTGAAATGGTAGAGTTATAGCATCTTGCAAAGTTTGAGGCGGGCTTTCTAATTCGTTAGCTAATGTCTTTTTGGGCAGTAAAAAAGATGTGGTTAACCATACTCCTATCACAGCTGCTACTACCCAATAAAACACATTTAAAGGGATGTAACCTATTAAAACACTACCTAGTAAACCTGCCACTAATAAAACTATTAAGAGTAGAAAAAGTACATCTTTTGAAGATAAAGGGGTACGATTTTGGAAATTTTCGCCTGCTGCTTCTGGAGTCCAAAAGGATGTGATAATCCCCACTGCCATGAAAGCTGCCATGATCAGATAAACTACATTCCAAGGTAGATAATCTGCTAAAACTAAAGCTAAAAAACTTGTTGCTAAAAGAGCTATCCGATAGCCAAGCACCCAAACAGATGCCCCTGTTTCTAGTTCATTTGGTTTGAGTACATCAGTGCGGTAAGCATCACCAGCAATGTCTTGAGTCGCGCTTAAAAAAGTAATAATTAAAGCATTAAGCGCCAGCAATTGTAATACTTGTACATCTTGAGCGGGTTTTTGAAATGCCATAGCTGCGATCGCAACTAATAACCCCACCTGAGTAATAACTAGCCAACCACGTCTACGCCCCATAAAAGGTGGCACAAATCGATCCAATAACGGCGACCATAAGAATTTGAGGGAATAAGGCAAAGCTACAACAGCAAATAACCCAATAACACCTAAATCCACATTCTCTTCTGTCATCCAAATTTGCAGGGTTCTACTTGTGAGAAATAACGGCAAACCCGATGAAAAACCTAGTAACAACAAAGCCGCCATCTTCCGGCTTTGAAAAACTTGTAACAGCGATTTTGTTGCACTCACCGTTAGAAAACTCCTTAGCTAATATCACGCCTTTAGCATTCAGTAATCTTGCCATAGTTGCAGATACTGTTTGCATATTTCCTACTGGGGTTGTGTTGCTAGTAATGCTGCTACCTGACTACTTAGTGGTTTAGAGCAGAAATAGCCCTGGCTGTATTCGCAGTTTAGTATCTAATATCTGTTGTGCTGTTATTTTACGCCTGCGGCAACCACATTTATGCTTAACGTATAACTGAGGTTCAGTGTAAGCGATCGCTTAACAAGGAAAAATTAGGTGATATCTTCATCTTTCAGCGAGAAAACTTGATGATCTCGAATTTCGACACCGTGTTCTTCTAAGCATTTTTGCCACCCTTCACGAGTACCGATCAAGCTTTTCTGTTTCAGCAGTCCTAATTCTTTTTCTTGTTGAGTCAATAAACTAAATTGCTCGTACAAATGATAGTTAGGCGTAACAAAGGTTTCTTTACGATGCAGAATCGGTGGATTTACAACATTATCGTAATTGCGATAAGCAACGCTCAGTTTGCGTAAATCAATCTGCATACTCGTGTGTAAGGCAGGATGCGGGTCTGTGTCGAAGTCTGGATAAAATAAATAAGATATTTTGGGTTTATCAGTGTAAAATTTCACTAATGTGGCATTTTCCAGCCGCCCAATCGTGCGACTAGCGCAGCCTTCATAGATTCGTAACAGTGGATCAAGTTCTTCCAAGGCGGAGACATGGATATATAAGGCAGTTGGTAAACGTTTACCAATTTTGCTTTGTTTGCAGCTATTAGCAATGACACCAGGCTTGCCTAAACTGAAAAGCATTTTATCAGCTACTTCACACGCCTCCTGGTATGTACCAAAAAAGGCTTTAATGTCGTGGCGAATTTCTAGTGCTAGCTGGTTAGGTGCAGGGCGTTGATTAAATTGAGTCAGTGCGAGATAAACAAGGATGTCTAGAGAACGGCGATAGGCGATCGCATCCCACTCCGCTTCATCAGTTGCTTGTAAAATTACCTGAAAGGCGCGGCGAAAACTGCCAAAGAGTCCCAATAATTCTGGTTGTGACAATTCACCTTTAACTGGCAAGCGTCCACGTTCACTCACAAAAGCTATCAAGGGTGCTGTCAAGTGGTCAAATAATTTGGCACTCGACAGGTAGGTTGAAAGCAGTTGAGTTTTTAGTGCGGTGGAGTAAAACAACCTTCGCAACAGCCCTCCCACACACGGGTAGGTTGAAAGTTGTCATCCATGCCATTAAAAGAGTCTTTAATGGGTTCGCGACAGCCCTCCTACACACGGGTAGGTTGAAAGCTACAACTCCTAGAGTGCGTATCCCTAGCAAACGCTTTGAAGACTTCGCAACAGCCCTCCCATACACGGGTAGGTTGAAAGCTTACCCTGGTAACAACGGGCTTGCCGGACAAGGGCGGGTTGGAAGCTCAACGTGATCGAAGATTTAGATGATTGAAAATCTAGAGGAGCGCTGCTAGTTGCAGTAGATATCTTGGAGAAGGGTGGGTTGAAAGGGCGATGAAGCGCATAACTTTGGATCGCACACAGTAGTGGAATCTAGTATAGGGGGTTGAAAGAAACAACTAACTTGGGCAAGAAGCTTGAAATTTACAAATAATGAATTCGTAAGCAGCCCTCCCAAATTAAGACGGTATAAGAGAGCGACATCATTATTGATTATCTCAAAGGATTTTCGTTGATAGCACTATCTCTACTGTTTTATTGCAGTATTTGTGAATAGTAATAAGCTAGCTTTTCACTATAAATGCAGTAAGTTTATTCCAAATAATAAGTTTTTAATAATACAAATGTATTAATATAATTGTGTTGAGTTTAACCTCTCACAAGCCTGCTATGACCTCTAAGTTGTTCGACGAGTTTGTGGATGCAGGACCAGAAGCAAAACTGGAATTAATTGAATCTCAGCTTGTAGTTGGGAACACATTGGTAGGGAGTCGTCTGCTCCTTAGACAAATTCTTACAGGTTGGGGAGCAGGAGCAGCGATCGCCTTCGCCCCAATTGAAGAATGGTTAGAGGCGTTGCGAGTAACATATGATGCCCCTAAAGCATATTTGAACCAGGATAGCCTGGAAGCTCTTCAAGCTTGGTCTACCTCAATCGTAACTAGCCCGGAAGACCTAATTCCCGGTTCAAGGGGTGAGAATTTTTGGCATCATAATCAAATTCGTACTTGTATGGAATATGCTTTGTGGGGTATTCATGAAGCATTAGCCGGAAATACTTTTAGCCGCGATTTTGTGATGCGTTTGGGCGACAATGGGTTTACCCCAGATGTAATTTTTTTTAAAGAACCACCTTGTAACACAGTTTACGAGTATTATCTGGAAGGTTCAGCAGAACTGGTAGTGGAAGTGCTGCTCCCTGGACACGAATATCAAGATCGAGTAGTTAAGTGGAACTATTACCAAGACGCAGGAGTGCCTGAATACTGGATTGTCAATCCTGCCCTAGAACAAGTTGAATTCTGGCGCTTGGTTGATGGGACATATCAGCGGCAGATCCTAGATAATGATGGGTGTTACTGTCCTAGCAGTGTTCCCAAACTGGTATTTCATCCCGAACACTTATGGAGCGAAGCACGAGAATTACATCAGCGAAATCGCTTTGATTCGCCGATTTTTTCTGTTGAGGGTGAAAGGCACGAAGGTCTACAACGGCGTTTCATTAACAATGGATTGGGTTGGGGCTGTGTTTCTTTTGCCCCGCAGGTACAATTGAAGCCTGTGCCAATCTCATTTGAACAGTACATTGCTTGGTGTCCTGAAGCCAAGTTTGAGTTCTGGGACGGGAGACCCCAAATTGGCGGTAGAATCGGCATTCGCAATTTGATTGGGATGTTGTTAATGACCTTCGGGTTAGCAGAAGCAGTGAAACTTTTGCCTCCAACACAATGGGTAAGTGCTTTGCTAGAAACTACTGCTTTTATTCGTAACGATACTGAGCGCAAAGCAGCTTGGTGGCAGCTTGCACGTCAAGCAGCAGCATTGCTGCGTGAAAAGTATGGAATGACTCGCTTGGGAGTAATCGGAGATTTAGTACGTTCAGAGCCTCTCAATTATTGGTCAGAAATTGAGATTGTTACTTGGGAACTAGAAAAAAGTGATTATCAAATCTACCACGACCTTTCAGAGTTGAGCCAAAATCCAGAAATCGAGATAATTTCGGCAGAGCGGAAATACTTAAGAGCTGAACAGAAACATTCTATTATCAATGAACTGGTGGAGATATGAACGCACCAAATTTTGCGATGAGCAAAATCAGAACGTTAGTGCCAGAAAGTTAACAAGCTTTGTTTATCCATTTGAAAAGTGTAAAAAAGCTGGAAAGACAATAATTTTATCCTCTTAATGTCAACCATGACCTTCTTACAAACCACAGCAGTGACAACGGTCACTGCTCTTAATCTATTACTACTGCTTTTGATATTTTATCCGCTCTATCACGGGTGGAAGCAAGATAAAGATTACCAGGAGTGGGATAAGAAGAGCGTAAGTTGCAGAAAGCCAGGCGGAGAGATAACTATCTCTAATACCTTCACCAACAAGGGCGAGCCACCTTACTGCAATACGCGCTCGAATCGGGTCTGAGCGCAGAGTAGGCTAAAGTCTATCTGCTGGATACCCGTGCGGCTGATTTTAATACCTGTGTTGAGGTTAATAAGCAAGTTACCAGTTCATCATTGGAGGTTCTTCTTAATGTTCGACTTCAAGAATTTCAGCGAACGCTCCCTTAAAGTTATCCACCTCGCTCAAGAAGAATCCCACAGGTTAGGTCATAACTTTCTCGGCTCAGAACAGCTTTTAATTGGATTACTAAGTGCAGATAATAGTACCACTCAACTACTGAAGGCGGAGGGCATAACTTTGGAGGCTACCCAACTTGAGGTTGAGAAAATTATTGGTCGAGGTGCTGGGTTTGTTGCTATGGAAATACCTTCTACCGCCAGAGCTAGACGAGCCATAAAGACAGCGATGGCAATAGCTCGTGAGCAGGGAATAATTATTGTTGAGCCGGAACACTTATTGCTGGCGATTATTGACTTGGGGGAGGGGTTATCACTAAGAGTTCTCGAAAATCTTAGCATTTCTGTCCCCCAACTTCGAGAGGCAACCTTGAACCAGATCCAGTCACTGCCCCAACAAGCACCTCCTCAACCAGTTAGGGAGCCTGAGACCCAGACAAGTAGTTTACTACCAGTCATTCCACCTGTTGGTAGGACTGCGCCCAGAATGTTGATGAACGTCATTACGCTACCGCAGGAAACTGGACGCTGGGTCGCTGAAGTAAATGCCAGTGGTAGCGTCCTAGATGGACCCAATTTTAGGAGCATCGGCTATGGGGATACTGACTACAGCGCAATTGCTCAAGCTCTTGAAAGCTTGGCTCGGATGTATCGGGACTATAAAGCTTAAATAAGGTGATTGGTTTTTGGAATTGAGCGATCACTTATGCTTCTTCCGCTCTAAGAGCAGAGTGAATTACCTACACTGTACCTTCGGTACAGTGTAGGTTTTGCAAGCCATCGGGAACCACCTCAACCGTTTAAGTATGGAGCTACGAAGCTAAAAATTTAAAACCGACAGCATCAATATTTCAAGCGCTGAAGCAATAAAGCATTGTTTAGTAGAGTCTAAATGAATCGTAATTTCCAAGAATGGCGGCTTGATGTGCTCAAAGAGTACGTATTTTGGCATCGAACTGATGATGAGGCTTGGGGAATATACCTTGAGCGTAATCGTCCTCACATGAGACCTAGCCCTGATCTAGACACTGAGGCAGGGCGGCAAGAATTCGCCAATATTATTCAGCAGAAAGAGCAAGAGGTTAAGAAACGTGGGGTAGCAGAATTTGAAGCTATGACATTAGCAGACTTGAGGAACTATGGTATGAGTCATATGGATAAAATTCAAGTGTGGAAGTTGTACTTTGAACGCTTGGGTATCCATAGTTTCCAACCACTCCCTCCTGACCCTGTTATGGCTCACATTGCTGATATAGTTCGGGCAGGATTTAGTAAATGGAAGTGAGGACAACAGCATCATTGATGCCTCTAGTTTTGATAATTGTGACTGGAGGCGCGGTTTAGCTACTATATGTGGGCGCAATGGAAGCTCTCCCAGATGGATACGGAGTTACGACTATTGACCGTTGTAAAGGATTGGGGCTTAGTGCATTTGGATATTTTTGCTATTCGTACTGGCGTTCATGCTTCTATTGCAAACTGGTATTTAGCAAGGAAGGTTCGCCAGTTTAATGCTTTGCGAGAAGTCGATGAATTTGGTGATGTAGTATTTTTGTTTGGAGAAGCAAAACGTATTGAAGACGACTTTGACGGCGGGTATACTGCTCATGCACTAGGGGAGTCAATTTTCACCTAAGCCGACGATATGGACTCACTCAAATACTATGCGACACGGTTAATTGCCATTCCCCAGATGAACAGATGTACTCAAAGGTGATTCGCACGATCCAAAGTACGCGATCGCATTTGTAGATGATGAAGAGAAGGTTTCTAGCTACTGTAAAAATTCAAGTAAACAAAAAAAGCAACCTTGATCCAAAGCAAGGACATTGAGAACCAGTTGAGTTAGATAAAGACTTTCTGCTTACACAAGAGCCTAAAAAGCAATTGCTAATTTGCAATTTAGGCTGGACAAAAGCAGAGACAAAAGAAACAAATTATTGATTTATGTCTTTTAAAGATGGCTGGGATGTACCTGAAATGGAAGTCTATAACAAACTATAAGCGGAGTAGCGTTAGAACTATGAGTGTAGAAGCGCGATCGCCTTAGTAGATGATGCGGAGAGCGATCGCTGGCTGCTTAAAAGGTTTAGTTAAATGGAAATAGCAATATGACTGAATCGAGTTTAAAAATAACCCAGGCAGAGACGGCAGTGATAGTTGTCGAGCAAGCGAATACAGCAAAAACTGCTCACACAGAATATAGCAGACAACAAGCTCGAAAAAGACTGGATTACTTTGAACAGAAGTACCACGTTACCTCTGAAGAGTTTATTAAGGAGTGGGTAGCTGAGGATTTAGAGGGAAAGGACATGGAGTATGTGGAGTGGGCTGGAGAATATCATTATTTTTTCAATGTGGAGAAAGACCTGAAGATAATGTAGAAGTTAGGAGTATATTAAGAGCGAAGCCTGTTTACACAGTTTCCAGTGTTGCATAATGATGTTGAATATAGCAGCCGATAAATTGCTCCCATTGAGAAAGCCACGAAGTGGTGAAGAATAAACATCGCAAAGGTAAACCGAGCTATCTATGCAGCAATCGCAGTCGCCAATTTTGAGAAAACCCTTAGCCTCAAGGCTACAGCGTAGAGGTCAAAGTCCTCTGTGTAGAAATGGCGCTCAATGGCATGAGATTTCGCGGCATTGAAAGGGTCACGGGCATTAATCACGGGTAATATCATTAATTCGGTGCGGTTTACTGAAGCAGCCTTAGCTGATGAAAACATAGAGATTTCAGAAACCGCTCAAGTTGATTGAGTTGCAAACCGTTGTCGGAGCAAAGAAACCAAGGTTTGGCTCTGGATAGTCTTAAATAGCCAAACTCCAGGCATTCTCAAGTTTGTAGTAGCCGACCGCCCGTCAGTCACTTTGCGCTGACATCGCTCGTCTCTTGCACCTTTTAATTGCTGCGGCATATGATTGGGGGACGGAATTGCTTTTTGTATATCACCGATAGTTATCAGGTCTATCCTTGCGGAAATTGAGGATAGTGACCATTTAGGTCAGCAAAACCGCTCTGGGCGCGATTTTGTTGTGTGAGAATTGCCGATTACGGTATTATTTAGCTCGACTGCATCGAAAAAGCCTTCTCAACAGAATCATGATCTCCCCAGCCTCGCCGCAAATCGTCAAGCCGTTTTCGCATATCGTCCCAGTTATCAAAATCATCATTGTTACTGCTCATTGCTTCTGCTTCCTACGCTTTCGTTAATAAGGTGCAAGTGCTACTTTGTCGCCTGATTACTCAGGCAACCACCCTTGATCTCTTATCTGCTCCACCGAATATGGGCATTCATCAGGAAATAATTTAATATTTATCTCTGTTTCTGCTTCAGCCCATTCCCTTGCTCTAATGTAAGCTTCAACAATCGCCTCATTCCAGTAATTATTTAAACTAGACTGATCTTCAATAATTTCCTCCAAGCTATAGCGACTCATAAGAATTACCCCTTTCCAACTTCCGCTTCGTGCTTTGGGTTCATATTGCCATTTTAAAAAGTGAGTTAGTAAAGTGACCAAATGGGAGGACATTTCCCGTTTAACAAGTTTGTTCACTATCTCTAACTCCTCAATCAAATGCGGGATGTCTAGCGCTCCAAATTGACCCTGCTCCAAAGCGTCAATTTGCGCTTCTAGCCAACCGTCATAATCAGTTTTGTATAAATCACTGCTCATGCGAGATCGCTCCTACTCCCAAAAACTCCCACCAACGAACAACACTTCGGTTGCGCCAATCGTTAATTAGAACTGTATTATCGCCGCTGTAAGGGCTTCCCTTTGCCATTCCTATTGCCCTAATAGGGTTTAAGTAGGGATTAAGCCAAATCTACGTAAAAAACTCCAAGATGGTCTTGAAAAGACTTAATTTTTCGTGTGTAATTACGATTAAATCTAGTCTGGAGTAGCAAATCTTCAAGCTTTTGCATAGTCAGGTTTTCAGCCCTAATTACACAATTTTACAGCTGTCTCGGCTTAACCCCCATAAGGACAAAAATTGTATTTGTAAACTGAGCTTTGTGTAAAGCTTAAACAATTTTCGCAATTCTTAAATTAATCTGGCAGCCAGTGTTGGTCGAGAATTTGGTTAACTGTCCAAGGGCAGCTTTTGGGCAGCGTAGCATCGAGTAGTTGGGTTTCTTGATAGACCTGCTCCGTCGCTAATTGATACCGCTCATCCAATTCTTGAGCGGGATAATCCTGGAGGCTAGGGCTTGCTTCTAGCTCGTCAGCAATCTGCCATCGTGCCTTAAGCAAAGTTGTACGCCAGCTATCGCAGCATGGTTCATCGTTTAAATATTCCCGCGCATATTTATACTTGAGTAAATGATTGCAGATGACTTCCAGATTGGTTCCAATTTCTCGCTCAATCAACCAAGCTAGGTCGTTCAACTCATCTGGTAAATGCTCTAGGTCTAACTGGTCGAACTTTCGTAAGTGTAATAGGCGGATTTGTTCTTTTACCCAAGTGCAATAATCTTGGTCAAATAGTGAGGCTTCGGAGGGATGTGATGGTTGCAGATCCTGTAGTTCCGCTTGGGACAGCAGGATAACTTGATGCCAGACTTCAATGGCAGCAGCCGGATTACCAGACGGCTCTTGCTCCAATGCCTTTAATCGCAGTGCCAAATCTATTAGCCAATCTGAAGAGTTTCGTTCCCATATTGGCGGCAGATTATCATTTAACATCTCATCCATCATTGACCCTAACACCTCACTCCAATTTATACTACGAATATACTACAAAACAGGTAGTATATTCGGTTAATTCCATCAAAAGACTAAAGCAGATGGTAGCTGTGATGCTTACCCGCTGCTCAAATTAGGGGCAAAAGTAGCGAGGACACCGTTGGCGAATTCAGAAAACGCCTATTGGGAGTTTGTTAATTCTGTAATGAAACAATTGATAACTTTTTGAGCAGTTTTGCATCCAGGAGCTTGTTTACCTAAATTTAATTCAAATAAAAGGCGATCGCGTAAAGCTTCAAGGTCTGCCTTTCGAGACAACGCAATTGCCGCTCGTTCTGGGAGTACAAAATCCTCTCCACTTAATACAAGTACCGATAAACTTAAATTACAGGCATTAAAAGATATGAAAAAAGATTCTAATAATTTGTAATTTCCAGTTCAAGGTAACGTTTATACTATAAAGCCTCTAGAGATAATCCCCTAAAGGCTTTATGGCAGTTAATTAATGAGAGTTTATTATAGTTATTACCCGTATATATACATAGTTTAATTAGTGCATTCTGTTTTTAGGTAAAGAATATATGAAGATAAGCTTGAGTTCAATGCAGAGATTATTAACTCCTACAAAATGCTAGGTAGGTTTAGGGAAGAACTATCTGATGCTCGGACATGGAAATAGGTGTTCACTTTGATGTAACGGTGTGAACACTTTCTTCTGGTGTATGGCGAGAACGGTATTGAGGCGGCACGCACTTGCCGTCGCTGTTGTAGTAGCTATCAACATCAACATCTGTCCAACCAGGACCATCAATAACATTTGTAGAACTCCGCAAGCCTATGATAACTGCAAACTTTTTCATATTTCTTCCACTTCAGGTATAGCGACCCCTTTATATTGGCTTTTGAACTTACAGATTTGGTTTAGAGACAATGAAGAATTGCATGAAGATTTGGCGCTCACCATTCACATCACTCCTGATAATTTTTACTTTTTCAAATCTTCATATTAATTTCAGTAGTTTCTCCAGTTAAGGATTAGCAGAATATAACTTACCTTTGATTTAGAGCAATAAGGAACGTTCTCTCCTGTGTAAGTCATGATTTCAACCCAAACCTTTAACCAGTTTTTCCTAACAATTTTTGCTGTAGTGCATTCTCTTCAGTCCAACGTGCAAGAGTGGATTCGTAAAGAAATTGTTGATGATGACCCCTATGAGCAAGAAACGTTCTTCCCTAAAAAAAACAGGCTCTAATCATTTTGATTGTGTGGCTGTGGCTGACTAATATTTTAGATTTCTTGAATATTTGGTTCTAAGACTTCCATGCCAAAACGCCTCTAGAGGATTATCTCTAAAGACGTTTTAGCAGTTAATTTATAAAAGTTTGGTATAGTTATTGCCCGTATATATACATAGTTTAATCAGTGCATTCTGCTTTCAGGTAAAGAACACATGAATATCAGCTTAAATTCTCTGAAGAGAGTGTGAATTTGACTTTTTCTTTCTTCGGTAGTGTGCAGGGTCAAGCATGAATTTATCAGTCCCTTTTAAGGGCGGTTTTGACCACTAATTTAATTTATGCCCTTATATTAGCTAGCACTTACTGCATAACGCTTGGGTGAGAGCGCTCTTCAGTGTTATATTCAATTTCTCCGCGCTCGTTAGGCAACTTTACGGTTGAGCGATTATCTACGTAACCCTCAACAATACCTGGCTGACAAGAAAGCATTTGGATTTGGAAAGAGACAGTGCTCTTGAGCAATTAGCGTAGTGCGTGAGCCGGAAACCCTTCTCGTAAAAGTTGGTAGTTATTCAAATAATCACTATTTAGAATTCCATAGTGTTTTGTCTGAGTGACAAAATCTACTACAAAATCGTTATTGAAAACTACGCCAAAATAAGTGCAGCCAGTAAACCTTTTTCCAGTCCACGTAGGGTCAATGACTTCAAATGTATTATTGACTAACCAAGCATGAGATATTGCTATCGTCAGGTCATCATCGATAGCAAATCCCTCACAGTATCTTAGTTGCGGGTAATTCCACAACACTTTAAAACAGTATTCATTGCATGACTTAGGTTTACCTTTGAACGGTGTAGAATCAACTCTTTTTAAAAAAGGTTTTCCATTTTCTATAACTAACCGTTGTATACTCTTATAGCGGAATGGAGAACTTCCACGAATTTTGTCAATTAAGTCGGCTTCTGCCCTTAACAGGGCTAACAGTCTATCTAAATTGTCACTCATTACCTATTAGTTAAAATTAATAACCCTGAGATTCTAATTTTTTTAACTTTTCTAGTTTTCGGTTCAGTAGGGAAGCATCGCTTTCGGGCTTACAATTTTCGTCTAGCCAGCGCTCCTCCTCTAACCATTCCAAGTTTTCTGGCGTAGGGCGAAATGACCAAATAGGTCTTTTTTTGTTGTATTCCTGTTGAGCTTTTTGGACTACATCAGGATGTTCTTCATTCCACTGTTGCTGTTTAGACTTATTCATTATTTGTTAATATAGTCACTGCAATATAATATTTTTTCTGGCGTTCAATATCTTTTTCTGTAATAGTTGGCAAGCGAGTCAAATCCATGTTGTCTTGTAAATCTGCAAGCTTTACAGCGAGCGCAATTGGATTAGTTTTGATTCGTTGCAAATACGAGTTGTAGGATTCGCCCGTTGCGCGAGTCAGCACAACAATCGCGCATACAATTTCCTCGCTAAATCCCGCTGCTACCAGATCGTCAAAACTATAATCAGAATCTTCAATTACATCATGCAGTACAGCAACAATCCGTGCTGCATCAAACATCATTTGTTTCATTACTCTAAGTGGATGCTGTATATAGGGCTTACCCCCTTTGTCCACTTGACTTTCGTGAGCGGAAGTTGCTATTGAAATTGCTTTTTTTAAATTACTCATATAACCTTATGGTGTGCGAGAAACCCGGACGCACAAACTTTTCACAAAATAAAGCTGTAGACATAAATTAGCTAAAGTAGTTTTTAGACTCTGCCTGAAAACCAGCATAAAATGCTGCTTGCAGTTCTTCTCGTAATTCTTCGGGTATATCACCCCATTTTGATACGCCAGCAGTATGAATCAAGTCTTCTCTATCATCTTTAGTCATGAATGAGGATCTTTGATTAGCTCTAGCTTCGGCACCAAAATTGCGGGCAGAATTTAAAAGCTTTTGTCTACCCATTTTCTTGTTTCCAATTAAGAGTGAATAAATTTTTAAAACGCTACGGTACTCATACACCTTATAATCTCAGCTTTAAAGAGCGCCATTGTAATTCTCCCGTATTTGTTTAAGGTGCTTCATTTTTTTATTTGTTAACCAATAACGTCTCCTCAGCGAATTTCCAGTACATTTTCATTCAGCGTTTCGTTCCATATGTTTTTACCTCTTTAAGTTAATACCAAAGCTATTTTGCCAATGACTGGTAACTATTTGTTTCAATTTCTATTCATTGACCTCTAGTTAATGCTGTCATTCTCTTCTTCACCAATTTCCGCTGTATAAGCTTCAATTTCTTCAATCACAACACTTGCTAAATTTGCATAAGAGCGCAATCGAGGGTTGGTAGATTCAAGAATATTGCTATTGGTCTCAACTTGCCAACCTGGAGCTTTAGCAATCGCTCTCCCTACTCTATCGATGAGCATTTGACGCTCAAAGTATCCTAAATCGTGAAGATTTCTCATAGAATTGAATCACCTAAACTAACCTAATAAATAACTAGAGATAATCGCTCTCTTTGGAAGACAAAATACTCAATGATAATCGTCTAGATACGTCATTAACTCATTGATGGCATCTTCATCTAAGCCCTCACTAGCCGCTAAATTTTCCCATTCCTGACCAGTATGAGTTTCGTCTCCGTGCCTAGCTAAAAAGTCCTGAACAATTTCACTAATCATTTTTCACCAACATTTGGATGTTAACTAAAGTAATGCCCAAGCAATTCTGCCACTCAAAATCAAGGAATCCTATAAGCTAAAGTTTTCATAGCTTGTATAATCTCCTCTTTTACTTCTTCTCGTATTTATGTTGACTCATTTTCCAGGTGAATAAGGTCGTCCACATAAATGAACAACTCATAAAAATGTAGTGCAGCTATACCTTTTCTGTGTTTATTTAAAATCACGAAACCCCAATATGAGCGCTGTCATTTTCTCACCTTCCATGCTCAATGCTCGTTTGGGATTTTATCTTGATAACCTTTCTCACAATAGGCTTCAATGACTGTTTCAAGGGTAAGCTCTAGATCAGTAGCCGATGCCTTAGCGTGTCTCCACCCCAATGATTCAATTCTTTGCTCTCGATTTATCGGCTGGGGCATTCCATTTTTAAACATCTCCATTCCCAGCATAAATTTTTCTTTTACTTCTTTTTCATCCATTGTTTCTTTCCTATTCGTGAATAATGAGCAGGTGGCATAGTTTCACCTGCCCGAAATGTTATTCTAATTAATTAAATGAGGTGATTTTTCAAACACCGCCCTGTCAGCTTTCACCCCATCGAGCACCAAAGACTCAAACTCTGCTTCTGCCCAAATAGTTGCACCAGAACACCGAGCATTTGTAGCATCCTGAATGAGTCTGCAACCACAGGTGAACTCAATCTCCTTGGCATACATCACACCTCGGTAAGTATTAATAGTAATAGCTGGATTATCCACTTCCACGCCTGTTTCCTTAGTTGCTTTTTTGTTTGCAGCAACAATGTGACGGTTGATGTAAACTTGTGCTTTCATAGTTAGTGAATTCCTGAAATGTTATGTAGGGAATTGGGCGCTCGCTTCTGACTTGACCGGAAAGAGCGTTAGCCCTTAGCGTAGGTTTCACCCTACGCCTACTCATTCATTCCACATAGTATACTATGTATAATCAAGTTATTTGTATGTATTTACCCTGTGGGCTTAGTTAAGCTTCGGAGGATAGTTTAGTTCCAAGACTTATTGTTATCTGGTATGAGATGACAGATTTTATCGGGGTAGACCTCACTCTCGAAAGCTACTGGCGGTCAATCATTCTTTACGGTGAGAATGTTGCCTCGTATAAGTTTGCTCTGGCGAAATCCCTACTAGAACTGGCGAGCGCAGGCAAAACATTCATCACCTTAAAGGAACTAGCATTGCCGTTCTCCCGCCACCTCAGTGAACATCTGCGTGTGTGCGATAAACAAATCATTTCTTCATCGAGTAGATTTCTTGATAAGTGCCGGGAGTTCAACGCTGGAAACATTACTATTGATGAACTGATTGATGCAACGGTCAAGCTCGGTTTCAATAACGTGATTAATGCATTCCATAACGTCAATAGAGGAGAGCTGCCCGTGCGCTTCTTTACTGACGAACGACGAAGCAGCAACAAAGGCATCGCCCTGACGAATAACTTGCTTGAGGTGGTAGAGCGTTACCAGTATCGCAATCTACCTTATGAAGTGGAAGCTAGATGGCGGCTGGTCGAGACGGCGTGGGAGCTTAACATATCTCGCAATCTCATCGTGGTTAGCTACGACAACGATTTGGGCTTGCTGTTCACTGGCAACCGTCGCCGGACTGCTATCACTTCCTGCCGCGATGCTCTTAGCGGCTACCAGAAAGGCAAGTGCTTTTATTGCTTTGATGACATCTCGATTGACGAGAAGGCGGAAAATCTAGCAGATGTAGATCACTTTTTCCCGCACGTCCTGAGTAATTACGGGATTGCTGACCCTATTGATGGCGTTTGGAACCTTGTACTAGCTTGTAAGAACTGCAATCGTGGCAAGAAAGGCAAATTTGATAGGATGCCCCACCGACGTTTTCTTGAGCGTCTACAACAGAGAAACGACTTTTTAGGTAGTAGCCTTCATCCTCTGCGAGAAACAATCATTCAACAAACTGGCAAGAATTCAGAGCAAAGAGTGCGCTTTCTGTGGAACAACTATGTACAGGCAATAACGGGACGGTTAATCAACACCAGCTGGTCGCCAGAGTTTGAGTATCCAAGAGCATTTTGAACATTAAAGATTGAGGATTGAGCAAATGCAGAAAGAATACAGATGTACGCGCAACGCCAACTATTCCCATGAATGTATTGGTCACGACGACCTGACAGCTAGACAGGGGTACTACATCATGGCTCAAAATGAAGAGTCGGCTTGGGAGAAAATGGCGGTGCGGTTCCCTGAAGAAGTAAATGTTGGGTTCACTGTTACTGAGTGGTCAGGATTTAATGTCAAGGTGGTAGAAGTCAAAAGTAATGACAATGGAAATGTTCTAGAGTAATGCTTGCCGTATAAGGTGAAACAGATGACTCTAATTAAAGATGAACTTCCCTACAACTTGATGGAAGCATTGGCAGAGGTTCGTGACAGTGGCAGGTGTAATATACTGGATTTTTCCTGTGTAGTTAATACTCTCAAAAGCATTGGTTATGCAATACGGTTCGGTTAAGCGTAAAAGCAAGTAAAATATCGAAGATTATCCCCTGAGCGTACTGAGTAGGAATGCATCTCAAAGAATTCTCATGGATCTCACCTGTGGTGGAATCAGGTACTGTACT
>JAESFL010000200.1_pt1 | contig 52127 bp, 51 predicted proteins | sample 9269401 | NCBI WGS metagenome assembly JAESFL01 (sample SAMN14506025, study PRJNA617098) | algae metagenome | isolation source: Gloeocapsa sp. UFS-A4-WI-NPMV-4B04 and co-occurring heterotrophs from desert... | place: USA: Utah | collected 2006-10-01 | reverse complement strand
GGCCACACGCCTCCAGCAGCATCAAATAGAACCTGCTTTCGTGATTGCTTGGTCCGCCTGGCGCCGCGCACATCAGGCGATGGCACAAACCTCACATCGCAAGCGCAGGGCGCAACTGTAATGCTAGCGCATCATGATGTCATGGTGCTTGAGTGACACTATGCCTTTACCGGCTTAGGACCTCGATCGGACTGGTTCAATAGAGCCGTCCCCCGATCGGGACCGCCCGGTCCGGGCCGATCAGCATGACCTCGCCCCGCTCGTCGGGAACGCCCAATGTCAGCACCTCGCTCATGAAGGGGCCGATCTGGCGCGGCGGGAAGTTGACCACGGCGAGCACCTCGCGGCCCACGAGGTCATCGAGGCTATGGTTCTTGGTGATCTGCGCCGACGAGCGCTTCACGCCGATCTCGGGCCCGAAATCGATCGTGAGCTTGAAGGCCGGCTTGCGGGCCTCGGGGAACGCTTCGGCCGCGATCACGCGACCGACGCGGATATCGACTTTCAGAAAATCCTCGAACGTGATCCGCGGCGCAACCACCCCCTGCTCCATCGTGGCCCCCGTTGAAGTCGCTCAGATCGCGGCCGCGGGATCGCTCATCCCGTCATCGTCGTAGCGCTCGGGCCGGCGCCCGCGACGCCGCCGCCGGCCGGCATCGACGAAGGCCTGCCCGAGAATGCGCAAGGGGGCGGTGAGGCGGCGCAGATCGTCGGCCCGCTCCAGCACCCGCTCGCCGTTGCGCAACTCCCGATCGAGGCGCGCCATGGTGCGGGCAAGCGCCGGATCGTCGTCGTCGAGCCAGGTCTCCATGGTGCGCGCGAAGACGAGCACTGCTCCCTGGATCTTGAGGTTTCCGAGCGGCCCCTCGGTCGAGATGCCGGCGGCCGCCAGCATGAAGCGCTGCGAGTTCAGCCCGACCTGGTTGAGGGCCGCCAGCGACAAGGGATCGCTGCGCAGGGCGAATGCGATCCGGCGCAGGGCGGTCTTGTAGGGCGTGAGCGCATCGAAACGGCGCATCATCACGTCGAACACCCGCTCGCGGGGCGGCTCGTCCGTGAGATCGTCCGTCGTCCCCTCCAGGACCTCTCGGTCGATCTTGCGCGCGAGGGCGCCGAGCACGGCTCCCTTGGATGGGAAAAGGTCGCGGAACTCGGACAGGCTAACGCCGGCCTCGCGGGCCACATCCGTGATCTCGATGGCGCTCCAGGGCCGGTCGGAGGCAAGCCGCATGAGGGCTTCGACGATGGCGTCGCGCTTTGAGGGCTGAGCAGGTGCGGTTTGGGCGGTCATGGCTGGCGCTCCGGTCGGGGTCTCGACCCTCATGTAGGAAGCTCTGCGTGCGGTGGCAGCACGGATCGGCCCAAGGGCCGCGCTGCGCGCTGCTTCGCCGCGGTGACGGCATCCCATCCGCGACCGTCAGCCGGAGAGTTCCACCGCGCGCTGCTTCGCGGCGGCGACCGCATCCCGCATGAGGTCCTTGAGGCCGCCGCTCTCGGTCATGAGGATGGTAAGAGCAGCGGCCGTCGTACCGCCCGGGGAGGTCACGTTCTGGCGCAGTGTCGCGGGGGCAAGATCGCTCTGGTGGAGGAGTTCGCCCGCCCCGGTCACGGTCTGGCGGGCGAGGCGTTCGGACAGATCGCGCGGGAGCCCCGCCGCGACGCCCGCCTCGGCCAAGCATTCGACGAGATGGAACACGTAAGCCGGCCCCGACCCGGACACGGCCGTCACCGCATCGATGAGGTCCTCGGACGAGACCCATTCGACGATGCCGTTGGCCCGGAGGAGCGCATCGGCCGTACGGCGCTGCGGCTCCGTCACCTCCGGGCTCGCGGCGGCGCCCGTTGCCCCCCGGCCGATGCTGGCCGGCAGGTTCGGCATGGCGCGCACGACCGCGCGGGCGGCGGGGAGTCGCGTGCGAAGATCCGCAACGGTCTTGCCGGCGAGGATCGACACCACGAGGGCCTCGGGCACGAGGAGCCGGTTCACGGCAGGAGCCGCATCGTCCAGGGCCTGGGGTTTCGTGGCGAGGATAAGGACCTCGGGCGCGGGAGCCGGCGCTGCCGGGTTCAACGCGATCCCTCGCGCGGCGCACAGGGCCGCCATCTCGTCGGAGGGCCGCGGGTCGAGCACCGTCACCCCCTGCGGGTCGAGGCCCATGGCGAGCCAGCCCTCGAGCATCGCCCCACCCATCTTTCCGGCCCCGACGAGCACGAGGGTTCGGGGCATGGGCTTGGCGGGGGTCATGGCAGGATCCAGACACGAAAAAGGACGGGCGAGCCCGTCCTATTCATTCGCCGCGCGCCTGTCGAGGTTTGGGTCAAATCCTCGAGCCCGAAAGCTCCGCAACCTGGGCGGCGGAAATCTCCGGCCCTGCGGACCTCCGATGGCGTCCGAGTTAGGCCTCGCCCTCGGTCTCGAAAAGCACGCTGTCGAGCGCTTCCCGAGCGGTCTTGCCGGCCCAGATCACGAACTGGAACGCCTGGAAATAGCGCTCGCAGGCTTCCACCGAGGCCCGCAGCATGGTCTCGCACTGGGGGTGCGTGGGCTCGGCACCGCCAGCCAGCAGCAGCGAGTGGCGGAACATCACCACGTTCTCCGAGCTCCACAGGTCGAAATGCCCGACCCAGAGCTGCTCGTTGATCCGGGAGACGAGCTGGAGCACCTCGGCGCGCCTGCGGTCCGGCACCTTGAGATCGAAGGCGCAGGCGACATGGAGAGCCTCCACGTCTTCGATCCAGGTGAAGGCCACATGGTAGTCCGTCCAGCGGCCCGAGACCGAGATGGACATCTCGTCGGTTTCCGCCCGATCAAAGATCCAATCCCGCAAGGAGGCGAGCCGCTCCACGACATCGAGGGGATGCTCGGCACGGTCGGGGGCGAATTGAAGGTCGATCATGTCGTTCCGTGTCGCTCCAGGGAGCGATGGTGAGAGAGAACGCAATCTCAAGCGGCCCAAGCGTCAGCAGAGGCGCCAAGGTATTCGGCTCGAGATACCGAAGATGACTGGAAGTTGAATCTGCCGCCCACCCACGAATCAGTGTTCGTCTTGACTATAGACCCGGAGATTCCCGAGTTTCAAAGCTGAAAAGACGGTCCAAGATTCGAGGCCGACGCACAATGCGCCGCTGTGCCCTGTCCACAACACACCGCTTCATCGCAAGGCGATTTGACCAAATTGTGGTCCCTGGGCGGTCCTTACGGCGCCGCGGAACCCGCCGGGGCAGGCCCGAGCCGCTCCTCCAGGGCTTGCAACCGCGCAGCGAGACGCTCGTTCTCCTCGCGGGCCGCCGTTACCATGTTGCGGAGCACATCCACCTCCTCGCGGGTCGGCAGGTCCATGTCCCGTAGGAGGCGCTCGGCCTGGGCTCGGATCACCGTCTCGGCCTCGCGCCGGACGCCCTGCGCAGCGCCGAGCGCATCGGTCGCGAGGCGGGCGAGATCGTCGAGAATGCGGTTCGAGGGCTGGGCCATGGGACGTCCTGAGCGGTCGAGTCCCCATGTGGGCCCTTTTTTCCCCTGGCGCAACGGCTCCCACCCGGATTCACACGACAGGCCATCCTCCTGGACGGATGGAGCTTGCAGCGACAACTCACGCCCCTCCGGCCATGGGCTTCAAGCAGGAGGGCTCACAGTGAGAACTCCAACCCTTTAGCTTCGTGCCGGGCGGTTCACAGTGACAACTCGCGCCCTTGCTCCTCCCTAACGCGTCCTTCACGGATGGCCCTTAGGTACGCTCCTCCCGGCCGGTCGATCCCAGGTCACCCAAGGCTCATGCCCTTTCTCGCCCTGCCCTTCCCTGCTATCGACCCGATCGCATTCGCCATCGGACCCTTTGCGATCCGCTGGTATGCGCTCGCCTATGTCGTTGGCCTTCTCGGGGGCTGGTTCTATGCCCGGCGCCTTGCGGCGAGGGCCCGATTGTGGGGCTCCCTGCGGCAGCCGACGGCGGCCGAGATCGACGACGTGATCGTCTGGGTGGCGCTCGGCGTCGTTCTGGGCGGGCGGATCGGCTATGTACTGTTCTACAACTTCGAGGCATATCTCGCCCGGCCTGCCGAGATCCTGGCGGTCTGGCATGGGGGCATGTCTTTCCACGGCGGCTTTCTCGGGGCGATCCTGGCCCTCGTGCTCTTCGCCCGGGCCCGGGGGCTCAACAGCCTCGCGATGCTGGACCTTGCCGCCGTCGTGACTCCCATCGGCCTGTTCTTCGGCCGCATCGCCAATTTCATCAACGGCGAGCTCTGGGGCCGCCCCGCGCCCGATATCCCCTGGGCCTTCGTTTTCCCCGGCGCCGGGGCCCTGCCGCGACATCCGAGCCAGCTCTACGAGGCCCTCGGCGAAGGGCTCATCCTGTTCCTGATCCTCGCGGTCGCCGTGCACCGTTTCGGCTTCCGCCGCCCGGGTCTCCTCGGCGGCCTGTTCGTACTGGGCTACGCTATCGCCCGGATCGTCTGCGAGTTCTTCCGCGAACCCGATCCGCAGCTCGGCTATCTCCTCGGCACCTCCGTGGGGGCGCTCCGTGGCGGGCTCACCATGGGGATGATCCTCTCGATCCCGATGGCGCTCGTGGGGGCCGGCGCGATCTGGCTCGCGGCCCGAGGGTCGACCCGGCCCCGCGCCGCGCCGGAACCCCGCTCCGCGTGACGCGCCCGGGGGACCTTCCGGCGTGAGCCAGCGCGAGCGCATCCTCACCCTGATCACAGCCGAGGGCCCGATCACGGTCGAGCGATACATGGAGCTGTGCCTCGCGCATTACTATGCGGGCCGGGATCCGCTGGGCGCCGCGGGCGATTTCACGACGGCGCCCGAGATCAGCCAGATGTTCGGGGAACTCATCGGCCTATGGGGAGCCGCCCTGTGGCAGGCCATGGGCTCGCCGACTCCGTTCCGCCTCATCGAGCTCGGCCCCGGCCGGGGCACCCTCATGGCCGACGCCCTTCGCGCCACCGCCCGTGTTCCGGGCTTGAGGGAAGCCGTGCAGGTCCACCTCGTGGAGACGAGCCCCGCCCTGCGAGAGCGGCAGCGCGGGGCGCTCGCCCCTTCAGGGGTAGCCGTGCATTGGCACGAGACCGTCGAGGAGGTGCCGACTGGGCCCGCCATTGCAATCGCGAACGAGTTCTTCGATGCGCTTCCCATCCAGCAATACGAGGCGACGGAGCGGGGTTGGTGCGAACGGCGCGTCGCCCTCGACGGCGAGGGCCTGCGTTTCGTCGTCCAAGCGGATCCGGATCCGACGGTCGACGCCCCCCTGCGCCCCGGCGCCGTGGTCGAGCGCAACCGCGCAACCGCCGGAATCGTCCGGACCCTCGCCGCGCGCTTCGTCGGCCAGGGGGGAGCCCTGCTCGCGATCGACTACGGCTATTGGGGCCCCGCCTTTGGGGACACCCTCCAGGCCCTGCGAGCTCATGCCTTCACCGACCCCCTTGAGGAGCCAGGCGAGGCGGACCTGACGGCCCATGTGGATTTCCGCGAGATCGCGCGGGCCGCAGCCGAGATGGGCGCGGCGGTGCATGGGCCCGTCTCCCAGGGCGATTTTCTGCGGGCGCTCGGAATCGAGTTGCGGGCCTCGGCCCTCAAGGCCCGGGCAACGCCGGTCCAGGCCGAGGCGGTCGAGACCGCGCTTCTCCGCCTCACGGACTCGGCCGGCATGGGCGAGCTCTTCAAGGTGCTTGCCATCGCCGATCACAGCCTCCAAACCCTGCCGGGCCTCAGGCCGAACCCGCTCGAAGACGAGCCCTGATCCCGAGCGCCCCGATCACCGAGAGATCCGAACCGATGTACGTCGAAGCCCCGGCGCTTGCCGCCCTCCCCCGCATCCGCCATGCCTTCTTCACCCGGGAGGGTGGGGTCTCGGAGGGGATCTATGCCTCCCTCAACGGCGGAATCGGATCGTCAGACAGCCAGGATCACGTGCGTGAGAACCGGGCCCGCATGGCCCGTCACCTCGGCGTCGAGCCGGATGCGCTCGCGAGCCTCTATCAGGTCCACTCCCCCGACGTTGTCGTGGTGGAGCGGGCCTGGGGCGCGGGGGAGCGACCGAAGGCGGATGCCATGGTGACGAACCGGCCGGGCTTAGCGCTCGGGATCTCCACGGCCGACTGTGGCCCGGTGCTCTTCGCCGACCCCGAGGCGGGGGTGATCGGGGCGGCTCATGCGGGCTGGCGCGGCGCCTTCACGGGCGTTCTCGAAGCGACCCTCGAAGCCATGCAGCGCCTCGGCGCACGCCGCGAACGCATCGTGGCGGCGCTCGGGGCCATGATCAGCGCCAAGGCCTACGAGGTCGGCCCGGAATTCGTCGCGCGCTTCACGGAATCCGCCCCCGACAACGCCCGCTACTTCGCCCCGGGCGGGCGGGCGGGGCATGCCCTGTTCGACCTCCCGGCCTTCATTGCGGACCGCATGAGAGCCGCGGGCGTCGGCCGCTTCGAGGATCTGGGGCTCTGCACCTACGCCGACGAGGCGCGCTTCTACAGCTATCGCCGCACCACCCATCGCGGCGAGCCCGATTACGGCCGGCTCATCTCCGCAATCGCCCTAACTGGCTGAATCAGGTCACTCCGCGAAACCGACCACGTCCGCCGTTTCCCAGGCGAGGTGCTGGCCGCCATCGACGGCGATCATCTGGCCCGTGACGCTGCGGGCGCGGGCGAGATACACCACCGCCTCCGCGATCTCCTCCGGGCTCCCGCCGTGGCCGAGAAGCACGGCCGCACTCTGCTTTGCGAAATCCTCCGGCGCCTGCCGTTCGCCTGTCAGGGTCGGGCCTGGGCCGACCGCATTGACGCGGATGCGTGGCGCCAACGCCTGCGCGAGGGTTTGCGTTGCCGTGAACAGGGCAGCCTTCGTGAGCGTGTAGGAAAAGAACTGCGGCGTCGGCTTCCAGACCCGCTGGTCGACGATGTTGACGATGCATCCCTCGGCGCCTTCCGGGAGCTGGCGGGCGAAGTCGCGGGCGAGGAAGGCCGGGGTGCGCAGGTTCACGGCGAAATGCCGGTCCCAGCGGTCGAGCGTCAGGCTTTCCGCCTCGTCGGGCTGAAACTCGGAGGCGTTGTTGACGAGAAGCATCACGGGTCCGAGGGCCCGCAGGGTCTCGGGGACGATCCGCTCGACGGCGATTGGATCAGCGAGGTCGGCGGCGATCACGGTTGCGGCGGATCCGCCCCGCCGGATTTCGCCGGCGAGGGCCTCGGCCTCCGCGACCGATCGATGGCAGTGGATCGCGACGCCATAGCCTTCGCGGGCCAGGCGTTCGACGATGCTGCGGCCCATGCGCTTGGCGCCGCCGGTCACGAGGGCAACAGGCTTCATCTTTGGTCCCTTCGCGGCCGCCGCTTGTTGATGATTCCTGTGGGCACGGCCCCTCGCCTGATACGCCTAGGTCCGCGCGAGGGATCAGTGCGCAGCTGCGGCGTCACGCCTTCATCCGTGTCGCCTCGAAGGCCGGCACCGAGGCCGCGAAGGCGTCGAGCCAGGCGACGAGACGGGGATAGCTTTCGCGCCACGTGCCCTGGAAGCGCAGATCGAGGTAGCCAAGCGCACAGGCGAGCGCGATGCGCCCGATGTGTTGCTCGCGGGCGGGGGTGGAGAGGTGGGCCTCCGCGAAGTCGAGTCCTCGCTTCACCTTCCCGGCCTGGAGATCGACCCATTTCGGCTCGCGCCGGTCCTCGGCGCGGTAGCGCCCCTCGTAGACCTGAAGGAGCGCGGCATCCATGATGCCGTCCGCCAAGGCCTGCTCGCGCAAGGCGCCGAAGCGCGCTTCGCCCTGAGGGATGATGCCGCCGCCCGCCAGATGATCGAGGTATTCCACGATCACACGGGAATCGTAGAGCGTCTCGCTGTTTTCGAGCACGAGCGTCGGGATCTTGCCGAGGGGGTTTTGCGCGCGAAGGGAGTCGCTCGGATTAAGCGTATCGGCATCCTGAATCGTGATCCGGTCGGAAAGGCCGAGCAGCGACGCACTGATCTTGACTTTGCGGCCGAAGGGCGAGGCGGGGGAGGAACGAAGGGTCAGCATGGAGCACTCCTCGAGGGTGCATCCTTGTTGCGCAAGGAGAGGCTCGGCTCAATGGGAGAATGCGCGCCCCCAGGAGCCCGGAGCCGTTTCCACTGGCGTCGGTTCACCTCTCACCTGCGGTGTAACGCGTTGTCTTCACGCGAACCGGATCCGTTTCGCTCAGGTCAACGCCCGACCATCGCCAACGCCCCGGCCTGATGCGCCAAAGCGATTCAATCTGGGGCGCCAAAGCGCTCGACCCGATAGGCGCCATAGCCCGAGCGGGCGAGGCGATCGGCCAGGGCCGGGAGCAGGATTTCCGCCTCCTCGCGCAACGTCCAGGGCGGGTTGACGACGAAGAGCCCGCAGCCGTTGAGCCGCGCCGGATCGTCGGGACGATCCACGTACAGTTCGAGGCGCAGCCCCGGACGGGAGCATCCCGCATCGAGCGATTTCGCGACCGCATCGACAGGCCCCAGGTCCTTCACGGGATACCACGCCGCAAAGGTGCCCGTGGGCCATTTGCGAAGCGCCTTGAGGAGTTCGTCGCCGAGACGATCGAGTTCGTTCAGCTTCTCGAAGGGCGGGTCGATGAGGACGAGCCCGCGCTTCTCCTTCGGGGGAATGAGCGCGTGGAGCGCCACCCAGGCATCGAGGTGGAGCACCTTGAGGTTCGCGACCGCATTGTAGCGCTGACTCAAGCTCGCATGGTCCTGCGGGTGCAGCTCCACGAACACGCCCTGATCGGTCCGGCGCAGCATCTCGCGGACGATGGCGGGCGATCCCGGATAGGCGTTCGCGCCCTGACGGGCGCGCACGGCCTCGACGACGGCGCGATAGGGCGCGAGCAGGGCTTCGGCCTCCTCCGACAGCGGGGTCTCCAGGCGACCGATGCCGTCGACCCATTCACCCGTCCGCCCGGCCTCGTCGCCGGCAAGGTCGTAGAGCCCGATGCCCGCATGGGTGTCGATCACCCGCAGCGGCGCTTCCTTGCGCTGGAGATAGGCGAGGATGCGCACGAGAAGCGCATGCTTCATCACGTCCGCGAAGCTGCCGGCGTGGAAGGCGTGACGATAGTTCATGGCGCCTGCTTAACGCCGCGGGCGCGCGCCGTCACCCGTGTCGCGAGAAAGCGGGACCCGCGGGATCGCGGCCGGCGCTGCGGCGCCCACGAGGAGCCGCGCCGATCGCCCTCAGCGGGGAGCGGGGATCGCGAGGTCGCCGCCACGGCAGCCGTCGCGATCGATCTCGGGGCAGGCGCGAAAGGCCCGCAGGTCCCCTGTCATGCAAATGCGGATCTCCTGAAACGTCCGGCTGCGGCACGCAACGGCCATCATCTCGGGGCGAAGGCCCGGATTCGCTTCCGCGAAGGCCCGCTCGATCGCAATGGGACTCTGCCGGGCCTCGCTTGCGGGGGCGTCCAAGGCGGCGGGCACGCGAACCAGTTCCCGCGCGCGCCGGACGTTACGGAAATACTCGGCAGGACTGCCGCCGGTGCAGCTTCCATGCTTGCGCCACTGGTAACGGGCGAGGCCCTCGTCGGGGAAGAGGCCACGGGCCTCGTCGAGAGCCGGACGAGAGGGCTGCCTCGCCTGCGGCTCGCAGAAGCTCGGGTAGCCGCGCTCGTTCTGAGGCCAGAGGCCGTGCACTACGAAGCCCAGTCCCGCGCCGGTCGCGCATTGCTCGCGCGCCCTCTCGGCTCCCCCGGTCTCGCAGAAGCCCGGCGACCAAGAGAGGGCGAGCACGTAGAAATCGAACGCGCCCGCGGGCGCCCCACGACGCTCGTCCGGCGACTGCGCCACGGCCGTGGCGGCGAAAAGGAGCGCAACCGCCGCAGAGCCGATCGAGCGCATCACTATTGGGCGTCCTCTGCCGTTGGAGCGTCGGACCATGGCGAGCAGGAGCCCGGCTCGTCAAGCCGTGCCACGTCCAAACCCGGGGGCGTCAGTAGAGCGAGTGCCCGTTCAGGATCGTCGGATTGCGGCCGCCCCGAGGCCCCGCATAGGCCCCGGACCCTGCTTGGGCACCCCTATAGACCTCGGGTGCGGCCGGTGCCCGATAGGTCGATTGGCCCGAGGAATAGGTGGAGGGACGCGCAGGCTGGCGCGCAGGTCCCGCGTCGACGGGAGCATCCTCCTCGTAGTCGATGGGCGCGAGATCGGGTGAGGGCGCCTGGGCGACCGGGACGCCCGGCTCCACGCGGGGCGTGAAGTTGAGCCTCGGCTTGCAGATGCGGCGCTCGCCCCGCGGATCGTGGCGGGCGAGGTCGATGTGGAAATGATCGTAGTGGAACGCGTCCGCGCCCGGGCCCAGCACCGTCGTGAAATACCGGCAGGCGCCGAAGAACACCTCGCGAAGGAATTCCTGATCGACCGGATCCCCGCGCCAGCCCTTCACAACGCTGATCTCGCGCCCGTCGGCGAGGTGGAAGGCCATGACGTCCATGGCATTGCCGAAGGCGTGCTCGGAATATTTCGCACCGCGCTGATTGTTGCGGGGCCGGCACGCATAGGAGCCGGCGCGCAGATCGACGACCGTGACCCCGTAATAGAGGGTCGCGGCCGGCTTCACGATCTCTTCGAGCCAGGCGTCGATGGTGGCGATCACCGGGCAGGCAAGGGTCGCCTGCTTCGACACGCCGACGCTGCCGCTCGCAAAGGCCGCGACCGCAAAGGGATAATCCATCCCGCAGGCGCCGGGCCCGTCGATTTTCGACGCTCTGGACATGTAGGCGGAGGGCTGCACCAGCTTTTGCTGCATGCAGGCCTCTTCGGCTTGCGCGCGCCAGGGCTCGCGCTGTTCGTAACGGAACAGCCCGCAACCGGTAAGCCCCAATCCCACGAGGGTGAGGGTGATGAACGCAACTAACCCACGGCGCATGCGGGATTTCTGCACCCGCAGGGGTAAAGGAAGGGTCAACCGCGCAGCATGACCGTGCGCATCCTGCCGCTGGGCATGGCGCTCGCGGCCTGCTACAGCATCGTGCGTTCAGACGTCAGATAGCAGGTGCTACGCCCTTGCTGTGACAATGCTTTTTCGGCGAGCCGGTGCACACATTCCCGCACGTTGCTCTAGGACGCTCTTCCCTCCCCACGGACCGCCTCCATGCTTTCCCTTCTCGATCTTCTCGGTCGCATCGATGCCGGCAGCCTGACTCCCGAAGACGCCGTACGCGTCTCTCGCGATGCGATCGTGCAGGACGACGACGACATTCGTGCCTTCGTGACCGTCGATCATGCAGCCGCAATCGCATCCCGGGGCCCACTCCGAGGCATTGCGCTTGGCGTCAAGGACATTGTCGACACCGCCGACATGCCGACCGAATGCGGCTCGCCCGTCTATGCGGGTTGGCGCCCGAAGGCCGATGCCCCTCTCGTCGCCCTCGCCCGCCGCGCGGGTGCCACCGTGATCGGCAAGACCACGACGACTCCCTTCGCCTATCTCGACCCGACGGACACCCGGAACCCGCGCAACACGGCGCATACGCCGGGCGGCTCCTCGGCGGGGTCGGCAGCGGCAGTCGGGGCCGGGATGGTGCCGCTCGCGATCGGTACGCAGACCGGTGGGTCGGTGATCCGACCGGCCTCGTTCTGCGGAGTCGCGGCGGTGAAGCCCTCCTATCGCGTTCTCCCGACGGTGGGGATCAAAGCCTTCTCGTGGTCCCTCGACACGCCCGGGCTCTTTGCCGCGACGGTGGCGGATGTGGCTTTCGCCCTCGCCGCGATCACGGGGCGGGACGAGGTGCGGGTCGACCGCCGCACGCCCGCAGCCCCGCGGATCGCCGTCGTGACGCAGGACTTCGCGGGCGCGCCGGAACCGGCAAGCTCTGCGGCGCTGGAGGCGGCCGTGCGCGCGGTCGAGCGCGCCGGGGCGACGGTCCGGCCCCTGGCCCTACCCGCCATCTTGGGCGAGGCCTTCGAGGTCCACCAAACGATTCAGGACGTGGAGGCCCGGCAGGCCCTCGCCTGGGAGTTCGATCATCATCGGGACGCCCTGCCTCAGCTCCTCAGAGGGCTCCTTGAGGCCGCGCAGGACATTCCTCTCGCATCCTATGACGACGCCCGCCGCTCGGCCCATCGCGCCCGGCGCGCGCTCGGGGACGTGTTCGAGAATCACGACGTGATTCTCACCTTCTCGGCTCCCGGCGCCGCGCCGGAGGGCCTCGCCTCCACGGGTCAGGCCCGCTTCAACCGTCTCTGGACCCTGATGGGGAACCCTTGCGTCAACGTGGCGGGCCTGACTGACGAGCGCGGACTTCCCGTCGGGGTTCAGGTGGTCGCGCGCTTCGGAGACGACGAAAAAGCGCTCGAGGCCGCACGTTTTGTCGAGAGTGCCCTCCGGGTGATCCCGTAAGGGAAAAACCGCATCGTTTTCCGACAGCAATGTTTTGCTCAACTTCTGCAAATTTTTAACGCGCCGATAACCTGTTTGGACTAGTACTCGCGCGCGCTTCCTACCTCTTTCAGGCACTTGCAGCCCCGCCGAGTTTTGCTAGCCTCCAGCCGAGGTTCAGACGGGGAGGTGCTGGATGGGCCTATTGGTGAAGCTCGATTGGGCTTCCAAGCTCAACATCGTGGCGATCTGCGCTTCGCTTGCGCTCGTGAGCGCCATCGTCGTGGGTCTATTCTGAGAAAGGCTGCCCGGCCGGACTGCGTGGAAGGGGTTCGGCTGGTTTTCAAACCAATGTGTTTCGAGACCGCGAGGTCGTTTCAAGCCGCCGGGAAGCCGGCGGCTTTTTTTGTGCCCCTCGGATCCGCTCACGATTCCGGGCAGGGCCGCTCAGTCGGCGTCCAGGACATGACGTTCACTTCCATGCGGCACTCGGCGAGTTGCCCCCGGCCACCGACCCGCAGGCAGATGGTTTCGCCGGGCGCATAGATCCGCCCTTGTGCGCGGCAATAGCAGTCGAGGGGATTGTGGCCCGGAGCCTGGGCGGGCTGCAGGAGCGGGCGTTCGTGGGCGGGAGCGGGTTCAACGAGAAAAGCCCCTGCGGCAAGGTACGCCGAGACCGCAAGGCGCCAGGCCGTGGATTGCGCGCCATGGGGCTGCGCTCTCCTGCCGTTTGTCCCGACGCGGTGCATGGAGCCTCCGAGTGACCGATATGGTCTGCCCTCAGGGGCCCCCCGTCAAGCGCGCGGTTCCGCAGCGGCGTGCCAGCGTTCCGCGGCCGCATCGTCCGTGTCCTTCGCTTCGACCCAGGCTCCCGTGGTGCCGTCGACGAGGTGTTCCCGCTTCCAGAACGGTGCGCGGGTCTTGAGATAGTCCATCAGGAATTCGGCGGCCTCGAAGGCGGCGCGGCGGTGCGCCGAGGCCGTCACCACGAGCACGATGTTGGCGCCGGGCCGGATCTTGCCGAAGCGGTGGATGATCGTCGCCCCCTGGAGCGGCCAGCGGCCGGCGGCATCCGCGGCGACGCGGGCGAGCTCCGCCTCGGCCATGCCGGGATAATGCTCGAGTTCGAGCGTCGCGAGATGTCCCCCCTCGTCGCGGCAAAGGCCCGTGAAGGTCGCGACCGCGCCGATGTCCCGGCGCCCGCCCGCGATCGCGGCGATCTCGGCGGCGATGTCGAAGTCCTCGGCCTGGACGCGGATCGTGGGCGTCATGCGGGGCTAACCGCCTGTCATGGGAGGAAAGAACGCGATCTCGCGGGCAGCGCCGATGGGGGCTTCGGGTTTCACATGGGTGTGGTCGATGGCGGCCCGCACCACAGCTTCGTTCTCGAAGGCGTAGGCGTATTCCTCGCCGCGGCCCTTGAGCCAGCGCACGAGATCCCCCACCGTCGCGATGTCGGCGGGCAGATCCACCTCCTCGTCGGGCTTGCCGACCCGCTCCCGTACCCAGGCGAAATAGACGAGTTTCATGCCGTCCCCACCATTGCCGGTCGCTCCATGGGACGACCGAATCGCTCGTGACATCTTGTTCGTCGGACGTTCCCCGTGAGCTCCGGTCAATCCATGAGATGACCGATGCCGCTCCTGAAGTAGTCCCAGCCCGTATAGATGGTGAGCACTGCGGCGATCCACAGGAGCCCGAGGCCGATCGCGACGGTGCCGGGCAGCACGGTCTCGCCCGCCGGCCCCGCGATCAGGAAGCCCACCGCCACGAGCTGGAGGGTGGTCTTCCACTTGGCGACCCGGCTCACGGGCACGCTCACCTTCAATTCCGCGAGGAATTCCCGCAGCCCCGAAACCAGGATCTCCCGGCACAGGATCACGATCGCTGCGAGAAGATGCAGGCCCATGATGGTGCGGTCAGCCACGAGCATGAGGAGGCATGCCGCGACGAGGAGCTTGTCGGCGATGGGATCGAGCATCCGGCCCAACGCCGATTGCTGGGCGTAGGCCCTTGCGAAATAGCCGTCGAGGTAATCCGTGATGGCGGCGGCGATGAAGATCGTCAGCGCGAACCAGCGCGACCACCGGTCCTCCGGCCAGTACAGGAGAGCCACCACCGCAGGCACGGCCGCGAGCCGTCCATAGGTCAGGAGGTTCGGAAGGTTCAGAGCCTTCGACCGAGGCGAGGGGACGGCGGAGCTCATCGTCGGGGCAGGAAACATGCCGGGGGTCGCAGCGTCAACCGGCCCGGCCGCATGGCACGTCCCCGTCGCCCGCACGGAGTGCGGGACGCAACGCGGGATGTCTCGCACTCCCTAGGACGTCCCGATCCCCGGTGCGGAGGGTGGGACGCAACACAGGATGTCTCGCACACGGTCCGGCCTCGCTTTCCCGGGAGATGCTCGTGGGCACTTGCATGGCCCCTGGGGTCAGCCGCGCTCATGGAAGAAATCGTAGACCGCGCGGGCCGTCGCCGCATTCACACCGGGCGCTTTCATGAGGTCCTCCAGCGCCGCCCGCTGGATCGCCTTCACGGTGCCGAAATGGTGCAGGAGGGCGCGTTTGCGCGTCGGCCCAATCCCTGCGATCTCGTCGAGGGGGTTCTTGACCATCTCGCGCTTGCGCTTCGCCCGGTGCGCCCCGATGGCGAAGCGGTGGGCCTCGTCGCGCAGCCGCTGCACGAAGTACAGCGCCGGGTCCCGGGGCGGCAGCTTGAAGGGGGCTTGGCCTGGCTTGAAGAATGTCTCCCGCCCCGCATCCCGGTCCCGGCCCTTGGCGATGCCGATGAGGGCGACATGCCGCTCTGAGACACCCACCTCCGCGAGCGCCTGCCGGGCCGCCTCGAGCTGCCCCTTGCCGCCGTCGATGAGAACGAGGTCGGGCCAGGCCGGAAAGGCGTCGCCGTCGTCCCTCTCCCCTGGATCTCGGGTTCCCCCGAGATCCGTCGTCGGCTGCGCAAGACCGGAACTCTCGCCTTGCGACGGGAGAGGGTGGCCCTGCGAAGCAGGGTCGGGAGAGAGGGAGGTCGGATCAGCGTCTCCACCGTCGCTCCCGTGATCCACCTTCTCAAGAGGGTGCCTGCCCCACCCGTGCGAGGGTTGTGGTATGACTTCCCCCTCTCCCTGCTTGCCTTCGGCAGGCTGTCCCTCTCCCTGCTTGCCTTCGGCAGGCTGTCCCTCTCCCTCCAGGGGAGAGGGTGAGCGCGGCTCCTCCTTGACGAGGCGCGCGAAGCGGCGTTTCAGCATCTCCTTCATCATGCCGTAATCGTCGCCCGGCTTCAGGTCCTCGGACTTCATGTTGAAGGTGCGGTAGTGCTGCTTCATGAAGCCGCCGGCGCCCGCCACCACCATGGCGCCGACCGCGTTCGTGCCCATGATGTGCGAGTTGTCGTAAACCTCGACGCGGCGCGGCGCGCGCTCCATCCCGAAGGCCTGTCCGAGCGACACGAGGAGCTTGGCCTGCGAGGCCGTATCGGCGAGGCGCCGCGCCAGGGCTTCCTTGGCGTTGCGCAGGGCATAATCGATGAGCTGGCGCCGCTCGCCGCGTTTCGGGGCATGGATCTCGACTCGTGTTTCGGTCCGCGTCGAGAGCGCCGCCGCGAGCAGTTCCGCATCCTCGATCTCGTGCGAGAGCAGCACAGTACGGGGCGCGGGCTTGTCGTCGTAGAACTGCGCCACGAAGGAGGCCAGCACCTCCTCCTTCGACATGGACTTGTCGGCCTTCGGGAAGTAGGCGCGGTTGCCCCAGTTCTGCCAGTTGCGGAAGAAGAACACCTCCATGCAGAACTGGCCGGCCTGTTCGTCGAGGGCGAACACGTCGGCCTCCTCGACGGATTGCGTGTTCACGCCCTGCACGCCCTGGATCGCAGAGAGCGCCGCGAGCCTGTCGCGGTAGCGCGCCGCGCGCTCGAATTCGAGTTCTTCCGCGGCCGCCTGCATTTCCGCGTTGATCCGCTCCTTCACGGCATTCGACTTCCCGGCCAGGAACGCCCGCGCTTCCGAGGCGAGGTTCCGGTATTCGTCGAGCGGGATCTCCGCCGTGCAGGGGCCGGAACAGCGCTTGATTTGATAGAGGAGGCACGGCCGCGTGCGGTTCTCGTAGAACGAGTCGTTGCACGAGCGCAGCAGGAACGCCCGCTGCAGCGCGTTCACGGTGCGGTTCACGGCCCAGACGCTGGCGAAGGGCCCGTAGTAATCGCCCTTGCGCTTTCTCGCGCCGCGATGCTTCACGATCTGGGGCGCTTCATGGTCGCCGGTGAGGAGGATGTAGGGGAGCGACTTGTCGTCCCGCATCAGCACGTTGTAGCGGGGCTTGAGCTGCTTGATGAGGTTCGCCTCCAGCAGCAGCGCTTCCGTCTCCGTCGCCGTGGTGACGAACTCCATCGAGGTCGTCTGCCCGATCATGCGGGCGATCCGGTTCGAATGGGCCTGGCCGCGGGCATAGGAGCCGACGCGGTTCTTCAGGTTCTTGGCCTTGCCGACATAGAGAACGTCGCCCTTGGCATCGAGCATGCGATAGACGCCGGGCGCGTTCGGCAGCGTCGTCCAGAAGCGGCGGATCACCTCGGTGCCGCGCTCCACGGAATCCGGGTTCACCTCAAGGTCAAGCTCGACCTCGGAGCCGCCTTCCGCAACCGCGTCCTGATCGTCGGCCTCGTCGTCGAGGATGTCGGGGGGTACGTCGTTGTAGGTGTTGCGATTCATCGGCATGGATGTAGGCGCCAAGGACTCGGGAGGGAAGGACTCAGAAGGGAAGGACTCGGGAGGGAAGGACCGGCAGGCCCAGGGTGTTCAGCTCCGTGTCTTCGCGAGAGGTCACGGGCGGTGGGCCGGGGGAAGCGCTTCTTTTGTTCCAGGGCGGATCGACTCCCGTTCAGGGTTTCGGACACGGGTTCGCGTTGGCTCTGGGGAGCAGCTTCTGCGGAGGGCCTCTGGCCCGAGCGGAGGAGCGAATCAGAGGGAGCGGGACGCCAGGGCACCAGCTCAAGGGGTAGTTCAAGATGCCAGCGCCCTGGCGTCCCGCCGGTGTCCGGCACAGCTTGTCTGACCACCGACCCCACTCTCGACCCGATCCGCCGGGATCAGGATGCGCCCAGGCGCGCTCGGCACCTAGTTGCCGAGGGATGGGATCCCGAGACGTTGAGCCCTCCTGCGGTCCGCCCTCTCCCGTCGCACCGGGGAGACGATCCAGGACCCGCAGCGGAGCCGCCCGCCCGTGTCGGCTGGCTGCCCGGACCGGCCGCCCGCGTGAGGCTGCCGGCGCAGGCACCGGCCCTGCTCCACGCCCCGACGCCTCATGAGCGCGTCCCTCGTGAACAGGACATCAGCACAGAAGCACAGAATAGGAATACTTGTCAAGTATCCGCAGCCGAGCGGGCGGGGAGCGCACTTCACGGAGCGCACTCCATCGGCACGGCCCTACCCTCCCCTTCGAGGGGGAGGGTCAGCCGAAGGCTGGGGTGGGGTGCATCGCCGAAGGCGAGTTCTGGGAACCAGGGGGCCGGGGGCGCTGCGCGCCCTCACCCCACCCCGGACCTGCGGTCCGACCCTCCCCCTCGAAGGGGAGGGTGGGTGTCGCGCTCCACGCCCTGGCACTCTCCGCGCAATAGGAGAGAAGCGGCGTCCTCAGATCGTCAGCGTTCCCGCCTTCGCGGCAGCGTAGCGCTCGGCGACCTTTTCCCAGTTCACCACGTTCCACCAGGCCTTCAGGTAGTCGGGCCGGCGGTTCTGGTATTTGAGATAATAGGCGTGTTCCCAGACATCGTTGCCGAGGAGCACCCGTTGGCCGTCCATGAGGGGCGTGTCCTGGTTCGGCTTCGTCACGAGCGAGAGCTTGCCGGTGCGGTCGACGGTGACGAACACCCAGCCCGAGCCGAAGACCCGCCCGCCGGCCCCGTTGAAGTCCTCCTGCATCTTGGAGAAGCCTCCGAGGTCCCGGTCGATGGCCGCCTTGACCTCACCCGTGGGCTCCCCGCCCGATCCCCCCATGATCTGCCAGAACATGGTGTGATTGGCGTGCCCGCCGCCGTTGTTGCGCACCGCCGTCCGGATGCTCTCGGGCAACTCGTTGAGCTTCGCGAGCATCTCGTGGAGAGGCAGCTTGGCGAGCTCCCCGTTCTGCCCTGCTACGGCGTTGAGGTTCGTGACATAGGCCTGGTGGTGACGCCCGTGGTGGATTTCCATGGTCTGCGCATCGATGTGCGGCTCGTTCTTCGCAGGCGCATAGGGCAGCGGGTCGAGCTTGAAGGGGCCCGACGGCGCCTGGGCGAAGGCGCGCGGGACCGCGGCTCCGGCCGCGAGCGCGGCGGCTCCTGCGAGGAAATGGCGGCGATTCAAGTGCAGCATCGAAAACCCTCACACGTCGTTGGACAGTGCGGGCCCATATAGGCGTCCCGCCTGCGCCGGGAACCGAGCCCGCCGGCTCCCGCCAAAGCGTCGCATGGGCGCGATGCATGTCGAAGAGGATCGGCCCGATCGGATCGCCGCACGAGCCACCCCGAGTCCCCCATGACCCGATCGCCGGAAAATCCCCTTATCGGATCACCGCGCAGGCCACCCGACCGCCGGTATTGCCGTTGGGCTGGCTGTAATGGTCGTCTTCGCCGGCCTTGATGATGAGGGCCGAACCATCGCCATCCTTGAGGCCGCTCGGCCCCAGGATGCGGATCGCGAGGCTTGCGAGTTCGGCATTGGCGGAGCCGTCCGCCGCCACGAAGATGTTGGGCAGGTCGCCCTCGTCGGGCCCCTCGGGATGAAGGAGGCCGTGCTTCTTGACCAGGATGTTGACGTGGCCCTTCGCAAGGCTGAACTGGCCGTGGTCCGAGCAGTCGCCGACGGAATGGAAATGGACCCCGTGCCATCCAGGCGTGAGGCTGCCGGGATTGACGGTGATCCGAACCACCGTCGCGTTCGCGCTGCCGCGGATCACCATCTGTCCGATGGGGCTGCCTGCGGACCCGATGAGCGGCGCCTGTATGACCTCGACACCCTCGACCGGGACAACCGGGGCGCTCTGCTGAGCCAAGGCCGGCCCACCCGAAGTCAACGCCAACAAAGCCGCGACGATCCGCACGCAAGGTCTCCTGCCAAGTTCTCCGGCGCATGAATAGTTAGGCTTTGCGGCGAAAATCGCCACGGTGCGCCGCAGCAGCAATCTCGGGGCACGGCAACGATCGCCATGTCGGACCGCGACGGCGATCCGAGGGAAAGCTGCTGGGATCCTTGCGTTTCCCGTGGAGCCTCGTCAGGAAGACCACATGTCACGAGCCCAGGCCGGTGTCACGGTCGATCGGATGGATCACCCGTGACGAACCGTCAGGAAGGCCGCATGTCCCGCCCACCGTCAACGCCGCGGCAGCGCGCAGACCTGCTTCTGGTCGAGCGCGGCTTCTTCGCGAGCCGCGCCCGCGCCCAGGAGGCCATCGCGGCGGGGCTCGTGAGCGCCGCCGGCGCGCCCGTGCGCAAGCCCTCGGACATGATCGCGCCCGATGCCGAAATCGTCGCGAGCGAGCCGCACCCTTATGTCTCCCGCGGTGGCGTGAAGCTCGCCGCGGCCCTCGATGCCTTCCGGATCGAGCCCGGCGGCTGCACGGCCCTCGACCTCGGCGCCTCCACGGGCGGCTTCACGGAAGTGCTGCTGGAGCGGGGAGCCGAGCGGGTCTACGCCATCGACGTGGGACGCGGGCAGTTGCATCCCCGCATCCTCCGAAACCCTCGCGTCGTGAGCCTCGAGAGCACGGATGCCCGCTCCCTCGACCGCTCCCTCGTCCCCGATCCGGTCGATCTCCTCGTGGCCGATGTGAGCTTCATTTCGCTGCGCCTCGTGCTCCCCCACGCGGTGCCGCTCCTGGCCGAGCGGGCCGCCATGGCGGTTCTCGTGAAGCCCCAATTCGAGGCCGGGCGCGCGCATGTCCACAAGGGCATCGTGCGCGACGAGGGCGTGCGCCGCACGGTCTGCCGCGAGATCGCGGCCTTCGTGGAAGCTCTCGGCTTTACGGTCGATGGCGTGATCCCCTCCCCCATCGCGGGCGGCGACGGCAATCGGGAATACCTGCTCGGCGCCCGCCGCGGTTGATATTCGTTCGATCGGAAAGCCAACGTTACCGGAACCCTCACCATCGACCGCTTTTTCCACAACGGGCGGCCAGGATCCTGACGTGACCGAAACCTTGACCATCGACCGCCCCAGAACCACAGCCGGCGGCTCAGGATCGTAACGTGACCGAAACCCTTATCATCGACCGCCTCGGCGCCCGGAGCGACGGCATCGCGGACACACCGGCGGGGCCGCTCTTCGTATCCGGCGCGTTGCCGGGCGAGACCGTCACGGTCGAGCGGGAGGGCGGCCGCGCCCGCCTCGTCTCGGTCGATGCGCCGTCAGTGGAGCGCGAGGAGCCCTTCTGCCCCTACTTCCACGCCTGCGGGGGCTGCGCCACGCAGCATATCAGCCATGGGCTCTACCAGGCCTGGAAACGGGACATCGTCGTCGGCGCACTTCGCCAGGCGCGAATCGAGGCCGACATCGCCCCGCTCGTCGACGCCCACGGCGAGGGGCGGCGGCGAATCACACTCCACGCGCGCTTTCAGGATCGGGAGGCTCAGGTGGGCTACATGGCACCCCGCAGCCACCATCTCGTGCCGATTGCCTTCTGTCCCATCGCGGAGCCTGCCCTGAAGGAGGCCGCGCCCCAGGTCGCGCAGGCCCTGGCCTCCAGGCTACGGGGCTCGGGCAAGCCCCTCGACATCCAGATCACCGCATCGGCGACGGGCCTCGACGTGGACCTGCGCGGGCATGGCCCCCTCAAGGATCGCGACCGCCACGCCCTCATCGAGGCGGCCCGGGCGCTCGATCTCGCCCGCCTGTCGGTCCACGGCGACGTGGTGGTCGAGCTCAAGCCCCCGGTGCAGGTCATGGGCGCGGCTGCCGTGGTGCCGCCGCCGGGCTCCTTCCTGCAGGCGACGCGGCTTGGCGAGGAGACGCTGGCCGGCCTCGTGATCGAAGCCTGCGCAGGCGCGCGGCGCGTTGCCGATCTGTTTGCCGGCTGCGGCCCGTTCTCGCTGCGGCTTGCGCGATCCGCCGAGGTCCATGCCGTCGAGGCCGACCGCAAGGCGCTTCTTGCCCTCGACCGGGCGGCGCGCGGGACACCGGGCCTGCGCCGCGTCACGACGGAAGCCCGCGACCTCTTCCGCCGCCCGCTCCTGACCCCGGAGCTGAAGGGCTTCGACGCGGTGGTGCTCGATCCGCCCCGGGCCGGCGCGGAGGCGCAGTGTCACCAACTCGCCGCCAGCGAGGTCTCCACGATCGCCAGCGTGTCCTGCGATCCCGGCACCTTCGCCCGCGACACGGGCCTCCTCATCGCGGCGGGTTACCGGCTGGAGCGGGTGGTCCCCGTCGACCAGTTCAAGCACAGCCCCCATGTGGAGCTCGTGGGGGTGCTGCGGCGGCCGGCGAAGAAGCGGCGCCGTTGACGCACGCCGACGATCTTGCACGCCCGCTGACCCGGACTTGACACCTCGGATCGGGCCGGGCGCTTGCCCTCCCGTGTCCCCCGCGCCACAACCGTCCCGAGATGCGGAGGATCGGCATGGGTGCGTTCAGGGCATTGGTGGTCGAGAAGGGCGAGGCGGGCCAGAGCGTCTCGCTCCGGGATTTCGACGAGGCGGACCTCATGGAGGGCGACGTCACGGTGCGGGTCTCCCACTCCACGGTGAACTACAAGGACGGCCTTGCGATCACCGGCAAGGCCCCGGTGGTGCGCCGCTTCCCGATGATCCCGGGCATCGATTTCGCCGGCACCGTCGAGGCTTCGTCGCATCCCGAGTTCAAGCTCGGCGATGCGGTGGTGCTGAACGGCTGGGGCGTCGGCGAAACCCATCTCGGAGCCTATGCCGAACGCGCGCGAGTCAAGGGCGACTGGCTCATTCCGCTCCCATCAAGCCTGAGCCCCGCCGAGGCCATGGCGATCGGAACCGCCGGATACACCGCGATGCTCGCCGTGATGGCGCTCGAACGGCACGGCCTGACGCCGGATCGCGGACCCGCGGTGGTCACGGGGGCCGCAGGCGGCGTCGGATCCGTCGCGATCGCGCTGCTGGCAAAAGCCGGCTGGCACGTGATCGCCTCGACGGGCCGGGCCGCGGAGGCCGATTACCTCAAGGGGCTCGGCGCCGCGGAGATCATCGACCGCGCCGAACTCTCCGGCCCCGCCAAGCCCCTCGCGAAGGAACGCTGGGCTGCCGGCATCGACTCGGTCGGCTCCCACACGCTCGCGAATCTGATCGCGATGACGCGCTACGGTGGTGCCGTCGCGGCCTGCGGGCTTGCGGGCGGCATGGATCTGCCCTCCTCGGTGGCGCCCTTCATCCTGCGGGGCGCCGCGCTCCTCGGCATCGATTCCGTGATGGCCCCGAAGGCGCTCCGCCTCGAGGCCTGGGAGCGCCTCGCCCGCGACCTGGATTCCGCAAGGCTTGCCACGATGACGACCACCATTCCGCTCTCCGACGTCACGAAGGCCGCCCAGCAGATCATGGAGGGCCGCGTGCGGGGCCGGATCGTGGTGGAGATCGGGTAGCGGCGCGGGAACCGGCGCTCCCGCGGGGGTCTCTATCCCGCCTTGCGCTCGGCTGCGGCGGAGAGCGTCGCCGTGCCCTCGATGTGCTTGCGCTGCTTGGCGATCTCAGCGGCCATGAAATCCAGGAACGCCCGCACGCGGGCGGACTGGCGCAGGTCCGGATGGGTGAGAAGCCACAGGCCCGTCGAGAAATCCGGATCCGGCTCCGACAGCCGCACCAGCGCCGGCCGCGCATCCGCGATGAAGCACGGCAGGGGACCGACGCCAATCCCGGCCTCCACGGCTTCGGCGAGGCCCAGCACCGTGTTGACCTTGTAGACGATCCGCTCCGCCGCCACCCGCTCACGCACGAAGCGCGCGACCTTGAGGCCCGCGAGATTGTCCCCGAGCGCCACCCAGGGCCGCTCGTAGAGGTCGACGAGATCCACGCGTCCCGGCTCGGGAAAATCGGCCCCGCGGCCGTAGATCGCCCAGGCGATCGTGGCGGCGCGCCGGCCCACGAGGGTTTCCGGCGGGCTGTCGGTGGCCCGCACGGCCACATCCGCGTCGCGCTTCGAGAGATTGAGGGCCTGGTTGGCGAGCACCACGTCGAGGCGGACATCCGGACAGGCCTTGGCGAAACGCGCGAGAAGCGGGGTCAGGAGATGGACCAGGAGCGTATCGTTGGTGGTGACCCGCAACTCCCCCGCCGGGCTCACGGCCTGCCCGGCGAGCTTGCGCGCGAAGGTCGCGACATCCTCCTCCATGCGCTCGGCCAGCGAGGCCATCTCCTCGCCGGCCGCCGTGAGCGCGTAGCCCGTGCGGTGGCGCTCGAAGAGCTTCACGCCGAGATCCCCCTCGAGCTGACCCAGGCGTCGGAAGACGGTGGAGTGGTTGACGCTGAGCCGCTCCGCCGCACCGGCCAGCCCCTTGGCCTCGGCGATCGTCTTGACGAGGCGGAAATCGTCCCAGGCGAGGGTCTGGAGTGCGGTCATCGTTTGCGTCTTTGCAAAATCAGAGTGGCAAACATAGCTCTGGATTTGCGAGAAGGACAACAGCATTTTCAAGCCTGGCCGGGCCTTGAACCCGGATCTAAGGAACCCGCACCCATGATCGACAACCGCCTTGCCCCTTACGGGATCTTCACCCTCCGCGCTGCCCTCGGCATCATGTTCATCGCCCATGCCTATCTGAAGGTGGGGGTCTTCGCGATGCCCGGTTTCCAGGGCTTCCTCGCGAGCGTCGGGTTGCCGACCGCGCTTGCCTGGCCGATCGTGCTCGCCGAACTCGTGGGCGGGCTCGCGATCCTCACCGGCTTCTACGGCCGTTGGGCGTCCCTCGCCCTCCTGCCGGTGCTCCTCGGAGCGCTGGCGATCCACGCCCCGAACGGCTGGGTGTTCAACGCCCCGAACGGCGGCTGGGAATACCCCGCCTTCCTGGCTCTGGCATCGATTGCCCACATCCTCGTCGGGGACGGCGCCTTCGCGGTGAAATCCGTCGGATTCGCCATCCCCTCGCAGGCAGGCCTTTCGCCCAAGACCGCCTGAAACCTCTTCCCGCCAGCCTCTTCCCCGGACGGCATCCCCCGATGCCGTCCTTTTCTGCGCCAACCCGAACCCTGGAGACCATGAGATGACGAAGGTTCTCGTCCTGTATTACTCGACCTACGGCCACATCGAGACGATGGCCTATGCGGTGGCCGAGGGCGTCCGCGAGGCCGGGGCCGAGGCGGTGGTGAAGCGCGTTCCCGAGACCGTGCCCGAGGAGATCGCGCGGGGCGCCTATTTCAAGCTCGATCAGCCCGCGCCCATCGCGACCGCGCAGGAACTCGCCGATTACGATGCCATCATCCTCGGCGTGCCGACCCGTTACGGGCGCATGGCCTCGCAGATGGCGGCGTTCTGGGACGGCGCCGGCGCGCTCTGGGCGAAGGGTGCGCTGACCGGGAAGGTCGGATCGGTGTTCTCCTCCACGGCGACGCAGCACGGCGGACAGGAGACGACGCTGTTTGCCGGCATCACCAACCTCATGCATTTCGGCATGGTCATCGTCGGCCTGCCCTATTCCTTCCAGGGCCAGATGACTCTCGACGAGATCACCGGGGGGGCGCCTTACGGCGCCACGACGATCGCGGGCGGCCAGGGGCAGCGCCGCCCGAGCGAGAACGAGCTCGCCGGCGCACGCTACCAGGGCCGTCACGTAGCCGAAATCGCCGCGAAGCTGAAGGCCTGAGCGGCTGTCTTCAAGGTGCTCTTGCAGGTGCTCTTGCAGGTGCTCCCGCCCGGAGCACTTTCCTTGAATTGCAGAGAGACCCCGAAGGCACGATGACGTCCTGAGGCGCTCCCGCCGGGAGCGCCTCACCCCAAGCGCCCAGGGATACATCCGGACGCAGAAGACCCGAGCCGCGAGAGAGAGGCCACCTCGGCCGAAAGGCCAGCCGGGACAGGCAAGGCTCGGCGAGGGGCAGTGCGACCTTCAGCGAAGGGCCTGCGAGAGGGCCTTTGCAAGCTCGTGGGGATTGAAGGGCTTCTCCCACCGGGGGACCGCCTGATAGGCCTCGGGCAGGGACGACAGATCGTAGCCGGTCGCGAACACGTAGGGCACGCCGCGGGCGCCCAGCGCGTCGGCAACCGGAAAGACCGCCTCCCCCTTGAGGTTGATGTCCAGCACCGCTGCATCGAGCGCCTCGGAGGTGATGAGCGCCAGCGCCCGCTCGCGGGTCGGCACGGGCCCTACAACCTGTGCGCCCAAACTCTCCAGCGCCGTCGCCATGTCGTCGGCGAGAAAGTATTCGTCCTCGACAACTAGAACACGCCGGCCCTTCAAGACATTGTCTGCCATTGTAAACCCCCGAATAGATCCCTCGCCAGATCGGGAGGGTGCGAGTACGTTTATTGGGCTCGATGGCCGGATAACTTGGATAAGGCTACGCCCCTACGGGGGTAAGACAGCGCCGCGGAGGAGGAAGCGATGAGAGCGGAGTGGCCTCTCGGCGGCGGCGAGATGGCAGAGCGTATCCGCCTGCACCCCTGGTCCGCAACGTCTATCGGGTCCGCCGAAACATGGCCTCACGCCTTGCGTGTCGCGGTCGACATTATGCTCGCATCGCCCGGCCCTGTCTCGATCTTATGGGGCCTCGATCGTCTTCAACTCTACAACGATGCCTACATCCCTCTTGCCGGAGACCGCCATCGCCACATCCTCGGGCGTCCCGCGGCGGAAAACTGGGCGGACGTCGACCAGTCCTTTTTCGGTTCCGCTCTCGATTGCGCCTTCTTGGGCCGGCCCGTTTCCCTTCATGATCAGGTTCTGCGGTTGCGAAGCGCCGGCGGAGGGATGTTGGAGGAGCGCCACTTCGTGGGGTCGTTCTCTCCCATCCGCGAGGATTCGGGGGCCGTCGGCGGCGTCCTCCAGCATCTGACGGAGACCACCGCACGGGTGCGTGCGGAGCGCTATCGCGACGAGGTCGAGAAAGCCCTGCGCGCAAGCGAGGAGCGCCAGCGCGAGACCGCGGAATATCTCAATTTCACGTTCGAGGCGTTCGGCGCCGCGGAGTTCGACGCCGATCTGCAGACCCGTGCGATCAGGCCTTCGCCCCGCCTCAACGCCCTCTATGGCTACCCGCCCGATGCGCCCATCACCATGGCGGATTGTGCGGCGCGCTATCATCCCGAGGATGCCGAAACCGTCCGCTCTGTCGTGGATCGGGCCGGGGAACGGGATGAACGGCGTTTTCAGCTCGAGTTCCGCATCGTGCTCCCGAACGGCACGGTCCGGTGGGTTTTGTCCCGCGGCGAGGTGGTGTGCGACGAGCGGGGCCACCCCGTCCGTGTGAGGGGGGCCGCCATCGAAATCACCGACCGCAAGCGCATGGAAGAAACCCTGCGCGCCGGCGAGGAGCGCTTCCGCACGTTGACGAGCCTCGTCCCTGCCCTGCTGTGGCAGTCGGATCCGAGTGGGCGATCGGCCTCGCTCAATTCGCGTTGGCTCGAATATACCGGCCAGACCCTGGACGAGACGCAGAACAGCGACTGGCTGTCCGCCATTCACCCGGACGACGCGGCCGCGATACAGCAAGCCTTCGCGGACGCCCATGCCCGGCAACAGCCCCTGGAGCGTCAGCACCGCCTTCGCCGTCACGATGGAGCCTATCGCTGGTTCCTGATCCGGCAGCTTCCGCTCCGTGATGCCCAGGGCAAGGTCGTGAATTGGTTCGGGGCCGCCACCGACATCCACGATCAGCGCATGGCCATGGAGGCCTTGCGCAGGAGCGAGGAGAGGCAGGCTTTCCTGCTGGCGCTGAATGATGCGCTGCGGCCGTTGGACGATCCACTGGAGATCCAAGCCGAAGCGGCCGCCAGCCTCGGCCGGCACCTCGGTGTGAACCGCGTGGCCTACGGCGAGGTCGACGAGGACGGTGCGTTCATCGCCTTCGAGAGAAGCTACGCGGCCGGTATGCCTGAGCTCATCGGCCGTTTCCGGATGGCGGATTTCGGCGCCGGCCTCCTCGGGCCTCTCACCGAGGGCCGCACGATCGTCGTGGGCCACATCGCATCCTCGGCGGACCTCTCGGAGCCCGAGCGCGTAGCCTATGCCGGCCTCGGGATCGCGGCGCTCGTGGGAGTGCCGCTCAACAAGGAGCAGCGGTTTGTCGCGAGCCTCGTCGTCCATCACGCCCGGCCGCGGCGCTGGACCGAGAGCGAGGTCGCCCTCATCGAGGAAACCGCCGAGCGCACCTGGGCGGCGGTCGAGCGGGCCCGCACGGAGGCAGCCCTGCGCGAGCGCGAGGAAGAACTGCGGATCATCACGGACAACGTGCCGGCCATGATCGGTTTCCACGACCGCGAACAGCGCTTCGCCTCCATCAACAGCGAGTACCCGCGCTTCCACGGGATTCCGCGGGAGGCGATCCTCGGGCGGCAGCTTCGCGATGTCGTCGGTGAAGCCGCCTATGCGCGCTTAAGGCCCTACGTGGAGCGCGCCCTCGCGGGCAAAGCGGTGCGCTTCGAGGATTGCGAACCCAACAAGCACGGGCCCGGCCGGCACAACTGGACGGACGAAACCTATATCCCCCGGTTCGGACCAGACGGGACGGTCCAGGGCTACTTCGTCCTCGCGGTCGATATCACCGAGCGCAAACGGGCCGAGGAGACCTACCGCACCGGCGCGGAGCGCCTGAAGCTCGCGCTCGCCATCGGGGGCCTCGCGACCTGGGATTGGAACATCACGACCGGCGAGGTCGCGTGGTTCGACGAACATTATCGGGTTCACGGCGAGGCGAACCGGGAGGTGACATCGACCTACGCGAACTGGATCAAACGCATCCATCCGGATGACCGGGCGGCCGCCGAGGCCGCGCTCGCCGACGCACGGGCGGCGCGCACCGAATACGTGGACAGTTTCCGGACGCTCCAACCGGACGGGTCGACCCGCTGGTGCTCGGCCCGGGGCCTGTTCTTCTACGACGAGCGTGGAGAAGCCGTTCGCATGATCGGCGTCATGGAGGACGTGACCGACCGCCACCTGGCCGAAAACGCCCTGCGCGTCAGCGAGGAGCGCTACCGCCTCGCCACCGAAGCGTTTCAAGGCGGCATTTCCGAATACGATGTGCGCACGGGCAAGACCTGGGCGAGCGAAGCCTATTTCCGTCTGTTCGGGCGGGATCCCGCCGAAGGCGCAAGACCGATCGAGCACATCTTCGATGCCGTGCATCCGGACGATCTCGCGAAGGTCGGCGAGGTGCTTCGCGACATCATCGGCGGCAAGGCCGGAGTCATGGATGTGCAGTACCGCGCCTGGAACCGGGAAGGGCGTTGGGGGCAGTTCTGGACCCGGGCCGTTGCCTCCCGGGATCGGGACGGGGTGCCACTTCGCGTGATCGCCACGACCGTGGACGTGACGGCCCGCAACGAGGCCATCGAGGAGTTGGCCGATAGCCGCGAGCGGCTCGCCACGATCTTCGCCCATGCCTCCGTGGGGCTCTCGGAAGTGAGCCTCGAGGGGCGCTTCCAGGAGGTCAACGCCGAACTGTGCCGGGTTCTGGGGCGCTCGCGCGAGGAGCTGCTCGATCTCGGAGTCCCGGAGGTGACGCACCCCGACGACATCCCTCGGAGCTTCGAAGCGGTCGGAGAGGCCCTGCGCACCGGCAAGACCACCTCCCTGGACAAACGCTATCTCCGGCCCGACGGCACGCCGGTCTGGTCGAACAGCAGCATCACCCGCCTGCGGCGCGGCGAAGGCAAGCCCGACAGCCTCCTCGTCGTGACAGTCGATCTCACCCAGCGGCGAGCGGCCGAGGAAGCGGTCCGCGCCAGCGAGACCCACACCAAACTCCTCCTCGCGGAACTGCAGCATCGGGTGCGCAACACCCTCGGACTCGTTCGCTCGATCGCCCGCCGGACCGCTGCCTCGAGCCAAACCGTGCAGGACTTCGCAACCAAGCTCGAAGGGCGCATCAGCGCCTTCGCGCGCGTCCAGGCGGCGGTCACGCGCGATCCCTCGGCCGGGGTGAAGCTCTCAGCCCTGGTAGAGGACGAACTTCACGCCCATGGGGCCCATCTGGGCGAGCAGATCACAGCCATCAACGGCCCCAGGGTTCGCCTGCACGTGAAGGCCGGCGAGGCCATGGCTCTGGCGATCCACGAATTGGCGACGAACGCGGTGAAATACGGCGGCCTCTCCACCCTGACGGGCCGCATCGCGGTGGAATGGTGGAGCGAGGAGGAGCCCAGCCCGACGCTGATCTTCACCTGGACCGAATCCGGCCTGAACCTCGCGGGCTGGAGGCCCACCCGCCGGGGCTTCGGCATGGAGTTGATCGAGCGGACGCTCGCCTATGAACTCGGCGGCGAGACGACCCTGGCCTTCATGCCCACGGGCCTCCATTGCCGGATCGTCCTGCCCCTCAGCGACGAGATCACGGTGATCGCGTCCGACCCCACCGGGGATGCGGCTCGAAGGGAGAGGCCCGAATTCCGATCGGTGATTTCGGGCTGAAGCTGTTTCCTCTGTCGTGGAATCAACTCCTGTTTTGTGTTGGTCGCGTCGTTTTCACGTGAGCCGGACCGGCCTTGATCGGTTCAACGCTCTAGAGCTGTTTCCACTTGCGTGGAATCAGCTCTCGTCCTTGGTCCGACGCGTATTCTTCACGTGAGCCGGATCCACCTCACTCGAAAACGCTCTATCGATGGGCCGCCGCGCGGCGCAGGCGGTCGTTGATGGCCTCGCCCAGGCCTGCCTCCGGGATCGTCGCGACCGCGATGGTGGCGGCGCCGGAATCATCGAGGCGCCGCAGGAACGAGAACAGGCGCGCGGCCGCCTCCGCGGCGTCGCCCCCCGGGGAGAGGTTCAGGGCCATCCGGGCGCGCTCCAGCCCGGGCGGCGTTCCGGGCCCGAAGAGAAGCGCCGCCTCCCCCTCCCGAATTTCCCCGGCCCCGAGGCGCACCTGCGCGCGCGGGGCGTAATGGGAGGCGAGCATCCCGGGCGCGAGGGGCTTTGCAGCCTCCTCGCCCGAGACGAGACGACGCCCGAGCAGGCGCTCGATTGCCTCCCGGGGGACGCCGCCGGGCCGCAGGAGCCGCGGTCCCCCGCCAAGGCAGGCCAGAATCGTGGATTCGACTCCGACCTCCGCGGGACCTCCGTCGAGCACCGCATGGATGCGCCCGTCGAGGTCGCCCAGCACATGCCCGGCCTCCGTGGGGCTGACCCGGCCCGACCGGTTCGCGGACGGTGCCGCGACGGGCATGCCCGCGGCCTCGAGGAGCGCACGGGCCACGGCATGGGCGGGCACGCGAAGCCCTAGGGTGTCGAGCCCGGCCCGCGCGAGGTCCGACACCGTGCAGGAGGAGGACACGGGCACCACGAGGGTCAGGGGTCCGGGCCAGAACGCCTCGGCGAGCGCGAGGGCGAGGGGGTCGAACCTCCCCTGCTCCCGGGCCGAGGCCAGCGAGGGCACGTGGGCGATGAGGGGATTGAAGCGCGGGCGCTCCTTCGCGCCGTAGATGCCCGCGACCGCGTCGCCCCGGGTGGCGTCGGCGCCGAGGCCGTAGACCGTCTCGGTCGGGAAGGACACGAGACCGCCCGCCCGCAGCAGGGACGCGGCGCGGGCGATACCCCCCGCATCGGCGGCGAGCCGTTCGGTCGCGATTGACCCTCGATCGTTCACGTCTAAACTATTTCCTGCGTTGAGAACCGGGACAGCGCGAGAAGACTCTTGTCGCCGCCGGTTTAAACGCGCGACGATGCCGGTCAACGCCCGACCCCGCCTGCTCCGGAGACAGACACCATGACCTACCGCGCGCCGGTAGCCGACATTGCGTTCACGATGCGCCACGTGGCCGGCCTCGACCGCGCCGTCGCGGAGGGCGTCTACGGCGATCTCACGGTCGACCTCGTGGACTCGATCCTGGAGGAAGCGGGCCGCTTCGCCAACGACGTGATCGCGCCCCTGAACCGCGTCGGCGACGCCCACGGCACGCCCTTTCAGAACGGCGCCGTCACGATGCCGCCGGGCTTCAGAGAAGCCTACCGGGCCTGGATTGACGCCGGCTGGAACAGCCTCACGGGCTCGACGGATTTCGGCGGCCAGGGCCTGCCCGCGCTCCTCAATTCCGGCTGCGTCGAGATGTGGAACTCGGCCTGCATGGCCTTCGGGCTCGGACCGCTCCTCACCATGGGGGGCATCGAGGCGCTCACTGCTCATGGCTCGCCGGAGTTGAAGGAGCGCTACCTCGCCAAGGTCATCTCCGGCGAGTGGACCGCCACCATGAACCTCACCGAGCCTCAGGCAGGTTCGGACCTCGCGGCTTTGCGCACCCGCGCCGAGCGAGCCGCTGACGGCACCTACCGGATCACCGGGAGCAAGATCTACATCACCTATGGGGAGCACGATCTCACGGACAACATCGTCCACCTCGTGCTCGCGCGCCTGCCCGATGCCCCGCCCGGCACCCGCGGGATCTCGCTCTTCCTCGTCCCCAAGGTGCTCCCGGACGGGACCTCGAACGACGTGCGCTGCAGCGGCGTCGAGCACAAGCTCGGCATCCATGCCTCGCCGACCTGCACGATGATCTACGGCGACAATGGCGGCGCGGTGGGCTGGCTCATCGGCGAGGAAAACCGCGGCCTCGCCTGCATGTTCACGATGATGAACAATGCCCGCCTCTCGGTCGGCATCCAGGGTGTCGCGATCGCGGAGCGGGCCTATCAGCAAGCCCTCGCCTATGCCCAGGAGCGCCGGCAGGGCCGGGCGCCGGGCAGCACGGGCTCGGAGATGAGCCCCATCGTGGAACATCCGGACGTGCGCCGGAACCTCCTCACCATGAAGGCGCTCACGGGGGCATCGCGGGCGATCTGCCTTCTCACGGCGGCCTCCCTCGACCGGGCCCATCTCGCAGCGGATCCGCAGGCGCGCAAGGCCGCCGCGGAGCGCGGCGCGCTTCTCACGCCGGTCGCGAAAGCCTTCTCGACCGATATCGGCGTCGAGGTCGCCTCCATCGGGGTGCAGGTACATGGCGGCATGGGCTTCGTGGAGGAAACGGGCGCCGCGCAGCACCTGCGCGATGCCCGCATCCTCCCGATCTACGAGGGCACCAACGGCATCCAGGCCATCGATCTCGTGACGCGGAAACTGCCGCTTTCGGGCGGCGAAGCCGTGCGGGCACAGATCGCGTCGATGCGCGCGACCGTCACCCGGCTCGTCAAGGAGGCGACGCCGGCCTTCGGGCTCACGGCCCCGCGCCTGCGCGAGACGGTCGAGTGTCTCGATCGCGCCACGAGCTACATGCTGAAGGCGCTCGCGGGCAACGACCCGAACCATGCGCTCGCGGGCGCGACGCCGTATCTTCGCCTCTTCGCCCTCGCGCAGGGCGCCGCATCCCTGGCCGATGCGGCGCTTGCCGCCAACGGGGCACTGCAGGCGGGCGACGGCGATCCCGCGCATCAAGGGCGCATCGCGCTCTGCCGCTTTTTTGCCGAGAACATCGCGACCGGCGCACGGGGCCTCGAGGAGACGGTGCTGGCCGGCGCCAGCTTCGTCGAGGGCGCACCCCTGGCGCTCGCGAGCTGACATCGGGGACGGAGGCGCATGTCGCTCAAGGGCATGTCCCTCCTCATCACAGGCGCCTCTCGAGGCAGCTGACATTCGGGACGGACAGGCATGTCGCTCAAGGGAAAGACCCTCTTCATCACCGGAGCCTCGCGGGGCATCGGGCTTGCCATCGGCCTCAGGGCCGCGCGGGACGGCGCCAACGTCGTGATCGCCGCGAAGACCGCCGAGCCGCACCCGAAGCTGCCCGGCACCATCTACACGGCGGCCGAGGAGATCGAAGCAGCCGGCGGACGGGCGCTGCCGCTCCTCGTCGACGTGCGCGACGAGGAAGCCGTGAAGGGAGCGATCAATCGGAGCGTCGAGACCTTCGGGGGGCTCGATATCGTGGTCAACAACGCGAGCGCGATCTCGCTTTCTCCGACGCCTCAAACCGACATGAAGCGGTTCGATCTGATGCATCAGATCAACACGCGGGGCACCTACATGGTGTCGAAATACGCGATCCCGCATCTGGCGAAAGCCGAGAACCCCCACATCCTCATGCTCTCGCCGCCCCTCGACATGAAGGAGCGCTGGTTCGCGCCTCATCTTGCCTATTCCTTGGCGAAATACGGCATGAGCCTGTGCGTGCTGGGGCTGGCCGGCGAGCTGCGCCGGCAGGGGATCGCCGTCAACGCGCTGTGGCCCCGCACCACCATCGCGACGAGCGCGATCAAGAACCTTCTCGGAGGTGAACAGATCATTCAGGCAAGCCGCACGCCGGAGATACTCGCGGACGCAGCCTACGCGATCTTCAACAAGCCCTCGCGGGCCTTCACGGGCCAGTTCCTGATCGACGACTCGTTTCTGGCCGGCGAGGGTGTGACCGATTTCGCGCGCTACAGGGTCGATCCTTCGGTGCCGCTCGCACCCGATTTCTTCGTGCCCGACGATCCGCCGCCCCCGCCCTCCTCACTGTCATGAAGGCGCGTTAGAGCGCTGATCTGTTGATGTGGACCCGGTTCACGTGCCAACGCGACCGCCACAGGGCAAGAGCCGATTCCCTGAAACGAGGAATAGCTCTAGAAGCGCTGGCACGTGTCACGCGAAAGCGCGTGAGTAGCACCGGCGAGCCGGGACGGGTGAGGCGTTCATGATCCTGATTCACAAGCCCTCGGGCAAGGGCGGCGCGAATGGCGCAGCGCTCGATCGGCATGTCTGGAAACCCGGCGAGGCGATCCCGGACGATGCGCTCTGGGTCGATCTCATCGAGCCGACCCGGGACGAGGACCGCCTCGTGGAGCGCTTTCTCTCCATCGAGATCCCGACCCGCGAGGAGATGGCCGACATCGAGCCCTCGGAAATTCTCTACCACGAGAACAACGCCCGCTACATGACGGCGCGCCTTCTCTGCCATTCCGAGACCGAGACCCCGAAGCTCGTGGACGTGTCGTTCATCTTGACCGACCGCGCCCTCGTGACGGTGCGCTACGACGAGCCGCGCTCGTTCTCGATGTTCATGAGCCGCGCCGTGAAGCCCGGGGGCTGCCGCCACCAGCCGGAGGCGGTGCTCGACGGGCTCATCGAGACCATCATCGACCGCGCGGCCGAGATCCTCGGCAATGTGGGCAAGCGGGTCGATGAACTCTCCCACGAGGTGTTCGAGGCCGACAGCAAAGGAACCCGCCGCGCCGCGAGCTTCCGGGCCGCGCTGAAGTCGCTCGGCCGCAAGGGCGACATCATCTCGAACGTGCGCGAGAGCATGGTCTCCGTGGAGCGACTGCTCCTCTTCCTCTCTGCGTCAATGCCGCGTCCGCAGCGGCAATCCGGCTTTCAGGCCGAGTGGCGCACGGCGCTGCGCGACGTGCAGTCGCTCGAGGAGCACGCGACGTTCTTGGCCAGCAAGGTGCAGTTTCTTCTCGATGCCACGCTCGGTCTCGTGACCATCGAGCAGAACGACATCATCAAGCTCTTCTCGGTGATGTCGGTGATCTTCCTGCCCCCGACCCTCGTCGGCACGGTCTACGGCATGAATTTCGACGTGATGCCGGAACTGAAATGGCCCTTCGGCTATCCCTTCGCGCTGTTCATGATGGTTCTCTCGGCCATCCTGCCCTACGTCTATTTTCGCTGGAAACGCTGGCTGTAATACCCGTTCCCGGAGACCGGAACCTGTCATTCGCGGCACCTGGGGACGCCGACGGGTTGGGCTCTCCGGGACAGTGTATAAGGCAAATTCGGAAGAGGCTTCAGCCCATGTGCGGCCGCTATGCCATCACTCTGGTCCCGGAGGTGTTCCGGCAGGCTTTCGGCTACACGGGACAGCCGAACTTCCCGCCCCGCTACAACATCGCGCCGACGCAGCCGGTCCCCATCGTGCTGCAGGACGGGGACGAGCGCCATTTCCGGCTCGTGCGCTGGGGCTTCCTGCCGGGATGGGTGAAGGACCCGAAGGACTTTCCCCTCGTGATCAACGCCCGCGGCGAGACCATCGAGACGAAGGCCACGTTCCGCAATGCCGTGAAGCGCCGCCGCTGCGTGTTCCTGGCCGACGGGTTCTACGAATGGCAGCGGCGCGGACGCGAGAAGGCGCCGTTTCTGATCCGCCCAGCCGACCGAGGACCCATGCCCATGGCGGGATTGTGGGAGACCTACACGGACCCGAGCGGCGGCGAGATCGACACCGCCGCCATCGTGACCACCGATGCCAACGGCACGCTCGCCGGGGTCCACGACCGCATGCCCGTGATCCTCTCGGCCGAGGCCGTCGCGGCCTGGCTCGACACGCGCGGGGTCGAGGCCCGGGAGGCCATGGGGCTGGTGCGACCCTGCCCGGACGACTGGCTCGACGTGGTGCCGGTGAGCCCTCGGGTCAACAATGTTCGCAACGACGATCCCGACCTGCAGATTCCGGTCGGGCAGCCCATGGCGGCCCCGGTCGCCGCCGATGCCCCGAAGGCGGCCAAGCCGCGGTCGAGCGACGAGGACGAGCAGGGAAAGCTCTTCTGACGGGCCGGAGAAAAACCCGAATGCTGGAGGCCCGTCCCTGGTAAGCGGGAGGGAAAGCTCTTCTGACCGGCTGGAGAAACCGGAACTCTGCTCCTCCGCAGGCCCGTCGCCGGTGAGCGGGACCGCTACTCCGCGGGCTGCGGCACCGGGGTGCGTTGGACGGGCTGCTCCACGATGGGGAGATTGATGACGGCCGAAGCCAGCCCGAGCGCCACCGAGAGCCACCACACGAGCGAGTAATTGCCGTAGGCCTCGTACAGGATTCCGCCGAGCCACACCCCGAGGAAGCCGCCGACCTGGTGCGAGAAGAAGGCGAAGCCGTAGAGCATCGCCATGTACTTCGTGCCGAACATCAGCATCACGAGGGAGGAGGTAGGCGGCACGGTGGACAGCCAGAGAAGGCCGATCGAGATGCCGAACAGGATGCAGGTCAAGGGCGTCGGCGGCAGCAGGATGAAGATCGTGATGGCGATCGAGCGTCCGAAATAGATCCAGGCGAGAAGCCAGCGCTTCGACATGCGGGTCGAGAGCCAGCCCGACGAAAGGGAGCCCACCGCGTTGGCGAGGCCGATCAGGGCAAGGGTCCACCCTCCGACCGTGGCCGAGAGGCCGGCATCCTTGAGATAGGCCGGCAGATGCGCGGTGATGAAGGCAAGCTGGAACCCGCAGGTGAAGAAACCGAGGACCAGGAGCACGTAGGAGCGGTGCTGGAAGGCCTCGGAGAGCGCCTGCCGGATCGACTGGTTGGCCACGGGAGCCGGCCCGGCTGCGGTTGCGGCAGCGCCGCCGGGACGGGTGGCGAGCGCCAGCGACAGCGGCAGGACGAGGAGCACCGAGAACGAGAAGATTACCAGGGCCTGCTGCCAGCCATAGGCGTCGATCAGGACGTTGCCGATCGGCGGGAAGAGGAACTGGCCGAAGGACCCGGCCGCCGTGCCGGCCCCGAAGGCCATGGGACGCCATTGCTCGGGCAGGAGTTTGCCGAAGGCGCCGAGAACCAGGTTGAACGAACAGCCCGAGAGGCCGAACCCGATGAGCACGCCGGCGCCGATGTGGAGGACGCCGGGCGTCGTGGCATAGGCCATGACCACGAGGCCGGCGGCATAGAGGAGCGCGCCGATGCACAGGACCCGCATGGTGCCGAACCGATCGGCGATCGCACCCGCGAAAGGCTGACCCACGCCCCAGAGGAGGTTCTGGACCGCAATCGCAAGGCCGAAGATGTCCCGGCCCCACCCGTACTCGGTGGTCATCGGAACCTGGAACAGACCCGCAGAGGCCCGAGGCCCGAAGGTGATGAGCGCGATCAGGCAGCCGGCAAAGACGATGAATTCCGGCGAAACCCGGCGGGCGGTGGCGGACATCGGGAAGGTCCTTCGAGAACGGGACACAGGCTAGACCAGGGAGAAGCCGCAGCCAAACGCAACTGTGTAATTACACCTATCACCTGAAGGAATGGGTCTAGGGGTCGGCCAAGGCGAGGATCTGGCCGATTTCGGGCCTGTCGCCTGCGCTCGGCGGAGATCAAGTCTCGCCGGGATCAGGTCTGGCCGGGCTTCAGCTTGTAGAAGATGTGCCGGCCGATGACGTCCATCTTCTTCAGCTTCCTGGCCCAGCGGGGGCGCACGTAATCGGCGTGATAGTGGGTTGAGGAGCCCACATCCGCGAGGTAGGTCCTTCCCTGCAGGACCGCCTGGGCGACGCGTTGTGCGGAATCCCAGGATTCGCGATCCCCGATCTGCAGCGATTTGCCCTCGCACGCGAAGGTGAACTGACAGGCGAGGTGCCGGTGGCGGTTCTGGTAGACCACGCCGCAGATCGAGCCCGGATAGAGCCCGCTCTTCACGCGGTTGAGCACCACCTGCGCCACGGCGGCCTGCCCTTCCTCGGGCTCCGAGCGGGCTTCGAAATAGACGGCCTCCGCGAGGCAGCGCTGCTCGCGATCCACCCGGTCGGGATCGATCAGGTCCGCATAGCGGGGGCGATCGGGATCGGAGGGCAGGTCGATCCGGAGTGGGCCGAGATCGAGGCGGGCGGATTGCGGTCCGGAGACCGGCAAGGCCGCGATCTCGACCGGAACGGCATCGGCCGGGGCCGGCGTCGTCGAGGAGAGACGCACGGCGCGGCCGACCGAGGGGGTGGTGAAGCCGCCCGCGGCGCCCGTGGAGCCGGCGGCCGCCGCGGCGGGGGATTGGACCGACGAGGTCTGCCGGGTGGTGGTGAGTTCGGGGCCGTCCCAGGGCTCCAGGGCCGGAGCTTCGAGGTCGGGCGGCTCGATGGGACCGGGGACCAGGATGGTCGGCGGCAGCGCGCGCTGGTCGCGGCCGAACACCAGGCGCGAGCGGGCGTCTCCGAGGATGTGCCGCACCTCTCCGGCCCGGCGAGACAGGCTCGGGACCACGAGGCCGGCGGGATCGCCCTTGCCGGTGCGCCGCACCTCGGGAAGGACCGGGGGTTCGTCCTTCAGGTCCGACCGCAGGGTCGCAGGCGGTTCTGCGGCATCATCCCCGCCTTCGAGGCGGATCGCCCCCTGGGGCATGAGGCGCGCGAGGGCGAGGCCCGGGACGACGGGGTTGAGGGCGACCGCTCCCGTCGAGGGCACGATGTCCGGATGATCGAGGAGGATCCAGGCCGCGCTCCGGGCCGCGGCGCTCACGCCGGCGCGGGGGTCGTTGCCCGCGGCGGCCGTGAACGAGATCAGGAGCCCGCCCGCCATCGCCCACGGCGCGACGGTGGCGCAGATCCATTTCATTCGCGAGCGGCGGGACCGCAGACGCACGTGCACTCACCCGGACAACGAAACCAACCCTAGAGGGCGCGGCCCGCAGGCGCGCCCGGCTCGCATCCGTTATCGGAGTTTATGGTTGAGGGATCGTTAAGGCGGGTGATCGCGACCGGGGTCGCCCGAAGCCTAAACCCCCTGCCTCGCTAAATGTCGGTCAGACGAGCGCGACGATCACCGTGATGACGAGCGCGGACCCGATGATCCCGATGGCGCGCTCGTTCATGGTGAGGGGCTCCGCCTTGCCCTGCGCGGCGCGCCACTGGATCAGGAGGTCGATCGCGAACCCCACGGCGATCGCCCACACGACGCTGGGCACCGGCCCGTCCCGCCAGGCCGGGCTGTTCGCCAGCACGAGCCCGGCCACGAGGCCGAAGGCCAGCATCACGACGATGAAAAGGCGGCCGGTCGTCATGGAACCTCAGGTTCTCCCCTGCACGGATTGGGAGTGGGACGATGCAGGCGCCGTCCGCACCATCCCGCCCGATCTCTCGAAAGGAGAGCGTGGGACAATCACGCTTGGCTCGACACCTTGCCGCCGAGCGCGGCCTGCGCGGCGGCGAGGCGCGCAATGGGGACGCGGTAGGGCGAGCAGGATACGTAGTCGAGCCCCACGCTCTGACAGAAATGGATCGAGGCCGGATCGCCGCCATGTTCGCCGCAGATCCCGAGCTTGATGCCGTTGCGGGTGCGCCGGCCCCGCTCCGCCGCGATCTTGATGAGCTCGCCCACGCCTTCCTGATCGATGGTCACGAAGGGATCGGCGGGCAGGATGCCCTTGGTGGTGTAGGAGCCGAGGAACGACGCCGCGTCGTCGCGGGAAATGCCGAGCGCCGTCTGCGTGAGATCGTTGGTCCCGAACGAGAAGAACTCGGCCGCCTCCGCGATCTCGCCCGCGCGCAGCGCCGCGCGGGGCAGTTCGATCATGGTGCCGACCTGGTACTCGACCGGAACCCCGGTTTCCTGCTTCACGGCCTCGGCCATTGCGACGATGCGTTCCTTCACGAGATCGAGCTCGGGGCGCGCCATCACGAGGGGCACCATGATCTCCGGCGTCACCGGCGATCCCGTCGTGCGACCGGCTTCGACCGCGGCCTCGAAGATCGCCCGCGCCTGCATCTCGGCGATCTCGGGATAGGCGATGGCAAGCCGCACGCCGCGGAAGCCGAGCATCGGGTTGAACTCGTGCAGCTCCGCGGCGCGGCGCTTCAGCTTCTCGGCCGAGACGCCCATCACGGAAGCCACCTCGGCGAGCTCCGTGTCGGTGTGCGGCAGGAACTCGTGCAGCGGCGGGTCGAGGAGGCGGATCGTGACGGGCAGGCCGCTCATGATCGTGAAGAGTTCGGCGAAATCCGCCCGCTGCATGGGCAGAAGCTTGGCGAGCGCCGCGCGCCGCCCCGCCTCGTCGTCGGAGAGGATCATCTCGCGCACCGCCACGATGCGGTCGCCCTCGAAGAACATGTGCTCGGTGCGGCAGAGCCCGATGCCCTCGGCCCCGAAGGTGCGGGCCGTTCGGGCGTCGAGGGGGGTTTCCGCATTGGCGCGCACCTTCATGCGCCGCGCCCGGTCCGCCCAGACCATCAGGGTCGCGAACTCGCCCGAGAGTTCGGGCTCCAGCATCTTCACGGAGCCGACGAGCACCTGCCCGTTCGACCCGTCGAGGGTGAGGACATCGCCTTTCTTGAGCGTCTTGCCCGCGACCGTCAGGGTCTGGGTCGCATAATCGACCCGGATCGAGCCCGCGCCGGAGACGCAGGGCTTGCCCATGCCGCGCGCCACGACCGCGGCGTGGGAGGTCATGCCGCCGCGCGTCGTGAGAATGCCCTCCGAGGCGTGCATGCCGTGGATGTCCTCCGGCGAGGTCTCGACGCGCACGAGGATGACCTTGCGCCCGGCCTTCACGGCGGCTTCCGCGTCCTCCGAGTTGAACACGATCTCGCCCGATGCGGCGCCCGGCGATGCCGGCAGGCCCGTCGCGAGGATGTTGCGCTCGGCCTTCGGGTCGATGGTGGGATGGAGGAGTTGATCGAGGGAGGAAGGATCGACGCGGTTCACCGCCTCGTCCTCGGTGATCAGGCCCTCGCTCGCGAGATCGACCGCGATGCGCAAAGCGGCCTTTGCGGTGCGCTTGCCGTTGCGGGTCTGGAGCATCCAGAGTTTTCCGGTTTCCACCGTGAACTCCATGTCCTGCATGTCACGGTAGTGCTTTTCCAGGACGCCGTAGATGCGCACCAGTTCGGCATAGGCCTCCGGCATCGCGCGCTCCATGGAAGGCTTGTCGGAGCTCGACGCCACGCGCGCCCGCTCGGTGATGTCCTGCGGGGTGCGAATGCCTGCCACCACGTCCTCGCCCTGCGCATTGATGAGGAACTCGCCGTAGAGCTCCCGCTCGCCCGTGGAGGGGTTGCGCGTGAAGGCGACGCCCGTGGCCGAGGTCTCGCCCATATTGCCGAAGACCATCGCCTGCACATTGACGGCCGTGCCCCAGCTCGCCGGGATCCCGTGCAGCTCGCGGTACTTAATGGCGCGGTTGTTCATCCAGGAGCCGAACACGGCGCCGACCGCGCCCCAGAGCTGCTCGTGCGGATCCTGCGGGAAGGGCTTGCCGAGCTGCTTCTCGACGATGCCCTTGTAGCGTCCGATCAGAACCTTCCAGTCGTCGGCGGTGAGATCCGTGTCGAGGTTGTAGCCCTTGCGATCCTTGTGATCGTCGAGCGCCTCCTCGAAATGATGGTGCTCGATGCCGAGCACCACGTTCGAATACATGGTGATGAAGCGGCGGTAGGAATCGTAGGCGAAGCGCTGGTCGCCGGCCCCGCGGGCGAGCGCCTCGACGGTGGTGTCGTTGAGCCCGAGGTTCAGGACCGTGTCCATCATGCCGGGCATGGAGGCGCGGGCGCCGGAGCGCACCGAGACGAGCAGCGGATTCTCGGCATCCCCGAAGCTGCGCGCCGTAAGACGGCCCACGAGGTCGAGCGCCGCCTGAACATCTGCCCGAAGTTCCGGCGGATAGGAGCGGCCGTGATCGTAATAGTAGGTGCAGACTTCCGTCGTGATGGTGAAACCGGGGGGCACGGGAAGACCGAGGTTCGACATCTCGGCGAGATTGGCGCCCTTGCCCCCGAGCAGATCGCGCATGCTCGACTGGCCCTCGGCCTTACCGTCACCGAAGGTGTAGACCCACTTCGTCATCTTGAGATCCGCTGCTGGATTTGTTGCACCTGCGAAGGCAGGGGATGGCTTGAACCATACCGAGCCAAAACGCAATCGTTACAGCCAAGTTCCTGGAGCACGATGCCAAGCGTTCTGGGATGATCCAGATCGAGTTCATGCGATGGAGCAAGGGCTTGCGGAGGATGAGGCCATCCCGCCGGAGCCGATTAAGCTCTAAGTCGAAGACGTCCGCGCGTGGCACGGCGCCCGTTGGTCGCGGATCTTCGGTCAGGCCTCCATTAAGCCGGCATACCACGTCGCGTAGGGCGTGTTCTTGACGAGGCGGCGGTTGTAGTCGGGCGTCCCGTCGGTCCACCAGACGGGACCCCGTTCTCCAAGCGCGCGCTTCGCGGCATCGACCCCCTGCCCTGCCGCGCGAAGGGCCTCCGCGTCGCCGGACCGGCGCGCCTGCCCGACCGCGCGGCGGGCCTGCATGAGGGCCTTCACGAGAAGCTGGCGCAGCTCCGGTTCGAGATCCGGATTGGAGCGGCGCCAGAGCCGGCCCCGCACGACCATGTAGCGCCCATCCGGCGTGATCGGGATCGCATCCGGGCCGCGCCCCGGTCCATCGGGGGCAGTCTCAGGCCTGCATCCGCGCGACCGCATTCCGTTCCCGCCTGGGTCCATCGGGACGTCTCAGGCCTGCATCCGGGATTGCCCACGCCAACGCTCCTCGACGTGTTGGGCGATGCCCTCCGAGGCGATGTTCTTCAGCTTCGCCTCGATCTCGAAATCGCTCCAGGCCATGTGCCTCGTCACGAGATCGTTGATGGCCTCGTTCCACATGAGGTCCGAATGGGCCCGCAGGTCCTTCGGTTTGATGCCCGCCGCGACGAGGGTCTGGAAATCCGGCAGAACGTAGATGTCGTGATCGGGCAAGAGGTCCTCCCGCGACACGCTGATATGGCTGACCGGCCTGACCCCGCGCCAGGATTCCCGGATCACGGCGACGCGCGGATCGTCGGGCTCGATGTACTCGCCGCGACTCGCGATCCAGTGATGGTGCAGATCGAGCACCACGGGCAGGCTGTCCGCGAGGGGGAGGAAATCGTCGAGGCCGTAGCTCACCTCGTCGTTCTCGACCGTGATGAGGTTGCGCGCGGTTTGCGAGAGGCGGCTCAATCCCACACGGAAGCCCTCGGCCCCGACCGCCCTGGCGCCGCCATGAATGTTGATGTGGGCTCCATGCGGATGCCACCCGCCGCCGAAGCCCATGAGATTCATGATCTCGGCGTGGTACTCGAACTCCTCGACTCCGTTCCTGAGAGCGGATTCGTTCAGTGAGGCGATCACGCAGAACTGCCCGGGATGCATGCTGAGCCGCACCCCCTTCTCGCGGGCGAACGCTCCGGTTTCGGCGAGGCTGCGCTCGATGAGGCCGCGCAGGTCGGCGTCGCGGTAATAGTTCTGGCAGCTCTGATGGGTGTAGCCCGGCAGGAGCTGGCTCGCGAGGCGATGGAGCCGCTCCACGGGAGGGCGCATCGCCACATGCTCGATCTGGCGGCGCACGGCGGAGAGATTGTGGGTCACGACGGAGGCGAGCTTGTCGAAGGCGGCCCTTGGCTCCAGACGGCCGAGATAGGCCATCGTGACGATCACGACGTTCATCTGGCGCGCGGCCTCGGCATCGCCGGTTTCGGGAATGAATTTGCAGCAGAAACCAAGCCGCGGCGTGTCTGTCCGATCGAGCATCATGGACGGCTAACGCTGGACCCCTGCGACTGGATCACCCTGAGTCTGCATAGCTCGGTCGCATCTGCCTCGTTTCTTCGGACAGAAGCATGACCCGCCAGGCCGGATCTTCAGCCGAAGCTCGGCGCGATCGGCGGCTGATCGACGAAGCATAAGTCCGCGGCGGTCGCGGTTCTCGGGATCCGAAAAAGGGGGCCTCACGCCCTTGCGGAAGGCAAGGCCAGCTCCCATCTTCCATTCAAGCCGGCGACATCCCCCCATTGTCGTCGGAATCGGCCACGATGCCGGGACGGTGACGCCGGATGTACGCGCACCCGACCGCCGTGGCCGTTGTCTTTTCTGGACCCGATGTCCTTTGCTTCAGCACTGAAGTCCCCAACGAAAAACGCCGGCCCTCGGGCCGGCGTTTTCGTGTCAGTGACTCAGCCTTTTAATGCCGGTTGGCGCCACCTTGATCGGGGCGGAACTCGCTTTCGTGGTGGGCGAAGCGGGGATCGTCGCCGCTGAAGTTCTCGTCGACGAACTCCCGGCCGCGCTGAGCCATCTCGTGGGCGTAGCGCATCCCCTGCTCGCGAACCTCGTCGGCCCACTCCCCGAAGGCCTCGTCCTCGCGGCGGGTCCGCGGGAGAAGCGCGCCGATCAGGAGGCCCGCGGCGAGGCCCACGAGGCCCACCATGACGGGATTTTCAGCGACGTAGCGTTGGACGCCACCGCCGCGAGCGCGCATCGAGCGGCCGCCGCCGGTGCTCCGGAACTTGTCCGACACCCATTCGGACGCCTGCTCGTAGGCTTCGCCCGCCATCTCGGAGGCCTGATTGTAGGCGTCGCCCGCCATGTTCCGGGCCTGATCGGCCATGCCGGCCTGAGAACCGCCGGCCTGAGAACCGCCACCCTGCTGGGAGCGGCCGCCCTGCTGGTTGCCCTGCTGGTTGCCCTGCTGACCGCCGCGAGCCTGCTGCTGGCCCGAGGTCGAGGACGACCCCTGCGAGGCGCCCGTTCCACCCGTGCCGCCCATGGGCTTCGAGGTGTGCGACGCCAGCGTGGAGCTCTGGCCGGAAGTGCCGCCATACGAGGCGCCCGAACCCGAACCGCTTGTCCCTCCCGACGATCCGGCACCTGCGCCCGACATCCCGCCCGGGCGGCCGGACGACCCCGCGCCCGACATGCCGCCCGACGATCCGGCGCCCGAACCGGACGAGCCAGCGCCCGAACCGGACGAGCCAGCGCCCATGCCGCTCGTTCCTCCGCTCGACCCCGCGCCCGAAGCGCCTGCGCCGGAGCCGGGCGATCCAGCCGCTTGCGGCATCGGCGACTGCCCGACATTGCCCACCGACGTACCGGCCGAGATCTTGGCAGCCGAGACGGTGTCGGAGCCGCTGCCCTTGCTCTGGTCCTTGTTCTGGTTCGAGGTGTTCTGGTTCGAGGTGCCGCCGGGCGAGGCCGACTTGTTCGCCTCGTTCTTCTGTTGATCGCTCATAGGGTTCTCCTTGGAAGAGAGTGAGGCGTTACATCCGCGTGCCGAGACTCGTCGCCGTCAGGGGCGAGAGCGGATCGCGGCGTTCGTCGAGGTTCTCCGGGACGGGATCGACGAGGCGCTCGGCCAGGGGATCCCTATCCGCATGAAGAGGTGCCGGCGCCGGGCTGTAGACCCGGCTCGTGCCCGCGCGGACCGCCGGCATCGGGGCATCGTCGTAGGGCCGGAAGGCCACGCCCGGGACCGGAACCTGCCGCTCGCGGCTGGACCGGTAGAGCAGCCAGCCGATACCGGCCGCCACCAGCATCACCGGCACCGGATTGCGCCGGATGACGTCGATGGCGTTGTCGTACATCGAGGCATAGGGCGTGCGGCGCACCTGGCCGAGCACGTCGTCGACGATGCCCGAAACCGAGAGCTTGTCCTGCAGGCGGTCGATCGTGAGATCGAGCTTGGCCCGGCTCTCCTCGATGTCCCGTTCGATGTCGTTGATCGATTGCGTCATCTCGAGACCCTTTCGACGAGATCTGAGGAGTCGTTCCCGACAAGGCGAGTCATCGCGAGACTCCCTCGACGAGAACTGAGGGATCGTTCCCGAAGAGATGGTTCGTCACGAGAACCCGTTCGGGACCGGAGGGGGCATGGCCGATGAGGCAGGCCATCGTCACGAGACCCTCTCGGAGATCACCCGGGTGTCGCGCTTGATGGAACGCATGGTGCGCTCGGGCGTGAGGCTGAACGAGGAGAAAGCGCTCTTCCCGTAGAGCCCGAGCCCGATCGCGATCGCCGCGAGCACGCCGCCGACGATCAGCGCCGCGAGAGCCTCCGAGTTGACCACCGTGGCGAGCCACTTCACCAGGGCCTCGGTGAGCAGGATGATCGCGCCGATGGCGAACACCGCCGCGCCCATCATCATGGCAATGCCGAGGAAGAGGCTCTTCACGCTCTCGGCCATCTCGGCCTTGAACAGGGAGAATTCCTTGCGGGCGAGATCCGAGGATTCGCGCAGGGCTTCGCCGACGAGGTTCTGGATGTGCGGACCGTTGCCGGCCGCCGTGCGGGCGCCCGGATGGGCTCCCTCCATGGCGGCCTCGGCCGTCTCCTCGGCCGCCCGACGCTCGTCGGCATGCGCAGCCTTATAGTTCACGTTCGACATGGCGATTCTCCCTCAGGTGCGGGAGGTCGTGCCGCGCGGCGCCTGGCCTTGCGAAGCCTGGCCCCCGGACGCCTGTCCCTGCGATCCTTGCGCCCCGCCGCGGGACCCCGACGCCTGCGCCTGCGGTCCTTTGGCCCCGCCGGGCATCTGACCGCCACTCGCCTGCCCGCCGCGCTGGCCCTGACGCCCCCCGGCCATCTGACCGCCGGCGCGCTGCTGCATGCCCTGCGACTGACGCATACCCTCGGCCGAAGCCTTGATGAAGCGCGCCAGCATGAAGCCGGCCGTCAGCGTCACCGCGCCGACCACGGCTGGGCGGCGACGGACCACATCCTCGACCTCGTTGAAGATCTCGGCGAAGGAACGGCCGCGGATCGTCTCGGCAAGCTGGTCGAGCCCTTCGGCCGCCCCATCCACGAAGGCCTGGATGTTCGGGCGGTCCTCGAAGGAGCGGGTGGATTCGCGAAGCGAACCGGCGAAATCCGTCACCGACTGGGCGACGTCGTCCTTCCGGCGGTCCACATAGCTCGTCGCCTGATCGCGCGCGGTGTCGAGGAAGTGCCGGCCGCGGGCCACAGCGGCGTCCGCGATCTCGCCCACGTCGCCCTTCAGAGCGTCCCAATCGGCCTGTTCGCCCTGCTGCGATTTGACCGGCCCCTTGTTGCCGCCGTTCTGATAGCCCACGCTCATGGGTTCAACCTCCTTGGAAACTTATCCGAAGTAACGACAGGGAAGAGCGACAGGTTCCGTCGCGTCGCGCCAAGCTCAGGCGGGACGCCTCGGCGGCTGCCGGGGTCGATCGCCAGGTCGTGCTACAGGTGAACGTTTAAGCCCGGGCTTGCGTTCAACCGGAGCCGCGAAGACCAGGGCGGCGCGGGTTTTTGCGGGGATGTGCAAGGCCATGGACGACGGGGTAGCGCGGCGGATCGACGAACACCGGGCCCGAGAACCCGGCCGGGGCCGCGAGGCCGCGCGGCCCGCCGACATCCCGAAGCTCGGCTGGAAGGACATCGCCTACCGGCTCTACGACGAGGTGTTCAAGGACCGGATCGGCACGATCGCGGCCGGCACCACCTTCTTCATCCTGCTCTCGATCTTCCCGGCGCTGGGCGCCCTCGTGTCGCTCTATGGCCTCGTGGCCGATCCGTGGACGATCCAGTCTCATCTCGCCGAGCTGGGGGGCCTTGTGCCCGCCTCGATGCTGGAGCTGCTCGACCAGGAACTCACCCGGCTCAAGAGTACCCGGGACGACACCCTGGGCTTGAGTTTCGTGATCGGCCTCGCGGTCGCGCTGTGGAGCGCCAATTCCGGCATGAAGGCCCTCTTCGACGCCCTGAACGTCGCCTACGACGAGACGGAGAAGCGCGGCTTCGTTCAGCTCAATCTGCAATCGCTGGGCTTCACCTTGGGGGCGCTGGCCTTCTTCACCCTCATCCTCAACGTCGTGATCGGCGTGCCCCTGATCCTGAACCTCCTGCCGCTCGGCCCCCTCGCCAGCGTGCTCGTGTCCGTGCTGCCGGCGCTCGCGATGTTCGCCGTGGCCGCCGTCGCGATCGCGGTGCTCTACCGCTACGGCCCGAGCCGCGAGAATGCGCGCTGGCACTGGATCACGCCGGGCTCGATGGGCGCGGCCCTGGTGTGGGTGATGGCCTCGGCGCTCTTCTCCTGGTACCTCGCCCATTGGGGCAATTACTCCGCGACCTACGGCTCGCTCGGTACCGTGATCGGCATGATGATGTGGATCTACATCTCGCTCTGGATCGTGCTCGTGGGCGCTGAGCTCAATTCCGAGATCGAGCATCAGACCGCCCGTGACTCGACCACCGGCCCCGAGAAGCCGCTCGGCACCCGCGGCGCCGCGATGGCCGACAAGGTCGGCGAAGCCCGGGCCTGACACCCTAGAGGTCGGCGAAGCCCGGGGGATCGTGGCGTCGATCCTGCCGGATTCGGCGGCCCGCGAACCGACGACGCGGGCCGGGACAACAAGACGTAACCTTGCCGTATCCGGCCGCTCGCGAACCGACGACGCGGGCCGGGACAACAAGACGTAACCTTGCCGTATCCGGCCGCTCGCGAACCGACGACGCGGGCCGGGACATTTGGACCAGGAACCCCATGACCGACACCGTTCTCGCGCAGCTCCAGGACGAGCGCTCCGCCTTCCTGGATCGTCTCAAGGCCTTCGTGCGTCACCCCACGGTTTCCGCCGACCCCGCCTATGCGGCCGGGATGGAAGCCGCGCGGGCGTTCCTGCTGGAGCGCCTGTCCGGCCTCGGCTTCGCCAATGCCCGACGCCTCGAGGGAGGCGGTCATGCGGCCGTGTATGCGGAATGGCTCGGGGCGCCGGGACGGCCCACCTATCTCGTCTACGGTCACTACGACGTGCAGCCTCCCGACCCCCTGGAGAAGTGGCACACGCCGCCCTTCGAGCCGACGCTCCGCGGGGAGCGAATCCATGCCCGGGGCATCTCCGACGACAAGGGCCCGAGCCTGATCGCGCTCGAAACGCTCGGGGCGTTTCTCGCGGTCGAAGGCCGTCTGCCCGTGAACGTGAAGCTGTTCTTCGAGGGCGAGGAGGAAACCGGGAGCGCGACCCTGCCGGTGATCCTGAGCCAGAACCGGGACCTTCTTGCCGCCGACGCGGTGATTTCCGCGGACGGGGCCCGCTGGCGCTCGGACCTGCCGACCATCAATGTCGGATCGCGCGGCAATACGGGCTTCGAGTTCACCGTCACGACGGGCGTGAAGGATCTCCATTCCGGCCGCTACGGCGGCGCCGTCCCCAACGCGCTTCACGTGATCGCGGATCTCGTCGCTTCGCTCCGGGACGGCCAGGGCGGCATTGCGGTCCGCGGGTTCTACGACGGCATCCCGCCGCTCGACGACGGGGAGCGCGCCGCCATGGCGGCGGTGCCCTTCGACGAGGAGGCGTTCTACCGCGACCTCGACACCGCGCCGACCGGCGAGCCGGGCTTCACGGCGCTGGAGCGCCTCTGGGTGCGCCCGACTCTCGAGGTCAACGGGATGTGGGGCGGCTACACGGGCGCGGGCGGAAAGACCGTGATCCCGAACGAGGCCCACGCGAAGATCACGACCCGCCTCGTGCCGGGCCAGGACCCGGCCCGGGTGCAGCAATGCGTGATGGATCACCTGCGTCGCCACTGCCCGCCGGGAGCGCGTCTGACCCTGCTGGGCGAGCGGGGCTCAAGCGGTGCCTATCTGGTGCCGCCCGACCACCCGCTGCTCCGCGCCGCCGAGGAAGCGCTGACGACGACTACCGGCACGCCCCCTCTGCGCGTCCGCATGGGAGCGACGCTGCCCATGACCGACATGGTGGCGCGCGAACTCGGCATCGACACGGTGATGTTCTCGTTTGCCACCTCGGACGAGGATTACCATGCCCCGAACGAGTTCTTCCGCTTGTCCTCCATCGACCAGGGGCTCGCCGCATGGGTGGCGCTCCTGAGGGCCCTCGGGACTCACGAGCCGGCCCAATACGCCCCGTTCAAGCGAGGCGCTTGAGCGACCCTCGCAGCGAGTCCGGGTCTCCGAGGGGTGCGCTCCTTCGTCCGTCCGGTTCGGTCGAACGGCATCGCTGCCCTCGGCGTTGAAGGGAGGAGCGGGCCAATCGGCGTTAAGCAGCAGCTGAGGGTGCGAGGGCTCGGCCCGGGTTCCGGTGCATTCGATCGGCGCGAGGACACTGGGGGCGCGAGGAGGCGATGAGGGTGCGAGGGCTCGGCGCGGGGACACTGGGCAGGGGAGCCGTCATGCGCATGGCCGCATGCCTCCTCGTCTGGACACTTCCGCTGTTTGCCTCGCCGACGGCCCTCGGGCAATCGATGCCTGCGGTCACCCCCGACGAGGTGGCCCCTCCCCTTCCGCCTCCAAGACCCGCTGGCGCCAATGGGGGGAATCAGGCCGGATCGCCGGCGCCCGAGGCCGGCGCCCCTCCGAAAGCCGAGGGCGAGGCGGCTGAAAAGACCGCCGATGCCGCCACCTGCGAGGGGCGCCTCACACAGCTCGGCGTCAAGTTCGAGACGAGGCCGACCCTCAAGGATGGCGCCTGCGGAACGCCGGATCCGCTTCTCGTCACCCAATTGCCGGAAGGAATCACGGTCGCGCCGCCCGCGACCGTGACCTGCCCGGTCGCGGAGGCCCTGGCGCGCTGGGCTCTCGGATCCGTCAAGCCCGAAGCCGACCGCCACCTCCGGAAGACGCTGAAAAGCGTGGCGATCGGGACATCCTACGAATGCCGCAACCAGCGCTCGGGACAGAAGCTCTCCGAGCACGCCTTTGCCAATGGCGTCGATGTCATGAGCTTCGCTTTCGAAGGCCGCCCGGCCATCCTGGTTCAGCGCCAACCGGACGGCTCGCCCGAAGCCGCCTTCATCGACGCCGTCCGCTCCGCCGCCTGCGTTCACTTCGCGACCGTTCTCGGCCCCGGCTCCGATGCCGCCCATGCGGACCATCTCCACCTCGACATGCGCGAGCGCAAAGCAGGTTACCGGATCTGCCAGTAGAACGTCCGGGGTCATGGACGAGCGCCAAACAGACGATCGCATCCCCGAACCCGATGCTCGAAACCGGGTCGCGGATCGGTCGCTCCGGGGAGATGGGGTCGGATCTTGCCGAAGGGGCTTTCTCAGGCGGCGCGCCGATCCGGGGCCGTTTGCTCGTCGCGAGGCGACGGACGAAAGGCCGATTTGCGGCAGCAGAGCGACCATCCCACCGATCCGGCCGGCAATGGCAATGGAACTTCTTCTACGACGCCGATTCTATCGAGATTTTTTCTGAGAATCGCTCGCTCCTCCGAAGAAAGCTCTCGACTGAAGCCCCGCTTTTAACTTACGTTAGAAGCGGGCTCGAGAAGAAGACTCTGCATCGAGGAGTTCGGCCCAACCGGTGACGCGGCAGGGAGCGCAACATGTCAGAACAGTCGGCTACGGACCGAGCAGCGGATCATCGCCGCAACCCTTTGCCAGCCGCCCTTGTCTGGGAGAGCGACGACAGCTTGCGGGACGCTCTCATGCACACCTTGGCGAACCGCGGATACCGCGTGGTCGTGGCACGGACTCTTGCAGCGGCACAGCAACTCCTCGCACAGGGTCACTTCGACCGCGTGTTCGGAAGCCTGGAGTCGCTAGCGGAACGTTCGCGCAGCGCGGACGGAGCCGGGCCGTGCGTGAAGGATCTCAGGAACGGGACGGCCAGGATCCACCTCGATCAGGTGGTCCCATGGTCCACCGCGATCGATCTGCTCGACGTCGTGAGCACGGCAACGGCGACGCCGCGGCACTCCTGAAGTTTCGGCAGCCCTTCGCCGGAAGTCCGTACGGAGGCTGAGCATCATCGGCCCGCCGGAAGTGGAGCGCGCCGGAGTCTTTGGCTTTATGCCTGGTCCTTACCCGGATACGCGGGAAGGCTTAGGCCAGAACGCTATGCTCTGCAGGCGACGAGCGTAGGGAACGGCGCCATGATCTCAGGCTGACGGACCGTGCTCGGCTTCGGCGGCGCGATGCGCTGCCGGATCTGCTTGCGCAAGCTCTGCCAGCTGCCGAGGTGCTTGTCACAGTCGCCGCAGTGAGCCTGCGTGAGATCAGAGCTGAGTGTGAAGCTGTGGCTGCCGCACGCCGAGCAGGAAAAAATCGCCATAACGCCCCCGAAAACAAGCTTATCCTTTGGTGAGATCGAAGCTAAGCCATCTGGCCTAGGCCGCCAAGCCGTGTCCTTTAATGAAAAGTAAATAACTGAGGGGTTTTACGTATGACTTTAGTCTAGAGCGGTTAGGAGTTGCGTGGAATCGGGTGATCTGATTCCAAGGCTGTGGGGGTGAGAGCCCAGGACCTCACCATGACGGCCCCGATGTCTCAGGACCTGCGCCAGCGGATTGTCCGCGC